>Ga0316613_10000012_pt1 | contig 311032 bp, 256 predicted proteins | sample OWC_soil_day10_C_2_FD_207647 | JGI IMG/M metagenome (GOLD analysis project Ga0316613, IMG submission 207647) | Wetland soil microbial communities from Old Woman Creek delta, Ohio, United States - OWC_soil_day10_CT_b | ecosystem: Environmental > Terrestrial > Soil > Wetlands | place: USA: Ohio... | reverse complement strand
ATCGACCAGCTTGTTGTCGACGTCGGAGAGAAGGTCACTGGCCTCTTGCAGAAAATCCTGCAGCAGGTCTTCCATTCCGGAAAAATCACTCATATTGAACCCCCTAGAATCCTAGGCTGCCGAGCAGATCGTCGACCTGCTGCTGACTTCCAACGACGTCGGTACGCCCTTCGGCATTGATCACTGGCCCGTTTAGCAAGCTATTGACGGAGTCGGTACGTTTTTCTCCGGGCATCGTTTCGATGAGCACCGACATCAGTTGCGACTCCAGTTCCTGCGCCACCGCAACCACTTTCTTGATGACCTGACCGGTCAGATCCTGAAAGTCCTGTGCCATCATGATTTCGAGCAGTTGCTCCTTGGTCGCGGTGGTCCGCTGTGGCACGGCGTTCTTGAGGAAAGCATGGGTTTCGGCGGCGAGCAACCTGAAATCGTCAACCCCCATCTGGTTGGCAAAGAGCTGGTCCCACTTGGCACCGAGCAGGGACGCTCCGGCTTCAAGCTCTTCCTGCAGCGGGTTGGCGATATCGGTGGCATTCAAGACCTTGCACGCCGCCTGCTCGGTGAGATTGGCGATGTACGCCAGCCGATCTTTCGCATCAGGAAGCGCATGGACCGTTTTTTCAATGAGCTTGTCGTAGCCCAGGTCGCCGAGAGTGTCGTGCAATTGCCTGGCCATCTGCCCCACCTGCGTAAACACTTTTTTCTGAACCGGCCATTCGTCCGATTCCCGAGAACTCTCGACACCGCCGGGGGCGGCGACAGACGCCGCCTGCTGCTCGGCGATCGAATCGAACAAGGCCTGCAAATCCTGCGAATCGTCGGTCAAGCCATCGCTTTCCCGGGCCTGCTGCATCAACGAAGGTCGCGGCGCCACAGGGGCTGCCACCGGCGCTGGTGACGGCACCGCGCTGGCGCCGGCAATGCTATCGAACAAAGCCTCGAGTTCATTCGAATCGCCAGAGGTATTCGCTTCGCTCATCTTAGCCACCCATTTTGGCGAAAATTTTCTGTAGCTTTTCGGCCAGCGTCGCTGCCGTAAAGGGCTTGACGATGTAACCGCTGGCGCCGGCCTGGGCGGCGGCAATGATGTTTTCCTTTTTGGCTTCGGCGGTAATCATCATCACCGGCAGATGCGCCAGCGCCGGCGTCGAGCGGATCGCCTGCAACAGCTGCAAACCGTCCATATTGGGCATATTCCAGTCGGTGACGACAAATTCAAAACCGCCACACTGCAGCTTCTGGAGAGCAATGGCCCCGTCCTCGGCCTCGTCGACATTGGTAAACCCCAGCTCCTTGAGCAGGTTCCTGACAATACGGCGCATCGTCGAAAAATCGTCGACAACCAAAATTCTCAACTTCGGATCAGCCATTCTTTACTCCTGTGTCTCTTGTTATCGTTCAAGCACTGGACGCAGCGTATCGGCCAGAACCTCGGCGTCGAACTTGGCTACATAGGCATCGACACCGACCGCCTGCCCCATGGCCCGGTTGGCCTCCGACGACAACGACGAATGCATGACCACCGGAATACCGTCGAAACGCGAATCGCCCTTGATATTCTTGGTCAGCACGTAGCCGTCCATTTCCGGCATTTCGGCATCGACCAGAATCAGGCGCACATCGTCGCGCAACGAGGCTCCCGTTTGCTGCGCGTGCGCGGCCAAGCCCTGCAAACGGCCCCAGGCCTCGACGCCGTTGGTGGCGTGCTTGTGCTTGACGCCGAGCTTGTCGAGCACCTCGGTAATTTTTTTCCGCGCAACCACCGAGTCATCGACGAAAAAGACGCCGATGTCTTCACTGACCTGGGCCGGAGGAATATCGATGATGATCGCCTCGCCAAACGCGTTGGCCAGAATCTGTTCGACGTCGAGCAGCGACACCAGCGTACCGTTCTCAAGCTCGGTGATCGCTGTGATCAGCCCCTGATTCGAAGACAGGATGCTCTCCGGCGCCCTGACTTTTTCCCAGTCCACCCGGATGATGCGATCAACCTCGTGCACCAGAAAGCCCAGCGTTCGCTTGGAATACTCGGCAACCATCATGGTCTTGCCGCGCTCGATCGACTCGTCCTGATGTTCAAGGAAGCTGATCAGCGACAGCACCGGGATCACGTTGCCGCGCAGCGAAACCAGCCCCTCGACGCCACGCGGCATATTGGGCGTTCGCGTGATGTGCGGCGTACGCCCCACTTCGCGCACTTTGAATACGTTGATCCCGAAGGTCTCGCGCGTGCCCAGCGAAAACAGCAGGATCTCCATCTTGTTCGAGCCTGCCAGGCGCGTTCTCGCATCAACGCCATCGAGCAGGTTTTTCTTTTCCACCAGGTCCATCGTCATCGTCACACTCCAGCGCGATCAGTGCTTCAGGTATTAGGCTGCACAACAGGAAGCGACCCCAGCAAGCGCCGTGAAAGCGTTTCCGAGAGCTTCTGCGCTTCAAACTTGGGCACGTATTCGTCGACACCGACCGACTTGCCAAGCTGCTGGTTCGACATTCCCGAGAGCGACGAATGCATGATGACCGGCACCCCGGCGAAACGCGGATCGGTCTTTATCTTCTTGGTCAGGATGTAACCGTCCATTTCCGGCATCTCGACGTCGGTGAGCACCAGGCTCACGAGATCAGTCACTTTCTGTCCGGACGCGTGCGCGTAGGCGGCGATTTTTTCAAGTTCGTTCCACGCCTCAAGGCCGTTGATCGAACTGACATATTTGACGTTCATCGCTTCCAGCGTCCGCGTGATCTGCTTGCGCGCGACCACCGAATCGTCGGCGAAAAACACCGTCAGCGACGGATCATCGAGCGGCTTGATGTTGCGGTAGACGATTTCCTCATCGTAATTGGTCGTTTCCGAAAGCACTTTTTCGACGTCCATCATCATCACCAGGCGGCCATCGGGCAGCTCGGTGACGGCGGTCACCAGACCACCCATCTCGGCCACCAGCATGTCCGGCGGCACCTTCATCTGGCTCCAGTCGAGGCGCAGGATGGTATCGACGCCCTCGACCAGAAACCCCTGGGTATGGCCGGCGTATTCAGTGACGATCATGATCGAGCGCGGTGTCTCGGTAACGACTCCGGCGTAGTGCGCCAGATCGACGACCGGAACCAGCACCCCACGCAGGCTGACCATTCCCTGGACCGAAGAAGGCATCTCCGGCGCCGAGGTAATCGGCGGCGTGCGCATGACCTCGCGCACCTTGAACACGTTGATGCCGAAAGTCTCTCTTCTCCCGGTACTCGTATTGGTGCCGAGCGAAAACAACAAAATCTCCAGCTTGTTGGTGCCGGCGAGTTTGGTACGCGCATCTATACTTTTGAGCAACTCTGACATGCCTGAACTCCCAATGGGGGTAATAACCCTACGGCGTTGTTACGCACATCTTAATCGAAAACTGCCTTTCCACCATCCCCATCGAGCCGACCGGTCGCCCAAGAAGCCAGTCAGCCGGCGCCCCGGCCAAGAATCGAGAGGACGCGCCGGGAAAGCGCATCGAGCGCGGCGACTTCCTCGACCGCGCCGATCATCGCCGCTTCGCGCGGCATGCCATAGACGACGCAACTGGCCTCGTCCTGACCGAAGGTGCGAGCCCCCGCCGTGCGCATGCGCAACAGACCGCAGGCCCCGTCCTTGCCCATGCCGGTGAGGATCACGCCAATCGCATTGCGCCCGACCAGCTCGGCCGCCGAATCGAACAGCACATCGACCGACGGGCGATGGCGATTGACCGGCGGCGTTTTGAGCAGTTCGGTGAGATAGCCCGACGCGCCGCGCTTGACCCGCAGGTGCGAATGTCCGGGCGCGATATAGACGGTCCCGGCAGCCAGCGACTCGCCGCCCTGCGCCTCGATCACGCGCGGCTGACAGAGGCTGTTGAGGCGCGCCGCGAACGACGCGGTAAAGGACTCCGGCATGTGCTGGACGACCAGGATCGGCGGACAATCCGGCGGAATCCCCTGGAGAAAGGTCTTGACCGCTTCGGTACCGCCGGTCGACGCGCCGACAAAAATGATCCGGCCGCCGCTGGCTACCGGCCGAGGTGACTTGCCCGCCGCCGCGTCGGGCTCAACGAGATTTGGGCGCGAGTTCATAGACGGTCTTGCCCAGCGAGCGAAACAGGTCGGCGGCGTGCAAAAAACTCTCCGAATGCCCGGCGAAAAGCAGGCCGTTGTCGCTCATCAGCGGCGCAAAGCGCGACAGGATCTTGTACTGCGTCGGCTTGTCGAAATAAATCATGACGTTGCGGCAGAAAAGCGCGTCGAGCGGGCCGCGCAGCGACCAATTCGGCTCAAGCAGATTGAGACGCTGAAAAGTGATCATTCGCCGCAGCTCAGGCTTGACGGTAAACGTCCCGTCCTGGGCGCCGACGCCGCGCAAAAAAAACCGGCTCAGGCGCTCGGGCGAGAGCTTATCGACTCGATCGTTCGCGTAAACGCCTTTCGCCGCGGTCGCCAGCACATTGGTATCCAAGTCGGACGCGACGATGGTCACCGGCGTGTTGAAACTATTGAAGGCCTCAACCACGGTCATCGCAATACTGTAGGGCTCCTCGCCGGTCGACGCCGCCGAACACCAGATCTTGATCGGCGACTTTCCCTGGAGCTTCTTGAGATGCCCGGCGAGCATCGGAAAGTGATGCGGCTCGCGGAAAAACGACGTCAGATTGGTGGTCAGCGAATTGACGAACTTCTCCCATTCGCCCTTGTCGCCTCGCTCAAGCAAGGCCAGGTACTCGCCGAAGGATTTGAGGCGGGTTTCGCGCAAACGCCGCGCCAGGCGGCTATAGACCATGTCCTGCTTGGCCGGGGACAGCGAAATTCCGGCGTGCGCGTAGATCAGTTTGCGCACCCGTTCAAAATCCGCGGTGGTAAAAGCGAATTCGCGCGCGCCCGAATCGCGCGCGACCGGCGCGGTGCTCCATGCGGTTTTTTGCTCAATCACCAATCAGGCCCTCGCTTATGTGGCCAAGCCGCCATTACCATGGCCGCCCGGCCAATGACTATTTCGCAGCAGCGGGTTTGGCCGGCGTTAACATCTCATTGACGCCGTTATCGCTGTCCACGTCGATCGTAGCACTCCCATCTTCCTGCAGCATGGCTTCTTCGCTGCGCTTGTTGAGCACCACGATATTGATCCGCCGATTGGACGGGCTCAAGGGGTCATTCTTGTCGAACAGCACCGTTGACGACAAACCGAGCACACGCAACACTTTGTTCTCGTCCATCCCCCCGGCGATCATTTCGCGTCGCGACGCGTTGGCCCGATTGGCCGAAAGCTCCCAGTTCGAGAAGCCCTTTTCGCCACCGCTGAACTGCACCGCGTCGGTATGCCCGGAAAAAGAAACCTTGTTGGGAACGGCGTTGAGCGCCCGGCCAATTTCACGCAGGATGATTTTCGAATAGGGCTTGAGTTCGGCGCTGCTGGTGTCGAACATCGGGCGGTTCTTCTCGTCGATGATCTGGATGCGCAAGCCTTCGGCCGTCACGTCGATGAGCAGCTGGTTCTTGAACTGCCTGAGCGTCGGATTGACTTCGATCAGTTTCTCGATGTTCTGCTTGAGCTCGTTGAGTGCCGCCTTCTCGCGCCGCTCGAATTCCTTGCGAATTTCGGCCCGCACATCCTTGATCTTGGGCACATCGCCGTTCTTGACCTGGCCTGCCGCACGGGTCAGATCCTTGCCGCCGCCCTTGAGGATGCTGACCGGATCGCCGGAAGTCGCCGCCGGCGTGTTGATCTTGGTCGGATTGCTGAAGTATTCGGCGATCCCCTTGAGATCCTCAGTGGCGATTGAACTGAGCAGCCACATCAGCAGAAAGAAGGCCATCATCGCCGTCATGAAGTCGGCGTAGGCGAGCTTCCAGGCGCCGCCGTGATGACCGCCGGCCACCTTCTTGATGCGCTTGATAACGATTGGACGGACGTCTTCGCTCATTGCTTATCCACGGCCCGCTTAGCGGCCCTTGCGGGCCTTGAGCTCTTCCTCAAGCTCGATGAAGGTCGGCCGATCCCCCGAGAACAGCACCTTGCGTCCGAACTCAACCGCCACCTGCGGTGCGTAGCCCGACATCGAGGCCAGCAGCACCACCTTGATCACCTGATAGATTTTCGACCCCTCCTCGGCTTTCTGTCCCAGCAGCGAGGCGATCGGCGCCGCGATGCCGTAGGCCAGCAGGATACCGATGAAGGTACCGACCAGCGCGCCGCCGATCATCTTGCCGAGCACCGCCGGCGGCTCGCCGACCGAGCCCATGACGTTGACCACGCCCATCACCGCGACGACGATACCGAAAGCGGGCAGCCCGTCGGCGATTTGTGCCACCACGTGGCCGGGGACCATCACTTCATGGTGGTGCGTCTCGATCTCGATATCCATCAGGTTCTCGATTTCAAGCGCATTGAGGTTGCCGCCGACCATCATGCGCAGATAGTCGGTAATGAATTCCATCACGTGATGGTCGTCGGAAATCGCCGGATACTTGCCGAAGATCGGACTCTGGTGAGGACTTTCGACATCGTTCTCGATCGACATCAATCCTTCCTTGCGCACCTTGGCCAGCACCTCAAACAACATCGCCAGCAGATCGACGTACAGCGCCTTGGTCAGCTTGGATCCTCTAAAGAGGCTGGGCAGCGCGCCAAGCGTCACCTTGACGATCTTGATATCGTTGGACGCAACGAAAGCCCCGCCCATCAGACAAACGATGGCGATGTACTCCATCGGCACCCACAGCGCCGCCAGGCTGCCGTGCACCGCGTAGGTCCCGAGCGCCCCGGCCAGAATGACGACGTAACCGATGATCAGAAACATTCAAGCTCTCCCTGACCGCGTGGCAGACACCCGGTCCTGTCGTTCGAATAATGGTCACATTGTAGCGGGATGGCACCGCGCCAGTGACAAAAACTAACGGCCAATGATTAGCCCAAAGCCCCTGCTTCAGCGCCACACCGCGCAGCGATCGCCTATGATACGCGATCAGGCAACTCAACAAGGGCGAGCCCCCATGAAGTACTGCGCGCACTGTGGCGCCACCGTCGAATTGCGTATCCCGCCAGGCGACAGCCTGCCGCGCCACGTCTGTACGCGCTGCGCGACGATCCATTACCTCAATCCGAAACTGGTCGTCGGGGCCGTCGCGCACTGGCAGGGACGAATCCTGCTCTGTCGCCGCGCCATCGAGCCGCGCCTTGGCCGGTGGACGCTGCCCGCCGGATTCATGGAAAACGGCGAATCGACGACCCACGCCGCTCTGCGTGAGACGCTCGAGGAAGCCTGCGCGCGCGTCGAAATCGACGATCTCTTCGCGCTGATCAATGTGCCGTATATCAACCAGGTGCATCTCTTCTACCGCGGCCGGCTGCTCGACACCGACTTTGCCGCCGGCGCCGAGAGCCTCGAGACGGCACTCTTCAGTGAAGACGAGATCCCCTGGCAGGATCTCGCCTTCCGCAGCGTCACGCGCTGCCTCGAAGCCTACTTCGCCGACCGCCGGGCCGGCCTGTTCAGGTTTCACGAAGACGACCTGTCGCCGGACGAGGGTTATTGAGCCGCTGCCGATCACGCGCTACTGATCATTGTCCAGGCTGAACTGCACCGGCAGCACGATACGGAAATCGCGCGCCTTGAGCCCCTCGGGCAGCGCCGTGACGCGCGCCGCCTGCGCCAGCATCGCCAGCGCCTGCTCGTCGAGAACGCCGCGCCCGCTTGAGCGGACCAGCACGACTTCGGGCACCGGCGCCAACGCGCTGACGTTGAGCGCCACCTCAACCGTCCCTTCCCAGCCGCGCTGGCTGGCCAGCGCCGGATAGCGCTTGAAGCGTCGCGCGGCGCTCGCCAGCGACAGGCGGTACTGGCGCAGGTCGTCACCGCTGACGCCCGCTCGCCCGCCGACCGGCGCCTGGCCGGAGACCGCGCCTGGCGTCGAAGAGGACGGCGCGCCGGCCGCCAACGCGCCCCCCGCCAAAGGCGTTGAAGTGGACGACGACGCCGACCAATTGTCTTCGGACGAGCGCGCACTCACTTGCGCGGCGGCAGGTGCCGCAGGCGGCACGACCACATTCCGAGGCGTCGCTGCGCGCGGCGAAGGCGGCCTGACCGCTTCGCGCGGCGCGGCGATTGGCGACGCGCTCGGCGCCGGAACGACCGCGCCACGATCACGGATCACCGCGCTGAGCGCAGCTTGCGGCATCTCAAGCTGCGCCGGAAACAGCCTGAGCGCACCGGACAAGAGTACGGCATGGAGCAGCAGCGAAAGGGCCAGGGCTTGCAGCAGCGGTCGGCGTGAAGAAGTGGGCATTGATCGCGAAAGCAGCGTGGACGAAGGGGGCAGCGTAGGGCAAGGCCGACTGCGAGTCGGATGGTGAAGGGGCGCAGTTTGGTGGTAAATTGACGGCGGTCGGCGCCGCGCCGAGTTTAACACCGCTCGCGCTGTCGCGTTCCGCCGGCCTTCCCCCGCGCCGCACTCCCCGGCCCAATCGCGACGGCCCGCTGCTCGCCGGCACACCAGATAAGGACGCTTCCCTTGCAACTCACCGAATTGGACCAAGAAGACGACGACGCGCAGCACAACGCCGGCGAACGCGCGCGCGCCGCGTCACGCAGCACCTGGGTCAGCGTCATCGTCAACCTGCTGCTCACGGTCGCGCAGATATCCGCCGGCCTTTTCGCCAAGTCGCAGGGCCTCGTCGCCGACGGTATCCATTCGCTGTCCGACCTGATCGCCGATTTTGTCGTGCTCTTCGCCAACCACCACAGCCAGAAGGAGGCCGACGACGATCACCCCTACGGCCACCATCGTTTCGAAACGGCCGCCTCGCTGGCACTCGGCGGTCTGCTGCTCGCCGTCGGCATCGGCATGCTGTGGTCGGCGTTCAAGAAACTCGAAGCGCCGGAAACCGTGATGACCGTGCATGTGCTGGCGCTGTGGATCGCCGGCGGCGCGCTGGCGATCAAGGAGGCGCTGTTCCGCTACATGCTGGCGGTCGCCAAACGCGTCAAATCGAGCATGCTGGTCGCCAACGCCTGGCACGCCCGATCGGATGCTGCCTCATCGCTGGTCGTCGGCCTGGGAATCATCGGCAACCTCGCAGGTTATCCGATCCTCGACCCGATTGCCGCGCTGATCGTCGGCTTCATGGTCAGCAAGATGGGCTGGGAATTCGGCTGGGACGCGCTGCACGACCTGATGGATCGTTCGGCCGACGACCAGGAAGTCTGCGCCATTCGTCAGACGATCAGCCAAACCCCCGGGGTGCTCGGCGTGCACGACCTGCGCACGCGCAAAATGGGCGACCTGATCGTCGTCGATGCGCACATCGAAGTCGAGGCGACGCTAAGCGTCGAAGCCGGTCACGACATCGCCGTCGACGTGCGCCAGCGCGTCATCGCGCGCCATCGCGTGCTCAACCTGCTGACGCACGTCGACCCGGCGCAGCGGCCGGACCGGGATCACCTGGCGCCGGGCTGAATCGCTGACGATGGCCACCTCGGAAAAACCCACGGTCACCTCGATCCCGCTACGCGGCCCGCTGCTGCGCGGCGAACGGCGCCCACGCGTGGCGCTGATCGGCCGTCACGGGGTCGGCAAGAGCACCATTTTCGACGCTGCGGCGAGCCCGGTCGTTCGCCACGAGCGATTGGCCGGCGTCGGCGGCGCTTATCAGGAATGCGTGGTCGACGTCGGGCTCGACCAGATTTCGCTGGTTGACCTGCCGTCGATCGATTCGCTGCATCAACTCAGCGAACACGACCAGACGGTGCTCAAGTACCTGCTGTGGGGCGACCACTGGCCGCTCGTCACCGGCAACGAGGAGAGCGACGAGCACGTCGGCTGCGCCGCGCCCGACGTGCTGGTTCAGGTGGTCGACGCGACGACGCTGGAGAAGGACCTCGAACTTTCGCTTGAGCTCGGCCTCTTCGGACGACCGCTGGTGATCGCTTTGAACCGCGTCGACGAAGCGCGCAAGAAGGGGCTGTTCATCAACGTTCAGGCGCTTGCCGAGCGCCTGGGCGTACCGGTGATCCCGACCATCGCGCACATGGGCAAGGGTATTTCGGCGCTCTTTGCCGCAGTGCTCGACGTCGCGCGCGCCAATGCCTGTCCGCTGCCGCAGCCGCCGGCGCGGCATATCGGCGAAAGCCTGCAGGCGCTCAGAGCCATCGTTTCCCGCCCCGAAATCGAAGCGGTCTTCGACGTGCCGCGCGCGCTGCTGATCTCGCAATTGGCCGAAAACGACGACTATTTCCTGCGCGCACTCGACCCGGCGCTGTGGCCGCAGATCGCCGCCGCGCGCGCCGCCGCCGCCAAGACGCTGCCGCGCCCGCTCGCCGAAGAAGTGCACGCCGACCGCCACCATCGCGCCGCACAACTCTTCGAAGCGGTCAGCCGGCCGCGCGGAATCGACGCTGGCCAAGGCTGGCGGCGCTGGCTCGACGAACTGTTCCTGCACCCGCGCTGGGGACTTGCCGGCAGCCTGCTGGTCTTCGCGCTGGTGCTGCTGATCGTCTTCGAAATCAGCACCACGCTCGACGCCTGGAGCTCGGCGCGGCTCGCCGCCTGGGTGCAGCAATGGCAACCCGAGTCGACCGCCGGCGTCGTCGGGCGCGCCGTCGCCGACGGCCTGGTCGGGCTGATCGGCATCGTCATCCCCTACATGCTGCCGCTGGTGCTGCTCTTGGTCACCCTCGAAGAATCGGGAGTCATGCATCGCGTCGCCTTTGTCGTCGATCGCGGCTTCCACCATATCGGTCTGCACGGCGGCGTCGCCGTCCCCTTCCTGATCGGGCTGGGTTGCAACGTGCCGGCGATTTCGGCGGCGGCGATGAGCGGATCGCGCCGCGAACGCGTCGTTTCGGCGATCCTGATCACCTTCGTTCCGTGCTCGGCGCGTTCGGCGATCATTCTGGCAATCGGCGGCAAGTACCTGGGCGGCATTGGCGTCTTCGCGATCTTCATGCTGACGCTGCTCGTCATCGCCGCGCTCGGCAAGCTGCTGGCGCGCCGTTATGCCGACAGCGCGCCGGGGATGGTGCTGGCGATCCCGCCCTACGCGCTGCCAGCGTGGCGAAATATCTGGCGCAAGACCTGGGAGCGCACCGAAGACATCGTCACCATCGTCACCCCGCTCTTGGTGATCGGCAGCGTCGTGCTGGCGTTGCTCAGCCACTTCGGCGCCGATGCGCTGATCAATACCGCGCTGACGCCGGTCACCGCGTGGTGGCTTGGCCTGCCGGTCGTGCTCGGGGTACCGATCCTGTTCGGCGTGCTGCGCAAGGAATTGTCGCTGCTGATGATCTACCAGGCGCTGGGAACTTTCGAAATCGCAGCGCTGCTCGACCCGGTGCAGATTTTCACTTTCCTGGTTTTCCTGACTTTTTACGTTCCCTGCCTGTCGACCTTCGCGGTGATGCTCAAGACGCTGGGGCGCCGCGAAGCCTGGCTGTCGGTCGGCATCTCGCTGGCCAGCGCGCTGCTGATGGCCGGCGCGATTCGCCTGCTGCTCGAACTGGCGAGAGCGATCACCCCGCTTTGACAATCGCTGCGCGAGGGTCAAAATGGGGCCAAGCACACTGACGGGTTAGACGATGGGCCACCTGATCAAAGACACCGCGACACTCGAATTATTCGCCTGGCTCGATCCGGAAGCCGACTTGCCGGGCTGGGACGTGCTGACCGGCAACCCTTTCGGCACCACCTTGCCCGAAGACCAATTCACCACGGTGCAGAACTATTTTGCCGAATACCATCTGGAATACTACCGGCAACGCCTTTACAACGGCTTTCCCAGTCGCCTGCACGCCTTGCTGCTATTCGCCACGCGCGTCGATGCCGAAAACTTCCGCGCCAAGCATCCGGGCCGCGTCTGCGGCAAATACCTTTTTTGCGCGCACAGCACGGGACCGTATGTCGTCTCGTTCCACGATTCGAGCTGGCTCGACTACCTGCGTCTGCCGCACAGCCTCAACCTGTCGACGCTCGACGAGGTCTCGAGCTACTACTGGAAAGGCGCGCTGGTCGAGGAAATCGGCCTGCCGTTCATGAACGAGCGCTGGCGCGAACCGCCGGTCATCGAAGCGCTTTTTCAGGGAACGCTCGAACCCGTCCACCGGCCGCAACAGGCGCTGCTCCCCGGATTTTCGTAGCGTCTACTGGACTGCCGCGCCGACCGCCGGAACCGGTGGGCGCGGCAAACTCGGCGGCCGCGGGGGAACGGGGCGTGGCGGCCGCGTATTGACCCACGGCGCGTAGCGCATGAAAAAGCGTACCGGATCGGCCTTCTTGAGTTCTCGTCCCTCGCGATCGACGATGCTGGCGTCCAGTTGCAAACTCTGGCCAGATGGCGGAACGACATCGCCCCAGAACTCCGGCGGAATCATGAATTCGCTGGCGGTGAAACGTTGGCCGACGGAACGCCTGTCGATGCGCACCGCAAAGGCGTGGCCCGCGCCGAGTTGCAAGGGCGGATCGACGGCGACGCGCACCTCGAAGAGCGCCGTGTTGGCGAGCACGCTGCCGTCATTTTCGGGTTGGACAATCGAAAAAGCGCGATAGACGAACGCCGCCTCGGGGCTTGGCGGCTCATTTTTCCGAGCCGCAGTGGCGGGCGTCGCGACTGGCTGCGGCGGCGCAACGACGTTGAGCGGCGGCAAGCTCACTTCCCTGGCGCCGGACTGCGGCTTGTCGGAAAAAACCGGTCCGTTGGCCCCCGGCGTCACATAGACGCCCTGCGCCTGCAGCGCCGAGCATTGCAGCAGCAGGACGGAGAGCATCATTGCCAGAAAAAATTTCATGTACGTCTCCTGACGGACGGCTACGCAAACCCCCTTCAGCACTTCACTGGAATGAATGCAGCATCACGAAACGAACTGCAGCGGCCTGCTTGAGCGCCTGCCCACGAGCATCGACGATGCTGGCGTCCAGTTGCACGCTGAAATTGTGCGGTGGCACCTCATCGCCCCAGAACTCCCGCGGAATCATGAATTCGGTCGTCGTGAAGCGCCGGCCGACGGCGCGCCCGTTGATGCTCACCGCAAAAGCGTGTCCCTCGCCCAACTGCAGCGGCGGGTCGGCAACAACGCGCACCGCGAAGACGGCGTCGTTGGCCGTCACGCCGCTCTCATTTTCGGGAACAACGATCGCAAAACTGCGGTAGGCCACCGCCTCAGTATCCGGCTTGGCGCGCTCATCCTTGCCGGGCGTCGCGACGGGCGTTGAAGGCGGCTGCGGCGGCGCAACGACGTTGAGCGGCGGCAAGCTCACCTCCCTGGCGCCGGGCTGCGGCTTGTCGGAAAAAACCGGTCCGTTGGCCCCCGGCGTCACATAGACGCCCTGCGCCGGCGACGCCGAGCACTGCAGCAGCAGGACGACGAGTACCAGCAGTGGTTTCATGAGCGACTCCTCAAGCGCTTTGTTGCGAATCATCAACGCGCGACAACCCGTCGAGCAAGGCTTGGCTGACCCGCGGCGAAAAGAGCATCGCCAGATGTCCCAGACGTTCCAGCGGACAGCGCTGGGCGCCCGGCAATTCAAGGCAGGACGGTGGCCACACGTAATTGTCGTGCACACTATAGATGATCAGCGTAGCGACCGGCGGCGCCCCCAGCGATGCCAGCCACGCGCTACCAGGCCGCATCTGGCGCGCATTCTCGCCGAGCCCGAAGCGCGCCAGTTCGCTGCCGCCGTGCGGCGTCCCCAGCGTCACCAGACGGCTGACCTGCGCCGCGCCGTGACGGCGCAAATAGGCGCGCGCCACCAGCCCGCCCATGCTGTGACCGATCAGGATCAAACGCGCTGCGCCGGTTTGCGCGAGCACCTCGTCGATGCGCCGGGCGAGCGGTTCGACGTAATTGTCGATACTCGTGTAGAGCGGTTCGAGATTGATCGTCGCCACGTTCCAGCCCGCCGCCTCGAGCCGCCGGCGCTGCCACCACCAGGCGGCGCGCGAACAGCCGTAACCGTGAATCAGCAGCAAGGGCGGTCGACCATCGGTCGGCCGCAGGCGATCGCCGCCCATCCACCAGCACTCGAACGGCGAGATCAAAACGAAGTTGGCGATGAACGCCGCGTATTCAGCGCCAAACATCGCGATCGCCGGCGCGCAGCGCAGCCGCTGTGCCGGTGTGCGCTGGCCGCGGCCCAGCGCGTAGACCAGCATGACGAGGCACAAGCGCAGCGCCAGCACGCCGGCGACGGCGAACAGCAGCGCGGCGAGCGGCGTGGCATCGAAAAAATGCAGCGCCAGCGTCGAATAAAACGCCAGTTCGAGCAGGATCAACAGGCGAAGCGCAGTGGCCAGCATCAATTTTCTCCTCAAGCCGGTCGCAACCGGAACGCCGATTATACGGCGGTCATCAGCCGCGACGGTCGCAGCGCCGGACGCTTAGCGGTCCTCGAGCAGCCTGACCAGGGTGTGCAGCACGCGATTGACCGGCGTCGCGATACCCAGCGCCAGGCCCTGGCGCGCCACGTAACCGTTGAGATGGTCGATCTCGCTGCGCCTGCCGCGCGCCAGATCCTGCGCGGTTGACGAGCGCTGCTGCGGCATCGTTCGCGCGATGCGTTCGACCGCCGCCCAGGGGTCGCCGGGAACGCTGACGCCAGCGCCCTTGGCGACGGCCAGACACTCGCCCACCACGTCGCGCAGCACGCCGTCGACGCCTTCGCCTTGCACCAGCCGGGCGTAAGGTAATTGGCTGATCGCCGACAACGCGTTGTAGGCGCAGTTGACGATCAGCTTGGCCCACAGCTCGCCGGCGACGTTGTCGGAAATCCGCAGCGGCACGCCGGCCTCGGCAAACAGCGCGGCGAGTCGAGCGCAGTCCGGCGACGGGCCGATCACCAGTTCGCCGCCGCCATGGTGGCGAACGTGACCGGGACCGGCCATCTGTGCGGCGACATAGACGACCGCCGCGGCGACTTCGCGACCGAGCAGCGCCTGCAAGCGTGACGCGTTGTCGACGCCGTTCTGCAGGCTCAGCAGCGGCGCGCCGGACGCCAGATGCGGCGCCATGTCGGCAGCGGCGCGCTCGGTGTCGGTGGCCTTGACGCAGCACAACACGAGCTGCGCGCCGGCGATCGCCGCCGCGTCGGTGCTCGCCGCCAGACTCGGGCGCGCCTGGAAAGACGACGTCTCGAGCAAGAGCCCGGCGCGCCGCACTGCGTCCATATGCACCGCTCGCCCGACCAGCACCACCTGATGGCCGGCGCGCGCCAGCATCCCGCCGTAGTAGCAGCCGACCGCACCGGCGCCGAGCACCGCAATTTTCATTTCGCTTCCCGACTGCACGCTCAAATGGTCATCCCGCCGTTGATTGAAATGTTTTCACCGTTCATGAAAGCGGCTTCGTCGCAGGCGGCAAACAGGATCGCCGCGGCGATCTCGTCGTCGCGGCCGAAGCGCCCCATCGGCTGGCGCGCGACGAACTCGGCGCGCGCCAGTTGCGGGTCGGCGAACGATTGCAGGCGCTTTTCGAGCGACGGCGTCGAAACGGTTCCAGGACTCACGCAGTTGACCCGGATGTTGTCGGCCAGGTAGTCCCTCGCCATGGCGCGGGTCAACGCGAGCAGCGCGCCCTTCGACGCCGAATACGCGGCGCGGTCGGCAAGCCCCTTTTGCGCAGCCACCGAGGCGACCTGAACGATCACCCCGCCGCCGTTCGCCCGCATCGCCTTGACCGCATGGCGCGAAACCAGATACGTGCCCTTGACGTTGACCGCGAAAGTGCGTTCCCAGTCGTCCTCGCTGATCGTATCGACGCGTCCGGGCAACACGATGCCGGCGTTGTTGACCAGCACATCGAGTCGCCCGAAGCCGGCCACCGCCGCCTCGACGATACGCCGGGCATCGTCGCTGCACGACACGTCGCCCTGGACAAAAAGCGCCGGGAAGCCTGCCGCCTTGAGCAGCTCGAGCGTTTCCGCGCCGCTCGCCGACGATTGCGAATTGACCACCAGCTTGGCCCCCTCGCGCGCAAAAGCCAGCGCCGCAGCGCGGCCAATACCGGCGCCGGAGCCGGTAATCAACACGACCTGGTCGGAAAAACGCATCGCTTCGCTCCTTGGGAAAGATCGCGCCAATGTAGCACGAGTCAGCGGCGTCGCCAGCCCGTCGACGCCCGAGAAAGCAACGTTCCCCCCGTAGAATGGCGACATGAAATTTAGACGCCATCAGACGACCCTGCCGCGCCTCGGTGAGTGCGAGTGTCTTCCGGGCTTGCGCCTGATTCGTGCGCGCGCGATCAACGCCGACTTTCGGCACCACAGCCACCGCTCGATTCTCGTCGGCGTGGTGCTCAGCGGCCAGCGCCGGCTGTTGTTTGCCGACGGCCAACTGCACGTCTTGCCCGGCAACGGTTTTCTGCTGCCCGCCGACCTGCCCCACCGCTGCGCCATCGACGAAGCGCACAGCTACCGCGTCGTCAGCATCCTGCCGAGCCTGTGGCAAGCGTTCGCGGCAGCGCCCCAACAGGCGCAGATCCTGCGCGCCGGATCACCAGCACTGCTGGCGGCGCGGCGACTTGTCGCCGGCCTGCGCAGCGATCATCAAGCGCTGGCCATCGAGAGCCGCCTGGTCGCGCTGCAGCAAGCGCTGCTGTCCGGCGATGAGCGAATCGATGACGCGCCACTGGCCCCCGAGCGGCTGCTCAAAATCCGCGACTGGCTCGACGCGCATTGCACCGAAGCCGTTCGGCTGACGACGCTGGCGCAAATCGCCGAATGCAGCCCGGGCTTGATCAACCGCCTGTTCCGCCAGCACTTCGGGCTGCCGCCCTACGAATACCTGGTACAGCTTCGCCTGGGACTCGCCGCACGCCGCCTGCGCGAAAGCGAGCAGAGCCTGGCCGACATCGCCTATGAAACCGGCTTTGCCGACCAGAGCCATTTGCAGCGTTTCTTCCGGCGCGCCTACGGAACGACGCCGCAGGCCTATCGCCAGGCCTCGGCGAGGTCCGCCGACTTCAGTCCTGCGCCGGAGTGAAGCTGGCAAGCAGCGTCAGGCCGTCGCCACCGGCGCGCACCGAATGCGCCGCTCCGGCGGGGATGGTGCTGACGCTGCCGGGGCGGTAAGCACCGGGCTGATCTTCGAGCCAGGCTTGGCCGCTGCCGGCGAGCACCAGGTGCAGCTCGCACTGCGCCGCATGAACGTGCGTTTCCAGCGCACAGCCCGCGTCGACGCGAACCAGATGCTGGCTCAAGGCACCGTTCGTCGTTGTACTGCCGACCACGGTTTTGATCGCCACGCCCGGAAATTTCGGATGCGCGGTCCAGGCGGCTGACGACGCCTGGTCGAGATTTTCAATCAATGTTTGCTGGCTCATGGTGATCTCCTACGGTTAGGGAAAGACGCCACTATCGCGGGTCATCGGCGATGAGTATTGAACGATCTTGCAGCGTCAAACCGTGATCAGTCCGCCAGACACGTCTGCTGAAGCGTTGCGCGCGCAGCTTTTTCACGGCCCTGCTCAACGTATGAGAAGATCGGATTTGGACAATGGTGTACCATCTCCGGCCAAACCATTACGACCCCAAGAGAAACGTTCCAGGAGCGGCAAGACCATGATGATCAGACGGAAATTGCAGGTGCTTGCCCTGGTGACGATCAGCGGACTGGGCATCATTCTGCTCGCCACGATCACCGGCCTCAATTCGATGCACGACGCGGAAACCAGTGCGCAAAGGCGCGAAGGCTATTCGCTGATGCTCGTCGAAATCAAGGCCAGCGCCGTATCGACGATCATGCTCGACCCGGCGATCAAGGAAACGAGCGATATTTTCACCGACGCCGAAAAGAACATCGACGAACTGCAGACCAAGGTGACGGCGATCATCAAGCGGCCCGAACTGCGCGAAACCTTCAAGCAGCTGATCGCCAAGTGGGTGGCGTATGACCAGGCGTCGCGGCAACTGATCGCGCTGGCCGGCAGCGACCCCAAGTCGGCCAACGACCACCTGGTGCCGCTCTACAACGACCAGTTCAAGCCGTTTCAGACGGGACTCGAAAAATTCGTCGCCGACCGGCTGGTCGAGGCCAAGGCCGGCCGCGTCGACGCGCAGAGCGTTGCGGCGCGCACCTACTGGACCATGGTCTCGTTGATCGTCGTCGTCGCCGTGATCAACATCGCGCTGGTCGTCGCGCTGTCGCTGTCGCTGCAGAACAGCCTGACTGGAATCCTGCGCAAGATCGGCGGCTTGCGTCAGGGCGATTTGACCGAACGCCTGCCGGCGAGCGGCGGTGACGAACTGAGCCAGATCGCTGCGGGCGTCAATGATTTTGTCGGTGAAATGCAGACCATTTTGCGCAACGTACTGGTCAGCGCCAGCGACGTATCCGCTTCCGCCGCTCAGCTCAACAGCACGGCGCGGCAGGTCGCCAGCAGTTCCGCCAACCAATCCGATTCGGCCGCATCGACCGCCGCCGCGATCGAACAGATGAGCGTCAGCGTCGCTTCGATCGCCGACACGACCAGCGAAGTGCGAGCGCTTTCCACTGCCAGCATCGAGGACGCCCAGCAAGGCGACAAGAGCATTGCGGAATTGCAGAACGAGCTGGCCAAGGTCCAGAACGACGTCGATGCGATTGCGACCCATGTGCGTGAATTCGTCGGCAGCACCAACTCGATCGCCGGGATGACTCAGCAGATCAGGGAAATTGCCGACCAAACCAACCTGCTGGCGCTCAACGCCGCCATCGAGGCCGCTCGCGCCGGCGAACAGGGGCGCGGCTTCGCGGTCGTCGCCGATGAAGTGCGCAAGCTCGCCGAGCGGTCTTCGCGGTCGGCGGGAGAAATCACCGAAGTGACCAAGGGCTTGAACAGCAAATCGGTGATGGTCGACCGCTCGGTCAATGAAGGTCTTGACTCGCTTTCGGCAAGCCTCGACTTCGTTAAAAATCTCGCCCAGGTTCTCTCGAACACCACCCGCTCGGTGCAGAAGACGAGTTCGGGTGTCGATGACGTCACCGCCTCGGTGCAGGAACAGAAGGCGGCGAGCGCCAGCGTGGCACAAAACGTCGAAGCCATCGCGCAGATGGCCGAGGCCAACCGCTCGGCCAGTCAGGAGAGTTCGCAAGCCTCCGAGCGACTGGAGCAGCTTGCCGTTTCGCTCAAGGGATTGATCGAGCGCTTCAAGGTCTGAGTCCTTACCGCTGGGGCGCCAAGGGACGATCGCCGGCGCCGCGGCGCTCAGCGCTTCGCCATTTTTCCGGTTTTGCCGCGCAGCGCGCGTACTTCGAAGCTGACCGCTTCGATCTCGCGCCCCTGCGCGTCAGCGAGCGCCAGACGATGGTGTCCGGGACGCGGCAACCAGTGCGCGCTGCGCGCGGCAGCGCCGACGCGCTGACCGTCGATTCGCCATTGCCAGCCGGCGCCCGCCGCGCCGGAGAGCTGCAGCGCGATGCGCTGGCGCGCCGGCGGAATATCCGGGTCGAGCGCGATGATCGTTCCCTGCCCGGGATAAGCGATATGCGACAGCGCCGTCGCTTCGGCCAGCTGCACGACGCTCATCGCGGTACCGGCGAGAAACCATTCCTGGCGTGGCGCTTCCCTTATTTTCTCGGGCGGCGCGAAGCGGATCGGCTGGCGAACGACGCCGGGGGGCGGCGTATTGGCAACGCCTGCTTCAGGCCGGCGCCCGCGCTCCAAATAATCCATCACCTCGCGCCAGACCGGCGCCGCGCCTGAAACCCCCGAGACATCGCGCATCGCCTCGCCGGCGGCGTTGCCGACCCACACCGCGACCGTATGGCGCGGCGAGAAACCGACGCACCAGTTGTCGCGCATGTCCTTGCTGGTGCCGGTCTTGGCGGCGCTCCAGTAGGGCGTCGCGAGCCACGATTCGAGGCCGAAGGTGCCGACGCGCGCGGCGCGGTCGGCGAGGATGTCGGCGACGATGAACACCGGCGCCGCCGGCGCGGCGCGATGCGGCGCGCCGTCGAAGACGCCGCGACAGCCGCCGCCGGCGCACGGCAGCGGCGCCCGGCTTTGCTCCCGAAGCACGCGCAGCGGCGTCCACGACCCGCCGTTGGCCAGCGTACGGTAGGCGTTGGCGAGCATCAGCAGCGACACGTCGGCCGACCCCAGCGCCAGGCTGAAGCCGTAGTAGTCGCCGTCCTCGGTCAGGCTGGCGAAGCCGAAAGCGTGCAAGCGATCGCGAAACGCATCCGCGCCGACGCGCACCAGCGTGCGCACCGCCGGGACGTTGAGCGAACCGCCCAGCGCCAGGCGCGCGCTGACCCAGCCGCGATACTCGGGCGAGTAATCCTGCGGCACGTAGAGCCCGTTGCTGGTGCTCAGCGCCAGCGACGAGTCGTCGATCAGCGACGCCGCCGTCAGATCGCGCCGCTCGAAAGCCAGCGCGTAGAGGAAGGGCTTGAGCGTCGACCCGGCCTGGCGCAGTGCGCTGACGCCGTCGACCTCGCGCGCGTCCGACAGGCTGCCGCTCGAACCGACCCAGGCGAGCACCTCGCCCGACGCGTTGTCGATCACCAGCAGCGCGCCGTCCTCGGCGTTCTGCCGCGCGATGGCGCGCAACTGGCCTTGCAGCGCAGCGCTGGCGAAACGCTGCAGATCGGCGTCGAGCGTACTGCGCCGCCGTTCACCGGCGCGCGTCAGCAGCTTCTGCGCGAGGTGCGCCGCGAGATTCGGCGAGCGCTCAGTGCCCAGCCAGCCGCCGACCGGGTCGCGCAGCCCGCCGGCGAGCGCCAGACGCGCCAGCGCGTCGAGCCCGGCGCAGTCGGCGGCCACGCCGCGCTGCAGCTGCGCCATCGCCTGCAGCACGCCGCAGGCGCGCGCCGCAACGGCGGGTGGCGCAGCGCCGGGCGCGCGCAGCAAGGCGGCGGCGAGCGCCGATTCGCGCTCGTCGAGCCCATCCGGCCACTTGCCGAACAGCCCGCGGCTCATCGCCGCGACGCCGACCAGCTCGCCGCGAAAGCCGGCGAGGTTTAGATACGCTTCGAGGATCTGATCCTTGCGCCAGCGCTGCTCGAGCCACAGCGCACCAGCCGCCTGCGAAAGCTTCTGCGCAACGCTGCGCCGGCCGTGGCGGGTCGCTTCGCCGCGCTCAAGCGAGTCGAACTCGTCGAGCAGACCGACGAGCTGCATGCTCAAGGTGCTCGCGCCGCGCGTCTTGGTCACCCACAGATTGCGCCAGGCGCTGGCCGCCGCGGCGCCCCAATCGACGCCGGAATGCGCGTAGAAGTTGCGGTCTTCCGAGGCCAGCAGCGCGCGCAACAGCGTCGGCGAAACATCCTCGATCGTCGTCCACGGCAAACGCCGCTGCGTCATCTCGATGCGCCGGCTGGAGAGCGGCCGGCCGTCGCGCGCCAGCAGCACCGCGTCCGACTCGACGTAGGCGGCGCGCAGCGCGGCGAACGACGGCAGCGCGAACGCCGGCCGGCAGAACCAGCAGGCGAGCACGAAGGATACGAGGCGAACGCAGCGCAGAGTCATTGGCCGATTATGCCTTGACCAAGCGTTGCCTGGCGATTGTCGCCGACCTCGCCGCGACGAAATGCGGCGCCGACGCCGCAGCCCTGCGCTTATTCGGGCCGGCAGCTAACAGGCAAGTCGCGGTCGTGAGCCGACTTAGGTCAATAGCAGAGAGTGGCCATTCAGAGGTCTGTAGCAGCCGAACCGTCTATCCTTCGGCGCTCGTCAAAGCGGGTAGCCTCAGAAGTCAGCCATCGCTAGCGTTGGCTCGAGGCAGATTTTATGACGGGTTCCGGGCGCCGACGACAGTAAAGCAGTTCTGCCAATACGCGCGCGAGTTCAGCGCGTTGCAATGGTTTGGACAGTACCCGCGTGACGCCAACGGCGACGGCCCGAGACGCCAGGAAAGCGCCGCCATAGCCACTGACCAGCAATACCGGCAAGTCCGGCGCGATTGGTCGTAGCGCTGCGGTAAGTTGGGTTCCACTGAGCCGGGGCATTACTTCGTCGGTGATGACCGCTGAAAACCGCTCAGGATCGTCTTTCAGCGCTGCCAACGCCGCGATAGGGTCGTGGTATCCGACGGGATCGTAACCCAAGCCCTTGAGCACCTCGTCGGCCAGGGCGACCAGAGCGGGATCATCGTCGACGACCATCACTCGCTGGCCAACGCCCATGGGAAGCTCATTTGACAGCGGTTCCGTTGCCCCAATCGGGTCGAAACATTCCGGAAAGTAAAGGGTGAACCGTGAGCCGAGCCCTGCGGTGCTCTGTACGTCGATGGCTCCGCCGAATTCGGTCACCACGCCGTGCACCACGGCGAGCCCCAATCCGGTACCCGATTGGGCGCCGCGGGTCGTAAAGAAGGGTTCGAACAAATGCTCCATAACCTCGTGCTTTATCCCCGCGCCTTGGTCGGACACCGACAGCGACAGATAATCCCCCTCCGTCAGTTGGCCGTGCGACAGCGCAAGTCGTCCAGCAACATGGAGGCGTTTGAGTTGAACGCTCAACGTGCCGCCGCCTTCGGACATCGCCTGCATCGCATTGGTGCATAGGTTCATGATCGCCTCAAAGGTCTGGGTCGGATCGCCACGCAAGCGCGCGGCGACAGCCTCGAGACGGCTCTCCAAAATCACGCCCGGGCGAAGCGATGCCGCCAACAAAGACAGTACCTCATCGACGATAGGTTCAAGTTCAAAGACGATCATGGCATGCCCGCCACCTCGACTGAACGCCAGGATGCGCTCGGCCAGAGACTTGCCGCGCAACGCGGCTTGCAGCAGCTTGTCCAGATGGCGTGCTTGATCGCTGCCCGGAGGCGCCGCGTCTTGTGCCATTTCGGCAAAGCCGAAGATCGCCGCAAGGACATTGTTAAAGTCGTGCGCCACCCCGCCGGCCAAGGTGCCCAAAGCCTCAAGTTTTCTGGAGCGCGAGCGCTGCGTCTGTAACGCGCGGCGCGCTTCGGCATGCAGCTTGTCGGCGCGTCTCACCTGGCGCGCCAATGCGGCAAGGATGACGAGGAGCAGCATGAGTCCTGCCACGGCGAGTTCGGCGGTCTCGCGCCAGACTTTCAAAACGGCCCCCATGTCACGCGTCAGAACAATTTTCAGACCGTAGCGCGGCAGGCTCTGCTGGCTGACCAGACGCTCGCCGCCATCACTGAATCTGCGAAACGCGATGTTCGTTAAGCTCCCTTGGTGCTCGCCAAATTTCGTCTCGCCGACCGCTGGTGCGTCGACGAGTGAGCCGGCCAGTCGCTCCCCATCGTTGCGAAAGACCGCCATTCGTGCATCCGCCCCGGGGGAGGCGGCGGTGAAGGCGCCAAGCAAGGTGGTGTCCGGAATACCCGCCAGCACCCAGCCATCGCCCTGGCCTGGGGTCGTGGAGAAATGCGCCGCCAGAACGACCAGCGCGGAGCGCGTATCGCCCATACCGAGATGCTGACTCAAAGCCGTCCCGTCGTCCGCCAGTTGATCAAGCGGCGGCAAAAACGACGATAGATCAGGCGGTCGCAGGGGAGCGGATGCCGATAACAGATGGCCACCGCGGTCGATCAGCCATAATATTCGCACCGTCGGCATCAACCTGACCCGCCTATACAGTGCGTTTTCGGCCTCGGTGCCGGTCAATGGCAAATGTTCGCCGCGCAGTTCAAGACGCAGCGCCGACAAGCCTTCTTCGACGCCATGCAAACTGCGATCGATTTCATCGCTCAAGGCCAGCGAAAGCAAGCCGATCTCGCGCGTCTGGCCGTCCAACGCTTCGCGCCGCTGATGCCAGAGTGCGCCGACCGTGAGCGCGGCAATGGCCAGCCACAGCGCAAAGGTGACCAGCCAAAGCCGAGGCACTGACAGGCGATCCCGCAGATTTATGATCATGTGTTATGTTAGCTTGTTGCAAGCAATCTCGGTGCGCGCTGAAAATTTCGCTGGCAGTACTTTCTTCATCCATACGAAAATGAATGCTGTTACCTCTCCGCACATTCTCCTGATTGACGACGATCCCGCTATTCGCGAGCTGGTCACCGAATATCTGGAGCACAACGATATGCGAGTCAGCGCCGGGGGGTCGGGGCGGGAGATGTTCGAACTGCTCGACAGGGAGCCGATTGACCTCGTGCTGCTGGACCTCAAATTGCCACGCGAGGATGGCTTGCAACTGGCGCGCATGCTACGCGAACGGGCCACCCTGCCGATTGTGCTGTTGACCGGGCGCAACGAAGAAGCAGACCGGGTCATGGGCCTGGAGCTCGGCGCCGACGATTACGTGACCAAACCCTTCAGCCCGCGCGAATTATTGGCTCGCGTGCGTGCCGTGCTGCGTCGTTACCAGGTTCAAAGCACCTTGCCAGAACGCGACAGCGCGCGGCGTGCATTCCGTTTTTCGGGATGGGAACTGAACCTTCGCACCCGGCGACTGATCTCGCCAGAAGGCGAAATCGTTGAACTATCCAACGGTGAATTCAGTCTCTTGAGCGCGTTCTGCCGGGCGCCCCAGCGCGTTCTTTCACGCGACCAACTCTTGTCGATGTCGCGCCTGCACGAGGCTGAGGTTTACGATCGGACAATCGACGTTCAGATCAGGCGGCTACGCCTGAAAATCGAGGTCGACCCGGCGCATCCGGCGCTGCTCATCACCGAGCGCGGAGCAGGCTATCGGCTAGCCAGCGAGGTTGAAACCTTGTTCTGAGATTCGAGTTCGGATTTCCCGCTGCAGCGGGAAGCGGCTCAATAAAGAACCGCTTCCCAAGCGGCGCGATCTTTCGCGTCTTTCCATGGCTTTCACCGATCATCACCAGCGATTGCAGCTCAGCTTTCCTTGCCGTTCATCAGCAGGCGATCGAGTCGAGCGACCTCGTTTCCTTTGATGACGATGGTGCTACCGTCCTTGGCTTGCAGGGTGGTGCCGGGCTTCGTACTGACTGCCCGGCCGTATTTGTTCTCCACCGCCATTTTTCCATCCTGGAAAACGTAGACCGTGGAGCCGTCCTGCAATTCGACTACCTGCTGCGCCGCGCTACGGGCGTCATTATCGTCGGCCACGGCGAAAGCGCTTACCGAAGTCAGAGCAACCAGAATCAACATCCTCTTCAGCATTTTGCTTCTCCTCGCTAATGTGCCACAAGGGTTAATAACAACGTCAGCGTATGCTTGACGACGACCCGCGCTAGCCTCTCATTGCTTATCGGGGCCGCAACTGAATGGTGCAGGAGCTTGATTTCCGACATGTTTCAAAATACGGGGTGGTTTGTGACAGATGACATACTCGTCACGCAAAAATCCTGAACGACCCGTCAGATCTCATTCAGCCGCCATTCGCGAGCCATGTGCATTTTCCAAAGATCAGCAATCATCGCTGTTTCGCGAAACAGCGGCATTGCGTAAAAATTGAACGCATGGAGAGGGTACAGGCTGGGCGCGCCGCCATCGCCGATGACGCGACGACAAACGCTTCCCCTGACGCCAAAACGCCCGCGCATGGGCGTTGCGAAGCCGAGAACCGGCGGAACGTAAGGCGTGTCAGGCCAAGCAGCCAGAGCAGCAGCACGACCGGCGCATGGAAGAGCAATTGCAGCGTCGAATAGCCGGCCAGATCGCGCACCTTGCCGGCGGCGCCGCCAACACGGTGCCCTTTCTCTGCTCGGCGAAGACCAGCGACGTCTTCGGCGCGATCCTGGCGATGGATGGCGAGCTCTCGCCGAAGGTCGTCCGAGCGCGCGAAACCGTGTCCACTACCCGGCATGGGGTTCCCGTGCAGGGCGCTCAGCCGCTGTTGCGCAGGCCGGCGGCGATGCCGTTGATCGACAGATGGATGCCGCGGCGCACGCGCTCGTCGCCCTCGCCGGCGCGATGGCGACGCAACAACTCGATCTGCAGGTGGTTGAGCGGGTCCATGTACGGGAAACGGTTGCGCATCGAGCGGCGCAGCAGCGGGTTGTCGGCGAGCAGTTCGTTCTGGCCCTCGATGGCCAGCAGGTAATGGCGCGTGCGTTCGAACTCGGCGCGGATGCGGCCGAAGATCGTCTCGCGCAAGACCGGGTCGCTGACCAGTTCGGCGTAGCGCGAGGCGATGGGCAGGTCGGCCTTGGCCATCACCATGTCCATGTTCGACAGCAGGCTGCGGAAGAACGGCCAGTTGCCGACCATCCGGCGCAGCGTCGAGAGGCCGTCGGGGTTGTCGTGCAGCCAGGCTTCGACGGCCGAGCCGAAGCCGTACCAGCCGGGCAGCATCAGGCGGCACTGCGCCCAGCTGAAGACCCAGGGAATCGCGCGCAGGTCCTCGATGCGCTCGGAGGCCTTGCGCGACGCCGGCCGACTACCGATATTGAGGCCGGCGATTTCGGCGATCGGCGTCGATTCGCGGAAATAGCGGTTGAAGCCGGGCGTCTCATAGACCAGCCCGCGATAGGCCTGGAAGGCCAGCTCGGAAAGGCTTTCGAGCACCGCGCGGTCGGCCGCCGGCTCGGTCTCCTGCTCAAGATCGAGCAAGGTGGCTTCGAGCGCTCCGGCGGCCAGGATTTCGAGGTTGCGGCGGCCGACTTCGGGGTTCGAATACTTCGATGAAATGACTTCGCCCTGCTCGGTGATTCGGATCTGCCCCGATACCGCGCCGGCCGGCTGCGCCAGGATCGCCAGATAGCTTGGGCCGCCGCCGCGGCCGACCGAGCCGCCGCGCCCGTGGAACAGGCGCAATCGCACGCCGGCGCCGGCGAAGACCCGCGCCAGTTCGACCTCGGCCTTGTAGAGCTCCCAGCCCGAGGTCAGGAAACCGCCGTCCTTGTTGCTGTCCGAATAGCCGAGCATGACTTCGTGCTCGTCGGCGCGCGCGGCGACGAGCGCGCGGTAGACCGGCAGGTCGAACAGGCGCTGCATGACGACCGGGCTGTGGCGCAGGTCGGCGATCGTCTCGAACAGCGGGATGATGTTGACGCCAAGCTGCGGCGCCTTGCCGCCTGCAGAGGCCGGGCGCAGCAGCCCGGCCTCCTTGAGCAGCAGCGCGACTTCGAGCAGGTCGGAGGCGCCGTCGGTCTTGGAGATGATGACGTTGGGCAGCGCCGCGTCGCCGTAGCGGCGGCGCAGTTCGCGCGCGGCGAAGAAGATCGCGAGTTCGTCCTGAGTTTCTTGCGAATAATCGAGATGCGGCGAGTAAAGCGGGCGCGGACAGGCGATCTCGTCGCTGAGCAGCGCGATGCGCGAATCCTCGCCCAGCGCCGCGTAGGCGGCACGAGTTTCGATTCGCCCGGCGCAGGCCAGCAGTTCGGCGACCGTTCGCTCGTGCACTTCGGAGTTCTGGCGCAGATCGACCGGCGCCAGATGGAAGCCGAAGATCTGCACGGCGCGCAACAGGCTGCGCAGCCGACCGCCGACGAGCAACGCAGCGCCGTTCGCGAGCAGCGAGTTGGCGAGGATTTCGAGGTCGGCGTACAGTTCGCCGGCGCTCGCGTAAGGCTGCGCTTCGCCCAGCGCATGGCGCAGCACCTCGTGCTGGTCGAGCGCGCGGGCGGTCGCCGCGAGGCGCGCGTAGATGCCGGTCAGCGCGCGCCGGTAGGGCTCGTCGGCGCGATGCGGCGAATGGTCGGGCGAGCGCTCGGCGAGCGCTGCGAGCTCGGGCGAGATAGCGAGCAACAGCTGCGAGAGCGGCAGCTCGGCGCCGAGCGCATGCACCTCGCCGAGGTAGAACTCGAACACCGCAGTCGATTGCAAGCGCAGCGTCGTCGTGAGGATCTGCGCGGTGACGAAGGGGTTGCCGTCGCGGTCGCCGCCGATCCAGCTGCCGACGCGGAAGAACGGCGGCAGTTGCCAGTCCTCACCCGGGAAGCGCTTGACCAGCAGGTCCTGCAACTGGCCGTAGAGGCGCGGCAGCTCGGCGAAGAAGGTGTCGTCGTAATAGCTGATGCCGTTCTTGATCTCGTCGACCACCGCCAGCCGGGTCGGCCGCAGCATGCGCGTGCGCCACAGCGTGAGCACCGCGCGGCGCAGCGCGAGCTCGCTCTGCGCGGTCTCGTCGGGCGTCAGCTGCAGGCGGTCGCGCCGGTCGAGCAGGCTGGCGATCTCGTGCTGACATTGCAGGATGCACTTGCGCGAGACCTCGGTCGGATGCGCGGTGAGCACCGGCGAGACCAGCGCCACGTCAAAGAATTCGCGAATCTTGTCGACCGCGACGCCGGCCTCGACGACGCGGTCGAGCGCGTGCGCCAGGCTGCCGGCGCGCGGCGCCGAGCCCGACCGGTCGTGCGCGCGACGGCGGCGGATGTGATGCTGATCCTCGGCGATATTGGCCAGGTGCAGGAAATAGCTGAAGGCGCGAACGACCGATATCATCGAATCACGCGGCAGATTGTTGAGGATCGCCTCGAGTTCGGCGCGCATCGCCGGATCGAGCTGGCCATCGGCGCCTTGCTCGAGTTGTACCGAGTCCTGGCGGATGCGCTCGACGATGGCAAAGACTTCCTGCCCTTCCTGTTCGCGAACGGTGTCGCCGAGCAGGCGGCCAAGCAGACGCGTGTCGTCGCGCAGCGGGAGATCTTTGTCGGTCGTGTGCATGGTCTATTTCAATCGAAGGTTTGAAGAACACTGCCGAATACCGTCAGCGCCGCCCAGTCTGACCGCACCGGAGCGCTTGAGTTGCACGGCGCGCAGCACAGACGTGCAAACGCCCGCGCATGGCGGGCGTTGCGAAGCCGAGAGCTGGAGCCTAGCCTCCAGCCCGGACGGCGCTAGCCGAGAACCGGCGGAACGTAAGGCAGGGTCAGGCCAAGCAGCCAGAGCAGCAGCAGCACGACCGGCGCATGGAAGAGCAGTTGCAGCGTCGAATAACCGGCCAGATCGCGCGCCTTGACGCCGGTCAGCCCCATCAGCGGCAACATCCAGAACGGGTTGATGAAGTTGGGCAGCGCTTCAGCTGCATTATAGACTTGCACCATCCACGCCAGATTGACGTGCAGCTGGTTGGCCGCTTCGAGCAGGTAAGGCGCTTCGACGACCCATTTGCCGCCGCCCGACGGCAGGAACAGGCCCAGGATCGCCGAGTACATGCCGCCGATCAGCGGCAGCGTGCCTTGCGTCGAAATCGAGACGAAGAACTTGGCCAGCACCTCGTTGAGCCCGGACCCCATCAGCACGCCGAAGATCCCGGCGTAGAGCGGGAACTGCAGCAGCACGCCGCCGGTCATCGGCACCGCCTTGGCCGCCGCGCGCAGAAACGAGCGCGGACGCCAGTGCAGCAGCATGCCGGCGATGATGAACATGAAGTTGTAGGTATTAAGGTCGAGCGCCGCGAGGCCGCCCTTGGTGCTGAACACGTCGTAGAGGTAGATGCCGCCGATGGCGACCAGAACGATCGTCAGGAACGGCGAGAACTCGAGCTTTTCGCCCGGCGTCTGCGCACTGCCGATGTCCTCGTGGCTGTCCTGATAGACGATGCCGGCCATTTCAGCGGTCTTGGCGTGCTTGGCGATCGGCGTCGAGGCGTAGCAGATCCAGATCGAGAGAACGAACAGCACGATGATCATCACCAGGTTCTGCCAGGTGAACAGCGTCTGATCGAGCGAGATGACGCCGCTGATCTTGAGCAGCGCCGGCGGGATCGATCCCTTGGTCGCCATCAGCAGCGCCGCCGACGACGACAGGCCCAGGGCCCAGATGCTGCCCAGCCCGAGATAACCGGCGGCGCCCATGGCGCGGTAATCGACGCCCTCGACGCGTTTGCTGATTTCACGCATCAGGATTCCGGCGAAGATCATGCTGAAGCCCCAGCTCAGCAAGGACGCCAGCATCGCCATTCCGGCGACGTAGGCGACCGCCGTCTTGGGCGTTTGCGGGAAGCGCGCCAGCACGTTGATGATTTTACGCACCGGTGGCGCGACGGCGACGATGTAGCCGCCGATCACGACGAACGCCATCTGCATGGTGAACGGGATCAGGTTCCAGAACGACTTGCCGAAGTCGACCGAGACCTGGTTGGGCGTACGGCCCATCGCCAGCGCCGCGACGGCGACGATGAAGACGGCGATGGCGGCAAACACATAGGCATCGGGAAACCACTTCTCGCTCCAGTCGGCGAGGCTGGCGCCAAGACGCGCGATGGCGCCTTGTTGCTCTGCTCCTTCGGATTTCTTTTGTACGGCTTGATTCATGATGGCGCTCCTTGATCGTTTTTTTAGAAAGCTCGGGGACTGCTGGACTACTGGGCGCTACTCGGCAACTTCATTTCGTGGCAGTCCGCGCTGACCGTGTAATCGGCTTCGGTCTTGGCGCGGATCTCGTCGAGGCTCACGCCGGGCGCGGTCTCGGTGAGCACCAGTTGGCCGCCGACGAAGCGGAAGACGGCGAGCTCGGTGACAATCGAAGTCACCTTGCCGGCTGCCGTCAGCGGCAGCGAGCAGCGCTTGAGGATCTTGGCGCCGCCGCTCTTGGTCGCGTGTTCCATGGCGACGATGACGTTCTTGGCGCCGGTCACGAGATCCATCGCGCCGCCCATTCCCGGAACCATCTTGCCGGGAACCATCCAGTTGGCGAGGTTGGCCTGCTGGTCGACTTCGAGACCGCCGAGCACGGTGACATCGACGTGACCGCCGCGGATGATCGCGAACGACATCGCGCTGTCGAAGAAGGCCGTTCCGGGGACCATTCCGCACGGCTTGCCGCCGGCGTTGACGAGATCGGGCAGCGCCTCGCCGTTGAGCGGACCCATGCCGAGAAAGCCGTTCTCGGATTGCAGCGTGATGTGGATTCCCTCGGGCAGATAATCGGGGATCAGCGTCGGCAGGCCGATGCCGAGGTTGACCACGTCGCCGTCTTTCAATTCCTGCGCGACGCGGCAGGCAATCAGATTCTTCGCATCCATCTTATTTCTCCCCCACCAGAACGAGCGCATCGACCAGAATTCCCGGCGTCATCACCAGTTCGGGGTCGATCTGCCCGGCGGCGACGATCTCGTCCGTTTCGGCGACGACGTAGTCGGCGGCCATCGCGATCAGCGGGTTGAAGTTGCGCGCGGCGCGCTGGTAGGTGAGGTTGCCCTTGTCGTCGGCACGGTGCGCCTTGACGATGGCCAGATCGGCGCGCAGCGCGCGTTCGACCAGATACTCGACGCCGTCGAAGGCAAGCTTGGTCTTGCCGTCCTCGACGATGGTGCCGACGCCGGTCGGCGTGAGCACGCCGCCCAAGCCCGAACCGCCGCAGCGGATTCGTTCGGCGAGGGTGCCCTGCGGCACCAGTTCGACTTCGATCTCGCCGGCGATCATCTGGCGGCCGGTTTCCGGGTTGGTTCCGATGTGCGAGGCGATGACCTTTTTGACGCGGCGGTTGGCGATCAGGATGCCGACACCGCTATCGGCAAAAGCCGTGTCGTTGCCGATGATCGTCAGCTCCTTGATTCCCGAGTCGAGGATTTCGCGGACGATTCCGTCGGGCGTCCCGACGCCCATGAAACCGCCGAACAGGATGCTCATTCCGTCGTGGAAATGCGATCGCAAATCAGCGTAGCTGATTCGCTTGCAAGGTGTAGCCATGTGCTTGACTCCTTCTGATGTAATTATTCGATCAGAAGGGCTAACGCACGATGCGTGCCGGCCGGTGCGTTGGCCGGCAGGCCAATGGCTGCGGGCGTCTCCAGGGGGCTGCCGGGAAAGCCAGGCAGCACGCGCCTTTCCCGGCAGGCCGGCCCACGATCGCCTTTTGACGGGCTTTGCGGGGCGTCGCCGCAGCCCGGCCCCGGCGCTCAGTCGACCATCAGGCGCCGCACGCCCGAGACCGCGCCGATCACCTCGATGTCATCAAAGCGGGCGATTACTGCGCAATTTTATTCACACTGGATGACAGCATCTGCGCACTCGCCGCTATCGAGGTTGAACTCGTGCAGCTTGTAGAGCAACGCGCGCCGGCTGATGCCAAGCTCGCTCGCGGTGCGCGAACGGTTGCCCTGATTGCGCTCGAGCGCGCCGGTGATGACCTTCAGTTCGAAACCGCGAACCAGCTCCTTGAGCAGCTTCGGCGCGACGTCATCGCTGATGTTCTGGCGACTGGCATGGACGATCGTCAGCGGCAGATCCTCGGCGAAAATACTGTGGCCGGTGCTCATCACCACCGCGCGTTCGACCGCGTTGGAAAGCTCGCGTACGTTGCCCGGCCACGAATAACGCTGCATGATCGCCAGCGCATGGTCGTCGAAACCGTCGATTTCGCGCGCGTGCTCGGCGGTAAACTTGCGCAGGAAATGTGCGGCAAGCAATTGGATGTCGGAGGGACGCGCGCGCAGCGGCGGCACCGCCAGATTGACGACGTTGAGCCGATAGTAGAGGTCGCTGCGAAAAGTTCCGGCGGCGACCATTTCCTCGAGGTTACGATTGGTCGCGACGACCAGGCGGACATCGACGCTCTGCGTCTTGTCGCCGCCGACGCGCTCGAAGGCGCGATCCTGGATCACGCGCAGCAGCTTGACCTGCAGCGACAAGGGGAGTTCGCCGATCTCGTCGAGGAACAGCGTACCGCCGTCGGCGTGCTCGAAGCGGCCGGTGCGGCGCGCCACCGCGCCGGTGAACGCGCCCTTCTCGTGACCGAAGAACTCGCTCTCGAGCAAGCCCTCGGGAATGGCGCCGCAATTGACCTTGACGAAAGGCCGCTGGGCGCGCGGGCTGTTGTAGTGCAGCGAGGTCGCCAGCAGCTCCTTGCCGACGCCGCTCTCGCCGTAGATCACGACGGTCGCGTTGCTCGCCGCGATGCGCACCACCGCGTCGCACAGCGCCCGCATCGCCGGGTCGCTGGTGGTGATCCGGTTGAAGCGCAGGCTCTCCGACAGCTCGTGCTGCAAGGTCACGATCTCGCGGCGCATCTCGCGCATCTGGTAGGCGCGATTGACGAGCAGGCCAATCTCGGCGAGGTCGAAGGGCTTGATCACGAAATCGAAGACGCCGTTCTTGATCGCCTGCACCGCGGTATCAAGATCCGCATAAGCGGTCATCAGAATCACCGCGGCGCCCGGACGCAGTTCGAGCATGTCGCTCATCACTTCGATTCCGCTGCGCCCGGGCATGCGGATGTCCATCAACACGATGTCCGGCGAGCTGCTGCGAAAGAGCGCCAAGCCCTCTTCGCCGTCGGCCGCGGTGACCGTCTGGAAGCCCTCGCGCGCCAAGACCGCAGCCAGCATGCGGCGGATGCTCTCGTCGTCGTCGACGATCAATATCTGGTAATCGGTTTTCATCCTATTTTCTCTGGCGGTGCGCCGGGCAGGATCAGCGTCACGCTGCTGCCCTGGCCCTCGACGCTGTCGATTTCGAGACGACCGTGGTGGTCCTCGACAATACGCCGAGCAATTGTCATGCCCAGCCCGGTGCCGCTCGGCTTGGTCGAAAAGAAGGGGTCGAAAATCCGCGCGCGGATCGCCGCCGGGATGCCACAGCCGTTGTCGCTGACGCAGACGCTGACCTCGCCGGACGCAAGCCGCGCACTGACGATACGGATCTGCCCCTGATCGGCGATCGCCTGGATGGCGTTGACGATGATGTTGAGCAGCACCTGCTTGATCTGGCCGCGGTCGACCTCGATCGGCAACGGCTCGGCTGACGCGGCGAAGACAAAGGCGATGCGTCCGGCGCTGTCGCGCGCCAGCAGCAGCGTCTCTTCGACCAGTTGATCGAGCGTGCACATCGTCGGACGCAGCGGGTGCGGACGCACCAGGTCGAGCAGGTCGGAGACGATGCGATTCAAGCCATCGACCTCGCGGATGATGATGTCGCCGTATTCCCGCCATTCTACGGGGTCGGTCGAGCCTTGCAGATACTGGACGAAACCGCGGATCGAAGTGAGCGGCGTGCGCAGTTCGTGGGCAATTCCGGCCGCCACTTCGCCGATCGCCGCCAGCCGGTCGGCGCGCGCCACCTGCTCGCGCAGCGAAAAGGTCTCGCTGATGTCGCGCACCACCGCGACGACGCCCAGTTGATGGCCGCGCCCGTCGAACAGCAGGCTGCTGCTGGCCATCACGTGATAGGTCTGATGCGGCAACGGGTAGTCGAGCTCGACGTCGCGATGTTCACGACCGCTCTTGAGCGTATCGACGAGCATGCTCGAAAAGTGCGCCTCGGGGCGGAACAGCGCGAGATACGGGTGGCCGACGACATCGCCGGTCTGGCAACGAAACAGCTCGCAGCCGGCCGGATTGATGTAAGAGACCTTGTTCGCCGAATCGACGGTAATCACCGCGTCCGACAGGCTGTCGAGAATGTTGTGGTGCATCGAGCGGGTTTCGAGCAGCACGCGCGCCATGGTGTTGATGGCGTCGACGATTTCGCCGATTTCGCCCTTGATCGGCGGGATCGGCTCGCGCAGATCGAGCGCCAGGCGCAGCAAGCCCTGCTTGACTTTCGCCATGCTGCTGGTGAGCTGCGCAATGACAAAAACCACCACCGCCAGTGCGAGGACGACGCCGAGCAGCGTCATCGAATGCACGGCGAGGCGCATCGCACTGGCCTGCTGGTCGATCGCATCGACGAACTCGTTGGCCCAGATGTAGCCGACCACGCGCCCGCCTTCGCTGATCGGCAACATGGCGTTCATGATGTTGCCGCGCACCTGGCCGCCGCTGACCGTCATCGGATCGCCGCTCGCCATCGCTTTCCAGCCCGGATGCTCGGGTGGAATGGTCATCCCCACGGTGTGGCCGTAGTCCACGCTCGGACCGTAAGTGATGATGGCGTTAAGGCCCAGATGAAAATAGCCGACGCCGACCTCGGGAAAAGCAGCGGCGACCTGGTCCGTATAGCCGCGCAGGCGGCGGTTGAGAAAAGCGATCTGGTGCTCGCGGTCGTCGTCGTTCCCCCGGTAGTCGGCGAGCAGGCCTTGGTAGCCGCCGCTATCGCGCAAATGCTGCGAGAGCAGCATGGCAATCCCCTGCAGATGCACCCTTTTCTCGCCGACGATAGCCTCTTGCCCGTGCAGCTTGAGGACGTAGCCGGTGGCAATGATCGGCAGTCCGACGACCGGCAGCAGGATCAGCATCAGCTGCATGCGCAGGGTTGCCGGCCAGAAACGGCGAAGGAAGCGCAACACGCGAGTCTCGATTCGTATAGAAAGTTTGACGCAGATACTACCGCATGACCGACGTTCGACCGAAGTAGCGCAGCAATTTGAAACAACCAGGGAATTTCGGTTATAAGAAGAGTGTCGTAGCGGCGGCCCGCCGTATCGGCCTCGACAAAAATTCAGCCTCACACTGCAACTGGAGAACACATGGAAAAGGATCTGCGCGAAGCCGCGCTTGAATACCATCAGTACCCGACCCCGGGCAAGATTTCGGTCCAGCCGACCAAGGCGCTCTCGAACCAACACGATCTGGCGCTCGCCTACTCGCCAGGCGTCGCCTACGCCTGTGAGGCGATCGTCGAGAATCCCGACGCCGCCGCGCTCTATACCTCGCGCGCCAATCTGGTCGGCGTCGTCACCAACGGTACGGCAGTACTTGGCCTGGGCAATATCGGACCGCTCGCCGGCAAGCCGGTGATGGAAGGCAAGGGTTGCCTGTTCAAGAAATTCGCCGGGATCGACGTCTTCGACATCGAGCTTGCCGAGAACGACCCCGACAAGCTGGTCGAGATGATCGCCGCACTCGAGCCGACGCTCGGCGGAATCAATCTCGAGGACATCAAGGCGCCCGAGTGCTTCTACATCGAAAGCAAGCTCAAGGAGCGCATGGCGATTCCGGTTTTCCACGACGACCAGCACGGCACGGCGATCATTTCGGCGGCGGCGATGCTTAACGCGCTCAAGGTCGTCGGCAAGGCGATCGGCGACGTCAAGGTCGTCTGTTCCGGCGCCGGCGCCGCGGCGATTTCCTGCCTCAACCTGTGGTGCGACCTTGGCATCCGCGTCGAAAACGTCATGGTCTGCGACTCCAAGGGCGTGATCTACGTCGGGCGCGACGCCAAGATGGAGCCGACCAAGGCGCGTTATGCGCGAGTCACCGAACTGCGTACGCTGTCCGACGCCATCGAGGGCGCCGACATTTTCCTCGGGCTATCGGCCGCCGGCGTGCTCAAGCCCGAAATGGTCGCCAAGATGGCGAAACAGCCGATCGTTTTCGCGCTCGCCAATCCGACGCCGGAAATCCTGCCCGAGCTCGCGCGTGCAGCGCGCCCCGACGTGATCATGGCGACCGGACGTTCGGATTACGCCAACCAGGTCAACAACGTGCTGTGCTTCCCGTTCATCTTCCGCGGCGCGCTCGATGTCGGCGCCACGCGCATCACCGAAGAAATGAAGCTGGCCTGCGTGCACGCGATCGCCGCCATGGCGCATGAAGCGGTCGCCAGCGAGGTCGCGATGGCCTACCCCGGCCAGGAGCTCGCCTTCGGCCCCGAATACCTGATTCCCAAGCCCTTCGATCCGCGCCTGATCCTGGTCATCGCGCCGGCCGTGGCGCAGGCCGCGATGGATTCGGGCGTCGCCAAGCGGCCGATCACCGACATGGCCGCCTACAAGGAAAAGCTCAAGGGCTTCATTTACCGCACCGGCGTCGGCATGCGCGCGGTGTTCTACGCCGCCAGGAAGGGGAAACCGACGCGTATCGTCTATCCCGACGGCGAGGACGAACGCGTGCTGCGCGCGGCACAGATCATCGTCGAAGAGCAACTGACCACCCCGGTGCTGATCGGCCGCCCCGACGTGATCGCCGCGCGAATCGAGAAAATCGGCTCGAAGCTGCGCCTCGGCAAGGATTTCGAGGTCGTCGACCCGAACAGCGACGAGCGCTACCACGAGGCTTGGAGCGCTTACCACCAGATCATGAAACGCCGTGGCGTGACGGTCGAGATCGCCCGCACGCGCCTGCGCAAACACAACACCCTCATCGGCGCGATGCTGATCAAGCTCGGTTACGCCGACGGAATGATCTGCGGCATCACCGGACGTTTCGCCCATCATCTGCAGCAAATCGACGACATCATCGGCAAGACGCCGGGATGCTCGACGCTGGCGGCGATGAATCACCTGATCCTGCCCGGTCGCGCGCTGTTCATTTGCGATACGCACGTCAATGAAAACCCGAGCGCCGAGCAATTGGCCGAGATTGCGCTGATGGCCGCCGAAGAGGTGCGCCGTTTCGGCATCGAGCCCAAGGTCGCGATGCTTTCGCATTCGAACTTCGGCGCTTCGCCGTCGGCCTCGGCGCGCAAGATGGCCGAAGCGACCGCGCTGTTTCGCGCCAAGGCGCCCGACATCGAGGCCGACGGCGAAATGCACGGTGACGCCGCGCTGTCCGAGGAGATCCGCAGCAAGCTCGACCCGGACTCGTCATTGACCGGCGAAGCCAATGTGCTGGTGATGCCCAACCTCGACGCCGCCAACATCTCGTACAGCCTGCTCAAGATGACCGGCGGCGATGGCATCACGATCGGACCGATCCTGCTCGGCGCCGCGCGTCCGGTGCATGTGCTGACGACCACCGCGACCGTCCGCCGGATCGTCAACATGACCGCGCTGGTCGTCGTCGACGCGGCGACCAGGTAAGGCTAGCGCCCTCTGGCCGGACTTGTCCGGCCAGAGGAATGAGCGACGTTTTCACATACGGAACTGCTGTGTTCCGCGCCTGACGCGCGGGCATACTTTCTTTTGCTTCGCCAAAAGAAAGTAGCGAAAGAAAACGAAGTTTCGGCGAAGCCAAAAGGCGACTCCGGCTCCGCGGTCGGCTCCGCCGACTTCCCTGCGCTACTCGTCAAGCCGGGTACCCCAAGAGTACTTCCTCGCGATGCTTTGCGTCGCTCAGGGCGCGGCTGCGCAACTCGGGCCTACGGCCCTCAAACAGTGCTCGCCGACGCCCCCCGGCTTGCCTGCGTTGCTCGGCGCTCCACAGGGGAAGCTGCGTCTGAACTCGACCGCCTGCGCATGAAACTACGATCGGTGTTGGGTTTGCTCCTGCCCTCTGCGTCGTCGAGCAGCGCAGGGCGCACCCCAGGAGTACTTCTTCGCGGCGCTCAGGGCGCAACGGGAAAAAGGGCGAGCACTGTTTGAGCCCCGCAGGGGCGAGTTGCGCAGCCCCCGTTGCAACCGAGCAGCGCAGAGCACCCGGCGTAGCCGGGCGACGCGGCGGGCGCGCCTTCTTCTTGGGTACTTCTTCTTGGCAAGACAAGAAGAAGTACCTCGCCGGTCAACGGCGAAACCCAACCGTTTCGCAAGAAAAAGCATAAGCAATCACCATGGCTCTGAAGCTGGACTCTGACGTCAACTACGACTGCACAGAACCACCTGGCCTCGGCGCCAACGACCATCCGACTTCTGTGCTAAATTTGGCCTCGTCCCGGTCAGCGCCTGTCGCTGACCGCCCCACCCCACTCCCTCCAGGAATTCCCATGGATTTTTCCACTCTCTCGCCGCGCCCGGTCTGGCGCCACTTCCAGACGCTCTGCGCAATCCCGCGCGCGTCCAAGGCCGAAGGTCCGCTGCGCCAGGCATTGGACGCCTGGGCCCAGGCGCGCGGCCTGGCGACGCTCACCGACGCGGCCGGCAACCTGCTGATCAGAAAGCCGGCGAGCGCCGGGCGCGAACACTACCCCGGCGTGATCCTGCAAGGCCATCTGGACATGGTCTGCCAGCAGAACGAGGGCAGCGCGCACGACTTCGCCCGCGACGCCATCGCCGCGACGCTCAAGGACGGCTGGCTCGTCGCCGAGAACACCACCTTGGGCGCCGACAACGGCATCGGCGTCGCGCTGGCGCTGGCCGCGCTCGAAGCCGACGAGCTCGCGCACCCGCCGCTCGAAGTGCTGCTCACCGTCGACGAGGAGGCCGGCATGGGCGGCGCCCAGGGACTCAAACCAGACTGGCTGCACGGGCGTCGCCTGATCAACCTCGACACCGAGGAGTGGGGGCAACTCTACGTCGGCTGCGCTGGCGGAATCGACGTCAATGTCAGCTACACCACCGCCAGCGAACCGTTGCCGGCCGCTTGGCGCACCGCCAAACTCAGCGTTGGCGGGCTGCTCGGCGGCCACTCCGGCGTCGACATTCACCGCGGACGCGGCAACGCCATCAAGCTGCTGGTTCGCGCGCTGCGCGAGTTGCCCGAAGGCGGGCTCTGGCGCCTCGTCAGTCTGGCTGGCGGCAACGCGCGCAACGCGCTGCCGCGCGAGGCTTCGGCGATGATCGCCGTCGCCCCGGAAAGTCACGCCGCGCTTGAGCAGGCCGTCGCCGCCAGCGCCGCGACGCTGGCGCGCGAGTTCGACGGGATTGAAGAACGCCTCGCGCTGCGCCTTGGCGAAGCCGAGACCCGCGCCACCGAGATGCTGACCGCGGCCGACCAGCAGGTGCTGCTCGCCGCGCTCAACGCTGCGCCGTGCGGCGTCAAGGCGATGAGCCACCAGCTGCCGGGGGTGGTCGAGACATCCAATAGTTTCGGCGTGCTGACCATGAGCGAAGGCGTCGTTCGCGCCAATTTCATGGTGCGCTCGCTGGTCGATTCGGCGGCGCTCGCGCTGGCGCGCGAAATCGCCGACCTGTTCGCGCTGATCGGCGCCGACTGTGCGGCCAGCGACGGCTACCCGGGGTGGACGCCCGCACCGAAGTCGCCGCTGCTGGCACTGGCGCAGCGCGTCTACGCGCGCGAATTCGGCGCCGACGCGGCGCTCCAGGTCATCCACGCCGGACTCGAATGCGGCATCATCGGCGCCAAGTATCCCGGACTCGACATGATCTCGTTCGGCCCGACGATCCACGGCGCGCATGCGCCCGGCGAGCGCGTCGAGCTCGCCAGCGTCGAACAGAGCTGGAAGTTGCTGACGGCGATTCTGGCAGCGCTGCCGGCGACCTGAGCACGACACCTCGGGCCCGTCACCCTAGTAGTTCAAACCACAACGACACAACGGGCACAGCGAAGATCCTTGATTTTGGAGATTTCTGTGACACACCGATGCATCAACACAGAGCAGGTAGCTGTTTTTCTTCGTGATCGTTGTCCCACAGGGATTGGCTTCGCGGCATGTCCGTCGTGGTTAACCGCTTTTTCCTGGGTCAATTCGCCGCTCCTGGTGTGGGACAATAGGGTGCCCGCAACCTACCGGAAGGCCGCCTGGCCGCACTGACTCCCATGCCCAAGAAGCCTACCGCCCCTGACGCACCGAGAAAATCCGCGGACCAGGGACTGACCAAACCCCTGCATCCGCGCAACAAGCACGCGGGCCGCTACGACTTCGCCCAATTGATCGCCGCCAGCCCGCAGCTCGCCGCGTATGTCGCAGCCAACGCTTACGGCGACCAGTCGATCGACTTTGCCGACCCGCTGGCGGTCAGGGCGCTTAACCGTGCGCTGCTCAAGGACAGCTACGGCGTAACCGGCTGGGATCTGCCGCCCCAGTACCTGTGCCCGCCGATCCCCGGGCGCGCCGACGCCCTGCACTATCTGGCCGACCTGCTGGCGCGCAGCAACGGCGGACAGATCCCCTATGGCGCAGCGATCCGCGTGCTCGACATCGGCGTCGGCGCCAATTGCGTCTACCCGCTGATCGGCCACAGCGAATACGGCTGGTCCTTCGTCGGCAGCGACATCGACCGCGCCGCGCTGGCCAGCGCGCAGGCGGTGATCGACGCCAACCACCAGCAGGCGATCGAACTGCGTTTTCAGCCCACGCGCCTGTCGGTCTTCAAGGGCGTGCTGCACGCTGACGAACTCTTTGACCTGGTGATGTGCAATCCGCCTTTTCATGCGTCGATCGACGAGGCGCAGGCCGGCAGCGCGCGCAAGTGGCAGAACCTCGGCCAGGGCGCGCCGGGAGATCAGGCGCCGCGGCTCAATTTCGGCGGACAGAGCGACGAGCTGTGCTGCGCCGGCGGCGAGCAAGGCTTCATCTGCCGCATGATTGGCGAGAGCGCGCAGATCACCCACAGCTGCCTGTGGTTTACCACGCTGGTTTCGAAGGCGACGACGCTGCCGGCGGTCTATCGCGCACTCAAGAGCGCCGGGGTGCACGACAGCCGGACCATCGCCATGGCGCAGGGGCAGAAAAAAAGCCGGATCGTCGCCTGGACCTGGCTTGACGAACGCCAGCAACAGGCCTGGCGCAACGCCAGGCGCGGCGAGTCAGCGCGCACCCCGCTGGCGACCTGACTGTTTTCCGATCCTAGACCTTGAACTGCTTGACGATCGTATTCAACTCGCCGGCCAGCGCTGAGAGCTCGTCGGCAGCCTTGGTCGTTTCCTGAGCACCGTGCGAGGTCTGCGCGACGACCTCGGTAATCTGGTGCATATTGTTGCTGATGTCCAGAGTCGCCGCGGTCTGCTCTTCGGCGGCGGTCGCCACCTGATTGATCTGCTGGGTGACTTCATTGATCTTCTGCAGAATGCTCTCCAGCGCCTTGCCCGACCCGGCCGCCTTCTCGCTGCCCTTGGCGACTTCATCGACCGCCGTTTCCATGGCGATCACCGCCCCTTTGGTTTCGTTCTGGATGGCGTTGATCATTTCGCCGATTTCGGTGGTCGCTTTCCTGGTGCGTTCGGACAATTTACGCACTTCGTCGGCCACCACTGCAAAACCGCGGCCTTGCTCGCCCGCACGAGCGGCCTCGATCGCCGCATTGAGCGCCAGCAGGTTGGTCTGATCAGCGATCTCCTGAATGGTGGCGATAATCTCGCCGATCTGTTCTGAACGGCTACCCAGGCGTTCAACCGTCTGCGCCGTATCCTTGACTCGGTTGGCAATGCTGTGCATCACGGCAATGGTCTCATCGACGACCTGCGCGCCTGATACCGCAGCTTCACTGGCGTGACGCGAACCTTCGGCGGCCAGGCTGCAGTTTTCGGCGATGTGTCCGGAAGAGGCCGACATCTGTTCGCCGGCGGTCGCCACATTGACCGACTGGGCGGCGACCTTTTCCGACCCGTTGGCGATCTGTTCCGCTGTCCCGTGGAGCTGGAGCGCTGCTGCCGCAAGCTGATGCGTACTGGCGCCGATGTGGGTGATGTCCTCCTGGATATTGTCCATGAACATATCGAACCACTTGGAGAATTCGCCCAGCTCGTCCTTGCTCTGCAAATAGATGTTCTGGGTCAGGTCGCGCTCGCCTTCGGCGATGTTGCGCATGATGGCGATCATCGAGCCAAGCGGGATCACGATGCTTCTGGAAATCAATACCGCAGCGACTGCGGCGATCAGCAAGGCCAATGCGCAACCGATGGCCAGCCCCCGCACTGCGGATTCGTACGCAGCAACCGCCTTGCCATAGCTTAAGTCGGCCTGTTGCTTTTGCGCATCAGCGCTCAACTGCGAGGAGACCGAACTGGCGCGCGCCAGATTGTCGGTCTGCTCTTTGACGGTATTGATCTCCAGGTAGGCAAAGAAAGCCATGCAGAAGATCAACATCACTACCGATGAGAAGCCTATCCATAGTCTCGTGCCGATTTTCAGGTTGTTCATCATCACCTCGAAATGTATAGAGTTGTACCGGTTCACATCGTCTTGATACGGGTTGAGCGCAGTCCGAATCGCCGGATAGGCAAATCATTCCAATTATGCTCCGGTCTCTGCCCGCAGCGCTAGAAATGCGTGCAATTCGTACCGTCGAACGAAGGCGGCTGGCGCGCCGAGAGAAAGCGCGCAGCATTTATACTGTACATGCGTACAGTTATGGTTAATAATGCGCTCCTTCATAGCGAAACCAGGAGAGAGACCATGAATCGAATCCAGAGAGTGTTTGAATTCATCGCCGGTATTTCTCAACAGCAGCGCGATCGCTGGGCGCTGGCTCAGGAAATCTATGCGGCGCCGCGCCTCGACGTTCTCGCCTTGCGCACACCGGCGTGCTGGCGAAGAAAAGCGAACGTCCAGGGGATCAGGCGCTAGCGGGAGGCCCGAAATATTCGTTCGCGCGGTCGATTGCGATGCACAATCCGCTCTTTGACGAAACGGATAGACTGCGAAAAGATGGAAGCTGCTGCGCAATTCAACTGGGACTATCCCCAGCCTTTCACCCTTGCCGTGCGACCCGGCTTTGACGACATCGATGGTCTGAAACATACCAATAACGCGGTCTATGTGCGTTGGTGCGAAACCGTCGGCTGGGCGCATTCCAAGGCCCTTGGCCTGGAGCTCGCCGACTATCAGCGCCTCGATCGGGCGATGGCGATCCGCCGCGGCGAATACGACTATTTGCTGCCCAGCGTGCTCGGCGACGAGCTGCTGCTCGCCACCTGGCTCACCGGCAGCGACGGCAAGATCACGCTCGAACGCCGCTTTCAACTGATCCGCCCGCATGATCGATCGACGGTGCTGCGCGGACGCTGGGACCTGGTGTGCATCGAAATGGCCAGCGGCCGTCCGCGGCGAATGCCCAAGGAATTCGCCGCGCGGTATCTGGCGGCGATCGTCGACGTCCCGCCCGCCATCGCAACGCGCTAGCGCGCAGCGATCGGCTCATTCAAGCTCACTCGCCGACCACCACTTTGGCGTTCGGCGTCTCGCCAAAAACCTCGGGCGCGTACATCGCCTCGACGCGCGTCGCCGGCAGCGAAAATTCGCCGGCGTTGTTGAGGCGTAGCGTGTAATCGACGGAAAAGCTGCCGCGCGGAACAAAGCCGTAATACGCGCGGAAGGCGGAAAAAGTGCGCTCGACGTAAGCCGGCCAGACGCGCCGCTCGGCCTTGCCCGAACCCGCCTCGTCGCCACTGGCCAGCCGCGCATCGCGCGCCCCGCTGCCCTCATCGCCGAGGATTCGCGCGCCGGCCGGGATCGGGTCATCGACCACCACCCAGGTCATCTCCTGATCCGACTCGATGTTAAGACGAACGCGCCAGAGATCGCCGCGCGAAACCTTGCCCGGCAGCTTCTGCTGCAACGCGGTGACTTCGCGCGTGACGCGCAGGCCGTTGGCGCGCGCTTCCTTGACCGGGACTGCGGCGAGCGCCTGCAGGAAGACCCACGGCTTGCCGCTGCCTTCGTGCCGCAACTGCAACTGATCCTTGGCCGACGGTTTGGCCGGCCACGGCAGCAGCAGCGCGTTCTGCTCATCGCTCTTGCCAGCCCAGGCGAAGTTCTGCACCGGCAGCGCACCGAGCGTCAGATGCGTGTTGCCGCTCACTGCGTCGGGCTCGAATTTCTGGCCGAAACGCTCGAGCGCAATCGTCGCCCACACGTTGGCCACCGTCGTCGCCCAGCGGCCGCGCTGCTGACGCAACAGCGCGCCCTGCAGCAAGGCCGGCAGATCATCGTGCCACGCCGGATCGTCGAGCACCGCCTCGATCAGGCGCAAGGCGTTGGTGTCGCCACTGACCATCAGCCACCACCAATAATCGGAACGCTCGCTGGTAAACACCAGGCGGCCACCGAGGTAGGAAAGACGGTTGCGCAGTTCGCGGTCGGCCGCCGCCAACCTGGCTTCGCGTTGCGGCAAAGCGGACAGCCGTTTGACGATCAGATACCAGTCGATCAGCGCCGAAGTCGGCAATCGCCGCGGCTCGACGTCGAGGCTGGCGAGCGCCGATCGCATCGGCTGACCGCGTCGCGTCAGCGCTTCGATCGCCGCGAGCTTGCGCACGACAAGATCGGCCTGCGGCGACCAGTGCTCGGGCTTGATGCGTCCTTCGGCGAAGGCCGCGAGGCCGCGCTCCATGCGCTGCGCGAGTTGCGGCGCGATCGCGAAACCGGCGGCTTGGGCGACGTCGAGCAGATAGGCGGTGAGCGCCGGACTGCCGGCGTTCGAGCTGCCGCCCTCGTTCGGGAAGTAACGCGCCAGCCCGTTGGCGTCCAGATACGTCGGCAGCGCGTCCTGCACCTGCTGCCAGCGCGCCGCATCGCGTAGGCCGATGGCGACCGACGCCTGCTGTTCGAGACAGGTGAACGGGTAATCGGCGAAGAAGCGTTTGAGCGCCGGCGGCGCCGTCGACAGCCGCGCCGAGAGCGCGACCTCGATGCCGCCGAGCGGTCCGGATTTTCCCGAAACGGCGCCTGGCGGCAACGCGACCGGAATTTCGAGCGTGCCATCGAGGCGAGCGAAACTCGCCTGCGCCACGCTGATCGGCACCAGCGGCGCGACCTGTTGCGCGACGCGCAGCAGGTCCTTGGCATTGCCGCCCTTTTCGGCCGCGGCGAACTCCCAGACCTGCGCGCTCGCGCCCTCGGGCGCTTCGCCGGGCCACGCCAACTCGACCGCGCTCTCGCCGTCGACCTTGAGCTCGCGACTCGCGAGCTCGCGCTCGCCGACCGAGTTGCTCACCTTGGCCGAAACGCTCACCGTCATCGGCCGCGCGGTACCGTTGCGCAACGTCAGCAAGGCGCTGAAACGGTCCTTCTCACGCACCAGCGGCGGCAAGCCGGAAATCAGCTGCAGATCCTGCCGGGTGCGCAGGCTCGCGCTGCCGGTGCCGAACAGGCCGGCGCCCGAGGTCGCGACGGCGACCAGCGCAAATTCGCTCAGGGAATCGTTGAGCGGAACGCTGATCGTCGCGCGCCCCTCGGCGTCGAGCACGACGCGCGGATTCCACGCGAGCAGCGTATCGAAGAGCTCGCGCGCCGGCGCGCGGCCGCCGCCGCCGCCGGGTGCCACCGCCTTCTTGCCGAAGTGGCGCTTGCCGATCACCTGCGACTGTGCGGTCGCCGTTTCGACCTGATAGGCACGACTCGGCAGCATCGCGTCGAGCAGCTTCCAGCTCTCGTTGGGTCGCAATTCGAGCAACGCCTGGTCGACCGCGGCGAAAGCGATCTCGGTGCCGGCGGGCGCCGGCTTGCCGTCGGGCAGCGTCACCCGGATATCCACCTGCGCCTGGTCGCGCGGCTGATAGTCGCGCTTTTCGGGGCTCACCTCGACCTTGAGCCGGAAGGCGTCGACGCCGACGGCGATAGCCGCCAGCCCGATCTTGTAGGCGGGCTTGGCCAGATCGACCATGGCCGTCGGCTGGAGCGGGTTCCACCATTCCTTGAACCACGCGGCCGGCTCGCGCCAGCCCCAGCTCAGGAACGAATACCACGAAAGCGGCTCGACGCGGCCGCGCACCAGCAGCACCGAGACGTAGACGTTGGGGCCCCACTCGCCCTTGACCGGCAGTTCGATCACCGGTTTGAAGCGGCTCAAGGTGATCACCTGCGTTTCGATGACGCCGCCGGCCTCGACCGAAACCAGCGCGGTGGCCTCGCGGAAAGGCGTTCGCACCTGCAAGCGCGCGGTCTCGCCCGGCGCATAGCTGCGCTTTTCGGGGATCACGTCGATGCGATCCTGGTTGCCGGTGGCAAACCACGGGTCGCCGCCGCCGACCCAGTAACTGGTGCCGGCCCGGGCGACGTTGCCCTGGCGGTCGCTGGTCTGCGCCAGCAGGTAGACGTTGCCCGGCTCGCCGGCCGGCAGCGCGCAAGCGAACTTGCCGCGCGCGTCCGAACGCCCCTTGCAGACTTCGCCGAGGTCGGAAAATTCGGTCGAGTTTTCGTAGGCGTAAAAACCGCCGACGATGCGCTTGCGGTGGCTGAAGTCGACGCGCCGCTTGGCGCTGATCTTGACCGGCGCGTCGGCGGCCGGCTTGCCCTGCGAATCGAGAACGACGACTTCAACCCCGCTCTTGGCCGAATCCTTGTCGCTGACCGACACCCAATCCTTGACGCGCAGGCCGACGACGACGGCCGCCGGCGAAAGCTCGACCGAGCCGTGCAGCGTCTGGATCTCGCCGTTCGGATCAGCGAAAGTCATCTGCGCGTAGATTTCGCTCGGCCCCTTGATCGGCTCTCGCAGCGGCACCTTGAACTTGCCGGCGCCCGCCTGGTCGAGCGTCAGCGGTGCCTTGTCGACCAACAGCGTCTCCTGCTCGCGCCCCTCGTCGACGGCAAAGGCCGTACGCCCCGGCGCGTCGAAATCGACGAGAAAGCGGAAGTCCTCGTAGCCCTTATACTGCGGCCAACGCGCGCGCAGCGTCGCCGACAGCTCGACCTTGGCGCCCTTGGCGGCGCCGCCGTTGAGGAAGGCGAGCGAGAGCGCCAGCGGAACTTCCTTGGGCGCCACCTGCGCAGAGGCGAGCCCCTGAACGCTGCCGGAAAATACCGGCAGGCGAAAATCGGATACGTTGAAGCTGCCGCTGCTCACGCTGACGCCATTCTTGGCGCCGGCAAGCTCGATCTGATAACTGCCGCGCTTGGCCGACGACGGGATTTTCCACGCGCTAACCGCCACACCGCGACCGTCCCAGGAAAGCGGCTGGCGGAATTCGTCGCCGCTGCCGTCGTGGCGAATCACCATTTCACGCGGCAACGATTGCACAGCGGGGAAAGAAAAACCGCTGCTGCCGCGCTCGCGCGCGACGTGCTTCATCGACACCGTCTGCCCGGCGCGTAGCAGCGTGCGGTCTACGATCGTGTGGATCTTGCGCGCATCGATTTCGCCCCAGGTTTCGACGCCGAAACGCCAGGGCTCGATGCCTTCGTTCCAGTCCGAACGAACAAAGCTGTAGTCATCGCCAAGGCGCGCGCTGGCGAAGAAGAAATTGTCGTCCTGGCAGCTCTGCTCGGGCAGCGCCACGGCAGCCAGCGCGCGTCCCTGATCGTCGCTGCGCCCGGCCCACAGCGATCTTCCATCGCAATCGGAGAGGCGCACTTCGGCGCCGGCGACCGGCTTGCCGCTGTCGAGCGCGGTGACCCAGACGAGCGCGTTGTCGCGCCCGCGTTTGAGATGCACCGCCATATTGGTGACCAGCGCCGTGCTGCGCACGTACATCGGCCCCGGCGTCGTCAGCAGCGCGGCGCCGAGCAGGCGGCTTTCGATCTCGACGATGTGATAGCCGGATTTTTGCAGCGGAATGCCGACCACCTCGAACTCGCTAGTGCCGCCCGGCTTGGGCAGCTCGCGGCTGACGACCCCGGCCTTGTCCTTGAGAAAAGGCAGTTCGCGCGCGTAATACGGATCGTCGTAGTCGTACGCCTCTTGACCCTTGCCGATCCGATAGCGCTTGGTCTGCTGCTCGAACTTGGCGATGGCGCGGATCGCCGCGATCACCTGGCCGTCGTCGGTCAGTCGCTGGCTGGTCAAGCGATGCGCGTTTTGACCAGGCAATTGAAGGCTGGCCACCGGCAGCATCGCTTCGACGTTGCGCAGCGTCACCGGCAACACCCCGCCCTGCTTGAGTTCGACGATGCCGAAAGCGCCGGGGAATTTGGCGAGCGGCGGCGCGCTGCCGGTGCGCAGCTTGAGCGGAAAGTTCGCGGCGTTCTCCAGCGACCGTCCCGCCTCGTCCTTGATTCCGGCCGGCAGCTCGATAGTGAGCTCGGCGTTGGGCGGTAGCGGTCGCTTGAAGGTCAGCACGCTCGTCGTGTTTTCGCGGCTGCCGTCCTGATCGGGCGATTGCGGCGAGCGCGATCCGGCCGGCGAGATCAGGCGCGCGCCGGCGGCCAGCTTGGCATCGACCGGCGCCGAGAACTCGAGGCGCAGATCGGAGAGCGGCGAGCACGGTGCAGCGGGCTTTTCGCGCTCGCAACTGACGCTGGCGCGCAAAGGCTGGCGAACGCGGTAGGCGAAACTCTCGCTGCGGCTCGCCTTGGCCCCGTTTTCAGCTTCGACGCCGGCGCCCCAGACCAGACGCATCCTGGCCCCCGCCGGCAGGCGCTCGGCGCAGGAAATCGCCAGCGTTGCGGGCTGCGCTTTGCGCTGCAAGGTGGCGAGGATTTCGCCGCGCTTGGCATCGGGCAGGATGCTCACCGGGATGCGGTTGCCGACGCCGTCGGCCTCGCACCACACCTGGCGCTCGACCGATGCGCGCTTGAGCGCGGTGGAAGCGTCGATGACGAAAGCCTGGTCTTCCTCGATCGCCGCGCCGGCGGCGGGCGTCAGCGAACGCGGCCAGGGACCGGGAGCGAAAAAGGCGTAAGCCGATTCGCCGGCAACCGCCTCGCCGTTGGCGGCCTTGAGATCGCCCTTGAGCCTGAAGTCGCAGCGCTCGCCGGGCCGCAAGGCGCGCTCGAGCGTGAACGTCCAGCGCCGCGCGTCGCTCCAGCGCCCGCGGCCACGGACCTCGCCGCAATCGACGGCAAAAGGTGAAGGGGCGTCGGGCCGGCCGAGCGCCACTATGTCGGCGGTGAACACCGCGCTGGCGCGAACCGCCGGGTCGACCTCGCCTTGCGGCGAGAACTGGCGAACGCCGACGGCGTTGGCGGCACCCGCCACGGCAAGCACGCCGAGCAGGACAAGGACTGATTGAAAACGCTTAGCGCACATGACAGGCCCGAAATGACAGGTGACAGCGTCGGATTATAGCCCGCGCCAATGCGACACCTGCGGCAAAACGAGCGCAAAAAAAAGCAGCGCCGAAGCGCTGCCTTTCTTTGAAGCGGAGCGACTGACTTAGTAGCCGGCGCCCTTGATCGATTTCAAGCCCTTGAAGATGGCCTTGGCGCCGAGTTGCTCTTCGATGCGGATCAGTTGGTTGTATTTGCAGATGCGGTCGGTACGCGACAGCGAACCGGTCTTGATCTGGCCGGCACCGGTGCCCACCGCCAGGTCGGCGATGAACGAGTCTTCGGTTTCGCCCGAACGGTGCGAAGAGATCACGCCGTAGCCCGCCTTCTGGGCCATCTTGATGGCGTCGAGCGTCTCGGTCACGGTGCCGATCTGGTTGACCTTGATCAGGATCGCGTTGCAGGCGCCCATGTCGATGCCCTTCTTGAGGCGGGTCGGGTTGGTGACGAAGAAGTCGTCGCCGACGATCTGAACCTTCTTGCCGAGCGCCTGGGTGAACTTGACGTAGCCGTCCCAGTCGCTCTGGTCGAGGCCGTCCTCGATCGAAACGATCGGGTACTTCTTGCACCAGTCGGCGTAGATGGCGATCATTTCGTCGGCCGAGAACAGCTTGTCCGGGTTCGACTTCCAGAACTTGTAGCCCTTGCGGCCGCCTTCGTCGAAGAGCTCCGACGAAGCGCAGTCGAGGGCGATGCCGATCTGCTTGCCGGGCTTGTAACCGGCGGCTTCGATCGCCTGCATGACGACGTCAAGCGCCTGGTCGTTGGTCAGGTTGGGCGCAAAACCGCCTTCGTCGCCGACCGCGGTCACGTGACCGCCCTTCTTGAGGATGCTCTTCAAGGCATGGAACACTTCGGTGACCCAGCGCAGGCCTTCGGAGAAGGTCTTGGCGCCGATCGGCATGATCATGAATTCCTGGAAGTCGATCAGGTTGTCGGCGTGCTTGCCGCCGTTGATGATGTTGGCCATCGGCGTCGGCAGAACGAATTCCTTGTTCTTGTGCAGCTTGGCGATGTACTTCCAGAGCGGCATCTTGCTGACCTGGGCGGCGGCGACGGTGATCGACATCGATGCGCCGAGCAGCGCATTGGCGCCGAGCTTGGACTTGTTCTGGGTGCCGTCGAGCGCGATCAGCGCGTCGTCGAGCTCGCGCTGGTTGAGCGGGTTCTTGCCCTTGAGCAGCTTGGCGATCGGGCCGTTGACGGCTTCAACCGCCTTGAGCACGCCCTTGCCGAGATAGACTTTCTTGTTGCCGTCGCGCAGTTCGCAGGCTTCGAATTCGCCGGTCGAGGCGCCGGACGGAACCGCCGAACGCGCGACGAAACCGTTGTCGAGCGTGATGTCGACTTCGACGGTCGGGTTGCCGCGCGAGTCGAGAATCTGGCGACCGACGACCTTGGTGATCTTGACGAACTTGGCCGGTGCGACCGTCTTGGCAACGGCCTTGACGGCGGCAGCGGGCTTCTTGGCAGCGACCGGCTTCTTGGCAGCGACGGCCTTCGCGGCAGCGACCGGCTTCTTGGCAGCAACAGCCTTCACGGCAGCGACGGGCTTCTTGGCGGGAACGGCTTTCTTGGGGGAGACAGGTTTAGCGGCTGTGGCCATTTTGGGTTCCAATACAAAAGTTGATCAAAAACACGGTGAAAAAAACAAACAAAAGCGTGACTATACAACGGAATGCCCTGCGCTTATCGAGCTCGTCGCTCAAGGCTTGACAGGAAGCGCTCGAAAGAGTCGCCGGAAAACCATCCGTCATTGACCGTCAGCGACGCCGATGAAGTCATCGGCATCCGGGTTGATGACGCCGAAAAAGGCGGGAATACGGGCATAGAAGAGGCGAATCTTTTGGTCATGAATGAGCGCCAGAAATTGCTCGACCTCGTCGTCGTTGGCGATGAACTCGACTGCGATTCCGGCGACGCCGGCCAGCTCGAAGAAACGCTCCTCGTGCACCGCATGGTGTCGCCCGAAACCGCCAACGGCGCGAAACGCGCAACCACCAGGAATACCAATCGCATTGGCCTTTTCGAGCAGCCACTCCCAGAGCAGGACACCCTGGTGACGCTGCTGCTCAACGAGATAGAACCTGAGCAACGATCCTTGCATGCTGACCTCCTTCGAGTTCACGGCGCATTCCTCAACAGATAAATGGTGCCGATCCCGGCAAAGGTCATCAGCACCGAGCCGACGACGTGCGCGGCAACGGCGCCGAGCGCCCAGGAAATCCGCCCCTGCTGCAACAAGACGGTGACCTCGGCGGAAAAAGTCGAAAACGTCGTCAGGCCGCCGCAAAATCCGGTGATGACCAGCAATCGCCATTCCGGCGAGATCGCCGAATAGGTCGCGAAGAAGGCGATGCCCAGTCCGACGACGTAGGCGCCGACCAGATTGGCGGCCAGCGTGCCGGGAGGAACGGTCGGGAACATGCTGTTGAGCTTGCTGCCGAGCTGCCAGCGTAGCAGGGCGCCGAGCGCCGCGCCGAGACTGATAGCCAGGATCGATTTCCACATAGCATTGCCTTGAAGAGTGGATTAGGTGGCGCCGCGCTGCCGGATCATGCCGCAGGCTGCCGTCACGGCGGCGAATATAGCACCGGCGCCGCGCATTTTGCATACGCTGGACACAATTCGGCAGCGGCCGTGGCTTGAACGCGACGCGGCTCGATCGAACGTCATTCAGCGACCGAGCTCGTCGCGCAACTGGCGGCGCAGGATTTTTCCGACGGTGGTCTTGGGCAGCCCGGAGCGGAACTCGACCTGACTCGGCACCTTGTAACCGGTGAGGTGTTCGCGGCAGTGCGCGATCAGTTGCGCGGCGGTCAGTGCCGGATCCTTCTTGACGACGAAGATCTTCACCGCCTCTCCCGACCTGGCATCGGGAATTCCCACCGAAGCGACTTCGAGAACGCCCGGATGCATCGCCACGACGTCCTCGACTTCGTTTGGATAGACGTTGAAACCCGAGACCAGGATCATGTCTTTCTTGCGGTCGACGATGCGCAGATAACCTTTTTCGTCCATCACCGCGATATCGCCGGTACGCATGAAGCCGTCGGCCATGAAGACGTTGGCCGTTTCTTCCGGGCGGTTGAAGTAGCCGGTCATCACCTGTGGGCCGCGGACACAAAGTTCGCCGCGTTCGCCGAGCGCGACGTCGACGCCGCTGTCGTTGCGGATCACCACCTCGGTCGATGAAATCGGCAGACCGATCGAGCCGTTGTATTCGGTACTGTTGAGCGGATTGATGGTCACCGCCGGCGAGGTTTCGGTCAGGCCGTAGGCTTCGATCAACGCGGTCCCGGTCAGCTGCTTCCATCTATCGGCGACGGATTTTTGCACGGCCATGCCGCCGCCCAGCGAGATCTTGAGGTGAGAAAAATCGAGCGCGCGGAACGCCTCATTGTGCAACAGCGCATTGAACAAGGTGTTGACGCCGAGGAAGACGGTGATCGGATATTTTGCAAGTTCGCTGACCAGGGCCGGGATATCGCGCGGGTTGGTAATCAGCAGATTGCTCGCGCCGATGCGCAGGAAGGTGAAGCAGTTGGCGGTCAGCGCGAAGATATGATAAAGAGGTAGAGCGGTGACGACAAACTCGCGACCTTCCTCGATATCCGGAATGATCCAGGCATAGACCTGCGCCAGGTTGGCGAGGATGTTGCGGTGAGTCAGCATGGCGCCCTTGCAGACACCGGTGGTACCGCCGGTGTATTGCAGAAAGGCGAGATCGTCGGGTTTCACCGCCACCGGAATGAACTCGCGACCGGCGCCGCGGAGCAGCGTCTTGCGAAAGTCGACGGGCTGCGGCAACTGCCACGCCGGAACCATTTTCTTGACGTACTTGACGACAAAATTGACGAAGCTGCCCTTGGCAAAACCGAGCAGGTCGCCCAGGCGCGCGATCACGATGTGTTTGATCGTGCTTTGCGCCAGAACGCGCTCGAGCGTATGCGCAAAGTTCTCCAGGATGACGATCGCTTCGGCGCCCGAATCGGTGAGCTGATGTTCAAGCTCGCGTGGCGTATAGAGCGGATTGCAATTGACCACCGCATAGCCGGCACGCAAGGCGCCGAGCATGCAGATAGGATACTGCAGGACGTTGGGCATCATCAGCGCGATGCGCGCACCGCGCGCCAGCTTGAGATCGTTCTGCAGGTAAGCGGCGAAATCTCGCGCCAGCGTGTCGAGCTCGCCGTAGGTCAGCTCGGCGCCCATACTGACGTAGGCGACGCGGTCGCGATAGCGCGCGACGCTCTTTTCAAACATCTGCCCAAGCGACTCGAACTCGTTGATATCGACCTCGGCAGGCACGCCTTGCTGATAACTCTGCAGCCAGATCTTGTCCACCTGAGCTCCCGTTGAAAGCTGTTTTTTTGAAGACATCAACTCGCCATGCCGTGCGCTCTGGCAAGAGCGCAATCAGCCCTTGAAAGGAGGCCGACGGCAACTCGTCAGCGCGCTGCCAGAGGGCGACCGGCGCCCGCGGACATTCCAGCGACAGCGCTTATCCTAGTTCATCGTCAGTTTTAAGAAAAGCGGCATCGTCGCCGCCTAATCGCGATAGACGCCGCGCAGCAGCGCGATCTCCTGCGCATAACCGGGAAGCTCGTTGGGCGTTTCGAGATAGAACGGCAAGCGTCGCAATTGCGGGTGGTTGATGATTCGCGTGAGCGCCGGCAGGCCGATTTGTCCGTCGCCGATGCGCGCGTGGCGGTCCTTGCGGCTGCCCAGCTGATTCATGCTGTCGTTGAGGTGAATGGCGCGCAGCTTGTCGATCCCGATTACCGCGTCGAACTCGGCGAGCACGCCGTCCAGGTCATTGACGATATCGTAGCCGGCGTCGTGCACGTGGCAGGTGTCGAGGCAGACGCCCACTTTTTCCTTGCGCTCGACGCCGTCGATGATCTGCCGCAATTGCCTGAACGTGCTGCCGACCTCGCTGCCTTTGCCGGCCATCGTCTCGAGCAGCACGGTCGTCGTCTGCTGCGGCGTCAGCAGCGCGTTAAGCTGCGCGACGATCAGTTCGATCCCGGCACTCGCGCCTTGCCCGACGTGACTGCCGGGATGGAAGTTGTAGAGATTTCCGGGCAGCAATTCCATTCGCGCCAGATCATCGGCCATCATCTCGGCCGCAAAACGGCGGGTATTCTCGTCGGCCGAACAGGCGTTGAGCGTATACGGCGCGTGCGCCAGCAGCGGCGCCAGGCGATGCTCGCTGGCGAGCAGCAGGAAAGCGGCAAGATCGTCTTGATCGATCGCCTTGGCCGCGCCGCCGCGCGGGTTGCGCGTAAAGAACTGGAAGGTGCTGGCGCCGATCGACAGCGCATCGCGCCCCATTGCCATGAAGCCTTTGCTCGTCGACAGGTGACAACCGATGTTGAGCATCGCGGCGGCGTTCAGGTTTCGTCGCGCCCGACCCACTTGGGCAGCGCTGGCGGCGTATAGCTGGCGAAGCGGTCGATCAGCGCCGCGGGGCTCTCTTCGACGACCAGCATCCGGCGCTGGTCGGGTCGAACGAACCGCTCGCTGGCGGCGTGGTCGAGAAAGCTGACCAGGCCGTCGTAATAACCCGCGACGTTGAGCAGGCCGCAGGGCTTGCCGTGGAAGCCGAGCTGCGCCCAGGTCCACACCTCGAAGATTTCCTCGAAGGTGCCGATGCCGCCGGGCAGCGCGACGAAACCGTCGGCGAGTTCGGCCATCAGCGTCTTGCGCGCATGCATCGACGGCGTAACGTGCAGTTCGCTTAGCCCGGCATGCGCCAGCTCCTTGCGCATCAGCGACTCGGGAATCACGCCGACCGCCTGGCCGCCGAGGCGCAGCACCTCGTCGGCGACGGAGCCCATGATGCCGACGCTGGCGCCGCCATAGACCAGGCGAATGCCGCGCTCGACCATGGCGCTGGCCAGAACGCGCGCGGCTTGTGCGTAATCTTCGAGCCGCCCGCTGCTCGAACCGCAGTAGACGCACAGACTTTGCATTGCTTTCATGTTTCTATCATTCCCGTGCGCAATTATCGGCCTAGGCCTTGCGCTGCTGCCACCAGCCGATCGCCACCGGGACCAGCGAAACGGCGATGATGCCGAGGATCACGACCGACAGATTTTTTTGCACCCACGGCAGATTGCCGAAAAAATAGCCTGCCAGCGTCAGCAGACCGACCCACGAAACGGCGCCGACCAGATTGAACAGGGTGAAGCGCGCGTAACTCATCGCGCCGATGCCGGCGACGAACGGCGCGAAAGTGCGAAACAGCGGCAGGAAACGCGAAATCACCAGCGTCTTGCCGCCGTGCTTGTCGTAGAAGGCATGGGTCTTCTGCAACGCCGCCTTGTTGAAAAAGCGCGAGTCTTCCCACTGAAAGACCTTGGGCCCCAGGAAACGGCCGATCTGGTAGTTGAGCATATTGCCGAGCGCCGCGGCAGCCAGCAGCACGGCGAGCAGCACGCCGATGTTCATGCCACCGAGCGCCGCCAGCGCGCCGGCGACGAAGAGCAGCGAATCGCCGGGAAGAAACGGCGTCACCACGAAACCGGTCTCGCTGAAGATGATCACGAAAAGGATCGCGTAGATCCAGGTGCCGTACTGTTGCACTAGCACCGCAAGGTGCTTGTCCAGATGCAGAACGAGATCGATAAAAAAGGCGAGGTAGTCCATCGTGGCGAGCGCTCTGAGCAAAGAGCGCGATTCTACATGAAGCCTGGCCGGTATAATCGACCCATGACCGAAGCGCACACCCCCACCATCCTGCTGCTGCCCGACCTCTTGATCAGCCAGATCGCCGCCGGCGAGGTCGTCGAACGACCCGCATCGGTACTCAAGGAGCTGCTCGAAAACGCGCTCGACGCCGGCAGCACGGCGATCCAGATCCAGCTCGAGGAAGGCGGCGTCAAGCTGATCCGCGTGACCGACGACGGCTGCGGAATCGAACAGGCCCAGCTCGCGTTGGCGCTGACGCGCCACGCGACGTCGAAGATCGCCTCGCTCGACGATCTCGAACGCGTCGCGACGCTCGGCTTTCGCGGCGAAGCGCTGGCCTCGGTGGCGGCGGTCGCGCGCCTGACGCTGACCAGCCGCGCGCGCGATTCGGCGCACGCCTGGCGGCTACCCGCCGAAGCCAACGCGCAGCCGCAACCGGCGGCGCTGGCGGCCGGCACCGTCGTCGAAATGCGCGACCTCTACTACAACACCCCGGCGCGCCGAAAATTCCTCAAATCCGAAGGCACCGAGTTCGCGCATTGTGCCGACGCGATCAAACGCATCGCGCTGGCGCACCCAGCGGTGGCGTTCACGCTCACACATAACGGACGCGCCAGCCTGCATCTCGCCAAGACCGACGCGCGAACTCGCGCCGGGGCGATTCTGGGCGACGAGTTCCTCGAACAATCGCGCGCGGTCGATACCGGCGTCGGCCCCGGAATCAGGGTGTTCGGCCATTGCGCGCTGCCCGCCCATTCGCGCGCGCGCAGCGACGCGCAGTACTGCTACGTCAACGGCCGCTTTGTCCGCGACAAGCTGCTCAGTCACGCGCTGCGCGAAGCCTATCAGGACCTGCTGCACGGCAGCCGTTTCCCGGCCTATTGTATTTTTCTTGAAATCGACCCATCGACGGTAGACGTCAACGTCCACCCGGCCAAAACCGAGGTCCGCTTCCGCGATTCGCGCGCCGTCCATCAGTTCGTTTTTCACGCCGTTCAGCGAACGCTCGCCGCTTCCCAGGCGACCCACTCGCAAGCGGCCAGCGCGCTGACGAGCGAAGCCGATTCACCGACCGCCAACGCCGGTCAAACCGCCTTCGCCGCACCGTCGTACCCGGCCGACGCGCAGCGCGCGAGCTTCGCCGCGCGTCCGGCGTTCGGGAACTGGGCACCGCGCCAGCAGTCGCTAGGCGCCAACGAACCGGCGACGGCGGCCTACCTCGCCTTTGCCGGCGCCGCGCAGTCGCCGCCCGACGCCTTGCCGGCACCGGCGCCCGGCGAAGCGGCGCCGCTCGGCTACGCAATCGCCCAGTTGCACGGCATCTACATCCTGGCGCAGAACGCGCAAGGCTTGATCGTCGTCGACATGCACGCGGCGCACGAACGCATCGTCTACGAAAAACTCAAGGCCGCGCTCGACGCGCGTCAGGTCGCCACCCAGGCGCTGCTGATTCCCGCCGTGTTCGTCGCCGACGCGCTCGACGTCGCAGCCGCCGAAGAACACGCCCGAACACTTGCCGAACTGGGCTTCGACGTCGCGCCGATCGGCCCCGCGCAACTCGCCGTGCGCGCCGTTCCCGCGCTGCTGCAGGCGGCCGACCCGGCAGCGCTGGCGCGGGCGCTGCTCGGCGAGCTGCGCGAGCACGGCAGCACGCAGTTGCTGACCGCGCGGCGCAACGAGTTGCTGGCGACCATGGCCTGCCACGGCGCGGTGCGCGCCAGGCGCCAGCTGGCGATCGCCGAGATGAACGCGCTGCTGCGCCAGATGGAAGAAACCGATCGCGCCGACCAGTGCAATCACGGCCGACCGACGTGGACGCAGGTCTCGCTCGCCGACCTCGACCGCCTTTTCCTGCGCGGCCGTTAAAAGCGCGCCTCACCACGGCGACAGCGCAACACAATGAACCAAGAAAAGCAATTAACCACGGCGAACACAACGATCACAACGAAAAAACAATGACTGGCCATGTGTTTCCGTATCACCCATAAGTTGCCCCCCAAAAAAGCCGAGGTTCTTCGCTGTGCCCGTCGTGTCGTTGTGGTTCACAACTGCAGTTTCTGGGATGTACTTAGTATTTTTTAAATGACGGGCAATGCTCAATGCAAAAGCGAAAAAAAGAACGCGGGTTTCGCCGTGACCGCCGAGTCCGCCGTGGTTAGGACAGTCCTTCCCCCGGCCATCCTGCTGATGGGTCCGACCGCCAGCGGCAAAACCGCGGTGGCGATGGAACTCTCGCGCCGCTTTCCCGTCGAGCTCGTCAGCGTCGATTCGGCGCAGGTCTTTCGCGACATGAACATCGGCACCGCCAAACCCGACGAAGCGACGCTAAAGGAATACCCGCACCACCTGATCGACCTGATCAGCCCCGAAGAGCGCTACTCGGCGGCGCGCTTTTGCACCGACGCGCAGGCCGCGATGGACGACATCGGCGCGCGCGGCAAGGTGCCGCTGCTGGTCGGCGGCACCATGCTCTACTTCAAGGCGCTGCGCCAGGGGCTCGCTGAGCTGCCGCAGTCCTGTCAGCAAACCCGCGCCAGCATCGACGCGCAGGCCGCCGCCGAGGGTTGGCCGGCGGTCCATGCGGAACTCGCGCGCGTCGACCCGCAAAGCGCAGCGCGCCTGCACCCGACCGACAGCCAGCGCGTCCAACGCGCACTCGAAGTCTATCGCCTCGCCGGTCGCCCGCTGTCGGCGCTGCTCGCCGCAGCGAGCGCGCAGGCGCCGCACTACGATTTTCTGGCCATCGGCCTGCTGCCGTCGGATCGCAGCGTACTGCACGCGCGCATCGCCGAGCGCTTTGACGCGATGCTCGCGGCAGGGCTCGAGGACGAGCTCACCGAGCTGCGCCAGAAATATCGGCTGACCGCCAAACTGCCGTCGATGCGCTGCGTCGGCTACCGTCAGGTCTGGGAAGTGCTGGACGGCATCGCGCCACGCAGCGAAATGCGCGAGCGCGGAATCTACGCCACGCGCCAGCTCGCCAAACGCCAGATCACCTGGCTCGCCAACACGCTCAAGCCGGAAACCTTCGACTGCCTGGCACCCGACCTGCCGGCTCAGGTCGGCGCCCGGGTCCGCGAGCTGCTGGGCTAGCCGCCGACGGCACGCGACATCGATACGTCAAAAAACGCGTAGCCGTTACGGCCGGCGTTCTTCGCCGCATACATCGCGGCATCGGCGTGACGCAGCAACTGATCGACCTCGTCGCCGTGCTGCGGGAAGATGGCGATGCCGATGCTCGCCGAAATGTCGATCGTATGCTGATAATTGACGACAAACGACTGGCTCAGCGCGTGCAGCACCTTATTGGCGACGGCAGCGGCATCCTGCGCGGTATTGATGCGCTGCAAGAGGATCACGAACTCGTCGCCACCGACGCGCGACACCGTATCGGACTGCCGCGTCATCGCCCCGCGCAAGCGATTGGCCACCGCCTGCAAGAGCAGGTCGCCGACGTCGTGACCAAAGGTGTCATTGACCGGCTTGAGCCGGTCGAGGTCGATGAACAGCACCGCCAGTTCGCCGCGGTCGCGCCGCGCCTGAGCCAGCGCCTGGCGCAGACGGTCGGTGAGCAGCGCGCGATTGGGCAGGTCGGTGAGCACGTCGTGGTGCGCCAGATGCTGGACGAACGCTTCAGACGCCTTGCGCTCGGTGATGTCGCGCGCACAGCCGACGGTGCCGATGACCTCGCCGTGCGAATTGACCAGACGCGCCTGATGGACTTCAAGGAAAACGAACTTGCCGAAAACGTTACCTGACTCCTCAAACGTCGTCGGCTCGTCGCGCCCCAGGGTATGCCGGTCGATGTCCTGCGCGAACTGCCCGTAGCTATACCACTCGGGATCATCGGGGTGACGGTCGCGTTCGCGCCGAGCGAAGTAGTCAAAAGTCTTGCCCAGCGGCTCGTCGGTGCTCACCAGATCAAGCAGCGTTTCGCACAGTGCCTTGTTGGCGAACACATAGCGATTATCCAGGTCCTTGGCCCAGATCATGTCGGGAACGTTGTCGCAGATCAGGCGCAGCATCGACGCCAGACGTTGCGACTTCTCCTCGCTGTCCTTGAGCGCCTGCTCGGCCAATTGTCGCTCGGCCATCTCGTCGGCCAATCGTTCGCTGCCCATGATCGCACTGACGGCGGCGCGTGAAACCTGCAGTGATTTGCCGGCCACAGCGACCTGCCAGGCGATCGCGGTGACGCCCATGAGCAGGAAAAATGAGTTCCCGGTGCTGAAGTAACGATAAAAATAGAGCGCAATAAACGGCAGCAGCGTGACGACATTGATCAGCACGCCGTAGGAGAAAACCGTGGCATAAGCCGTGTAGCCGACGGTCACCACCGCCGAGGCGATGACGAAGGCAAAAACGTACGCCGTTTCGGCGCTCTGTTGCGGCAGAAAAAACACCGCCAGGCCGTAAAGACCGCAGTCCAAGGCACCGAGCACGGCGCGGATGCGGAAAAAGCGCTCGGCGTTGTTTGGCGACAGCCCAACCCTTGCGACGTGATGCTGAAAGACACTGAGAATGCCGCTCACCAAAAAAATCAGCGCCAGCCAGACCAGCAACGCGTTATCAGACACCCCCGCACTGCGCAGAACCAGCGCCAGCAGCACCCCGCCGACACTGATGCCCAGAGGATTCCCGGCAGCGTTCCGGAAGAAAAGCTGAATTCGAATCAGATGCACCCGATCATGCAGCGCAATGGTGTTTTTTTTCATGCCTGAATGGATAAGCCGCTGACGAGAAATCGTTTTGCATTCTACAACGACACTTACAGTCGATTAACAAAAAGCCCATGCTGGTCAGCATGGGCTTTAGAGACTTCTACCTCAGCACACCAAGCCAAGGCTATCGGCTATTCGCCGCTATGGTTGCTACTCAGTGATCTGTAAAGAGCGAGATGAACAAAGAACCATAAAGTCTCCAAAAAGCACGGTTGGAACAAACACTGCGTACCGGATTCACCGCACATCACAGTACGTACTTACTGTAGACCGTGTATTGAAAAAAACCAGTTTTAAAAATAAACAGCTGCCAGATCCTTGCGCCAAACCGGCAAGCGGGACATTGCCGCAGCGATTACTTAAGTTTCATCAAAATACACCGATAATTCAATCACTCCCACGAAAGCCACAGGGGAACGTGATGCGAATTCCAGCCGAAATCTTGTCATCGCCCTATCCGAACGAAAGCGATCGCTTTGCCGATACTCACGGAACGCGACCGGTCAACGGCTCGGCTCGCTTGCCGAGCGACCTGCCCGAGGGTTTCCCGAAGCCACGGCAAACCCCTGAAGCGTCTGCTGAGCACGGCCAGCAGGCAGCGCGTCCAGATGACGGGGGGAGTAACTCGCCGGAACGTCGGCGGCAGGATCGCCGCCAGAAGAACGTCCCGACCACGCTCGACACGCGCCTGACACGGTCCCGCCGAAGTTCGGCGTCGCCGATCAATATTGAAATCTGAGGCCGGGCCGATCAGACGACGATCGTTTGCGCCTCGCCCTCGCCGCGCGCCTCGATTGAGCCAATCTCGACCGCCAACTCGCCCGCCGCGTTGAGCAGCTTGAGCGCCTGGTCGACGTTCTCGCGCGCGACGACAACGACCATGCCGATACCGCAATTGAAGACGCGATGCATTTCGCTGTCGGCGACATTGCCCTCATGCTGCAGCCAGTCGAAAAGCTTGGGACGCTGCCAGCTCGCCTTGTTGATGACTGCCTTGACGTTTTCCGGCAATACGCGCGGAACGTTTTCGGTGATGCCGCCGCCGGTGATGTGCGCCATGCCCTTGACCGGCAGCGCATTGATCAACGCCAGCATCGGTTTGACGTAGATTCGCGTCGGCGCCATGATGGCGTCAGCCAAGGTTCTGCTGCCGTCGAACGGCGCGTCGAGATCGGGATTGCTGCGCGCGATGATCTTGCGCACCAGCGAGTAACCGTTCGAATGCGCCCCCGAGGATGGCAGGCCAAGCACCACGTCGCCGGCGACGATCTCCTGGCCGCCGATGATCTTCGACTTTTCGACGACGCCGACGGCAAAACCGGCGAGGTCGTATTCGCCCTCGGGGTACATTCCCGGCATTTCGGCCGTTTCGCCGCCGATCAGCGCGCAGCCCGCGTATTCGCAACCCTTGGCGACGCCCTGGACGACACTCGCCGCGGTCTCGACGTCGAGCTTGCCGCAGGCGAAGTAATCGAGGAAAAAGAGCGGCTCGGCGCCCTGAACCAGCACGTCATTGACGCTCATGGCCACCAGGTCGATGCCGACCGTGTCGTGACGATTGAGGTCGAAAGCGAGCTTGAGCTTGGTCCCCACCCCATCGGTGCCGGACACCAGCACCGGCTCGCGATAGCGCTTGGGCACCTCGAACAGCGCGCCGAAACCACCGAGTCCACTGAGCACGCCGTCGCGCATCGTCTTCCTGGCAAACGGCTTGATGCGTTCGACGAGCTCATCGCCAGCGCTGATATCGACGCCGGCATCGCGGTAGGAAAGTGATTGTTGTGTCATCGTCTATGTCATCCCAAACTAGGCTGGCCGCTGCAGTGGTAAAATGCGCCACCTGCGTAGCAAAAAGCAGGATTTTATCCGAAATAGCCGTCTCGCGTGCTGCCCGCGCGGCAATGCGACCCGATGCTCCCATGCGCCAACTGATCCTCGACATCCTGCCGAATGAACCGCCCCGCCTCGACAACTTTGTCGCCGGCGGCAATAGCGAGACGCTGACCGGCCTGGCGGCTTGGCTCTCGCCCGACAATCGCGAACCGTCGCTGCTGCTCTGGGGCGAAACGGGCGCCGGCAAGACCCACCTGCTGCGCGCCAGCGCCGCCCACTACAGCGACGCCGCCGCCGACCCCGACCTGGTGAGAATCGATGCCAGCGCATTGCTGCACGCGGTGGACAACGTCGACGCGCTGAGCGCTGCCGGACAGATCGCGCTGTTCAACCTGTTCAATCGCCTGCGCGCCGCCGGTGGCCGATTGCTCACCGGCGCCCACCAGCCGCCGCGGCAACTCGCGCTGCGCGAAGACCTGCGCACGCGGCTGGGCTCGGGGCTGATCTACCGACTGCACGGCCTGAGCGACGGCGAGCAAATCGCCGCACTCGCCGCGCAGGCGCAGGCGCGCGGCCTGCGCCTGCCGCCCGGCGCCCTCGACTACCTGCTGGCGCGCGCGCCGCGCGACATGCGCAGCCTGATGGCGCTGCTCACGGCACTCGACCGCTATTCGCTGGAACACCAGCGAACGATTACCCTGCCGCTGCTGCGCGAAGTCTTGCAGACGCCCCTGAATTGACCACCGTCCCAAGTACGGAAACGAAAGATCACCATGCAACTTGCTTTATTTGACCTCGACAACACCTTGCTCTCCGGCGACAGCGACTACGAATGGACACTGCACCTGGTCAACAAGGGCGTTCTCGACCGCGACGTCTTCGAACACCGCAACATGGAATTCTACGAACAGTACAAGGCCGGAACGCTCGACATCTTCGAGTTTCTCGATTTTCAGCTGCAATCGCTGGCCGACAACTCGCGCGCCGACCTCGAAGCCTGGCACGCCGAATTCATGGCCACGACCATCGTGCCGATGCTCGCGCAGCCGGCGCGCGACCTGGTCAAACGCCACCAGGACCAGGGCCATCTGTGCGCGCTGGTGACCGCCACCAACAGCTTCGTGACCGGACCGATCTGCCGCGAGCTCAACATCCCGCATCTGATCGCCACCATCCCGGCGCAGCAGAACGGCCAGTTCACCGGCAAAGCACGCGGCACCCCGGCGTTCCGCGAAGGCAAGATCACGCGCGTCGAGGACTGGCTCGAAGCGATGGGACTGTGGTGGGGCAACTTCGAACGCAGCTGGTTCTACAGCGACTCGCACAACGACCTGCCGCTGCTTTTGCGCGTCAGCGACCCGGTCGCCGTCGATCCTGACCAGGCGCTGCACGCGCATGCCCAAACCGCCGGCTGGACGATCCTCACGCTGCACCGATAACAGCACCAGCCATTGATTCCCGGAACGGGCTATCATGGCGCATTTTTGCCGTACCGCAATACAATAAGAAACGAGCAATGATTCGCAAATTCATCTCCCGTGTCTTCGGACATAAATCGCCAAGCAGCGCAGGCGAACCCGCCATCATCGGCGTCGCGCGCCACGGCATTCGCCGTGAAGCGATCAGCAGCGGCAGCCGGCGTACCGTCGAAACGCTGCAACAGCAAGGCTACAAAGCCTACGTCGTCGGCGGCGCGGTGCGCGACCTGCTGGCCGGAATGACGCCCAAGGACTACGATGTCGCGACCAACGCGACGCCCGAGCAGGTGCGCCAGTGCTTCAGGCGCTCGCGCATCATCGGCCGCCGTTTTCAGATCGTGCATGTCTCGATGGGCGCCGAAACGATCGAGGTCACCACCTTCCGCGGCCACCACGGCGAAGCGGGCAGCCAGGCCAGCAGCAAGGCGCAGACCGACGAGCAGGGTCGCGTGCTGCGCGACAACGTCTTCGGCAGCGAGCAGGACGACGCCGCGCGGCGCGATTTCACGGTCAATGCGCTGTACTTCGACCCGACCTCCGAAACCATCGTCGACTACCATCACGGCCTCGCCGACCTCAAGCAGAAGACGCTGCGCATGATCGGCGACCCGAAAACGCGCTACCGCGAGGACCCGGTGCGCATGCTGCGCGCCGTTCGCCTCGCCGCCAAGCTGGGCCTGACCATCGACCCGGACGCCAGCCGGCCGATCCGCGAGATGTCCGAACTGATCGAGAACGTTCCGCCGTCGCGTCTGTTCGACGAGATGCTCAAGCTCTTGACCTCGGGTTATGCCGTCAAATGCGTCCAACAGCTGCGCGCCGAAGGATTGCACCGCGGCCTGCTGCCGCTGCTCGACGTGATTCTCGAAGAGGAGATCGGCAAGCGCTTCGTGACGCTGGCGCTCGAGAGTACCGACCGCCGCGTGCGCGAGGGCAAACCGATTTCGCCAGGCTTCCTGTTCGCCACGCTGCTCTGGAGCCAAGTGCTGAGCAAGTGGGAGGCGATCAAGGCCGGCGGCGAACGGCCGACCCCGGCGCTGTTCCTGGCGATGGACGAAGTGCTCGAGGTGCAGGCCGAAAAGCTCGCCATCACCCGCCGCGTTGCCGGCGACATCAAGGACATCTGGGCGCTGCAGCCGCGCTTCGAACAGCGCTCGGGCAAACGTCCGTACGGCGTGCTCGAGCAGCCGCGCTTCAAGGCCGCTTACGACTTCCTGCTGTTGCGCGCCGAATCGGGCGAAGTCGATGCCGAGCTCGGACAATGGTGGACCGACTTCATGAACCGCGACGGCGAGGCGCGCGCCGCCATGCTGCTGCCGCCCAAGCCGGATGAAGCGAAGAAGCGCCGGCGCCGCAAACGCAAGCCAGCGGCAGGCGCAACGCAATAGATTGAAACTCCCGATGCACCTCGCCTACGTCGCGCTCGGCGCCAACCTCGCCGATCCGGCGAACCAGATCCGCGCCGCGCTCGCCGCGCTCACCGAACTGCCGCAATCGACACTGCTGCGCGCCTCGTCGCTCTACCGTACGGCGCCGGTCGGCATTGCGCACCAGCCCGACTTCATCAACGCCGTCGCCGCGCTTGAGACAACGCTCGCGCCGCACGAGCTGCTCGACGAGCTGTTCGCGGTCGAAGCCGCGTTCGGACGGCGGCGCGATTATCACCATGCGCCGCGCACGCTCGACCTCGACCTGCTGCTCTACGATGGAGAGGTCATCGACAGCGCGCGGTTGACGCTGCCGCACCCGCGCCTGCATCTGCGCGCCTTCGTGCTTGCCCCGCTGCTCGAAATCGCCCCGGACTGCCGCATTCCCGGGCGCGGACTGGCCTCGGCCTGGCTGCCCGCGGTCAGCATGCAGGCGATCGAAAAGCTGGCGCCATGAAACTTGACACGCATTGGGCTGGTCTGTGTATTCTAGGGCAGCCCTTCTGATCTGAACGTCATGAAAAAAAACCTACTCGAATCTGCACGTCACATCGTCGTCGAAGGCCCGATCGGCGTCGGCAAAACCAGCCTGGCGCGCCGCCTCGGCGACCACCTGAAAGCCGAGTTGCTGCTCGAACAGCCGCAGAACAACCCCTTCCTCGGCCGCTTCTATCAGGACCAGCAACGCTACGCGCTACAGACTCAGCTGTTCTTCCTCTTTCACCGTCTCGACCAGTTGCGCGAGCTGCCGCCGCCCGAGCTATTTCCGAGCACGCTGGTGTGCGATTACCTGCTCGAGAAAGACCCGCTGTTCGCCGAGCTGACGCTCGACGAAGACGAGTACCGGCTCTACCGCCAGATCTACGATCGCCTGTCGGCCCCGGCGCAGGTCGCCCCCGACCTCGTGATCTACCTGCAGGCCAAGCCGGAAACGCTGGTGGCGCGCGTGCGCAAACGCGGCATCGAGATGGAGCGCACGATCAGCGACGACTACCTGATCGGCCTGGGCGAGCGCTATACGCGCTTCTTCCACAATTACGACGCGGCGCCGGTGATGGTCGTCAATTCCGAAAACCTCAACTTTGTCGACCACAGCGACGACTTCCAACTGCTGGTCCAGCGCATCGAGTCGATGCGCGGACCGCGCGAATACTTCAACCGAGGCGACTAACCCATGTCCAGCCATTCAACCCCCCGCCGACTGACGCAGCTTGACCTTGCCAAGATGCACGCGGCCGGCGACAAGATCGCCATGCTCACCTGTTACGACGCGAGTTTTGCGCAGGCCTGCGATGCTGCCGGCGTCGACTCGCTATTGATCGGCGACTCGCTGGGAATGGTCGTCCAGGGCCACGACTCGACGCTGCCGGTGAGCGTCGCCGACATCGTCTACCACACCCGCGCCGTGGCGCGCGGTTGCCAGCGCGCGCTGATCGTCGCCGACCTGCCGTTCGGCAGCTACCAGGAAAGCCCACAGCAGGCGTACCGCAACGCAGTGCTGCTGATGGCTGCCGGCGCGCAGATGGTCAAGCTCGAAGGCGGCGTCGAGCTGGCCGAAACGACGCGCTTCCTGTCGACGCGAGGCATCCCGGTCTGTTCGCACATCGGACTGACGCCGCAATCGGTGCACCAGCTCGGCGGTTACCGCGTCCAGGGCAAGGATGACGCCGGCGCGGCCAAGCTGCTCGCCGACGCGCTCGCCCACCAGGACGCCGGCGCCGCGCAGGTCCTGATGGAAGCGGTCCCGGCAGCGCTCGCCGCGCAGGTCAGCGCAAAGCTGTCGATCCCGACCATCGGCATCGGCGCCGGAGCGGGCTGCTCGGGCCAGGTGCTGGTACTGCACGACATGCTCGACGTCACGTCGGGCAAGAAGGCGCGCTTCGTCAAGAACTTCATGGCCGGCCAGAGCACGATCGCCGCCGCCATTGCCGCCTACGTCGCCGCGGTCAAGGACGGCAGCTTCCCCGGCCCCGAACATTGTTACTGATAGAAACCATGAAAATCCACTCAGCCATTCCCGACCTGCGCGCAGCATTGAAAAACCGCGGCAAGGTCGTTTTCGTCCCGACCATGGGCAATCTGCACGCCGGCCACATCGCGCTGATGCAGCAGGCGCGCCAGCATGGCGACACGGTAGTCGCCAGCCTGTTTGTCAACCGACTGCAATTCGGCCCGAACGAGGACTTCGACAGCTATCCGCGAACGCTTGACGCCGATTGCCAAAAGCTCGCTGCCGCCGGCGTCGATCTGCTGTTCGCGCCGGGTGAGCGCGACCTTTACCCCGAAGCCCAGCAGTACTACGTCGACCCGCCGGCGATCCAGAACGAGCTCGAAGGGCAATTCCGGCCCGGTCATTTCCGCGGTGTCGCCACCGTCGTTCTCAAGCTCTTCAATATCGTCGCCCCGCAGACCGCTCTCTTCGGCAAGAAGGACTACCAGCAACTGATGGTTCTGCGCAACATGACTCGCCAGCTGGCGCTGCCGATCGAGATCGTCGGCGGCGAGACGGTTCGCGCCGACGACGGCCTGGCGCTCTCGTCGCGCAACGGCTACCTGACGGCGGATGAGCGCGCCGAAGCGCCGCGTCTTTACCGCACGCTGTGCACGATCCGCGACGCGGTGCGCGCCGGCGAGCGCGATTTTGCCCGACTCGAACGCGACGCCGCCGCCGAACTCAACGCGCACGGCTGGAAAACCGACTATATTGCAGTGCGCCAACAAGCCGACCTGCAAGCGCCCGGCGCCGGCTCGCCGCCCTTGGTGGCACTTGCCGCAAGTCGCCTGGGAACGCCTCGACTCATTGATAACATTGAATTTTAGGCAGCGCGGCGCGGCCATTTGACAGGCCGCCGTGAGCCGCTACAATGCCCTCCCTCAACCCTACTTGCACCGGAAAGACCATGCAGAGAACGATGCTCAAGTCGAAGCTGCACCGCGTGACGACGACGCACTCCGAGCTTCACTACGAAGGCTCATGCGCGATCGACGAAAATCTGCTCGACGCGGCCAACATCATCGAGAACGAACAGATCGACATCTGGAACGTCAACAATGGCGAACGCTTCACCACCTACGCCATTCGCGCCGAACGCGGTTCGGGAATCATCTCGGTCAACGGTTCGGCGGCGCGCCGCGCCGCGCCCGGCGACCTGCTGATCATCGCCAGCTTTGCGCTCTACGACGAGGCCGAACTGGCGAGCGTCGCGCCGTCGCTGATCTACGTCGACGCGCAAAACCGCATCGTTCGCACCGGCCACGCGATTCCCGCGCAGGCCGCCTGACCCCAGCCCCTGAAGCAGCCCGGACGAAACGTCCGGGCCCTTGGCGCGACCGCCGCTGACGGCGGTTTGGCGCCCGACGCCCCGCGCATCGTCCCGCTCGCCTTGCCGATTCGGCAATCGGCGCGGCTTTGCCGCGCGCCTTTGTCGCCTGCTTGCCACAGCGGCGGTCAATATCGTTAGAATGTGCGCTTGGCGTCACGCGACCAGCACAGCATTGCCCTCCGCCAGACCATTTCCTCCCGCTCATTTTCACGAAAGGATCACTTCCCCATGGAACGCATCTTCAATTTCAGCGCCGGCCCCGCCGCCCTGCCGCTCGAGGTTCTCGAACAAGCGCGTGACGAACTCGTCAATTGGCACGGCTGCGGCATGTCGGTGATGGAAATGTCGCACCGCGGCAAGGAATACATGAGCATCCAGGCCGACGCCGAAGCCGACCTGCGCGAGCTGCTGGGAATTCCCGCCAACTACAAGGTGCTGTTCCTGCAGGGCGGCGCATCCGCGCAGTTCGCGATGGTGCCGATGAACCTGCTGCGCGGCAAAGCGTCGGCCGATTACCTCAATACCGGCGAATGGTCGAAGAAGGCGATCAAGGAGGCCAAGAAATACGGCCAGGTCAATGTCGTCGCCACGTCGGAAGACAAGAACTTCTCCTACGCGCCGACACAGGACGCTTGGAAGCTCGACCCCAACGCCGCCTACGTGCACTACACGTCGAACGAGACGATCGGCGGCGTCGAGCTGTTCTGGACGCCGCAGACCGGCGACGTGCCGCTGGTCGCCGACATGTCGTCGAACATCCTGTCACGGCCGATCGACGTTGAAAAATTCGGGCTGATCTACTTCGGCGCGCAGAAGAACGTCGGCCCGGCGGGCCTCACCATCGTGATCGTCCGCGACGACCTGATCGGCCAGACGGTCAAGGGGACGCCGACGATGTTCGACTACGCGATCCACGCCGAAAACGACTCGATGTACAACACCCCGCCGACCTACGCGATCTACATCGCCGGGCTGGTATTCAAGATGCTCAAGGCCAAGGGCGGCCTGGCGGCGATGGAAAAGACCAACCGCGCCAAGGCCAAGCTGCTTTACGACGCGCTCGACGCGTCGAGCTTCTTCATCTCGCCGGTCGCGCCGGAGAACCGTTCGCTGATGAACATCCCGTTCACGCTCAAGGATGCCGCGCTCGACGACGAATTCATCAAGGCCGCCAAGGCGCGCGGAATGATCCAGATCAAGGGACACCGCTCGGTCGGCGGCATGCGCGCGTCGATCTACAACGCGATGCCGATCGAAGGCGTGCAGGCGCTGGTCGACCTGATGCGCGACTTCGAAAAGCAGCACGGCTAAGCAACGACCCAACACCAGCCAACCACGGCGTGCACAGCGAACACAGCGAAAAACCTGATCGTATTCGGGTTTCGCCGTGTTCGCTGTGGTGAATGCCCTTTTTACGCCAAGCTAACGACGAAGGACTCCCGTCATGACCCGCAAAATCCAGACGCTCAACGCCATTTCGAAGAAGGGGCTGTCGCGGCTTCCCGAAAGCTACGTCGTCAGCAATGACGGCAGCGCCCCCGACGCCATTCTGGTGCGTTCGCAGGTCATGCACGAAATGGTCATCCCGGCCAGCGTGCAGGCCATCGGCCGCGCCGGCGCCGGCACCAACAACATCCCGATCAAGGCGATGAGCGAGCGCGGCGTCGTCGTCTTCAACGCGCCGGGCGCTAACGCCAACGCGGTCAAGGAACTGGTCATCGCCGGCATGCTGCTCGGCACGCGCAACATCTTCCCGGCGCTCAACTTCGTCGCCGGCCTGCACGGCGACGACGAGTCGCTGCACAAACAGGTCGAGGCCGGCAAGAAGCACTTCGTCGGCCACGAGCTCGCCGGCAGTACGCTGGGCATCGTCGGCCTCGGCGCGATCGGCTCGATGCTCGCCGATGCGGCGATCAAGCTCGGCATGAACGTCATCGGCTTCGACCCGGAAATCACCATCGACGCCGCCTGGCGATTGCCGTCGAGCGTCAGGAAAGCGGCCAGCGTCGATGAGCTCGTCAAGCGCGCCGACTTCATCAGCCTGCACGTGCCGCTGCTTCCCGCGACCCGCGACCTGATCAACGCCGAACGCATCAAGCTGATGAAGAAGGGAACGATCCTGCTCAACTTCGCGCGCGACGGCATCGTCAATGAACAGGCCGTGCTCGACGGGCTCAACGAGAACCGCCTGCACGCCTACGTCTGCGACTTCCCGAGCAACCTGCTGCGCCAGCATCCGCGCTTCGTCGCGCTGCCGCACCTGGGGGCATCGACCGAGGAAGCCGAGGAAAACTGCGCGGTGATGGTCGCCGACCAGGTCGCCGATTATCTCGACCACGGCAACATCGTCAATTCGGTCAATTTCCCCAACATCAATATGGCGCGCGAATCGGCGTACCGGCTGGCGATCGCCAACGCCAACGTGCCCAAGATGCTGGCGCAGATCTCGACGCTGCTCGCCGACGCCGGACTCAACATCGTCAACATGACCAACAAGTCGCGCGGCGACCTGGCGTTCACGCTGGTCGATGTCGGCGCCGCCGTACCGCCCGCGGTGATCGACCAGCTCTCGGCGATCGCCGGCGTGCTGCGCGTTCGTTACCTGCAGTCCTGACACCCTGGCGGGCGGCCCGCCAATCGACGATGTTCAGACCACCCGCCCGGGAAAGCGCATAGACACTGGCTTTCCCGGCATCCCCTCGGGAAAGTCCCGTCCGCCGGCCTTCAGGCTGATTCGGGGGCTGCGGCCTTGGGCTGGCGCGGCCGACGGCTGCGCGCCGCGGTTTTTTTCTCCGCCTGAACTGACTCAACGGCGGGCGTTTCGGCGACGGCCGGCGGCTCCTGAACCGCAGCAGCGACGATCGTTTCGACAGATGCCGATTCCGCTGTGACTTTTTCGGCAGCCGCCTTGACCTTGCCGCCGCGGCCGCGGCGCTTGGGCGCGGCCGGCGCGACCGCGGCCACGACCGGCGCCGCCGGCTCGGCGACCGGCGCCTTTTCGACCTTCGCTGGAGTCGATGGCTTGGCCGCATCGCCAGGCAGCGGCTCGCCGCGCGCCGCGACTGCAGCGCTGCTGCGATAGACGAAAGCACCCGATTTCTCGTCGCGACCCAGTTCGAGCAGGCCGCGCGACTGCGCCTCCTCGAGCAGGTTGCCGAAAGCGCGAAAGCCGTAGTAGGTCTCGTTGAAATCGGGTTTGCGGCGCTTGATCGCCTCCTTGAGCATCGACGCCCAGATCTTGCCGCTGTCGCCGCGCTCGGCGATCAGCGCCTCGAAGGTGGCGACCGCCAGCTCGATCGCCTGGCTCTTGCGCGCCTCGCCTTCGTCGCGCCGCTTCTTGTCCTCCTCGGGCGTGCGCTTGGGCGCGTGCTGCTGCGACTTCGGATCGCGCCGCGCCGCGCTGCGCTGGATCTCGCGAACCAGGTCGTCGTAGAAAATGAACTCGTCGCAGTTGGCGATCAAGAGGTCCGACGTCGACTGCTTGACGCCGACGCCGATCACGTACTTGGCGTTCTCGCGCAACTTGGAGACCAGCGGCGAGAAATCGGAATCGCCGCTGACGATGACGAAGGTATTGACGTGCGATTTCGTATAGCACAGGTCGAGCGCATCGACGACCATGCGGATGTCGGCCGAGTTCTTGCCCGACTGGCGGACGTGCGGAATCTCGATCAGCTCGAAGTTGGCCTCGTGCATCGTCGCCTTGAAGCCCTTGTAGCGCTCCCAGTCGCAGTAGGCCTTCTTGAGCACGATGCTGCCCTTGAGCAGCAAGCGTTCAAGCACCGGCTTGATGTCGAACTTCTCGTAGTTGGCGTCGCGTACGCCAAGCGCGACGTTCTCGAAGTCGCAGAACATCGCCATGCTGACAGTCTCGGGTGAAGCGGCCATGTGTTTCTCCAGTGGGTGTTAGCGACGCAGTATACCGCCCGCCCGAGATCAGACGGGTTTTCAATGGCCGGAACGAAGACGCCCCGAGCGATCGCCGTTCAGCCCGCGCTGCCGGCCTCGATCTCGACCACCGGTCGCGGCGAGACGCGCGTCAGCAAGCGCTCGAGCGCATCGACCGGCAACGGGCGGCCGTAGAGGTAACCCTGCATTTCGCGGCAGCCCAGGCGGCGCAGGAACTCGGCCTGCACTTCGGTCTCGACGCCCTCGGCGACGACATTGAGATTGAGCCCGGCGGCGATGGCGATGATCGCGCGAACGATCGGCGAGCTGTCGTCGACGCGGTCGATCTCGCGAACGAAGGATTGGTCGATCTTGAGCGTACTGACCGGCAGATAGCGCAGGTAGCTCAGCGACGAGTATTGCGTACCGAAATCGTCGATGGCGATGCGAATTCCCTTTTGCGAAATGCGCAGCAGGCAGTCGGAGACCTTCTGGCGGTCGCCGACGAAAATGTTTTCAGTGATTTCGATTTCGAAATTTTCGTGCGGAATCGCGTATTTCTTGAGCGTCCCCTCCAGACGCCGACTGAAATCACCGTTGTCGAGCACCGCCGGAGAGACATTGATCGACATGCGCGGAACGTCAAAGCCGCGCTCCCACCAGTCGCGCAGATCACGGCACGCGGTTTCAAGAACCCAGTAGGTCAGCGCCGGCATCAGGCCGATCTCTTCGACCACCGGGATGAAGTGTCCGGGCGAGACCACGCCTTTGGCCGGGTGCCGCCAGCGGACCAAGGCTTCGAGCCCGACCACCTGCTGCGACTCGGCATCGACCTGGGGCTGATAATAGAGTTCGAACTGCTCGTCTTCGAAGCCATGGCGCAGCTCGTTCTCGAACGACAAGCGCCGGCTCGACGCCTGGCCCATGGTGCTCGAGAAAAAGCCGAAATTGTTCTTGCCGGTCGACTTGACGTGATACATCGCGAGGTCGGCGTGACGCATCAGCGTTTCGATGTCGTCGCCATCCTCGGGCCAGATCGAAATGCCGATGCTCGCCGTCAGGAAAACCTCGTTATCGGACACCAGGTACGGACGCGCCATGTCGGCGACCAGTTTGCCGGCGACGTGCGCCGCATCCTCGGTCGAACGGATGCACGGCAGCAGCACCGTAAACTCGTCGCCGCCGATGCGCGCCAGGGTATCGGTTTCGCGCAAGCTGTCCTGCAGGCGCCGCGCCACTTCCTTGAGCAGTTCGTCGCCCTTCTGATGACCGAAGGTGTCGTTGGCCAGCTTGAAGCGATCGAGGTCGACGAACATCGTCGCCGCCTTCATTCCGCTGCGTTTGGCCTGAACCATCGCCAGCCCGACGCGGTCGCGGAACAGCGCGCGGTTGGGCAGGCCGGTGAGCACGTCGTGATAGGCGAGATAGGCGAGGTGATCGTCGGCCAGCTTCTTGTCGCTGATGTCGCGCGCCACGACATAGACGCCACGGTGCGGCCCGGCTGCGCGCGATAGATGCAGATCGGAAAATTCGACGGGAATCAGCTTGACGTCGAAATGGCGGTAGCTCGAATGCTCGCGACTGACCAGGCGCAGCTCGGTCGAACACTCGCCCTTGCCGACGCGGTCGAGGAGATAGCGCGTTCGTTCAACATCCTCCTCGAAAATGATCGAGAAGAACGACAGGCCTGCGAGCTCATCGGCGGTGCACCCGATCAATTGTCCGACGCGGTCGCTGACAAACGAAAAATTATGCGCTTCGTCGAGCGTGAAAATCAGATCCGGCGAAGTGTTGACCAGAAAGCGGTGCATCCGCTCGGAACACTCGAGCTGCGCCGTCATCTGGCGATGCGACTTTTCGAGGTCGTGGCGCCGCAGCACGGTCTCGACGGTATGCAGCAGCATTTCCGGAGCGTAGGGCTTGCGCACGTAATCGTTTGCACCGAGCCGCAAGGCGCCGATCGCCGACTCCATCATGCGGTCACCGCTGACGACCACGACGGCGACTTCGAGCTTGGCCTGGCGCAACATCCTGAGCACGTCGAGGCCGCCCAGATCGGGCATGGTCAGGTCGAGCAGAACGAGGTCGAAGGGCGCGCCCTCCATCAGCAGACTGATCAAATCGCGCCCGCCCGAGCACGACTCAGGCATCGGGTAGCCGCGGCTGTGCAGCAGATCACACAGGCTGATGCGGAACGCTTCGTCGTCATCGACCACCACCAGACGGCGCGTCTTGAGCAGGTCGGCGTGCGGCGCAACACGTTGATCGGCATTGACCGACGAATTCGGCTCGCTGCGCGGAACGATCGACAGGCTATTCATCGCTTGCCCAGCGGCAGCAGCAGTTGAAAACTGCTGCCCTGTTCACTCGAACGGCAGTTGATCAGGCCGTGCAGATCGCCGACCAGCTGGCCGACGATCGCCAGCCCGACGCCCTGATGGTTGCTCCCCTTGCTGCTCGACACCGGCTGATAAAGGTTGGCCAGAACCTCGGCGGGGATTCCCGAACCCGAATCATCGATGCGAATTTCGATGTGCGTCGGCCGCACGCCGTTGCCCCACGGCGCCGAGCCGACCCGCACGACGCCGCCGCTGGGCATCGCTTCGACCGCGTTCTTGATGAGATTGAGCAGCAACTGCTTGAGCCGGTCGCTATCGGTCCACAACTCGGGCGGATCGGCGAACAACTCGGTGCGGATATCGACGCTCTTGGCGACAAAACCCGAGTTGCGGCAGAGCAAAACCAGGTTCTCGATCAGCGCATTGAGCTTGACGGCGCCGACCGCGCTAGGCGTCTCGCCGGAATCGTGCAAGGCGTCATGCAGGATTCTGGTCAGCCGGCCGATCTCGTCGCTCACGATCCCGAGTTCGCGCGTACCGACATCGCTCTGCGCGTATTTGGCCTTGAGCGTCGACAGGTAATTCTGGATGATGGCGAGCGGATTGCCTATTTCATGGACCACCCGCCGCAGACGTTCGCGCCCCGCGTCCTCACCGGCGGGGGTCGCCGACAAGGCAGCGGCCACCGGCAGCAGGCCCTGGCGCAGCAGATCGCCGGCGAGGCTGGCAAAGCTCTCGAAACAGGGAATTCGCGTCCACAAGTCGTTGGCCTGCAGCACGCTGGCGAAGCCGGCGACCAGCACCCCCTGACATTCGCCCTTGCTGCGCAGCGGAACGAGCAGCAAGCCGGCGCTTCCCGTCAGGCGCAGCAGCTGATGATCGAGCAACTCGTTGTCCGGCGAATCGGCGGCGATCGACAGGATGCCGTGATCGATCGCACGCGCCACGCCCGACTTGCTGCGCCCGCGCACGAAGTCCAGTTGCGAGACCTGCGCCGACCGACCGCCGATCGGATGCGCGCAATAGCGATCGCTGCCTTTTTCGTGCGGCAGGAAATAAAAGACCGGATTGACCTTGAACAACACTTTTGCCGCCTGGGCAATATGATGGAGCGTCGACTCGAGGCTATCCGAAGGCAGCACGTCGCCAAGCACGTTATCGACCAGCAACACGTCGCGCACCCGATCGCTCAGCACGTCGGCGCCGCAATTGGCGGCGTCGTCTGACGCCGGATCACCCGGCAGCGTTTCGAGCAACTCGATGCCGAGCTCCTGCGCGAGATCGATCAGTTCCTGCTCGATTTTTTCGAGCAGCGGCGCCAGCTCGACGTTGCCGGCGTCGCACTGGCGCGCCAGTTCGCTGTCCGCCGCGGACAGCGGCTGGCCGCGCAGAAGCGCCAGCCGGTTGGCGAGAAAAACGATGCGGATCAGCGCATGGGCGCCGACCAGGCGCTCGACCGGGTCATGGTGATAAAGCACGCCATCGGAAAGCAGCGAGTCGAGCTCCCACTTTTCGATCAGCCAGGCACCGACTTCGGCGTGCGTCAGCTCGTAACTTTGCTGCTCCAGGGCGCACAGGCCGTCATCGTCGCCCCGGTGGGTAATCAGCGGGAAATAGCTGTCGGCGTCGGCGGCCAGCATCGCCAATTGACCGACATCGTGCAACAGGCCGCCCAGATAGGCTTCGTCGTGGTTGGCGTAAGCCATCGCCTTGGCCAGCTCGCGAGCGATCAGCGCGCTGCGCAGCGAATGCTCCCAGAAACGGCGCAGGTCGAATTCTCTATCCTTGGTGAAGCGCCGAAAGACCTGCAGGATCGATTCGTTGATCACGATTTTCTTGAGCGCGCTCATGCCGAGCAGCGAGAGACACTGATCGAGGCTAGCCGGCCGACTGCGTCCGTGCAGGCTGGCCGACGTGGCGACCGACATGATCTTGGCCGACATGCCGGCGTCGCGCCGGATGACGTCGGCGATTTCGCCAAGACTGACGTCGTCGCGATGGTATAGGTCGAGCAGACAGACCAGCACCTGCGGCATCATCGGCAGGCGCACCAGAGGCAGCTTGCTGCGCATGCCGGCGCCGGCCATCACCGGGCGGCTCCCGAAGGGAATCTCGATCTTGACCGGCTGAGGCGGAATCATCTTCTGCTGACTTCCTGCAAACGCTGTTACGAAACGCCTGGGCGAAATCGCCTGAACGCAACGGCCAATCCGAAACAAGCCCCGCAATAGCCCATCGATTTCGGCAAGCGCGCGGGCCAATCAAACTGGTGAATATTAAACCTATTTTCCCAAGTCCGCCGCCTAGAAATCAATTCAAACTGAGCGCTGACGCGGATTTCAGAGCGATCACGGAAAATGCCCGATGGGTTAACCCCAGGTCGCGCAAAAAAAGGGGCCACGCGCACTCACAACGATCGCGCGCGCAGCTGGCCGCAAGCGCCGTCGACGTCCTGTCCGGCCGAATCGCGCAGCCGCGTGACGACGCCGCGCCGTTGCAGCCGACCGGCCAGTTCGCGGCAGCGTTCCAGCGACGGCCGCCTGAAGGCGACGCCATTGACGCTGTTGTAGGGGATGAAATTCATCATCGCGTACTTGCCGGAAAGCAGCCTCGCGATCGCGTCGATTTCGTCGTCGCCGTCGTTGACGCCTTCGAGCAGCGTCCACTGGTACTGGATCGGATAACCGGTCGCTCGCGCGTAGCGTTCGCCGAGTTCGACGAGTTCGGCCGGGGCTATGCGCGGCGCGCGCGGCAAGAGCGTCGCGCGCAACTGCGCGTCGCTCGTGTGCAATGAAATCGCCAACGCCGGCTTGACGGCACCGGGCGGCAGCTGCGCGAAACGCTCAAAAACGCGATGGTCGCCGACCGTCGAGAAAACGAGGTTCTTGTGCGCGATCGCGCCGGCGGTGCCGAGCAGTTCGATCGCTTCGAGCACGTTGGAAAGGTTGTGCGCCGGCTCGCCCATGCCCATGAAGACGACCTTGCCGACGCTCCGCCGGCTTCGCCCGAGCACCACCTGGGCGACGATCTCGGCGCTGCCGAGCTGGCGCAGCAGGCCGTCGCGGCCGGTCATGCAGAACTGGCAGCCGACCGCGCAGCCGACCTGCGTCGATACGCACAGGCCCGCACGCGGCAGCAGCACACTCTCGACCGCCTGCCCGTCGGCGAGTTCGACCAAGAGGCGCGCCGAACCGTCGGCGCCGGGGTGTTCGGAGCGCACTTGCGCCAGCGCCGAGAGTTCGGCGCCGATCGCCGGCAGTGCGTCACGCAAGGCGAGCGGCAGAAAGTCCTCGGCACGCTGGCGGCGCGTACCGCTGCCGAGCGACTGCGCCTGCAGCCAGGCGCGCAGCAGGCGTTGTTCATGGCAGGGTTTGGCGCCGAGCTCGCGCAGGCGCTGGCGGATGGCTTCGATTTTCATGGGAAGCGAATGCTAGCACCCCGCCCCTCTACCGACCAGCGTGAAGGTCGGTAGAGCGAAGCGCCTACCGAGGAAGGATCAACGCAGCGGCGGCGGCGGCGGGTCACCCGCAGGCGGAGCGGGCGGCGTTCCCGGCGGTGGCGGCGGGTTGCCCGGCGGCGGCACGTAATCAGGCGCCGGCACCGCCGGAGCGACCGCTCGACGCACGCTGTAGCCGCCCGAGACCGGAACCTGATGGCCGCGCGAATACATGCACTGCACGTAGCTCTGGTCGTAACGCTGCTGGGTACCGTAACGCGACGCATCGGCGGCGCCGACGCCAGCCACGCTGCCGACGACCAGGCCCATGCCGGCGCCGACGCCGGCGCCATGCGAGCCATCGACCGCGGCGCCGGCCGCGGCGCCGACCAGCGTACCGATCAGCGCGCTGGTCACGCCGGCATCGACCGCGGTGCCGCTGGCGGTGGTCGCGCCGATCGACTGGCTGGCGTAGTTGCGGCACATCGCCTCGTCGGCGCGGAACTGGTCAAAGTCCTTGTTGGACCCCGGTAGCGCCATCAAGCTCGGTCCGGTCGGGACGCTGACGCAGGCGGCAAGGCCGAGCAGCAGCAGGGGAGAGAATCGACGCAGAAGAAAAGTCTTGGCAGTCATCGCGCTCACCGATTAGTTGACGGCGCGACTTTTTGCCATGCGCTGGGGCAGCTTTTGACCGTCGGGTAGTAACCCTGGCGTTCCTGGCAGTAGTACCAGTAACCCGGCTCGAAGGTCTGCTGCGACTGAACGACCGGCGCCGCCACCTGGTCCTGTTCGATATAGACGGTCGGCGCTTCGCGAATGGTGACCACCGGCGGCGCGTAAACCACGGGTGGCGGATAGTAGTAGGTCGGCGGCGGAACCCACGGATAAGGCGCGCCGAAATAGAAGCCGACACGCGGCCCGTAATAACCGTGGCCACCGTGGCCGTAATAGCCACCGTGTCCGTGATACTGAGCGAAGGCGGACTGGCTCAGCAACAGCGCCAGAATAGCCAGGAGGAACGCTTTCATTGGAAGCTCCGAAGCGGTAAGGATTTCAATATAACGCAGCGAAGCACGATGCGCTGACCGGCTTTACAAACTATTACGGTCGGTCACCCGACTGCGCTATGTTCAGGATCGTCTGGCCGAACTTCGCGGGAGAACCGCGGCGACGTACAATTCGCTCCATGACTTCCAAACCAATTGACGAAACCGACGCAGTGGCCGACTGCGAACAGCCCGACGCGGTCCACCAGGCGCGGCTGTGGATCAACAACGGCTGGACCGCTCGAGTGATCAAAAACGAAGACGACGAGGGCTGGGCCGTCGAGATGATCAAGGACGGCGAACCCGAACCTGCCTTGGTCGGCCCGTGGACCATGGGACGCAACAAAAAAGACCCGAAGCCGCTTGACGTTTCGGCGTTCAACACGCTGGTCAAGACCGCCGCCGAAGTGTTGCGCCGGCACGAGCAACAACTGCACGCGCAGCTGCACAAGAGCCTGACGCTGGCGACGCCGGGCGGACGGCTGTGCATCACGCTCGACCTCGTCGCCGACGAAGACGACCCGCATGCGCTGCTCGCCGCGCACGACGAGGCGGGCGAACAGCTGGCGCAGGTGCGCGTCGACGCCGGCTTCAAACTCAAGCTGGCGAGCGCCAGCGCCTGGCTCGCCGATGGCTTCCGCAGACCCGCGGGCTGACTGTATTTCTTCTGCTTCGTTTCGGTAGAATGACGACGCTGGCGCGTTCGGCCTGAACCGGTCGAAGGCCTGCCCAGCTTGCTCATTGCGCTGCGACGAGCGCAGCGCGAACGGCCTGCTTTTCTTCCGGCGAATGGCGTATGCTGCGAAACGCCAAACGGCGATAATTCACTGAAAGGATTGTCCGGTGAGTCCTGCGAAAACCAATGAACTGCTAGCCACCCTGCGCTCGGCGTGCGCGCGCCAGTTCGGCTTCAATCCGCGGCGCGTCGCTGCGGGGATGCGCTACGTCGGCACCGAGGGCCAGGGCAAGGACCTCGTCTATGTCTTCCGCGACGCTGGAACGCATTCGCAGATGGTGCTCAAGAACACCTTCGTGACGCTGCGCGAAACCCATGGCGACAAGCCGCACTGGAGCAGCGCCGAGAAGGCGCACTACCAGGATAGCGACGAGGTGATCGACGCCGAAATCGAGGCCAAGCGCGTCGAACTCGAGTTCATCCGCCAAAGCGCGCTCTATCAGGACCACCGATCGCAGTTGCTGGCGCACTACAAGGACTGGCCGGGCTATCAGCCGGGGGCGACCAACCCGCGCGAGGCGGCCAAAGCGCTGATCGACGCGCTGACCGCCGCCGGCGACGCGCGGCTCGCGGCTTTTGCCGACCATCTGGGAACGAGCGATCCCGAGCAGCTCGCGCACCTGCTGCTCGCACCCTGCCACCTTGAACTCGAAGCAGCCCGGCCGGCGCCGGGCTGAACCGGATATTTTGTCAACTACCGCCAGAGAACACCGATATGCGCATTGAACAGGACCTCAAACTCGACTTCAAGGACGTCCTCATCCGCCCCAAGCGATCGACGCTGACCTCGCGTTCCGAGGTCGATATTTCGCGCGATTTCGTCTTTTTGCACTCGCAGCGCAAGTATCACGGCATTCCGGTGATCGCCGCCAACATGGACGCCACCGGAACCTTCGAGATGGCGCGCGCGCTGGCCGCCCACCAGCTCTGCGTCGCCTTGCACAAGCACTACGGCGAGGCCGAACTGCTCGCCTTCTTTGCCGAAGCGGCGAGCCCGCCCAACTCGTTCTACTCGATGGGGATCACCGCGCCCGATTACGACAAGTTCCGCCGCGTCAAGGAAGCGGCCGGCGACGCCATCCAGAACGTCTGCGTCGATGTCGCCAACGGCTACACCAAAGCCTTCATCAGCTTCATCCACAAACTGCGCGCGGCCTACCCCGAAATCACCATCATGGCCGGCAACGTGGTGACCGGCGAAATGACCGAGGAGCTGATCCTCGACGGCGTCGACGTCGTCAAGGTCGGCATCGGCCCGGGGTCGGTGTGCACCACGCGGCGGATGTCCGGCGTCGGCTATCCGCAGCTCTCCGCGATCATCGAATGTGCCGACGCGGCGCACGGTCTGCACGGGCTGATCTGCGCCGACGGCGGCTGCACCTCGCCGGGCGACCTGGCCAAGGCTTTCGGCGCCGGCGCCGACTTCGTGATGCTCGGCGGCATGCTCGCCGGACACGACGAATGCGGCGGCGAGATCGTCGAGCAGGACGGCGTTCGCAAGATGCACTTCTACGGAATGAGTTCGCGCGAAGCGATGGACAAGTACGCCGGCGGCGTCGCCGGCTACCGCGCCGCCGAAGGCAAGGACGTGCTGCTCGACTATCGCGGCCCGGTCGAGCACACCGCGCAGGAAATTCTCGGCGGCGTTCGCTCGGCGTGCACCTACGTCGGCGCGCGAACGCTCAAGGAACTCTCCAAGCGCACCACCTTTGTCCGCGTCACCCAGCAGCTCAACGAAGTCTTCGGACAAGCCTGAACAGCAGTCATTCGAAAGTCGCGCATGCCGGCCACCCAGGGGATCAACATCGAGGCGCTGCTCGCGCACGTCCCGCTTTTCAACGGCCTCGAACAGGACGAAATCGCCCGCATCGCGCGCGGCACGCGGCAGATCAACGCGCTGCGCGGCGACGTGCTGTTCCACAAAGGCGACGTGTCGACCGGCTTTCACCTGATCGTCTATGGCCAGATCAAGCTCGCCTTCACCTCGCCGCAAGGCGGCGAGAAGGTCGTCGACATCATCGGCCAGGGGCACTCGTTCGGTGAAGCGGTGATGTTCATGGAAAAGCCGTATATGGTCTACGCGCAGGCGCTCGCCGATTCGCAGCTCTTACACATTTCGAAAGCCGCGATCCTCGACGAGATCGAAAAAGACCCCAGGCTCGGGCGCAAGATGATCGCCAGCCTGTCGATCCGCCTGCACCACCTGATCACCGACGTCGAATCGTATTCGCTGCACTCGGGCCGCCAGCGAATCATCGGCTACCTGCTGCGCGACCATAGCGACAGCGGTGCGCTCACCGTCACGTTGCCGACCAACAAGGGCGTCATCGCCTCGCGCCTCAACCTGACGCAGGAACACTTCTCGCGCATCCTGCACGAGCTTTCCGAAAACGGACTGATCGTCGTCAAAGGACGCAAGATCGCCATCCCCGACGTCGAAAAACTGCGCGGCTACGATCTGTGAGCGCCGGCACCGTGGACATCAGCGTGCAACAATCGCCTTCCACCATGAATGCTTTTCCCGAGGAAACGCTCATGGACCTTCTGCTCTGGCGTCACGCCGAGGCCGAACAAGGCAGCCCCGACGCCAAACGCAAGCTCACCGCGCGCGGCGAGAAACAGGCCGCGCAGATGGGGCAGTGGCTCAGGAAGAACGCGCCTAAGAAGCTGCGCATCGTCGCCAGCCCGGCGCTGCGCTGCCAGCAGACGGCACGCGCGCTCGGCGTCCCGTTCGAAACCGACGCGCGCCTCGGCGCTGGCAGCGACGTCGCCAGCCTGCTCGCCGCGATCGGCTGGCCCGACGGCGGCGACGCTCCAGACGGCCATAGCGCAGTTCTCGTCGTCGGCCACCAACCGACGCTCGGCCGTGCCGCCGCGCTGCTGCTTTCCGGCGAGGAAGCCGACTGGACGATCAAGAAATGCGCGCTGTGGTGGTTTACCAACCGCACGCGCCAGGGCGAGACGCAGACCGTGCTGCGCGCGGCAATTCCGGTTGAGTTCGCCTGAGTTCCGTGCGCAAGCCAGCTGCTCGCCAGTGTAACTTCGCTACGCATGTCCCAACAAAAAGCCCCGCCGTTTTTCTGGCGGGGCTTTCGTACTTCAACTCAGCAGGGCAGATCGGAAACAGTGGTCTGCCTCCGGTTCTTCGTTGAAATAAAACTATATCTTCGGCAGATATTTCGCGGGGATCCCGCCAGTACTTGAAACGGCCCATGTGCACTGAGCGGCGACAGTACAAGTCATCGTATAAGTCACGTCTTTGGTATCAACGGCTGAGTTTCCAGTACCTTTCATTACTACTACAACCGTTCCGGCAGTAGCACTTGTACCAGCAGCAGTAACTGAGGTGACATAGGTGCTCGTAATGCCAGTGGCGATTGGCAAACCGCTGACAGGGTCAGCTGCAGCAGCATTGGTAATGCTAGTAGAAAGCGTGCCTTCATTAAAAGCCAACGCAAGCGCCGTACGAGCCGTAGACGAGATTGATGTCGCTTCCGACACCTTCGCCTTTATCGTGTAATCCTGATAAGCCGGCAGCGCCACGGCGGCCAAAATGCCAATGATCGCGACGACGATCATCAGTTCGATCAGGGTAAAGCCTTGCTGAACCTTTTTCATGGTGTAACTCCTTGAGGTTGAAACGGATGACCCGTTGGGCGAGATACACTCACGTTCCGTGCCAGGCGGGAAAATCACGGGAAACCGGGCTTTTGAGTCCGCAAGCCGCGCGCCGCGCCGACCATTGACGTCACCACCTGACGTAAACCGTCACCTTGCGCTGCTCATTGGCGATCGCGCTTGCCTCGCGCGCCGCTTTGGTGTGCAATGCGGGGCTCACTCACGGATCAGGACTGCCATGGCCGAAAGCAAGAAATACCAGATCGCGGCGCGCGCCGTTCCGCAGTTCATCGCCGACCAGTCCGATCCGGCCGGCGAGCGCTACGTTTTCGCCTACACGATTACTTTCGAGAACGTCGGTACCGTCGCCGCGCAACTGATTTCGCGCCACTGGGTGATCACCGACGGCAACTCGCGCGTGCAGGAAGTGCGCGGCCTCGGCGTCGTCGGCCAGCAGCCGCTCTTGAAGCCGGGCGAGACCTTCGAATACACCAGCGGCTGTCAGCTCGACACGCCGGTCGGAACGATGCGCGGCAGCTTCCAGATCACCGCCGAGGACGGCATGCAGTTCGAAGCGGCGGTCGACGAATTCACGCTGTCGATCCCGCGCGTACTGCATTAGGCGTCTGCCTCCCTGAAAGACCTAGCGCTCCCTCATCGCAATGAGTCGCTGCGTGAGAACGCCCAGGAAGATCAGCGTCAGCAAAGGGCACCACGATTTGCCGAACTCGAAGCCGGGCTCTTTTCCTAAAAACACCGCCACGAGGTCGGGCAGCGCAATGATCGTGATCGCCATGAACAGCATGGCGTAAAAACTCCTCGCGTCGCGCTGCGCCTGAAAGCACACCGCCCACAGCGACAAGGCCGGCGCCAGCATGACATAGCTATTGAGTTCGTTCATCGGGGTGAACAACATGATGTAGCCGCCGGCAAAGCTGAGCCAATACAAGCCGCTGATCTTTTTATCCTCGCACTTCGCCAGCAGCAGCGACAAGGCGGCCATCGCGACCCCGGCCAAGGCGCTCGTCCACAGCGCCCATGTTCCGGTCAGTTGCGGACCGACGATCCTGAGTACGCCATTGAGGTCGGCAAAGGTCCGATCGCCGATCGCCACCCCGGCATCTGAGCAATCGACGATGTTCTGCCAAAACTCGAGGTAGATCTGATTGACATAGCTTGCCGGATTGAAGACGTAGGGCAGCAGCAACACCACGACCAGCCCGACCACAGCTCGCCCTCTGAGCTGAGGAAAGGCCATCGCGGCAAGTCCGAGCGCCGGCAAGCCGAGCGGTTTGCAGACCAGCGACAGGCACAGCCAGATCGTCGCCCCAGTCCATTTCTGCTGACCGATACAGCAGAACGCCCACAACAGGCAGGCGGCAAGGTGCGCGCTCGATTGTCCGTTGCGCAGCGTGCTGAACGCCATCGGCAGCAACAAGGCCGTCGCCAAGGCGAATGAACTGGTTTGCTCGCGGGCGTCAGAAACGAACAGCGAAATGCAACGCCACAAGCCCAGCGCCAGCCCGGCAAAGGCGAGGAAACGCCAGGCGATTTCACCGACGACGAGCGGCAAGCCGTCGAAAGCGCTGAAGAACAGAAGAAAAACCGGCAGATAGTTGAACCCTGCCGGGCCGGTATAGACCGGCTGACCCGCCCACCAGTGGGCGACCGCCTCGTGGTAGCTCGGCGTCATGCTGCGATGGTAGGGGTCGCCACCGAGCCCGACCGCGATATAGGTAAAAGCGACAAGCCAGAGAAGCACGGCGCATTTGAAACAGACGCTGTTTTTCGCATTCATAGATGAGCGGTGCCCAACCATCTAACTGCGGTAGTCGGCGTTGATCTTGACGTAGTCGTACGAAAAATCGCAGCTATAGACGGTGCCGCTGGCCGCACCGCGCCCGAGGTCGACGCGCACAGTGATCTCCGACGATTGCATGATGCGCACGCCGTCTTCTTCGCGATAGGAAGCTGCACGGCCGCCTTTTTCGGCGACCAGCACCTCGTCGCCGCGGCTACTCAGCCAGACGCGAACCTTATCGACGTCGAGCGCGTCGATGTCAGCGTAGCCGATCGCGCAGAGAATTCGGCCGAGGTTGGGGTCGGAGGCGAAGAACGCCGTCTTGACCAGCGGCGAATGGCCGATCGCGTAGCCGACGCGCTTGCATTCGGCGCGGTCGCGGCCGCCTTCGACGGCGATGGTGATGAACTTGGTCGCGCCTTCGCCGTCGCGGATGATCGCCTGCGCAAGCTCCAGCGCGACGCCGATCACCGCCTCGCGCAGCGCCGCGTATCCGGGCGCTTGCGCGTCGGAAAACTGCGCGCCGGACTGACCGGTGGCGATGACGATGAACGAGTCGTTGGTCGAGGTATCGCCATCGACGGTGATGCAGTTGAACGACTCGTCGGCGGCTTCGCGGACGAGTTCGCGCAGCAACGGCTCGGCGATGCCGGCGTCGGTGGCGACGAAGCCGAGCATGGTCGCCATGTTCGGCCTGATCATCCCGGCGCCTTTGCTGATACCGGTGATGGTCACGCGCTTGCCGTTGATCTGTACGCGCCTTGATGCGGCCTTGGCCACCGTGTCGGTGGTCATGATGGCGTGCGCCGCGGCGTGCCAGTGGTCGGCAGCCAGGTCGTCGATGCAACGCGGCAGGCCGGCGATCAGCCGGTCGACAGGCAGCGCTTCGAGGATCACGCCGGTCGAGAACGGCAGCACCTGGTCGGCAGCGACGCCGAGCAATTCGCCGAGCGCGGCACAGGTTTGCCGCGCCGCGGCGAGTCCGGCGCCGCCGGTTCCGGCGTTGGCGATTCCGGTGTTGATCACCAGCGCGCGAATCTCGCTGCCAGAATCGAGATGACTGCGACACAGCTGCACCGGCGCTGCGCAAAAGCGGTTCTGCGTGAACACGCCGGCGACCGTGCAGCCCGGGTCGAGCGAGAGCAGCGTCAGATCGCGCCGGTCGACCTTGCGGATTCCGGCCTCGGCAAGGCCCAGACGGACCCCGGCGACAGGATACAAGGCGTCGGCGGCGGGGGTGGCGAAATTGACTGGCATGGTTTTGTCTCTCTCAAGACGGAGGGCACGGAGCAAACAAAATCGTTAACTCGGTGCCCTCCGTGGTCGCAAAAAAGCGTTTTCGTCTAGCTTAATTTACCGTGGCACTGCTTGTACTTCTTGCCCGAACCGCAAGGACAGGGATCGTTGCGGCCGACCTTGGGCGCGGCATGGATAGCCTGGATCTTGAACGGATCTTCGTCGTCGCTCGGCGCGACGGCGTCGTCGTAGTCCGAGTGCTGATATTGGACGTTCTGCACCTCGGCGCGCGGCGCGCTTTCCTCGACTTCTTCGGCGCGCACCTGGACGGTCATCAGCAAGCGGTTGACCTCGACGCGAACGCTGTCGAGCAGCGCTTCGAAGAGCTCGAAGGCTTCGCGCTTGTATTCCTGCTTGGGGTTCTTCTGCGCGTAACCGCGCAGGTGGATTCCCTGACGCAGGTGGTCGAGCGCCGCCAGATGCTCGCGCCAATGGGTGTCGAGGCTCTGCAGCATGACGTTGCGTTCGAACTGGTGGAAGCTCTCGGCGCCGACCTGCTCGACCTTGGCCTGATAGACGGCGTCGGCCTGGTCGATGATTCGCCGCAGCATCGCTTCGTCGGCAAGCGTCGGCTCGTTCTTGAACCACTCGACAATCGGCAGCGGCAGCAGCAGTTCGGACGACAGTTCCTTTTCGAGCGCCGGCAATTCCCATTGCTCCTCGACGCTGTCGGCCGGAACGTAATGGCGGAAGGTGTCGTAGAGCACGCTCTGGCGCATCGCCGTGATCGTCTCGGAAATGTCTTCGGTTTCGAGCAACTCGTTGCGCTGCGCGTAAATCACCTTGCGCTGATCGTTGGCGACATCGTCGTATTCGAGCAATTGCTTGCGGATATCGAAGTTGCGGCTTTCGACCTTGCGCTGCGCCGATTCGAGCGAACGCGAAACGAGCGGATGCTCGATCGCTTCGCCTTCGGGCATCTTGAGGCGTTCCATGATCGACTTCAAACGTTCGCCGGCGAAAATGCGCAACAGCGAGTCGTCGAGCGCGAGGTAGAAGCGCGACGAACCGGGGTCGCCTTGACGACCGGAACGACCGCGCAACTGGTTGTCGATGCGGCGCGATTCGTGGCGCTCGGAACCGATGATGTGCAGGCCACCGGAAGCGACCACCTGGTCGTGCAATTTCTGCCAGTCGGCGCGAAGGGCAGCGGTGCGCGACGCCTTTTCGCCATCGTCCAGCATCTCATCGTCGCGGATCTGCGCAAGCTCTTTCTCGATGCTGCCGCCCAGAACGATGTCGGTACCGCGACCGGCCATATTGGTGGCGATGGTGATCACCCCCGGACGCCCGGCCTGGATCACGATCTCGGCTTCGCGCGCATGCTGCTTGGCGTTGAGCACCTGGTGCGGCAGCTTTTCCTTGTCGAGCAGCGTCGACAAGAGCTCGGAGTTTTCGATCGACGTGGTGCCGACCAGCACCGGCTGCTGGCGCTCGCGACAGGCGCGGATGTCGGCGATGATCGCGTCGTACTTTTCCTGGGCGGTGCGGAAGATCTGGTCGTTGTGGTCGATGCGGATCATCGGCACGTTGGTCGGGATCACCACCGTCTCGAGACCGTAGATCTGCTGGAATTCGTAGGCCTCGGTATCGGCCGTCCCGGTCATTCCGGCCAGTTTGCCGTACATCCGGAAATAATTCTGGAAGGTGATCGACGCCAGCGTCTGGTTCTCGTTCTGGATCTGCACGCCTTCCTTGGCTTCGACCGCCTGGTGCAGCCCGTCGGACCAGCGGCGGCCGGACATCAGGCGACCGGTGAATTCATCGACGATGATCACTTCGCCGTTTTGCACCACGTACTGCTGATCCTTGAGGAACAGCGTGTGGGCGCGCAGCGCCGCGTAGAGGTGGTGGATCAGCAGGATGTTGGCGGCGTCGTAGAGGCTGGTTCCGGCGGGCAACAAGCCGACGCGCTCGAGGATCTCTTCGGCGTGCTCGTGGCCGGCCTCGCTCATCAGCACCTGATGGCCCTTCTCGTCGACCCAGTAGTCGCCCGGGCCCTCCTCTTCGAGGCAGCGCGTGAGCATCGGCGCGACCTCGTTCATGCGCACATAAAGCTCGGTATGATCCTCGGCCTGGCCGGAGATGATCAGCGGCGTTCGCGCTTCGTCGATCAGGATCGAATCGACCTCATCGACGATCGCGTACGCGAGTTTGCGCTGCACGCGCTCGCCCGACGTATAGACCATGTTGTCGCGCAGGTAATCGAAGCCGAATTCGTTGTTGGTGCCGTAGGTGATGTCGGCCGCGTACGCGGCCTGCTTGGTGTCGTGGTCCATCTGCGACAGGTTGACGCCGACCGAGAGGCCCAGGAAACGGTGCAAGCGCCCCATCCACTCGGCGTCGCGACTGGCCAGATAATCATTGACGGTGATGATATGCACGCCGTTGCCCGAGAGCGCATTGAGGTAGGCCGGCAGCGTCGAAACCAGCGTCTTGCCCTCGCCGGTGCGCATTTCGGAAATCTTGCCGTCGTGCAACACCATGCCGCCGATCAACTGGACGTCGAAGTGGCGCATGCCGAGCGCGCGCTTGCCGGCTTCACGAACCACCGCAAAGGCTTCGGGCAGCAGCGCATCGAGCGTCTCGCCGTTGGCCACTCGGGTCTTGAACTCGGCCGTCTTGCCGCGCAGCTCGTCGTCTGACAGCGCGCTAATTCCTGCTTCGAGCGCGTTGATCTGACGAACGACCACTGAGTACTGCTTGATCAGCCGATCATTACGGCTGCCGAAAATCTTCTTGAGTAGGCCGGAAATCATTGTGGTGAGTGTTGGCGCGCGTAAAAGAGAGCGATTCTATCACGCGCAGCAAGTGCGACGGCTGTTCGTCGTTCGGGCCGGCCCGGCCGACCGCCGGTTACCGCGGCGCGCCGAGGCTTGCCCTGACGCGCCCGGCCCTGGCCGGCGCCACGGCGACCGGCGCGACCAGTTTGGTCTCGCCCGGAGAAGCGAGTGCCAGCTGCGTTCCCGACTGCAGGAAACGCGCGGGGTTTTGCGCGACGCCCTTGAAACGCACTTCGAAATGCAGGTGCGGTCCGGTCGAGCGACCGGTGTTGCCGGAAGCGCCGATCAGCTGACCGCGCTTGACGACCTGGCCGGGCTTGACGTCGATCTTCGAAAGATGCGCGTAGCGCGACGAGAAATCGTTGCCGTGATCGATCTCGATCAGGTTGCCGTATTGCGGATGAAATTCGGCGCCGACGACGACGCCGCCCGCCGAGGCAATCACCTTGGTTCCCGGGTCGGCGACGAAATCGACGCCTTCGTGCATCGCGCCGACACCGGCAATCGGATCGACGCGGCGGCCAAATGTCGATCCGATGCGGTCCGAGCTGATCGGCACGATGGTCGGCAACAGCGTCGCCTTGATGCGCCGCTCCATGAGCTGCGACTCGAGCGCGGTCAGCGTGTCGCTGCGCTCCTCGACGGTCAGCGCCAGGCGATCGATTTCGCGCTGCAACTCGTTGGCCGCCAGCGGGTGATCGGCACGAATCAGCGGCCCGCCCTGCCCGCCCTTGGCCGGCGCCTTCGGCGCGCTGACGCCGGACAGCTTCGAGATGTGCTCGCTGAGCGAATCGAGACGGATCAACTGCGCCTGCATCTCGCCGAGCTTGACCGCCATCGCTGAAATATTGTCGCGCAGGTACTCTTCGGTCTTGCGGTTTTGCCCCTGCTGCACCGCAGCCACCAGGTCGGCGGCGAAAGGCAGGTTGAAACGAACGCCGACCCAGGCAAAGAAAAACGACGTCGCGAAAGACAGCACAATGAAGCCGGACACCACGGCCAACACCAGCCTGGACGTGATATTGAGCGTCCTCGCGGTTGCCAGACGGTCGGGGACAAGAATAATATGCACGCTGTCTCTCCTCGAAGTTACCGATGAACTATTCGCTTGAAAGCTATCTCGACGCAGCCGATGGTGCCGGCAAGGTGCTGGCGCACGCGAGGCTGCTTATGAAACTGACGACGCTCTACCAGGAGATCGCGCCGGCACATCTGGGGCAGGCCAGCCATCTAGCCAATTACAAGTCAGGAATTATCGTTATTCACGCCGTCAGCGGCGCGGTCGCCGCCAAGTTGCGCCAACTGGCGCCGACCCTGGCGGACGGGTTTTCCAAACAGGGCGTTGAGTGTAACGGCGTTCAGATCAAAGTGCAAGCCCGGAAAACCACCGCGCAATCAATGGCTTCGACAAAAAAGCCGCTGACGCTGCGAACCAGCCACACGCTCGAAGGGCTGCGCGACTCGCTGCCCTCATCGCCGCTGCGCGCGGCCTTGGCGACGCTGATCGAGCGCTCGGCTAAAGCGCAATAGCCGCGACGCGCTCGAGAATCAGCAAGGCGAAGGCCAGCAGCGCAACGACGAGCGCGTAACGAAAAAGTCGATAGGAAAGCTGCAGATACCAGGGATTCCGGGTCAGCAGATAGGCTGCCACGCCGACGATGACGACCAGCAGCGTCAGTACGGCAAGCAGACGCAGCAGCCACATCGGACGGCTACTGAACGGCCGGCAACGCCAGCCAGCGCGCAACGGACTGCGGCGCCAGCGCCTCGCCTTCGAACGAAACGTATTCCCAGGCGTCCGGGTTGGCCAGCAGTTCGCGCGCCAGCAGATTGTTGAGCGCGTGCCCGGACTTATGCGCGGTAAACGACGCGAGCAGCGGAGACCCCAGCAGGTAGAGGTCGCCGATCGCGTCGAGCACCTTGTGTTTGACGAATTCGTCGCCGTAGCGCAATCCGTCGGAATTGAGCACACGGAACTCGTCGAGCACCACCGCGTTGTCGAGACCGCCGCCCTGCGCCAAGCCGTTCTCGCGCAGCCACTCGACCTCCTGCATGAAGCCGAAGGTACGCGCGCGCGCCACGTCCTTGGCATACGACTGCTCGGCAAAGTCGAAGCTCACTTGTTGCCCGGTGCGCTCGATCGCCGGATGGTTGAAGACGATCGAAAAATCGAGCTTGAATCCTTCATACGGCTCGAAACGCGCCCACTTGTCGCCCGACCGGTCATCTTCGCGAACTTCGATCAGGCGCTTGACGCGGATGAATTTCTTGGCCACCGGCTGCTCTTCGATTCCCGCGGACTGGATCAGGAAGACGAAGGGCGACGCCGACCCGTCGAGAATCGGCACTTCCGCGGCGTCGAGGTCGACAAAGGCGTTGTCGATACCAAGGCCGGCAAAAGCCGACATCAGGTGCTCGATGGTGCCGACGCGAACCTTGCCCTGCACGCTGTCGCACTCGAGACACGAACACAGGCGCGTATCGCCGACGCCAAGCGCCGACGCCGGCAGATCGACGACCGGATCGAGATCGACGCGGCGAAAAACGATCCCCGTATTGGGCGCTGCCGGACGCAGCGCCATCCTGACCTTGACGCCCGAATGCAGGCCGACGCCGGTCGCGCTGATCAATGACTTGAGGGTGCGTTGTTTGAGCATGTGATTGATAAAGCGGGGAATTGGCGAATTCTAACACAGCCCGCCAATTCACTTTCGAGCGATAACAAGTCTTTACCTTGGCCCTACCTCGGATAACGTCTTCCCGGGGGAACTCGCTTCGCGGCGCCTTCGACTCATCCGATCTACAAAACTAGAGAACTACAGCGGTCGACGACCGAGCGAGCGCCGCTCAGGCAAGGCGCGGGGAACCGCCGCATAGCAGCGCTATGCAAGGGTTCCCGCAACGCCGCATGAGCGACGCGCAGCCGGCCGTTCAGTCGGCTTGTTTGCGCAGGAAGGCCGGGATGTCGTAGCGATCGACGCCGCTGTTGGCCAGCGCCTCGACCGTCGAGTTGCGTCCCTTGCGTACCACCGCCGGAACGTCGAGGTGGCTGTAATCGATTCCGCCGTGCGCCGTGGCGTGCGCAAAACCGTCGGTGCCGTTGGCTTTCATCACCGGGGTGTTGATCACCTCGAAGCTCTGACGCTTGGCCTGCGCCTGGCCGAGGCCGGTAGCGACCACCGTGACGCGGATTTCCTCGCCCATGTCTTCGTCGTAAACCGCGCCGAAGATGATGTGCGCGTCCTCGGCGGCGAATTCGCGAACGGTATTCATCACTTCGTTGACTTCCTTCATCTTGAGGCCGCGCGTCGAGGTGATGTTGACCAGCACGCCCTTGGCGCCCGAGAGGTTGATTCCTTCGAGCAGCGGCGAAGCGACCGCCTGCTCGGCGGCGATTCGCGCGCGATCGACGCCGGAAGCGTTGGCCGATCCCATCATCGCCATTCCCATCTCGCCCATCACCGTGCGAACGTCCTCGAAGTCGACGTTGACCAGGCCCGGGAAGTTGATGATCTCGGCGATTCCGCCGACGGCGTTGCGCAGCACGTTGTCGGCCGCCTTGAACGCCTCGTCCATCGAGACGTCGTCGCCGAGCACGTCCATCAGCTTGTCGTTGAGGATCACGATCAGCGAGTCGACGTTCTTCTGCAACTCGGCGATTCCCAGTTCGGCGATCTTCAGGCGCTTGCCTTCGAAATCGAACGGCTTGGTGACCACCGCCACCGTCAGAATGCCGAGCTCGCGCGCCACTTCGGCGACGATCGGCCCGGCGCCGGTGCCGGTGCCGCCGCCCATGCCGGCGGTGATGAACACCATGTGCGCGCCACGCAGCGAATCGGCGATCTGTTCGCGCTCCTCAACCGCCGCGACGCGCCCGGCTTCCGGCTTGGCGCCGGCGCCCAGACCCGATTTTCCCAGCCGAATTTTCTTGTGCGCGACGCTGCGTTTGAGCGCCTGCGCATCGGTGTTCATGGCGACGAATTCGACGCCCATCACGCCTTCGCGAATCATGTGATCGACGGCGTTGCCACCCGCGCCACCGACGCCGACCACTTTGATCACCGTGCCCCATTCGCTGCCCACATCTTCCTTCTCGATGATTTCAAACATGACTCTCTCCTCGGCTAAAAACTATTGAATAAAAAAAGTTAGAAATTCTTTTCAAGCCACGACTTCATTCGCCCGAACACCTGCTTGACGTCCCTTGTTTCACGCACTTTCAGGCCGCGCTTCCTCTGCGTCTGCGCTTCAAGCAGCAGACCGCAGGCGGTCGCAAAACGCGGGTTTTGCACGACATCGGCGAGCGCGCCGTGGTACTTCGGGATGCCCAGACGCACGGGCATGTGAAAAACCTCCTCGCCCAACTCGATCATTCCCTGCATCACCGACGAACCGCCGGTGAGAACGATTCCCGACGACAGCACCTCCTCGAAACCGGAACGGCGCAGCTCGGCCTGGATCAGTTCGAACAGCTCCTCGACGCGCGGCTGGATCACGTCGGCCAGTGCGCGGCGCGACAGCTTGCGCGACGGCCGGTCATCGACGCCGGCGACGTCGATGATCTCCTCGGGGTCGGCGAGGTCGGACAGCGCGCAACCGAACTTGCATTTGATGTCTTCGGCCTCGCGCGTCGGCGTGCGCAGCGCCATCGCGATGTCGTTGGTGATCTGGTCGCCGGCGATCGGAATCACCGAGGTGTGGCGGATCGCGCCCTGCGTCCAGATCGCGAGGTCGGTGGTGCCGCCGCCGATGTCTACCAGGCAAATCCCGAGGTCCTTCTCGTCTTCGGACAGCACCGCGTAGCTCGACGCCAGCGGCTGCAGCACCAGGTCATTGACTTCGAGGCCGCAGCGGCGAACGCACTTGACGATGTTCTGCGCCGCCGAGACGGCACCGGTCACGATATGCACCTTGACCTCGAGGCGGAAGCCGCTCATTCCGATCGGCTCGCGGATGCCGTCCTGATCGTCGATGATGAATTCCTGCGTCAGGATGTGCAGGATCTCCTGGTCGGCCGGAATCGGCATCGCGCGCGCCGTTTCGATCACGCGCTCGACGTCCATCGTCGTCACTTCCTTATCCTTGATGGCGACCATGCCGTTCGAGTTGAAGCTCTTGATGTGGCTGCCGGCAATCCCGGTATAGACGTCCTTGACCTTGCAGTCGGCCATCAGCTCGACTTCCTGCAAGACGCGCGAAATGGTCGCCACGGTGTCCTCGATATTGACCACGACGCCTTTCTTGAGGCCCTTGGAGTCCTGCGACCCCATGCCGATGATGTTGAGCATCCCCTCGGCGGTGACCTCGGCGACCAGCGCGACGATCTTCGACGTCCCGATATCGAGGCCGACAATTATTTCCTTGTTATCCCTGCTCATGGCTTTCCTTTGTTCTCAATTGCCGGCGCTGCCGCGAGTGCATTGACGCGCAGCGCAAAACCATTCGGATATCGCATATCGACGACGCTCGGCCGCTGCTTGGCGGCAGTCAGCACACTCGGGTAGTACTCGACGAAGCGCTCCAGACGTTCGCGCAGCGGCGCCTTGCTCTGCTGGCGACCAAGCTCGATGGTCATGCCGTCGTCGAGGCGCAGCTGCACCGCCAGACGCGCCGATACATGCAGCGCACGCGGCACGCGGCCGAGCGGTTTGAGGATGTCCTGCGCCTGCTGGTAGTGCACCAGCATTTCCGGCGCCATTCCGGTCGGCCCCTGCAGCACCGGCATCGCCTCGTCGGGCGCGACGTTGATCGCCGCCGAGAAGACCTCGCCGTACGAATTGACCAGTTGCCCGGTGGCCTGCCCCCAGAACGCCACCGGAACGTGTTCCTCGATCGAGACCTCGATACGCGACGGCCACTGGCGCCGCACTTCGACGCGCCGCACCCACGGCAACTGCTCGAGCGAGGCGCGCAGCGCATCGAGATTGATGCTGAAGAAGTTGCCGCGCAGGCGGCCGGCCAGCGAGCGTTCCAGGTCGCTGCGCCGCAGCTCGTGCAACTCCTGCATCACCACCACCTCGCGCAGCGGAAAGAGCGGCAGCCGCGTACTCCACAGCACGGCAGCGACCAGCAGCGCCGCCGCGGCGGCGACGTAGAGCAGGTCGGAAATGGCGCTCAGCAGTTGCGGCTTGTTCCACATCGCTCATCCCAGCGTCGCCAGCGCGAGCACGCGCAGCACCAGTTGGTCGTAGGAGATTCCGGCGACGCGCGCGGCCATCGGCACCAGCGAGTGGTCGGTCATCCCCGGCGAGGTATTGACTTCGAGGAAGTAGGCGTTGCCCGCCTCGTCCATCAGAAAATCGACGCGTCCCCACCCGCGGCAGCCGAGCACGCGAAACGCCTCGAGCGCCTGCGCGCGCAGTTCGAGCTCGCGCGCTTCGGGCAGGCCGCAAGGGCAGCGATACGCGGTGTCGTCGCGCAGGTATTTGGCTTCATAGTCGTAAAATTCGGTCGCCGGCTCGATCTTGATGATCGGCAGCGCCTGGTCGCCAAGGATGGCGACCGTATATTCGCCGCCGCCGATGCCGCGCTCGGCGAGCACCAGCGCGTCGTGTTTGGCGGCGTCCTGATAGGCCAAGGCCAACTGCCCGGCCTGCTTGACCTTGGTGATGCCGATCGACGATCCTTCGCAGTCGGGTTTGACGAAGATCGGCAGCCCAAGTTCGCGTTCGACCGCGGCAAAATCGCTGGTCGCGTCGAGCATCGCGAATTCCGGGATCGGCAGACCGACGGCGCGCCAGAGCAGCTTGGTTCGCCACTTGTCCATGCCCAGCGCCGAAGCCATCACGCCGCTGCCGGTGTACGGGATACGCATCAGTTCGAGCGCGCCCTGGATCGTCCCGTCCTCACCGTGGCGGCCGTGCAGCGCGATGAAGACGCGGTCGAAGGCGATGAGCTCGTCGAGCTTTCTTTGCGCCGGGTCGAAGGCCTGGGCATCGACGCCCTGACGTTGCAACGCCGCCAGCACGCGACCGCCGCTATTGAGCGAAACCTCGCGCTCGGCCGATTGACCGCCGAGCAGCACCGCCACTTTTCCGAAATCGCTCATGCTTGCCCCCCGACCAGTTTGCCCGGAACGGCGCCGATCGACCCGGCGCCCATGGTGATCACCACGTCGCCATCTCTGACGACATCGAGAATCGCCTGCGGCAGGTCGGCGATCTGCTCGACGAAAACCGGTTCAACCTTGCCGGCGACGCGCAGCGCGCGCGCCAGCGTACGACCGTCTGCGGCGACGATCGGCGTCTCGCCGGCGCCATAGACTTCGCCGAGCACCAGCGCGTCGACGCCGGAGAGCACGCTCACGAAGTCCTCGAAACAGTCGCGCGTCCGCGTGTAGCGGTGCGGCTGGAAAGCCAGCACCAGGCGGCGTCCGGGAAAAGCGCCGCGCGCCGCGGCGATCGTCGCGCGCATTTCGCTCGGATGATGGCCGTAGTCGTCGACCAGCGTGAACGACCCGCCGGCCGAAACAGCCACCTCGCCATAACGCTGGAAGCGGCGGCCGACGCCCTTGAACTCGGCAAGCGCCTTGACGATAGACGCGTCGGCAACACCGAGTTCGGTGGCCACCGCGATCGCCGCCAGCGCGTTGAGCACGTTGTGCATTCCGGGCAGGTTGAGCGTCACCGCGAAGCGGCTCTCGCTGCCATTGACGCGAACGCAGTCAAAACGCATCTGGCCGTCGCTGGCGACGACGTTCTCGGCGCGCACGTTGGCGCCCTCGTTGAGCCCGTAAGAAACGATCTGCTTGGACACCTGCGGCATGATCTCGCGCACGTTGGCGTCGTCGGCACAGAGCACGGCAACGCCGTAGAAAGGCAGGCGCTGCAGAAAATCGACAAAGGCCTGCTTGAGACGGCCGAAGTCGTGGCCGTAAGTTTCCATATGGTCGGCGTCGATGTTGGTGACGATAGCGACCACCGGCGACAGGAACAGGAAAGACGCGTCGGACTCGTCGGCCTCGACCACGATGAAGTCACCCGAGCCGAGCCGCGCATTGGCGCCCGCGGCGTTGAGCCGGCCGCCGATGACGAAGGTCGGGTCCATTCCGCCTTCGGCGAGGATCGACGCGACCAGGCTGGTCGTCGTCGTCTTGCCGTGCGTCCCGGCGATGGCGATGCCTTGCTTCAAGCGCATCAGCTCGGCAAGCATCTGGGCGCGCGGCACCACCGGCACCTTGCGCGCTCGCGCGGCGACGACTTCCGGGTTGTCGGCCTTGACCGCGGTCGACACCACCACCGCGTCGGCGCCTTCGATATTCTGTTCGCTGTGTCCGACCAGCGTGCGGATGCCGAGTCCGGCCAGACGGCGCGTCGTCGCGTTGTCGGCCAGATCCGAACCGCTCACCGAATAGCCGAGATTGGACAGCACCTCGGCGATTCCGCTCATTCCCGAACCGCCGATACCGACGAAATGGATGCTTTTGACTTTATGTTTCATTGTGAAAGCCTTTGTTTAACCACGGCGACACGGCGGGCACGGCGAAAAACCAAACCCGATTTTTGTTGGGGTATGGAATGCCGGCACAGGATTCGCTGCGCACTCGTGAATCTCGCCGTGTTCGCCCTGTTCGCTGTGGTTATTGGTTTTTTTTCGTTCATTGCACTAGCTCCTCGCACAGCGCCGCGACTTCGGCTGCGGCGTCCGGCTTGGCCAGCGCGCGCGCGCGCTGCGCCATTTGCAGCAGCTGTCCGCGCGTGTAGTTGCGGATCAGGCTGATCGATTCGGGCGTCATTTCGTCCTGGGCGAGCAGGAAGGCGCCGCCAGCGTTGGCGAGAAATCTCGCGTTGGCGCTCTGGTGGTCATCGACGGCGTGCGGATAAGGCACCAGAATGCTGGCGATGCCTACCGCAGCGAGCTCGGCGACGGTCAGCGCACCGGCGCGGCAGAGCACCAGGTCGGCCCACTCGTAAGCGCCGGCCATGTCGTCGATGAAGGCAACACAATTGGCATCGACGCCAACCGCCTGATAGTTATTCTGCAGCTGCTCAAGATGTTTTTCGCCGGCCTGGTGCACCACCTGCGGCCGTTCGTTTTCGGCCAGCAGCGCCAGCCCCTTGGGCACCCGCTCGTTGATCGCTGCCGCGCCCAGACTGCCGCCGAGCACCAGCAGACGCAGCGGCGCGTCGTCAGCACGCGCGGCCAGACGCTCGGCCGGTGGCGACATCTGCGCAATTTCAGCGCGCACCGGATTGCCGACCCAGATGCCGCCCGGCAAGGCTTGCGGGAAACCACAGGCGACGCGCGTCGCAATTTTGGCCAGCACGCGGTTAGCCAGACCGGCGACCGAATTCTGTTCGTGGATCAGCAGCGGACAACCCGCGAGGCGCGCCATCAATCCGCCCGGGAAGCTGATGTAGCCGCCCATGCCGAGCACCACGTCGGGCTTGACGCGGGCGATCTCGCGGCGCGCCTGCCAGCATGCCGAGAACAACGCGAACGGCAGTTGCAGCTTGCGCAGCAGCCCCTTGCCGCGCAGCCCGGTGAAGCGCACCCAGGCCATTTCGTAGCCGCGCGACGGCACCAGCTTGGCCTCCATGCCGTTCGGGTTTCCCATCCAGACGACCTTCCAGCCGCGCGCGCGCAACAGGTCGGCGACTGCTAACCCTGGGAAGACGTGGCCACCGGTACCACCGGCCATGACCATGAGCGTCTTGGTCATAATTTCCCCCCGCGCTGCCTATTTTGGCTGCGGCCGCGCTGCGCGCTTAACTTGCTGCGCAAGTTAGCCTGCGCCGAAACCGCCAATTGATGAATCGAGGTCATCGCCATCACAATTTTCCTCCACGCATCAATTGTCTATTCTCCCAATCGACTCGGAGAAGGATGGCGAGGGCCACGCAGTTGGCGAGGATTCCCGATCCGCCGAAGCTCATCAGCGGCAAGGTCAAGCCCTTGGTCGGCAAGAGGCCCATGTTGACGCCCATGTTGATGAAGCTCTGGATGCCAATCCAGATGCCGATTCCCTGGGCGACCAGCGCCGGGTAGAGGCGGTCGAGCGCAACGGCCTGGCGGCCGATGACGAAGGCGCGCTGGATCACCAGCCCGAACAGCACGATGACGATGACGACTCCGGTGAAGCCAAGTTCCTCGGCGATCACCGCGAGCAGGAAGTCGGTATGCGCTTCGGGCAGGTAGAAGAGTTTTTCGACACTGGCGCCGAGGCCAACGCCGAGCAATTCGCCGCGGCCGAAGGCGATCAGCGCGTGCGACAACTGGTAGCCGCGACCGAAGGCGTCCGACCACGGGTCCATGAAGCCGAAGATGCGATCGCGACGGTAGGGAGAGACGATGATCAACGCGGCGAAAGCGGCGACCAGAACGACGATCAGGATGGCGAACAGTCGCGCGCGCATGCCGCCGAGGAACAGGATGCCGATGGCGACCGAAATGATCACCACGAAGGCGCCGAAATCGGGCTCCTTGAGCAACAGCACGCCGACCACCACCATCGCCCCGGACATCGGCAGGAAGGCTTTCCTGAGTTGGTGCATGTGCGCCATCTTGCGCACCGTGTAATCGGCGGCGTAGAGCACGGCGAAGAGCTTCATCAGTTCCGACGGCTGCAGATTGGCGACGCCGAGCGACAACCAGCGGCGCGCGCCATTGACGTCGCGGCCGACGCCTGGCACCAGCACCAGCGCGAGCAGCACGACGCCGGCAACGAACAGCCACGGCGACAGGTGCTGCCAGGTCGCCAGCGGCACCTGGAAGGCGCAGCCGGCGGCGACCAGACCGATGGCCAGAAAGACGGCGTGACGAACCAGAAAATAGGTCGGGTGATTGCCCGTAAAGCGCCCGACTTCGGCGATCGCGATCGACGCCGAGTAGACCATCACCATGCCGAGCAGCAGCAGCACCAGGCCGCTCCACAGCAAGGTGAGATCGACTTCGGCCGGCATCCGGCGCGGCGCGTCGAGCGCGGGAATCATCGTGACGCCTCGCTTTGCAAGGTACGCACCAGGTCGATGAACACTTCGGAGCGATGCAGGTAACTGCGGAACATGTCGAAACTCGCGCACGCCGGCGAGAGCAGCACGGCGTCGCCGGGCAGCGCCTCGCGCGCGCACCAGCGCACCGCGTCTTCGAGGTCGGCGCAATGCTTGACCGGCACGCCGCAGCCGTCGATCGCCGCGCCGATCAGCATCGCGTCGCGTCCGATCAGCGCGATCGCGCGCCCATGCTCGGCGAGCGCCGCCTTAAGCGGCGAGAAATCCTGTTCCTTGCCTTCGCCGCCAAGGATGATCGCGACCTTGCAGCCCATCCCCTCGACCGCCGCCAGCGTCGCGCCGACGTTGGTCCCCTTCGAATCGTCGTAGTAGGAAACGCCACCAACGCTCGCCACCAGTTCGACGCGATGCGGCAATCCCTTGAACGCGGCGAGCGCGGGCAATACGGCGCGCGGCGCGACACCGACCGCCGCGCACAGCGCCAATGAGGCCAGCGCGTTGGCGGCGTTGTGCAGTCCCGGCAGTTTGAGTTGATCGAGCGCGGTCAGTTTTTCGCTGCCGCGCGTCAGCGCGCCGTTTTCAAATCCGAAGTCGTTCTCGCGCGGCGCAGCGTTTAGGCCGAAGCTCACCAGCTCTCGTCCGCCGCGGCCAGCGGCAAGACTGCGCGGATCGTCGCGGTTGACGACCATCACGCCGCAGCCCTGGAAGACGCGCGCCTTGGTCGCCGCGTAGTCGTCCATGCCCGCGTAGCGGTCGAGGTGGTCCTCGCTGACGTTAAGCACCGTCGCCGCTTCGGCATTAAGCGTCTGCGTCGTCTCGAGCTGGAAGCTCGAAAGTTCGAGCACCCAGACTTGCGGCAGCGCGTGATCGTCGATCGCGGCCATCAGCGCATCGAGCGCCGACGGCGAGATATTGCCGCAGGCGATTGCGCGAACGCCGGCAGCGTTAAGCAGATGCGCGGTCAGCGCGGTGGTCGTGGTCTTGCCGTTGCTGCCGGTAATGGCGATGATTTTGGCCGCTGGCGACAATTGCCTGACGCCCCAGGCGAACAGTTCGACCTCGGAGACGACGGCAACGCCGCGCGCAATCGCCGCCTGCACCTGCGGCTCCTGGACAGCGACACCGGGTGAAATGGCGATCAACTCGACGTCGGCGAAGGTGGTGGCGGCGAACGGCCCGGCGATCAGCTCGGCGTTCGGCGCGCAGCAGCGCAAGGCGGCCGCGTTGGGCGGCGCGACGCGGCTGTCGGCGACGCGAACCCGCGCGCCCTGGCGTGTCGCCCATTTGGCCATGGCCAGCCCGGACTCGCCGAGACCGACCACCAGGAGTTGTTTGCCGGAGAGATTCATGTCAGCGGATCTTCAGAGTGGACAGACCGACCAGCACCAGCATGATGGTGATGATCCAGAAACGGACGACGACCTGCGTCTCTTTCCAGCCAGACAGTTCGTAATGGTGATGCAGCGGCGCCATGCGGAAAATCCGCTTGCCGCCGGTGAATTTGAAATAGAGCACCTGCATCGCGACCGACAGCGTTTCGGCGACGAAGACGCCGCCCATCACCGCCAGAACGATTTCCTGGCGGACGATCACGGCGACCGTGCCGAGCGCCGCGCCGAGCGCCAGCGCGCCGACGTCGCCCATGAAGACTTCGGCCGGATAGGCGTTGAACCACAAAAAGCCGAGCCCGGCGCCGACCATCGCGCCGAGGAAGATCGCCAGTTCGCCGGCGCCCGGGATGTAGGGCATGAACAGGTAACGCGAGAACACCGTGCTGCCGGCGACGTAGGCGAAGATCGCGAGTGCCGCGGCGATCATCACCGTCGGCATGATCGCCAGGCCGTCGAGGCCGTCGGTGAGGTTGACGGCGTTGCTGGTACCGACGATCACCAGGTAGGTCAGGATGATGAAGCCGAAAATGCCGAGCGGGTAAGTCACCGTCTTGAAGAAGGGAACGATCAGCTCGAGCTGCGCCGGAACGCTCGCCGTCGCCGCCAGGAAAACAGCGACCGCCAGACCGAGCACCGATTGCCAGAAGTATTTCCAGCGGCTCGAGAGTCCCTTGGGGTCGCGATAGACGACCTTTTTCCAGTCGTCGTACCAGCCGATCGCGCCGAAACCGAGCGTCACGATCAGCAGCACCCAGATGTAACGGTTGGCAAGATCGCCCCAGAGCAGAGTGGTGATCGCGATCGCGATCAGGATCAGCGCGCCGCCCATGGTCGGCGTCCCTGACTTGACAAGGTGCGTCTGCGGCCCGTCGTTGCGCACCGCCTGACCGATCTTCTTGGCGGCCAGCCAGCGGATCACGCGCGGGCCGGCGATGAAGGAAATGATCAGCGCGGTCATCGCCGCGAGCACCGCGCGCAGCGTGATGTAATTGAACACGTTGAAGCCGCGGATGTCCTGCCCCAGCCATTGCGCCAGCATCAACAGCATTATTTTTCTCCTTCGCTGGCCATCGTCGGCGAACTGCCCGGTTCGGCCTGCGCCTCGGCCAGCGCATTGGCGACTCTTTCCATGTGCATGAAGCGCGACCCCTTGACCAGCACGGTCGTCTCCGCGGTCAGCTCGCTGGTGAGCGATTCGATCAGCGTTTCGATCTTCTTGAAGTGCTGGCCGCCGGCGCCGAAGTTGAGCGCTGCGAGAGCGCTCGACTCGCCGAAGGCGAACAGGCGGTCGATGCCCTGACTCTTGGCGTAGCCGCCGATTTCGTCGTGAAACTGACCGGTCATGTCGCCGATCTCGCCCATGTCGCCGAGCACCAGGATTTTCTTGCCGACGGTCGCCGCCAGCACGTCGATTCCGGCGCGAACCGAATCCGGGTTGGCGTTATAGGTATCGTCGAGCAGCGTCGAGCCGTTCGCCCCCGCGCGGCGCTGCAGCCGCCCCTTGATCCCGCGAAAGGCGGCCAGACCCGATCGCACCGCAGCCGGCGCGATTCCGGCGGCGACCGCGACTGCCGCCGCGGCCAGCGCATTGCGCGCGTTGTGCGCGCCCGGCATCGCCAGAACGACCTCGATCGGCTCGCCGGCCAGCGAAAGATTCAGACGATTTTCGAGACCGCGCACCTGGTAGCTGCCGGTCACCGGCGCTGCGCGCTCGAACGAAAAATTGAGCACCCGGCAGTTGGCGCTCTGCGCGCGCCACAGGTCGGCCCAGCGATCGTCGGCGCTGAACACCGCGGTTCCCGACGCGTCGAGCCCCTCGAAGATGCTGCCCTTTTCGGCGGCAATCGTCTCCAGCGAGCCCATCCCGGCCAGATGCGCGCGCTGGGCGTTGGTCACCACCGCCACCGTCGGCCGCGCGATGCGCGCGAGGTAGGCGATCTCGCCCGGATGATTCATCCCCATTTCGATGATCGCCGCGCGGTGACTTGAATTGAGCTTGAGCAGCGTGAGCGGCAGACCGATGTCGTTATTGAAGTTGCCCGGCGTCACCAGCACGTCGCCGCCAAAAGCCGCCTTGAGGATGCTGGCGATCATTTCCTTGGTCGTCGTCTTGCCGTTGCTGCCGGTTACCGCGATCAGCGGCAAGGAGAAGCGGCTACGCCAGCTCGCTGCCAGCGCACCGAGCGCGAGCCGCGTATCGGCGACGACCAGCAGCGGCAGACCGGCTTCGGTCAAGGATTCGGCGGCGGCGTCGGCGACCACCGCGGCGACTGCGCCGCGTTCGCGCGCCGCGGCAACGAACTCATGGCCGTCGAAGTTCTCGCCGCGCAGCGCGATAAAGAGTTCGCCGGCGGCTACCGCGCGGCTGTCGGTCGATACCGCGCTGAACGTCAGGCTGGCCGACGAACTCTCTGCGACCAGCGTAGCGGCCATCGCCTGAGCTGCGGCGAGCAGATCCATCATCATTTGCTACTCCTCTGCAGGCGGTCGGCCAGTGCCGCACGCGCCTGCTCAACATCCGAGAACGGGCGGCGGACTCCGGCGATTTCCTGATACGGCTCGTGGCCCTTGCCGGCGAGCAGGATCACATCGGCCGGCTGCGCCGCCAGGATCGTTAGGAGAATCGCCTCGCCGCGATCGGCAATGGCCTCGGCCTGCGGCGCGGCGCTGCGGATCTGCTCGATAATCGCCGCCGGGTCCTCGCTACGCGGGTTGTCGGAAGTCAAGACGACGCGGTCGGCGAACTGCGCGGCGATTTTCCCCATCAACGGGCGCTTGCCGTGATCGCGATCGCCGCCGCAGCCAAACAGCGCGACCAGCTGCCCGCCGCGTGCGCAGGCCAGCGGGCGCAGCGCGTGCAAGGCGCTTTGCAGCGCATCGGGCGTGTGCGAATAATCGACGACGATCAGCGGTTCGTTGCGACCACCGATTTTTTCGAGCCGGCCAGCGGGAGAGCGCAGCGTCGCAAAACGCTCGGCGACCTCGCGCGGCGTCAAGCCGGCGTCGATCAGCACGGCGGCGACCGCCAACAGGTTCGAGATATTGTAGCGGCCGAGCAGGCCGGTCTCGACGCGCGCGCGTCCGTTCGGCGCGCAGAGGCGAAAACGCAGACCGTCTATCGTCTGCTCGACGTCCTGCGCGCTGATCACGCCTTGCCGGTCGCAGCGCGCTTCGCTTTGCGTGTAGCCGATCACCTTGGCCGCGCTGCTGCGCGCAGCGAGTTCCGGGCCGAACGGGTCGTCCAGATTGATCACCGCCAGGCGCAGGCGCGGCCAGGTGAACAGCCGTTCCTTGGCCGCCGCGTAAGCAGCCATCGTGCCATGGTAGTCGAGATGGTCGCGAGTCAGATTGGTGAACACCGCGACATCGACGCGCGCGCCGTCAAGACGCCCCTCCTCGATGCCGATTGAGCTCGCTTCGAGCGCGCAGGCCTGCGCGCCGGCTTCGCAAAACTCGGCGAGGTAACGCGTCAGCGTCGTCGCCTCGGGCGTCGTCAGCCCCGTATCGACCAGCTGGTCGGGCAAGCCGGCGCCAAGCGTGCCGATGATCGCGCAAGGGTGCGGGTAGGCGCGCGCGATCCACTGGCTGATCGTCGTCTTGCCGTTGGTTCCGGTGATCGCGATCAGCGACAGGCGCTCGCTGGGCTGGCCGAACAGCGCGTGCGCCAATGGCCCGCAGAGCTGGCGCAGACCGTCGGCCGACAGGTTGGCGATTTTCCAGTCAGGGTTCCAGCGAAAATCGCCGCCGGCCTGCCAGAGCACGGCGCAAGCGCCGCACGCGATGGCATCATTGATGAAACGGCGGCCGTCGGAGAGGTCGCCGGGATAGGCGATGAAAAGATCGCCGGGCTTGACCTCTCGACTGTCGTCGGCGACGCCGGTCGGCTCGACGCCGCGCGCGGCGAGTTCGCGGATCAGCGCCGCGGCGGCAGTAAAGGCGGCGCTGCTCACAGCTTCTCCTTGCCGGCCGGCGTTTGCGCCATCTGCAGCGAGATGTCCGGGGCGACGCCGAGCGTGCGCAGCGCGCCGCTCATCACGCCGGCGAACACCGGACCGGCGACGTCGCCGCCGTAATGCTGGGCGCCGCCCGGCTCGTCGATCATGATCGCGACGATCAGCCGCGGGTCGGAGGCCGGCGCCAGGCCGACGAAAGACGCGACGTATTTTTTGGCGTACTGGCCGCCTTCGAGTTTGTACGCGGTGCCGGTCTTGCCGGCGACGCGATAGCCGGGGATCTGCGCCTTCGGCGCGGTGCCGCCGGGCTGGACGGCCATTTCGAGCATGGCGCGAACCTCGCGCGCGGTCTGTTGGCTGAACACCGGCGTGGTGCCGACCGGGTTGCTGTCGGCTTTGGTCAGCGTCAGCGGAATCATGTCGCCTTCGCGCGCAAACACCGTGTAGGCACGCGCCAGCTGGATCAGCGACACCGAAATGCCGTGCCCGTAGGACATCGTCGCCTGCTCGATCGGCCGCCAGCTCTTCCACGGCCGCAAGCGGCCGGACACTTCGCCGGGAAAGCCAAGATGCGAGACCTGGCCGAAGCCGACGGCGTCGAACATGTCCCACATTTGCTGCGCCGAGAGCATCGCGGCGATCTTGGCGGCACCGACGTTCGACGACTTCTGAATCACCTCGGCGACGGTCAGCGCGCCGTGCGGATGCGAGTCGGAGATCGTCGCCGTGCCGATCGTCAGCTTGCCGGGAGCGCAGTTGATGATGGTGTCGAAGCGCACTTTGCCGGACTCGAGCGCCTGGGCGATGGTGAATGGCTTGAGCACCGACCCGGGCTCGAAGGTATCGGTCATCGCCCGGTTGCGCAGCTGCGCACCCGACAAGCGCTCGCGATTGTTCGGGTTATAGGTCGGCCAGTTGACCAGCGCCAGAATTTCGCCAGTCTTGGCGTCGACCACCACGGCGCCGCCGGCCTTGGCCTTGTAGTCGGTGACCGCCTGCTTGAGCTGGCTATAGGCGAGGTACTGGATCTTGGCGTCGAGCGACAGACGGATGTCCCGGCCATCCTGCGGCGGCTTGATCGAACCGACGTCCTCGACGATCTGGCCGCGCCGGTCCTTGATCACGCTGCGGCTGCCCGGATGGCCGAGCAACTGGCTCTGGTAAGCGAGTTCGACGCCCTCCAGCCCCTTGTCGTCGACGCCGGTGAAGCCGACGATATGCGCCGTCATCTCGCCGCTCGGGTAGTAGCGGCGATATTCCTTGTCCTGACCGATGCCGGGCAGCTTGAGCGCCGCGACCTGATCGCCGACGTCGGGCGGCAGCTGGCGCTTGAGGAAGACGAATGATTTGTCGCTGGCCAAGCGGCGCGCCAGTTCCTTGAACTCGATTTCGAGCAGGCCGGCGAGCTGCTTGGTTTGTTGCGGCGTCAGGCGCGCGTCGGATGGGATCGCCCACACCGATTTCATCGGCGTCGAGATCGCCAGCACGTCGCCGTGGCGGTCGGCGATGCGGCCGCGCGACGCCGGAATCTCGAGATCGCGCCGGTAGCGCGAATCGCCCTTCTCCTGCAGGAAATCGTTGTTGAGCACCTGCAGATAGAACGAACGGCCGATCAGCACGGCAAAACACGACAGGATGGCGAGCGCCATCAGGCGCGAACGCCACGCCGGCAAGCGCAACTTGAGCACCGGACTTTCGGCGAATTTGTGCGCGCGCGCGCCCTTGAAGTTGATCATCGCGCGACCCCGCTGGCGCTCGCCGACGCGGTAATTATCTTGGCGGGCTCGGGCGTACGCATTTTTAGCTTCTCACGCGCGATCTTGTCGATGCGCGGCGACGTCGCCCAGGTCGACAACTCGATCTGCAGCTGGTCGTATTCGACGTCGAGCTGCTTGGCGCGCTCCTGCTCGCTCTCCATCGCCTGAAAGAGCTTGCGCGCCTGGTGCTGCGAGGTCACCACGCTGAGCGAGCAAAGCACCGCGGCGAGCAACAGCAGGATATTGAAGCGAACCATCTTAAGCCGCCCCCGGGTTCGCGTCGTCGACGTTCTTTTCGGCGATACGCAGCACCGCGCTACGCGCCCGCGGATTGCCCGCAAGCTCGGCCGGACTCGCCTTGACCGGCTTGCCGATCAGGCGCAGCTTGGGTTGCGGCAAATCGACCGAACGCAACGGCAGGTTCTTCGGCAAGGTATCGGGCGACGCTTGCTGGCGCATGAAACGCTTGACGATGCGGTCTTCGAGCGAATGGAAGCTGATCACCACCAGCCGTCCGCCGAGCCTGAGCATGTCGGTGGCCTGCGGCAGAACTAACGCAAGCTGCTCGAGCTCTTGATTGACGTGAATCCGTAGAGCTTGAAAGGTACGCGTCGCCGGATCCTGGCCGAGCTCGCGGGTCCGCACGGCTTCGCGTACGAGCGCGGCGAGCTGGCCCGTGGTTGTAACAGGCCGCTCGCTCCGAGCAGCCACAATCTTCTTTGCAATCTGGAAAGCAAACCGTTCTTCGCCATAGTTTCTGATGACCTCCGTGATTTCTTTTATTCCGGCAACCGCCAGAAACTCTGCCGCCGTCTCGCCCTGCGTGGTATCCATGCGCATGTCGAGCGGTGCGTCGAAGCGAAAGGAAAAGCCCCGCTCCCCATCATCGAGCTGCGGTGAAGACACGCCGATGTCGAGCAGCACGCCATCGACAGCGTCGATTCCTGCCTGCTGCACGGCCGCGGCGAGTTCGCCGAAACTGTGGTGCAGCATGGTCAAACGATGATCATTGATGTCGCGCGCGCAAGCGACCGCCTGCGGATCGCGATCGAGCGCGAGCAGCCGACCGTTCGGCCCGAGCCGCTCGAGAATCGCGCGGCTGTGCCCGCCGCGGCCAAAAGTGCCATCGACGTAGGTGCCCGAGGGTTTGACCTGCAACGCCTCGACCGCCTCCTGCAACAACACCGTCTGATGCGACGACACAACGCTCACAGCGCCAGATCCTCAAGACCCGGCGGCAACTGCTGATCACCCATGGTCAGAAAGACATCCTGCTGTTTCTGCCAGCCGGAATCCGACCAGATCTCGAAGTGGCTGCCCTGACCGACCAGCCAGACCTGTTTTTCAAACTGCGCGAACTGGCGCAACTCGGGCGCCACCAACAGACGGCCTGCCGAATCCATCGTTTCTTCGCGCGCATTACCGACCAGCAAGCGCTTGATCGCTGCGGCTTGCAGGTTGAGGCTGGACGCCGCCAGCACTTGGTCGCGGATCGGCTCCCAGGCGACAGCGGGATAGAGCAGCAGGCAACGATGCGGGTGCGCGGTCAACACCAATTGACCGCCGGATGCCGCCACGAGCGCCTCCCGGTGACGCGCCGGAATGGCGAGCCGACCTTTGGCATCGAGACTTAGCGCAGCCGCTCCCTGAAACATCAAAACCACTCCCCCTGTTGGCCCATTAGAGAATCCCCGATTCCCCACTTTTCACCACTGGACCCCACTTTAAGGCAAAGAATTGGGCAAAGCAAGGGGTATTTCTCGATATTTTCCAATGACTACAATGACTTATGGAATATTCCTTACATTTTTTTTAAAACTATTTCCCTTAAAAAACAATGCTAAGAAAAAACAAGTTAAAGTGATTTATCACACAAAGGCGAGCGCATCGAAAAACTGCCGGAAATCCGCGCGACGAAAGCTCACGCCGAAGAAACGGCGGCGCTGACGAGGCCAAGCGGAGGGAGCCGAGCGGGGGAATTTCGTTAGAACCGACGCGCGCGCCGGCAGCGGGCCGTGCATCAAACGGGACGCGGCGATGGCCAACGTTTCAGGAAATCAGCGCAGCTTTTGCTCGACCAGCGCGCTCAATGCGCTGTTGAGATTGCCGCACTGCTTGGCACGCAGCAAGGCCTCACGGGATTCGCTGACGCGCCCCTCGGCCTCCATGGCCAGACCCAGGCCCAGCCACCAGCGCCCGTCGCCGGGAACCAGGCGGGTCGCTGCCTGGTAATAGACCGCTGCCTCGCGTTGCCGCCCAAGGCGTTGCAGCACGTGCGCCGCGAAGCCCTGGTAGTCGGCGTTGCGCTCCGCCGCCGGCAGCGAGAACTCCAGCGTCTGCCAGGCCCCGGCAAGATCACCGCGATCGACCTGCAGGCGCGCCAAGGTCATCGCCCAGCCGAGCTGCGCCGGCTGCCCCTGAAGGCCCTCGTGCAGCGCCTGCAGCGCCTCGTCGACCCGCCTGGCTTCGAGCAACAGCTTGACCAGCAACTGCCGCGCGCCGGTATGCAAGGGATCGTCGCGCAGCGCGCGAGTCAAGCCATCGACCGCCTCGGCAACCCGCCCCTGATTGACCGCGTCGATGGCCTTGCGATACTCGCTCTCGGCGCGGGCACGCGGCGAACCGGCCGAATCGCTGCGCTCTATCGTCGACTCCTTGGCCGATTTCCCGACGGCTGGCGGCGCACGATCTGCGGCCGCCGGCGACGGCGTCGCTTGCGGCTTGCGGCTAGCCGTAGGCTCGCCATCGACCGCCGCTGCTTTGACCGGTTTTTCCACGGACTTCTTCTCTGCCGGCGCAGCCTTTGGCGGCGCCGGGCGCGAACGCGGGCTCGCTTCCGGCACCGTCGTCGCGGGCAGCGGCGGCACAAGGCCGGGGGGCGGCGCCGGCGGCACCGGCGTTGGCGTTTCGGCAAGCGGCGCGGTCGTCGCCAAGGCCTGCGGCGGCGCGGGCGGCAAGGCCACGGGAGCAGCGCCCACCGCCGGGGTGATTGCCGTCGCAGGTGCCGGCGACGACGCAACCAGCGGCTGCATCAGATTGAGTTGATGGACGGCCAAGCCGACGGCCAACAGCAGCACGGCGAGGCTGCCGAAAATGACCGGCAGGCGCGAGCGCCGCGGCGCCGGCAGCGGACGAACGTCGTTGGGCAGGCGCTTATCGACGCCTCGCGCATCGAGGTCACGCAGCATCTGGTTGATCAGGCTCATGGCGCCATCCGCGTTCGCTTCATCCCCAGCCCCACCAGATTCGGTGCGCGCCCTCGGTATCGCGGCGCGCCAGTCTGACGTGACGGACCTTGACCGTATGCTGGCCCTCGCCGAACACCGACATCAACGACTTGTGCGCCAGGATATTGATCAGCCGCGGCGTTCCGCCGCTCGCGCGATAAAGCGCGCGCAAGGCGGCCGCGGTGAACAGACCGTCGCCGCGATAGCCGGCGGCGCGCAGGCGGTGCGCCACGTAGTCGCCGATCTCGCTCTTCTGGAGACCGCGCAGCCGGTAGTGAAAGGCGATGCGCTGCTGCAGCTGGCGAACCTCGGGACGGCGCAGCTTCTGATCGAGTTCGGGCTGGCCAAAGAGAACGATCTGCAGCAGCTTGCGCTTCTCGGTTTCGAGATTCGAAAGCAGGCGCAAGGACTCGAGCGTTTCGAGCGGCATCGCCTGCGCCTCGTCGATGCAGACGACGACGCGTTTCTTGGCGCGCGCATAGTCGAGCAGCGCATGGTTGATGCCGCGCACCAGATGGTACTGATCGAGTCCGAGCACGTCCTTGATGTCGAGCTCCTCGGCGAGCGCCAGAAAGAGCGTATCCGGGTCGAGATTGGGATTGGGCAGATAGGCGGTCACCCAGTCCTCGTCGCTGTCGTCGAGCGCCTGCAGCAACCGCCGGCAGAGCAGCGTCTTGCCGGTACCGACCTCGCCGCAGATCTTGACGAAACCCTCGCCCTGACTGAGCGCCATCAGCAGGGTATTGAGCGCTTCCTGATGATACTGGACCAAACAGGTGAAGCTGGTGTCCGGCGTAATGCGGAACGGCAACTCGATCAGGCCGAAATGTTTCAGATACAAGGCAGACTCCGCGCCGCGTCGTTCATTGCTGCGCGCCCGGCGGCTGCTTCTGCCGCGGGTCGAGCTGCTGCACGCGATTCTGCGTTTCGACGAGGTCGTCCTTCCAGCTCGACCCATTGCGGATGATCGTCGGCTTGATCAACACCACCAGTTCGCTCTTTCTCTTGTAGCTGTCGCGCGAGCCGAACAGCAGGCCGAGGCCCGACGACGACGTGGTCCCGGGCAGCCCATTGGCGTCCGACGATTGCGACTGTTTCATCAGCCCGCCGATGGCGACGATGTTGCCGTCCTGAACGCGAACGATGCTGTCCGTTTCATTGATCGCGCTGTTGGCGAGCGGCAGCGTATAGGTGCCCAGCGTGCCGAGGTCGATGACTTTCTGTTTCTCGGTGACGACGCTGATCGAAGGATGGACGTGCAGTACGATATTGTTGTCACCGTCGATCTGCGGCGTCACATCGAGCGCGATTCCCGAAAAGAAAGGCTGCAAGGTGATCGTCGGCGTCGAGATGTTGCTGGTTCCCGACGAGGTCACCGTCGAACTCACGTTGGTGACATAAAATTCGTCGGTGCCGACCTTGAGCACCGCTTTCTGGTTGTTGATCGTCGCGATGCGCGGACTCGACAGCACCTGCGTATTGCCCTGGGTTTCGAGAAAATTGAGCAGCGCTGCGAAATTGGCGGTCTGGAAAGCCAGCCCGAACAGGCCACCGCTTGCTGCGGAGGCGACCGCCGCGCCAGCCGTTCCGGGAGAAACCGTCACCAGACCGCGTGAAGTCGAGCTAGCGCTGCTGCTCGACGTCGAGGTGATGTTGCCGGTCGAGGTCAGTGATGTTCCCGGATTGACCGAGCCGGCCGCGACGCGATTGTTGACGCCGCCGAAGGCCATCCAGTTGACGCCGGCCTGGAACTCCTCGTTGAGCGCCACCTCGATGATCTTGGCTTCGAGCATCACCTGGCGCTCGGCGATCACCTGGGTGAGCCGCAGATAGTCCTCGACCGAGCGAATCTCGGCCGGAAAGGCTTTGACCAGCACGACGCCGGAAGCCGCGTTGATGATCACCGAACGCCCCTCCTGGGTGCCGACGATGCTGGTCAGCGCCTGCGTCAAATCGCTCCAGAAGTCGCTGTTCTGGGTCGTCGAGATATGGCTGCTGGGCGGCCCCGACGTCGTATTGCCGCTGTTACCCGAAGTCGTTCCCGAGGTCGACGATGTCGCCGCCGTTGCCGAGGGATTGTTCGGGTTATTCGTGTTGCTCGACATGGTGATCGAACCCGACGTCACGCGCACGTCCGACTGCCCCTGACGCTTGCCGGCCAGATAGTTGATCTGAAAGATCCGCGTCTGCATCGCGTTGGACTGGATGTAGATTCGCGTCCCCTGGACCTTGAACTCGTAGCCGTAGAGTTCGCGCAGCGTTTCGAGCGCCTCGTGCACCGTCACGCTCTTGAGATTGACCGTCACGTTGCCGGCGACTTCGGGCGCCAGCAACATGCTATAGCGCGTGCCGCTGACCAGCGCCATGAAGACCTGGGCGGCCGGCGCATTGCTCACCGCCAGGTCGAAGCGCGGCTCGACCTTCTGCGCCGAGTTCGGCAATTCGAGTTGCAGCGGCGGCAGCATCGCCTGATTGAGCGCGTCGTCGAGCGTTTTCGGTTTGCTGGCAAGCGCGCCTTGCATTTCCTGGCCGATGCGGTCGAAAGTCGCGCCCGGCGCCGGCTGTCTGGAGGCGCAGCCAGCGAGCAGCGTCAAGGCGAAACACAGGACTAATCTGAACTTCATTGCTTACCCTCACTCCGCGCGGCTCTTGGCGCAGGCGTCTTCATCACATTTTTCGCTGCAATATTGGTTTTCTCGACATCAGGCGTCAGCTGCAGACGCTCGACTCCCGACGGACCGTCGAGAACGGCTTCGCGCTCGGAGAGCTTGACCAGACGACTCTCGCCGTAGCGTTCGCCCAAACCGACCTGCTGCCCGCTGATGATCGCCAGCGGCTTGCCCCGCTTGGGAATCAGCACGGACTGTAACACAGGGCCGGTCGCCGCCCCAGCCTCGCCGGCCGCTTCGGCGACGCCGCTCGGTGGTCGCGTCGGGTCAGCGATCTGCGCACGCGCCACCGGGATCAGCGCGGCAAGCGCAGCCAGGGCGAACAGCGCGGCGAGCGCGCGCTTCAGACGATCAGCCATGTTCGATCGAGGCTCAAGGTAAATACGGTCAAAGTCAGCACCAGTTTGGGGTAGTTTTCTGCCGACAGCGTCACACTGCTCCACAACAGCTTCTGCGGCGACTTCTCAAGACGCGCCAGATAATCGGCCAGCTCGGCATAGCTGCCCTCAAGCTTGATCTCGACGCCATGCTTGTAGAGCCCGGCCGGCGCGCTGGCGGTCGCCGCCACGGGAGCCGCGGGCGCCGCGCCGCCAGTGTCGGCGCTCCGGTCGAGCACAGGCGCCACCGGCAAGGTGCGCAGGCTCAGCAAGCGCACGCGGCTCTTGTGCCCGAGCATCTCTTCGAGCAGGCGCGCCACGCGCTGCGGCGGAACCAGTTCGCCGCCCAGCGCGGCATAGCGCGCGTACAGGGCATTCAACTGCTTTTTGAGCTCGGCGAGTTCGGCCGCGGCCAGCACCTCGGGATTCTGTGCTGGCGACTGCAGCGCCAGCGTCTGCGCGGCAAGCGCCGCCAGTTGCGAACGCTGGTCGACGATGGCGCGCTCGGCGATCCGCGCTCGCGAGAGCGCCGGATCGATCAGCGCCGTCCAGCCGATCAACAGCACGCCGCCATAAACGGCAAGCATGACCAGATAACGCTCGCGCTTGGCCAGCGCCTCGAATCTGGCGGCCAGTCCGGACAAAAATGACTTCATTTCTTACCCCCGGCCGCGGGCTCGGCGCTCATCTCGGAGCGCAGCACGAACTCGACGTAGCGCGGCAGCGTCGGCGAGAGCGCGGCTTCGGGAACAGCACCAGCGGCCGCCGGCTTGGCGTCGGCCGGATCGACGCTGTGCATGTCGAGCGTGGCGAAGCGGCGCCCCTTGAACGCCGGCTCATCGCCCAAACGCAACACGTAGGCCGGCAGCTTGCTCGAGTCGAGCAAGCGTCCGCGAATCTCGATTTCGCGCCCCCCCAGGCCGACCGAGAAACCGGTCAGCCACAGATCGCTCGAAGCTTGCCGCGAAAAACCCGCCATCACCTCGGAAAAACCGGTGCTATTGCCCAACTGACCGGAATCGAGCTGCGCCATCACCGCATTGCGACTCGCCAGCTGCGCCTTGACACCGGCAATCTCGGCCTGCAGCGCTGCAGAAACCTTGCGCTCGGCCTGCGTTTTACCGACGCCGGCAAGCGTCTGCTGCGCCGCCGTGACCTCGGCTTGCAATCCCTTCAGCTCAGCCTCCGTACGCTCGGCCGCGGCGCGCGCCAGCACGCCCAGCGCGACAATCGCGGCCAGCACCAGCGCCAGCGCGATTCCCGCATTGCGCCCGGTGCACACCTCGCAGCTCGGCCGCAGGCGCGCTTCGTAAAGGTTGATCTGCTGACTCACGCGACGGCCTCTTCAAGGCGCAGCGCAGCGCCGATCGCCAGCAGATTCCTGGCCTGAAACTGGGTATCGTTCAACTCCGGCAGCGCCGGAAAATCGATCACCGACGACAGATCCATCTCGTGCACCGGCACATAGCTGTTCGCCGCGAGTTCGGCGAGCAGCTTGTCGGCCTGCGGATAACACGCCAGCACGACCTTGGAAACCGGGATGTGGCCATATTGCCGGTCGAAGTTGTCGAGGCTGCGCTGCAGTTCGAGGACCAGGCGCTCGCGGACCCGCGCACGCATCTCGTCGCTGCCGCCGTTAAGCTGCAGCGTGCTCATTTCGCCGCGCCGTACGGCGATCAACTCGCCGTGGAAGGTCAGCGTCAACATCATGCCGCGCTCGTCGACGCGCAGAAAAACCAGTCCGCGGTTGTCGTCCTCAAGCAGCGCCGCGACGTTGCGCTGCGCCAACTCGGGAATGTCGACGGCAGAAAGCGTGATCTTCGCCGCTTCGAAAGCGGCAACACGCGCGCGCACCGCCGCTTCGGCGGCGGAAACGACCAGCACACCGGCTTGCCGCCCGGGCGGCAAGCCGGCGTTGGGAATATCGAGCACATCGACGCAGGCGCTGTCGACCGGGTAGCTCACCATTTCCTTGAGCGCCCAACGCAAGGCCTCGCGGCGCTCGTCCGGGGGAACCGGCGGCGCGTCGAGCGGCGTCACGTTGTAGTCGCCGTCGGCCATCAAGGTCGTGCACGCACAGGACTTGAGCCCGCGCGCCACGCGCAGGCGCTGCAAGGGGTTGGCCTCGCCTTTCTCGACCGCAAAACTCTCCAGCCGGCGAACTTCCGGGCGCGAATTGACTTCGCGAACCACGTGCGCCAGCGTCACCGCCCCCTCCTGCGGCAGGATCGCGATCCAGCCCGGCAGGCGTCGTGCGGAGAAAAACGAAAACATCCTCATTCCCATACTCGTAATCCGGCGCAAGGGTACCGATTAAGCCATTAGATCACAAGGGGTTTTAGGCCGGAGACCGGCCGCCCCTCTATTTTCTAGCAGAGCCGAACTCCGCACGATCTGGCCCCGACTTGTTGATCGGTGGAGTTGGCCCGGGCAAACACCGCCACCGGCAAGTCCCGATCGGCTTGCGGCCTGCGTCATCGGTTGGTCGCCAACACGACCCGCGTGCGTTCGACATAGCCCAAGCCGGCAGCCGACGCATCAAGTGCCGGGCATCCCGCGGCGACGGGACAGGCAACAGCCTTGACCTGATAAACCGTCAGCGTGCTTGGCGTGCCGGGAACGGTTTCTCCCTCGTTATAGGGCCAGGACGCGCAGCTTACGGTGACATAAAAACCCGTAACGGCGGAAAGATCGAGCGTCGCATTGCGCGGTGCAGTAATGCATGTGTCCGCGGGACTTGCGCTCCACGTCTCGTTCTTCAGCGCTTTGTAAAGACCCCATTCATTGCCCGCACGCGCCGCCTGCCAGGCCTTGGCCGACTGCACATCCTGCGCCGAGGTAATCTGCTGCGTCGTACTGATCGAGACGATCGCCGCAGACAGCAGCGCCAGGATCACCAGCACGACGATCGCGGCGATCGCGCCGAAACCGCTTTGCCGTCGCCGCGAACTCATGGAAAATTATCCACATGAACGCCATGGGCCAGCGCGACGGCCTCGCCGGCGCGGCTCAATTCGAGGCGCATCCAGACGAAGCCGCTTTGCTGGGTGGCGCCGTGGTTGGCATCGTAAACGAAAGTGCAAGCAGCGACGTCGGTGGCGACGACAGGGCTAGTGGCGAGCGCGCAGCTTGCCGCCTGATTGGCGGCGAAAGCGGCGACGGTGCGGTAGAGCGTCGTCCCGACGCAACTGTAGAACACCGTCTGTTGCGCATTCGGCACGACGACGAAGCGCCCACCGTCATAACCAGAGGGGAACTGCTTCGAGGCGACGGTGACGCGGTACAAACCATCGCTAGCTCGCGGTAGTGGAGGCGCCGCACTGATCGCGCTTATCTGCGCGCTATTGGCTCCGGCATAGACATCGCCCGCATTCTGGTTGTCGATGACGACCCAGTCGTCCACCGCCGGAACGTTCGCCAGCGGCGACAACACGTCGAAAACGGTCGTCGCCTGCGCCGTGTCGAGCGGCGCGCTACAGGTCGGCGACGGCGTGCAGGGCAACGGTGCCGTGTCCTTGACCGTGTCCGACGCCATGCGATAACGCCCACCGGCAATCGTCGGCACCAGTTGAAAACAAGTTGGCGACACCGAGCGTACCGAATTGGGAACCGCGCTGCGGATGTCCTGAGCCATGCGGCGCAGCGCCGTATCGGCCATATCGGTAAGATCCGCGCGGCGACGCGTATCGACGTAGCTGTCGATCGCCGGCTTGAGGAAAACTACCAGCGTCGCGGCCAAAACCCCGGTGATGACGATCACCATCACCAGCTCGACCAGCGTGAAGCCGCGCGCCCTCATGACGCATACCCCGTGCGCCAGCCGTCGAGGGAAAGCATCTCGCCGTCGTGGCGCACGTCCACCGTGATCAGCAGCGTACCGGCGATCCCCTGCCAGTCCGTCGAAACGACCGTAACGCTAAGGCTGTACGCCCCCAGGCCAGCTACCGCCGCGCCGTCGATATCGCAAATCCCCGTAGTCTGATAGCCCGCGTAATCCCGCACGTCGTCAAAATCGACGCGCGACGGTGGCGACGCGCCGTCGCAGGTTTTGAGCAAATTGATCGGCGCCGTACCACTCACCGCGTAGGGCTTGAGCAGGATCTCCTCCATCATTTCCTCGGCGACCGCCAGCATCTGCTTGTGGATCAGCGGATCGGCGCTCGCTTTGACCGCAGTGTTTAACGCCAGCAACACGCCCGCCAGGCCGACACTGATGATCACGATGGCCATGACCATCTCGACCAGCGTGAAACCGGAGACGCGCCTATTGGACATAGCCAGTCGCTCCGACCACGGTTATTTGCGCCGCGCCGGCGATATCCAGCAAGGCGCCGCCACTCATCCCTTGCGAATCGAAGTTGAGCGTTGCCGGAAGCGCCGTGAAGCTGGCGCTGTCGGAATGCACCTGATGGTTCGCCGAGCCGGGAATCGGCAGCGCCGGTGCAGAAGCGCTGCAAGAGCCACTCTTTATGCTTGTTTCGATATTCAATTGCACCGTCGAGGTATCGGGAAAGGTCACGCAAACCAAGCGCCGGTGGCTCACCGCCGTTTTCTGCGCGAAACGCAGCGCCGCGACGGTCCGATCGTGAAACTCGACGGCGCGATAGGCGCTGGTGTCCATTCGCGGAATAGCCACCACCGCCAGGATTCCGATGATGATCATGATTGTCACCAGTTCGACCAGGGTAAATCCACGCGCGTCCCGGATCATTTCAATACGACTCCCTGACATCGACCGTTCTCTTCGATTCGGGCGAGTAGATGCCAAAGCTCGCTCGCGCCGACGGATCGCGATCGTAGGTAGCCGAACAATTGCCGTTGAGCGAGCGCAGCCATGGCAGGCCGGCCGGCGTACTGGCCTGCGTTGTCGCATACGTCAGACACGACAGATCGTTGCCGCTGCCGCTCGCGCCGAGATTCGCCGCGACATCGACGTAACCCGTTGTCACCGGACTGGGACTGGGCTTGGTCAAGGTCAAATCGCTTTTCCCTGAACTCAGCGCCACCGCCGAGGCACTGGTCGCAATACCGAAAGGATAGAGCGCAAAAGCGCTGGCCGGCAGACTGGTGCAGCTGTCATCGCTATTGAGCACCCAGGACTTCCCGCTCCAATACTGCGCCTGAACAGGCATCTTGAGATCAACCTTCTCCGACCCAAAAGCGTTGGAAGGCCGCAACCGTCCGCTGCGTGTTGGCGTACTGCCTTCGGTGTGCCCGCTCGAACTGACGCTGTCCACATCGACGGCACGGATCGTCAGCGCGTAGGGTGCTGTGAGCTTGGTCGCCATCGCGTAGCTCACGTCGTCGCGCTTGGCCTTGCCGCTGACAAAATCGGTCGCGGTAAAACTGTTGTTGGCGAGCGTTCCGCTGCCGCCGTTGGCGTCCGACAGCGTCACCGCCTTGGCCCAGGCCGTCCCGGCGTAATTGGCGGTATTGGTGCTGTCGGTCAAGTCGCCGCCATAGCGCTTGGCCTTGACCTCGACGGTAAACGGCTGGCCGGCGATCGCCGGAGTGGTCAGCCCGGCGTAGGTGAACGCGCCGCTGCAGCCGTGGCTCACGATGGTGTCGAAATACGCCGGTTTGAAGCGGCCGACGGCGGCCTGGGTACCGACGACGTCGAGGCTCGAAGCCAGGTACTTGCTCGTCGTCGCGGTGATGTCGACGGTGCCGACCTCGTTCCACTTCAGGTCGGTGCTCGCCACACCCTTGTTGAAGCCCGACAGCGTCTGGCTGATGGCGGTCGCATTGCCGAGCCCTGGCAGCGGATTCGACGAGGTCAACAGCGCCGTCGCTGCCGTCGCTATCGGCGTCTCGCGACCGAAGTTGGCCGTCGTCGCGCCGCTGTTGTTCCTGGCCGTCACCGTGATATTGAAAGGCGAGCCGGCGGTCAGCGGCGCCGCCGGGATGCCGCTGATCAAGAAATTCGCGGGGGCAACGACGAAGGCCGAACCGGCGACCGTATCCATGACCAGGCCCACATCGCCGGTCGCTGCCGACCCCGTATAGCTCGCCGAGACGCTCAGGCTGCCGGCGTCGTTGTAGCGAAAATTGGTCGTCGCGACGCCGCTGGTAAAGGTCATCGCGAGCGAAAGATCGATCGCCGTTGCCAGCGCCGACGTCGGCGGACTCGCGCTGCCGACCGCGGGAACGACGGGCGTCGCCGCGCCGCTCGCCGGGTTGACGTAGGCGAAACGCAGCTTGACGTTGCGCGATACGCCATTGAAGGCGGGAACGCAGGTCTTGGTTTTGTCGTCGGTCTTGGCCGCGGTGATCGTCAGCGTTTGCGTGACACCCGAGACATGATCGGGAGCGGAAACGAAGAAGCCGGACTTGCTGAACGTCAGATTGCACGGCGACACGAGGCTTCCGGGGCTCGCTACTGTTCCCGAATAGCAGCTCAAGGCGGTGACCGCCGGACTGCTCGCCGCCAACGCGATCGTCGCAGCGCCCTCGGTCGATTGCGCGACCGACGGCGTTCCGGTTCCGCCGGCCGGGATCGTCGCCGCCGTTCCGCCGGGACCGAGCGTCACGCTGACCGGCGATGCATAGAGCGCCGCGCAATTCGAGTTCTTGCAGGCGATCGCGTCGAGCGTGCGCGGCGCGCAGGTCAGCGCGGTCGTGTTGTTGTTGAAGAAGACGCGGATATGGTCGGGCCCCGATGGCGCGGTCGCGCAGTGCGGGTACTGCGTCGGCGTCGTGACCGAATTGTTGTCCGAGGTGCAAATACCGTAAATCACCGAAGAATCGATCGACAGTGCGCTCGCCCAGTTGCCCGCGGTGACGTTGCCCCAGACCGTCGAGCCGGTGATCGTGACTTTATTGTCGCCGGTCACATTGACCTGACTGGTCGATGAGCCAATCGTGCTGTTGCTTATCTCGATCGCCACACCGGTGGCCGTAATGCTGCCCGAAGTGACCGTCGCGCCGCCCTTGATGACGATGCCTGAACCGCCGCTCGTCGAAATGCTCCCCGAGACCGTCCCGCCGATGATGGTGACGGTGTTACTGCTGCTGCTGATCACCGTCGTACTTAGGTTGCCGCCAATGTCGGTATGGGTCGCGGTGATCGTGCAGCAGTCCGAATGCACCGATCCGGTGACGCTGCCGCCCGACAGGCTGATCTTCCCGGCATTGGCTGTGACATTGCCACCGATCACAGTGCCGTTGGTCGTCGTCACGCCGTTGCGACCGGAGACGTTACCGGTTACGCTGCCGCCGCTCAGGACAGCGTGATCGAGGGTGTCGATATAGCCATAAACCAGCGCGTTGGTCAGGTTGATATCGCCACTACTCGACGTGAGGTTTCCGTAGAAAGTCGTCGTTTTGTTGCCGCTATTGCTGGCAACGATGTCGCCCCAGGCGGTCTGCAGGTTAACGGCAACGCTCGAACTGCCGATCGTGTTCCTCCCGGCGAGAGTGATTCCGCTCTCCGCGACGACGGTGATGCTCGACGCGGCGACGATGCTGTCGCCGGCCGCCAGACTCATCGATCCGCTGCTGCAGGTATAGGTCGTCCCGCTTTGCGACCACACACCCGAACTCGAACTGCAAGCGGGATAGATACTGGAGAAGTCATAGACGGTCGCCAACGCTGCCGTCGAGGTCAGCGCCAGCCCGAGCACGGCGAGAATGAAGGCGAACCACGGTTTCTTCATGTTGAATTTAATCAGCCCGCCTCCAACCCTTCCTGACGAAAACCGCTCCTGCCAACGCCTGGCGCGACAAAGCACAAGGAGTGAAGCAGAACAATAGACAACGACCGGATACAAGAAAAGGGGCTTTGCCCCTTTTCCTTTCTCGAAAAACGAGGTCTGTCCCCTATTTCTTTACAAAGAGAAAGGAGTCAAGAAAAAAAGGGGCCTAGCCCGTTTTCCATTCTTGGAAAACGGGACTTGTCCCCTATCACGCTTCCTAAGATTTTGTGCAGATCACCGACACATTAGCAGCCGCGGTGCCACCAAGCGCAGCGATACTACAGTTGACAACTGTCCCTGCAGCGACCGTTGCGGCAGTACAGACGCCTGCTGGCGAGGCCAATACCGCGAAACTATTATTCTCTGGAGTGGTTGCCGTCGCTGCAGCCAAGTCCGCCTTATCAACGAGAGTCACTCCAGAAACGAAGTTCTGCATCTTGGCAGCAGTGCACTCCGTTGCAGTATTAACAGAGGTAGCCCCCGCATTTCCAGCAAGCTTCGCACCGTAATTCACCGCATAACCTGAAGACAGCGCTCCCGCCACCCCTTGGGCTGAGGCGTTACGCGCATCTGCACTCAAATCAACAAATTTCGGCAGCGCTGTCGCCGCAAGAATACCGAGAATCAAGATGACAACAATCAATTCGATCAAGGTAAAGCCGCGTTGCACAGTTTTCATGGTGTTGCTCCCTTTAAAAAAATTAACAGCCCGAAATCGTCAGTCCGCTGATCGTCGCTGCGACGCTCGCGGCTCCCGGTTGGGTATAGGTGAAATAACAGTTGCCGGCGTCGGTCGCGCCGACGACGCCGAAGGTCGCGATGGCGCCGTCCGACGAATACGTGTAGCCCTCGGCGGCGAGTTGCGCGGCGCTCGGATTGAAGACTCCGGTCAGCCCGGCGGCCGCGAGTATACCTGGATTGCCGCCCAGAGCCGTGGCCTGCGGATAGCCATAGACGAGGTAGATCAGCCCGCTCTCGGAGCAGATCGTTCCGCTCGCCCCGGTGCTGTTGGTCGCGGTACCGCCACCGGCGGGGCAAGCGGACGGATCGGCGACGCCGCCGCGCGACAAGGTCCCGGCGTGACTCAAAGCCGAAGCCGCCATGACGCTGCCGCGCGCCGCCTGCAGTTTGGCGATGCGCGCGTCGCGCTGAAGATTGATGAAGCGCGGCAAGGCAACCGCGGCGAGAATGCCGAGGATGATCACCACCACGATCAGTTCGATCAAGGTGAAACCGCATTGCGCGCGCGAAGGCAGACTAGTCATAAGGTCGTTAACGGATTTTTTGCATACAGCTTTAGTCATAGCCCGCGATGATAACGCGGGTATTGCCGCGATACCACCGATTATTCGCCGCCTTTACGCGAATTAACGCTGACTGGCGCCGTATCGACGCGCAACAGGCCGACGCCGCCCAGCGTACCCGGAACGCCGGCCGCATCGGCGCCGCGCACCAAGCGAAAACGCGCTTCTCGCGCCGACCTGAAACGATAGACCAGCTCGCCGTGCGCGCGGTCGAAATACCAGACACCGCGCACGAGCGGCGCCGCGTCGAGCTCGCCCAGGTAGGCGGCGGGTTCGCGCCCGGCCCAGCGCAGCGGGTTGTTGCCGGGCGGCAGCGCGCCGCCGAACGCTTCGCGGTGCGCCAGCGCGTCGAGCAATTCGACGCGCAGCGCCGCCACCTCCGACTGCACGCTCGCCTCCTCGATCTCTTCGCGCGTAGCGTCGAGCGAGCGCATCAGCAACAGCGCAAGCGCGCCGACGATCAGCACCACCACGGCGAATTCGAATTTTCGCCTGGTTTTTCTCGCCAATTTTGGCGTATCTTCGCCGGCCACGCTTCGCGCGCTCACCGTTTGAGCGCGACCTTGCCGAGGTCCCACATCGGCAGGAAGATGCCGAGCGCCAGGATCAGCACCATGACGCCGAGCATCACGATCAGGATCGGTTCGATCTGCTGCGAGAGCGTCTTGAGTTCGTATTCGACTTCCTGCCGGTACATGTCGCCGATCTCGTCCATCATCTCGTCGACGGCGCCCGACTCCTCGCCGACGGCGACCATCTGCAACACGATCGGCGTGAAAATTCCCGAACTGATCGACGCGCGCAGCAGGCTTTCGCCGCGTTCGACGTGCTCGCGCATGCCTTCGATGGCACGCTCGACGAAGCTGTTGTCGACCGTTTGCGCCGAGTTGGAGAGCGCCTGCATGACCGGAACGCCGCTGCGAATTCCCAGCGAGAAGCTGCGCGCGAAGCGCGACAGCGCGGCCTTGTGCAGGATCTTTCCGGCGATCGGGAACTTGAGCGACAGCCGGTCCCAGGCGTAGCGCCCGCCGGCAGTGCCGATCCAGGCGCGAAAAGCCAGCGCGCCACCGGCCGCCGCGGCGAGCAGCAGCGGCCACGAGGCGATCATGAACTCGGAGAAATTGAGCAGGATGCGCGTCATCAACGGAAGCTCTGCGCCAAAGCCGGCGAACACCTTGGCAAACGCCGGGATCACGAAAATATTGACGACGACGATGGCGATACCCATCGCCAGCACGACGAAGCTCGGGTAGCGCAGCGCCGACTTGACCTGTTCGCGCATGTAGCGCTCGAACTCGAGGTGCTCGAAGAGGCGCAGGAAAATCTCTTCGAGCAGGCCGGTCGCCTCGCCGACGCGAACCATCGACAGGTAGAACGACGAGAAGACGCGCGGATGGCGGGCCAGCGCCTGCGACAGATCGCGCCCGCCTTCGAGGCTTTCGCGGATCTCGCCGATCACGCGCTTCATTTCCGGATTGATCGCCGCGTCCTGCAGGCCGGCGAGCGCGCGCAGAATCGGCACGCCTGACTTGAGCAGCGTGTGCATCTGCCGGCTGAACAGCAGCAGATCGATGTGGCTGACTTTGGGCCGCGTCAGGCTGAAGTTCCAGTCGAACGACGGCTGGCCCGCGCCGCCCTTGGTCTCGCTGATCGCCACCGGCGTCAGCCCCTGGCCGCGCAAGAGATCGACGATCGCCCCCGAGTTGGCGCCGTCAAGCACCCCCTCGACCAGCTGGCCACCGGAATTGCGTCCTTTGTAGGCGTAGCTTGGCACGTCAATCCTCGAACTGGTTGCTGACGCGCATCGCTTCGTCGATCGTCGTTCGGCCTTTGAGCACCAACCGCACGGCGTCGCGGCGCAGCGTCTGGCCGGCCATTTGCGCGCGGGCGGCGTGGACGAAGGCGCTGGTGTCGTCGACGTTGATCGCCTCGACGATCTCGTTGCTCATTTCGAGCATTTCGTAGACGGCGGTCCGCCCGCTGTAGCCGGTTCCGCCGCAGTGCGCGCAACCTCTGCCCTTGGCGTATTTCTTTTGCTGATCGACGGCATCGCCCAGTTCGAGGCGCAGCCATTCGTGCTCGTTCGGCGCGGGGGTATACGGCTCGCTGCAGTTTTCGCAGATCACACGCACCAAGCGCTGCGCCAGCACCAGCTGCAGCGACAAGGCGACCATGTAGCGCGGAACACCCATGTCGAGCAGGCGGATCGGCGTCGAGATCACGTCGTTGGTGTGCAGCGTCGACAGCACCATGTGGCCGGTAATCGCCGCGCGCATGCCGATCTCGGCAGTGACCTGATCGCGCATTTCGCCGACCAGCACGATGTCCGGGTCCTGGCGCAGCGCCGAGCGCAGCACGCGCTCGAAACCGAGATCGATCTTGTCGTGCACCTGAACTTGGTTGATACCGGACAGACGGTATTCAACCGGGTCCTCGACGGTGATGATCTTCTTTTCGGTGGTATTGAGCTCGGCGAGCGCGGCGTAAAGCGTCGTCGTCTTGCCGCTGCCGGTCGGCCCGGTGACCAGCACCATGCCGCTCGGACGACGCACCGCGTGGCGCAATCGCTCGAGCACGCGCGGCGGCATATGCAGGTGGTCGAGTCCGAGCAGGCCGGTATTCTGGTTGAGCAGGCGCATCACCACCGACTCGCCGTATTGCGTCGGCATCGTCGAGATGCGCACATCGACCGTGTTGCCGCGCACCTTGATCGCGAAACGGCCGTCCTGCGGCAGGCGCCGCTCGGAAATATCGAGTCCCGACATCAGCTTGAGGCGCAGCGCCAGCGGCGCGGCGATCTTGCTGTCGGCGTCCATCTGCACGTGCAACACGCCGTCGATGCGGAAACGAACGCGCAGCGAGCGCTCCTGCGGTTCGATGTGGATGTCGGACGCGCGCGAGCGCATCGCTTCCTCGAACACCGTCTGCAACAGCTTGACGACCGGCGCCTCCTCGGCGCCGCTGGCGTTCCCGAGCAGGTCGCCGAATTCGACCGGAACGTCGCCAAGATCGGCAGTGAGCTCCTTGGCCAATCCCGAGATTTCCTCGGTGCGCCGGTAGACGCGGTCGATCAGTGCCAGCAGCGAACTCTCGCTCACCACCGCCAGGTCGATCTCGCGGCGCAGCAGACGCAGGATGTCGTCGTAGGCCTGCAGGTCGGTCGGATCGACCAGGCCGATGCGCAGCCGGCCGTCGGCCTCGCTGAGCACCACCGCGCGAAAACGCCGGGCCTGCGCCTCAGGCAACAGGCTGATCAGTTCAGGTTTGGGGTTGAAGTGCTTGAGATCGACAAAGGGAATCTGCAACTGCCTGGCCAGCGCCTGCGAAATCGCCTCTTCTGTCACGAAGGCGCTTTCGACGACGATGCGCCCCAGTTTTCGACCGCTGCGCTTTTGCTCGTCGAGCGCGAACTTGAGCTGCTCGTCGGTGAGCAAACCCTGTTGTATCAGCAGATCGCCGAGGCGAATCTTTTCCGGCCGAGCCATTGCAAGCTCCAGTAATCGTCGAGGTCATTGCGAGAATCCGTTGATTCTAGCCGGACCAAATAACGCCAAGGGTATTTTTATCCAGTCTGGCGGCGGCCATTTTCTGCCTCGCCGCAGGCAAAAGAACGTCCGCGCAACCGACAGGATTGAAAAAAAGGGGGAAGCCGGTCGTTAAGCCGGGTTCTGTCGTGGACAACCATTCCTCTAGGCGTACTGTTGCCAGCACGCTCAAGCAGCCTACCCGGAAGCGGCGCGAGCCACGCCATGCGCTTCCCTATTTGGCCTTGCTTCAGATGGGGTTTGCCGTGCCGTCCGTGTTACCACGTCCGCGGTGAGCTCTTACCTCGGCCGGACTTTCGCCCGACCACTCCAGCTTGCGCTGGCGCGGCCGACTTGAAGGCCGACCGTCCCGACTCACGCCGGGACGCCGTTTCACCCTTACCTGTGCCGTGCAGAGCGGTGCTCCGACAAGCGTCGCACCACTCTACTGAAGAGACTTTGTCGCCTTGCGGCGACGAAGTCCTTTCGGCCATCGGCGGTCTATTCTCTGTTGCACTTTCCGTCACCTCACGGTGCCCGGTCGTTAACCGGCATCTCGCTCTGCGAAGCCCGGACTTTCCTCTCGGCTCGAAGCTTGCGCCCTTTGCCCAGCGGTTGCCTGGCCGACTTCCCGCGCCGATTATACCGCGCCAAGCCGCCGCCGACCGGCATAGCGACGAATGAGCTGCGAAAACAATTTCGCCGGAGAAACAATGACTAAAGTTATAATGCGCGGGTTTTAGATAATAAAAGCAGTATGACAAATCAGGGGCGGCCGGTAAATTCCGGAATTTTCAGTCGCAAGAGAGTGTGCATCGCGCTGTTGGCCGGGGTTTGTGCCGCGGCGCCGATGGTGCATGGCGCCGACGCGCGCGGCGACGACCAGCGTGGCTTGCAGTTAAAGACCTCCGGCGTGCTGTCGAATGCCGCGGTCGCGGCGTCGGCAGCGGCCAACGCGGCCACTGCGGCGGCGAGCGCGGCGACTGCGGCGGCTTCAGCGGCGAACGCGGCGCTCGAGGCAATCAACGCTATCCTGCCGGCAGCGCAGCGGGCCGCGCCGCCGGCCAAGACCGCCACCAGCGCGAAGCCCGTTGAAGAAGTCGTTCAAAAGTTGCCGGACACCGCGCCCGGCGTTCTGCTCGGCGAAAGCGACCCGCTCCCCGAGAAAAGCCGAAACAGCAACACCCGTTTCCTGGTTCCCGACCAACACACGCTGGTCGGCCTGGTCGGCGCTTACGAGATCCCGGTAACGGTCGATACGCGCGGCGAATTCAACAACGGCATCTCCGGACAACAAACGCTCGATAGCGCACCGGTCAATATGGATTCGGAAACGAGTCTCGGCGAATCGATCGGCGCCGGGCGAGGGTTCAGTCGCGAGGTGCTGGCCGCCGGCGCCCGCACCGACCAGGCCCGCGCGCAAACCGGGCAGGCACTGGCCCTGCTGTTGCCGTCACTGGCCGTACGCGCCAGCGGCGGCAGGGAAACCTCGATGCCGTCGGTGGCGCTCGACGCCAACGGGGTTCCGATCGCCAACGACTCACACCACCGGACCGACACATCCATCGTCCTCAAGCAGCCGCTGATCGACCTCCCCAGTCTGTTCGATTACGGGCGGCGCGGCGTCATCGAGCAATCGCGCGACGAAAGTCGCCGCGCCGCCGACGGCGACGCCTATCTGGCGACGACCAACGCTTATCTGGCGCTCGTTTCCACCCGGTTGCAGGCCGATATGGCGCGCGATTTCGAAGGGGAACTGAAGGAACTGCTGGTCTATGTCGAGAAACGCGCCAAGGCCGGCGCATCGAGCACCGCCGACATGGCGCGGGTACGCGCGCGCGCGCTGGCCGCCAAGTCGTCACGGCTCGAGCAAGAAGCGGCGCACGCCGCCGCCGGCGTCGAGTTCGTCCGTTTGACCAACCTCGCGCCGCGCATGGCGCGCCTGCCCGAGCTCGCCGATCTTGGCGTGGCGACGATGCCCGACTCGCTCGGTCGCGCCGTCGACGTGGCGATGGAAGCCAACCCGGACATCGCCGCATTGGTCGCCGAGACCAATGCCGCGCAGATCGACAAGTCGGTCGCCAAGGGCCGCTTCCTGCCGCGCATCGACCTCGAGCTCTCCGACGTCAAGTCATTGCACGCCGGTGGCGACACCAATCCTGACGGCCAGCGCGACAAGCGCGCCATGGTGGTAATGAACTGGAGCCTGTTCAGCGGCGGCGGCGACATTCAGTACGGCCGGGAACGCGAATCGCGTTACATGGAGTTGAAGTACCGCCTGGACGACCAACGGCGCCGCGTGATTCAGACGCTGTCGGCGCAATACGCGACGCTCACTGCTACCCGCCAACGTCTGACCACGGTCTATCGGGAATTCAAGTCGATGGCGATCGCCGCCGAGGCGATGTCCAAGCGAATGCTCTCGGGCAACCAGTCGCTGCTCGACCTGCTCGACGTCTACGACCGTTATTACCAGTCGCGGGTGCAACTGGTCAATTTGCACATCCTGGAAATGGGCTCGGTGGCCCAGGTCGTTCGCCTGGTGCAAGGCGTTCCGCAACAGCCCATCGCTGACAAGTTATCCGCCGCCAAGCCGGCCGCCCGCCGCACCACCGTCGACGCGCCCTCTTCGCTGGCGGCGCCGGCCCCCGACCAGACGGCCACCAGCGAGCGAGTTCAGCCGGTAGCGAGATGGTCGGAGCAGGCCGATTCGACACTGCGCGTGACACCGGCGCTGGTCCGGACGACGGCGCAAGAGAACTGAAGATGTCCCTCGACAACCACAATGACAGCTCGAACATCTTCTGGCCCGGCTATGTCGACGCGGTCACCAATCTGGTGCTCAACCTGCTGTTTCTGCTGACCATCATGACGGTCGCGGTATTCATGTTCGCCATGGAGCTAGGCCGACAACAGCAGTCGACCGGCGACGCGCGCCACGAAGCGACGACCTCGGCCGAGCAGGCCAAAGCCGCCGAGCCTGAAGCCGAGGTCGAAACACTGCGCAAACAAGTGACTGAACTCAAGCGCGAAGCGCGCATCGCCAACGAACTGCTCTCGGCGCAAAAGATCGTTCCGGCATCGTCGGCGGTGGCCGCGCCGAAAAAGAGCGTCGACCAGGCGACGCCAAACGGCGGCGGCCTGTTGGTGCGCTACACCGACGACGCGGTGACGCTGACCGCGGCCGAAGCCGACAAGCTGCGCGCTAGTCTCGCACCGATCGTCGCCAGCGGCGGCGCGCGGCTCGACGTGGTCGTCCCGACCGGCTTCTCGGAAGCCAAGCGCATGGGTTTTTACCGCGCCATGGCGGTACGCAACCTGCTGATCGAAATGAAGGTTCCGCCAGGGCGAATCGAGGTCTCGGTGCGCGAGGGCAAAGCCGCCGCCGACGCGTCGCAGGTTCGCGTGATGCCGCGCTGATGGGCAGGTCGCTTCTCCTGCTGCGCCAGCGGCTTGAGCAGTTCCGTTCAACGCTGTCGCCGCCGCGCGCCTTCGTGCTGCTCACGGCGGCGAGCGGCGCCTGCCTTCTGCTGTGGGCCGGGCTGGCCAAGCTGGACATCATCGTGCGCACCGAGGGCCGCATCATCCCCGCCGGCAAGTCGCAGATCATCCAGCACCTCGAGGGGGGTATCGTTCGCCAGTTGCTGGTCCAGGAGGGCGAGGTGGTACGCGCCGGTCAGCCGCTGATGGAATTATCCGACATTCAGGCGCGTTCGAGCCTGGGACAGGAGCAGACCAAACTGGCGGCGCTACGCGGCCGCGAAGCGCGACTGCTGGCCGAGCTCAACGGGCTGGACGCGATCGCCTTTCCGCCGGGGCTTGACGACATTGACGTGCGCCGTGCTGAAACAGACGCTTGGCGGGCGCGGCGCGCCCGCCTCGCCGAAGAGGTCCGCGTGCTCAGCGACCAGGGCGCGCAGAAGCGCGGCGAAATCGCCGAAAGCGGATCGCGCCGGCAAAACCTGATCGGCGAACTTGAAGTGGCGCAACGACAGCAGCGCGTCATCGACGGGCTCAGAAAGGACGGCGCGGCATCCGAACTCGAAGCGCTCGAGATCCAGTCGCGCACGCAGCGCTTGAGCTCGCAAATCGCCGAAGCCGGAGCGGCGGTTCCGCGGCTGCGCGCCGGCGAAGCCGAAACCGCGTCGCGTATTGCCGAGGTGCGCGCGCGCTTTCGCTCGGAGGCCTCGTCCGAACTCACACAGGTGCGCGCCGACCTCGAAAAATCGACGCTCGAGGTCGGCACCAACGCCGACCGCCTGCACCGCAACAGCGTGCGCGCCCCGGTCTCGGGCTTCATCAACCGGCTGGCGGTGACCACCGTCGGCGGCGTCGTTCGCCCCGGCGAAGTCCTGATGGAAATCACGCCCAACGACCAGCGTGTGGTCATCGAGGCGCGCGCGCGACCCAACGACCGCGCCAATCTGCACCGCGGGCTACCGGCGCGAGTTCGCCTCGGCGCCTACGACTACGCGACCTTTGGCGCGATGGACGGCGAAGTCGCCGAAGTCAGCGCCGACACGCTCGTCGATGAAAAGGAAGGCCGCTTCTACCGCGTGCGCATCGAAGCGACGCCAGCGCCGGGCTCCCGCCAGCCCGGCGAGATCGTCCCCGGCATGAGCGTTTCGGCAGACATCGTCGTCGGCAAACGCACCGTGCTCTCTTATGTTCTGTCGCCGCTGCTCAAATTTCGCGACGGCGCTTTCCGCGATCCGCGCTGAGGATCGGCCGCTGTCATCGATAAATGGATCCACTGAACGGAATTGACCATGTTTAAACGGCTCAGAATTTACTACTTTTACGTTGCCCTGCCTTTCGCCGCGCTGCTCGTCGGCGCTGCGTTCTATTACGATTTGATCGCCAAGACGATCACCAACAACCCGCACCCGCAAATCAACTACGCGATCTTCGCGATCATCCTGCTCGGCGGCTTCCTGATCCTGCACAGCGTACACCGGCTGATGCACGAAGCCCGGGCGCTGGCCAATTTCTCTGAGGCTGTTCGCGCCGGCGCCGACGCGACCGTGCTGCAGGAGATGGCGATCAACATCGACGTCGATATCGCCTATACGCTGCGCATGCTGGCGGCGTCCTCAGGACGGTCGATCACGCACCAGGAACAGATCGCCATCGAGCACGAGCTCGACAAGGCGGCGTCGCGCCTCAATTCGCGCATGGCGCTGCCGCAGTTCCTGTCCGGCCTGCTGGTCGGCATGGGGCTGCTCGGCACCTTCGTCGGCCTGCTCGCGACCTTGAGCGACATCTCGACGCTGATCTCGAGCTTCGCCGACATCGACATGAGCCGAGCCAACCCGATCGACGTCTTCCGCACCATGATCGAGCGCATGAAGGCGCCGATGCAATCGATGGGAATCGCCTTTTCGGCGTCGTTGTTCGGCCTGCTCGGCTCGATCATTCTCGGCTTCATGATGGTCGGCGTCCGCCGCTGCATGGTCGACGTCGTCTCGCTGCTGGGCTCAGAAGTCGCGCAGCACATCGAATTCGCGCTCGCCAGAGAAGGCTTCGCCTACAGCAAGGGCGCGCTCAAGCAGGGGCTGGGACGCCCCCACGACAGCGCCGCAGCGATCGATCTGCTGGCTCGCGCCAGCCTGCCGGCGAACGAGCGGCAAGGCGATTTTGCCAGCGCCAGCGAGACCGCATCGATCGCGGCAAGCTCTGCGCCGGGCGCAACCATCGACGGCGAAGCGCATACCGGCGACGCCGCGCCCGGCCAACCCGGCCAACCCGGCCAACCCGGCCAACCCGGAACAATCGGTGCCATCGGTGCCATCGGTGAATTCGACGGCGAAGAATTGCGCGTGCTGCTGCGCATCGAAAGCCGGCTCGCCGAATCGTCGCGATTGCAACAGCGCGCGCTGAGCGCCGAACTCGACGATTTTCAGAAACAGCGCGGTGACATGCTGCGCTCGATCAGCGAGCACAGCGACGCGGTCACCAATTTCCGCGCCGAACTGCAGCGCGTCGGCCGCCAACTGGGAACGATCCTGGGCATCATGGAAAAAGGCAACAGCGAGGTGTTGGCGCAATTGAGCGAATTGATGGTGCGCATGTCCGACGATGCGGCCGAAACGCGCAAGCTGATGATCATCCAGATCGAAGGCCAGCGGCGTGGCAGCGAGGCGATGAACGCGCTCGTTCAGGCGACTTCGCGAACAATCAACGGCTGAAAAACTCAGGTTGACGGAGACCAGCGATGGCAAACGAGACGAAGACTCAAAACACACTCAAGGCGCTGGCGGCGGGGCAGCATGTCGAGCGCGCCGAGGTCTCCGCCGACGGTACGGTCAATATCCAGCACGGCAAGGCGCAACTCCAGTCGGTCGATGTCGCCGACGTCGACTTGCTGCTCAGCTTCAGCGACGGCGCCTACGTGGTGGTTCCCAATGGCGCACTCGAGGCGATCAGCGGCACGCCACACGCCGTCGCCTTCAATGACGGCACCGGGATTCTCGGCGACCTGTTCAAGCAGGCCGGCACCACGGTCGCCGCCAAGGCCGGCAGCTTGCGGCTGGTCAGCGAAAGCATCGACGCGGCCCAGCCGCCCGCCGCCGAAACAGCGCCGCCGGAGCAGGCACCGAGCGTCGAGCCGCCGACGCCACCGGCGCCGCTGGTCAAGGTTGGCGCGGGAATCGCCGCAGGCACCAGCAACGCATCCAGCCACGCAGCGGGGGCGGGAACGGGCGCGAGCGCAGGCGACGTATCGCCCCCTGTTCAAGCGGTGCCGATTGTCGAGCCGCCCGTCTATAAAAGCGGGCAACCGCAGGCGCCGGTCTATACCGCGGGAACGCCGCAGCAGGTGGTCGAAGTCCCCGCCGCCAACCTCTTCGATTCGTTGTCTAGCCCGCCGACGGTCAGCGTCGCGCTGTTTACCTCGTCCTCATTCAAGCTCACCGGCGCCACGGGAACGCCCAACGGCGCCTGGATCGCGCCGCCGGCGACCTTGCACAGCGACCCGGCCTACAGCACCGACCGCGCCGTTTATGCTCAACAGCTGGCGATCCGCAGCGCACCGGGGGCGCAGGCCGACCGCGCGACGATCACCGGAACGAGCGCGGCCGACACCATCGATCACAACACCGCATTCAGTTCCGCAGATGCGCAGTGGGTCAGGGTTCTGCATGTGGACACGACCAACTTCACGACGATCAGCCAGATCGTCATTCGGGTCAATGGCGCGTATACCGATATTCCGGGGTTTAGCATCCAAGGCGCCACCCAGGTCGCAGGAACCAATCAATGGATCGTCGACCCGACGGCGTTTCCCAACCTGCTGACTCAGGGACTCAATCTCAACATCGTCTACAACGTCAGCGACGATGCGGCCTACCTCGCTTCGGCCGCGACGGTCCTGTCCTCATCAGTCACGGTGAGCGGAACCCATATTGAAAACGGAATCACGGTGACGCCCAGCGTGACTGCCAGTTTTCAGATGATCTCGAGCAACGCCGCCAGCCAGGCCGACTATACGGTTCCGGTCACCGATCCGATTTACGGAACGAACATGATGGTTCTGCCCAGAAGCGGCGTCGGTTACGACATCTACGCCGGCGACGGCGACGATGTCGTCAATGCGGGTTCCGGCGCCGACATGCTGAGCGGCGGTGCTGGCGACGACAAACTCAATGGCGGCTCGGGCAACGACATCCTTAACGGCGGCATGGGCGCCGACACGCTGGTCGGCGGCACGGGAATCGATACTGCAACCTATGCCGACGCCAATCTCGGGGTCGGCGTGAGCGTCGTCCTCGACGGTACCGGCTTGGGCGTCGCCGGTTCAGAATCGCTTGGCGACACGCTGGTCGGCATCGAAAACCTGACCGGAACGAATTATGCCGATACGCTGATCGGCAACGGGGGCGCCAACGTCCTTGCTGGCGGTCTCGGCGACGACATCCTCGAAGGACGCGGCGGCGCCGACACGCTCAACGGCGGCGACGGCAACGACACGCTGACCGGCGGCGACGGCGCCGACGCGCTGCAGGGCGGGGCTGGCACCGACACCGCGAGCTACGCCGCAGCGACCGCTGCCGTCACCGTCAGCCTGACAAGCAATACCGGTAGCGGCGGTGAAGCCGAAGGCGACGTTCTCGGGTCGATCGAGAACCTGATCGGCGGCGCCGGCAACGACACGCTGACCGGCGCCGCAGGAATCCAGGCCAATGATTTTGACGGCGGCGGCGGCACCGACACCGTCAGCTATGCGCCGTCCACGCAAGGCGTTGTCGCGAGCTTGACGACGACCCTTGGAGTCGTACAAACCAACGATGCCGACGGCGATACGTATACCCGCATCGAGAGCTTGACCGGCAGCGCCTATGCCGACACGCTGATCGGCAACGACGCCGCCCTCAACGTGCTCTCCAGCGGTGCAGGTAACGACGTTCTAGAAGGGATGGGCGGCGCTGCCGATACGCTTGACGGCGGTGACGGCATCGACACCGCAAGCTACCTGCATAACACCGGAATCGACGGCGTCACCGCCTCGCTGGCCGGAACCGCTTTCGCGTACGGGCCAGCCGTCACCATCAAAGGCGACGCGATCGGCGATACCTATTTTAACAACAGCATCGAAAACCTGCAGGGGTCGAACCTTGCCGACACGCTGATCGGCAATGCCGGGATCAATACGCTGTGGGGCGAAGCCGGCGACGATATTCTCGAGGGAGGCGCCGGTGCCGATGTGCTTTATGGCGGCATCGGCAGCGATTCGTCAAGCTTTGCCGCGGACGGTAACGATACGGCAAGCTATGCCCACGCAGGTGCCGCAGTCGCCGCATCACTGACTGTCGGACTGGTAACGCAAACCCTCGCCATCGCCGGCGACGCATTCAACGACAGCTACTTCAGCATCGAAAACCTGGCCGGTTCCACGTTCGCCGACACGCTGATCGGCAACGGCTCAGTCAACGTACTCAGCGGCGGCGCCGGCAACGACACGCTCGAAGGCATCGGCGGCGGCGACATCTACTACGGCGACGAAATCAACCTCGACACCGGAACGGGGAACAATACCGTGAGTTACGCTCACGCCCCGGATGCCGGCGCCGGCGTCGGCGTGACGGCCTCACTAGCCGCTGGAGGGGGAAGCTTTGGCGCCGCCCTCGGCGATACCTATCATTTCATCCAAAACCTCACCGGATCGATATACAACGACACGCTGACCGGCGATGGCAACGCCAACATCCTGACCGGCGACGGTGGCGACGACACGTTGGACGGCGGCATCGGTGACGACAAGCTCTACGGCGGCATCGGCAACGACGCGCTGACCGGCGGCACCGGCGCCGACCAGCTCTACGGCGGCGACGGCAACGACACGCTGAGCGATGACGGCGTGGGCGCCGCGATACTCAACGGCGGCGCCGGTGACGACACGATCACGATGACGTCGGGCACCGATCTCACCGCCGACATCTATGACGGCGGCGCCGGAATCGACACCTTCGTCTGGTCGGGCGCCGGGACGCTATCGAACATCGACCTGCAAGCCGGCGGCAACGTAAGCACCAGCTCAGGAACAATCGGCGCCATCGTCAGCGGCAGTTTCGAGAACGTCACGGCAAGCGGCACCACCAGCGCGATCTACGTCAAGGCGTCCAACATCGCCAACGTCATTACCGGCGGCTTGTCACTCAACGATTCGGTGGATTTCATCAACGCCGGGGCCGCCGTCACCGCGCTGCTCGGCATCGGATTGGCCCCCGGATCAGCGTTCGGCGGTAGCGGCAGCGATACGCTGATCGCCATCGACAACCTTTACGGATCCAATTACGCCGACTTCCTGACCGGCAACACCGATAACAACATCCTTTCTGGAGCAGCAGGTAACGACAATATCTGGGGAGGAGGGGGCAACGACACGATCAGGGGCGGCAACGACAACGACTTCCTTTATGGAGAGATCGGCAACGACACGATCTATGGCGACGCCGGTATCGACGCGCTCTATGGTGGCGACGGCAACGACACGCTCGACGGCGGCATCGGCGCCGACGTGATGGACGGCGGCAACGGCACCGACTATGCGCGCTACGACGCTTCCGGCAACCTCGCCATGGTCAACGTCTCGCTGCTCGATGCCTCGATCAACTCGGCGCTGGGCTTCACGTTCACCAACAGCGCGGCAGGCGACACCCTGACCAACATCGAAGGCCTCTACGGCACGGGGGGTGTCGATAATCTGTGGGGCAACGGGGGCGACAACACACTCTATGGTCTCGACGGCGCTGACACACTGGAAGGCTTCAACGGTAAGGACGCTTTTATTGGCGGCAACGGCAGCGATACGGTCAGTTACGCCCACTCCGGGATGACCGAGGCCGCGGCCGGCAGCGCGACCCTGACCGCGGGAATCGGCGTCAACGCCAACCTAACCTCCACCACCGCGGCGCTCAGCATCTCCAATCTCGCCAGCGGCGATGCGGTCGGCGATACCTTCAATACCATCGAGAACCTGATCGGATCCAACTACGACGACACGCTGACCGGCGACGGCCTGGCTAACCAGCTTGATGGCGGCCTCGGCAATGACAACCTCAATGGCGGCGCCGGCAACGACAGCCTCAATGGCGGCGCCGGTGACGACACCCTCGATGGCGGCCTCGACAGCGATACCCTCAACGGCGACGCTGGAAACGACAAGATCACCGCCGCGGTGGGCGACAAGGCTTACGGAGGTCTCGGCGAAGACACCTTCTACGTGGCGTCGAGCAGTCTGCCGACGCTGGTCGATGGCGGCGGCGGCAGCGGCGACACCCTTGTGCTGCAGGGGCTCTCCGCCACTTACAACTTCTCGGCACTCGCCGCGATAGCCGACAACATGGAAATCCTGGACATCAAGAGCGGGACGAATACGGCACTGACGCTGAGCTATGCCGACGTCCAGGCCTTTGTCGACGACGGCAACGGGTCGAGCATGACGATCAAGGCCAACACGGGCGAATCCCTGACCGTCAGCACCGTGGCGACGGAAAGCGTAGCATGGGCTGGCACTGTCGGCGCCTCGGATTGCACGATCTACAGCGCCGGAACACAGACAGCAGACCATGTGATCGCGCAGATCCACTGGCAAACCGCCTGAGCCGCGTAGCCCACCATGAGGCGAAAACTCCTTCGATGACTGGCCCTTCTACCCCACCTCCCCGCCCTGCCGCCGACCGCGGCCTCGACCGCCACGCGCTGCTGACCGCCGCGACCCGGCTGTGCGGCGCCAACCGCGCATCCGCCTTGCTGCTGCGCCAGCTGCTCAAGGGTCTCGTCGCACGCACCGATAACTGGCCAGCGCAGGCGCGCCGGCTCGACCGCGTCGGCTTCTCGGCGCGCCACCTCGCGGCGTCGCTGCGCCACGTACTCGAATTGCCCGGCGACCTCGCGCTGCTGCAACTTTCCGACGGCGCCTTTATGCTGCTGCAACGCAACGCGCAGCGCTGGCAGATCATCGGCGAGAACGGCGAAGCGCTCGCCGACCTGCCCGACCCGGCGGGCGACACCTTTGTCGAAGCCGTGGTGCTGCGCACGCCGCTGGCCAAGCTCAAGTTCGAAGGACTGGCCTCGCTCGCCGCGCTGTGGCCGGCGTTGCGCGCGGCCTGGGCCGAAATCGGGCTAGCCAGTCTATTCGTCAATTCCGGCCAGCTGATGTTGCCGCTCTTCTCGATGCTGGTCTATGACAAGGTGGTCTCCAACGGCGTCTTCGAAACGCTGTGGGCGCTGGTCATCGGCATGCTGCTTTACCTGGCGACCGACGCCGGGATGCGCCTGGTGCGCGCCTGGTCGACCGAGCGCATCGGCGACGAACTGACGCGGCGCAGCGACGAAAGCCTCTGGCACCGGCTGACCTCGCAAGTCGACACACCGGCCGGCGGCTTCGCGCGCTTCCTGTCCAACTACCGCGACCTCGCGCTGTCGCGCGACTTTGTCTCGTCCTCGTATCTGCTGAGCCTCGCCGACACGCCCTTCCTGTTGCTCTATCTGATCGTCATCGGCATCATCGCCTGGCCGCTGCTCATCGTCGCGCTGCTGCTGGTCGCGCTCTACGCGGCGGCCGGCCTGCTCTTGCAGGCGAAGATCAACCGTCAGGGGCGCGAAGCCGAGCAGCGCAGCACGCGCAAGCTCTCGTTCATCGGCGAAATGCTCGGCGCGCTCGACGTCGCGCGCACGGTCCCCGGCGCCGGCGCTTTCCTGCGCCGCTGGCGCGAGCTGTCAGAGTCGTCGGCGAGCATCGACGGTGCGCGGCGCCTGTCGATGAACCACCTCAGCACACTGTCGGCGGCGATGCAGACCTTGAGTACGGTGGCCATGCTGGCGGCCGGCGCCTATCTGATCGAGGCGCGACTGCTCTCGGTCGGCGGGCTGATCGCCAGCAATCTGCTGGCGGGCCGGGCGATGGGAATGGTCGCCTCACTGTTCATGGTGACCGGCAAATGGCAGGATTTCCAGCGCGCCGCAGCGCGCATGGAAAGCAGCCTGGAAGCGACTGTCGACAAGGACTGCGTGCCGCGGCCGAGCACCGCCGGCCACATCGTCGTGATCGGCCTTGGCAAACGCTACGCGGGACGTCCGGCGGCACTCGATTCGGTGTCGTTCTCGGTCGCCCCGGGCGAGCGCATCGCGCTGCTCGGCCGGCCCGGTGCCGGCAAGACGACGCTGCTGCGCAGCCTGGCCGGCCTGTGCCGGCCGGACGCCGGACAGATCCTGATCGACGGCCTGGCGCTTGACGACATCGCACGCCTCGATCGCGCGCGCTGGCTGGCGTGGAAATCGCAGGAACCTTCGATCTTCGCCGGTTCGCTTGAGGACAATCTGCGCATCGCCGGCGGTGACGGCAAACGCCTGGCGCAGGCGATCTGGACCTCGGGCCTCGAGGACGAACTCAACAGCGGCCGCCTGACGCTGGGAATGATCCTCGACGAGCGCGGCGCCAACCTCTCCGGCGGCCAACGGCAGAAGGTCGCGTTGGCGCGCGCCTTCGCCCAGCCTTGCCGCATCCTGCTGCTCGACGAGCCGACGCAGGGCCTCGATCCGGACAGCGAACGGCAACTCGCGCAGCGCCTGCCGCCTCTGCTCGGCGACGACAGCGTGCTGATCATGACCACGCACAGCGTCATCATGCTCGGCCTGGCCAAACGCGTGATCGCCATGGACGGCGGCCGCCTGGTCGCCGATGGGCCACGCGAAAAACTGGTCAGCATCGGCTAGGCGACGATCCCGGCTCGGGCTGAGCGAGTCGAAGCTGGAACGTTTCTCTCCGCCCCGCGCAGTGTCGGAGCGAATTCAGTTTGCCGGCGGCGGCGCCACGGGTTTCGGCGCGGCGGTAAACACCAGCGTCTCCGAACGCATCTCGAAAGTGCCCATCAACTGCCCGAGGCCGTCATCCGGCACCTTGTCGAGCTTGGCGAAGCCTTCGCAGCTGCGCGTCTCGGTGACGTACATCTTGTTGCCCTGCTTGAGAATCCAGGCGTCGTTGCCCGGCGAGTAGACCTCGACCTTGGCGCCCCGCGGCGCCTTGCCCATCGCGTGTCGGCGCATGCAGTCGGGCAGGCGCGCCGCGACGATCGAGTACTGGGCGGTGTTTTCCCACGGCATTCCGGTCACCCGGATCAAGCTCAGCGAATTGGCGCTGCCCTTGATCTCGAAGCTCGCGCGCTGATCGGAACACGCCGCCAGCAACGGCACGATGAGCAGCGCCAGCGCGCCCGACGAAAATCTGGAGAGCATCATGAGCAACCTCCTAGTAGGCAGTCATCTTAAAAACAAGGAATAGCCCCGTCATTCCGGCGAAAGCGCCCCGAAGGAAGCACTCTTGGGGTGCCGGAATCCAGGAGCGCACCACTGGATTCCGGGTCAAGCCCGGAATGACGCAATTTTTCATATCGCTGCGATTCTGCATGACGGCCTACTAGGCTATCGATTCAACGAGCTTCCAGTGCAGCGCTTCGCCGGCGCGCAGCGGAACCAGCGTGCCGCCGTCGGCGTAGGGCAGATCTTGCGGCACGCTCCAATCGTGCGTGGCGAGCGTCACCGTCCCGGCATTGCGCGGCAGCCGGTAAAAGTCGGCGCCGTTGAAGCTGGCAAAGGCCTCGAGCCGGTCGATCGCACCGGCCTGCGCAAAAGCCTCGGCGTAGAGCTCGAGCGCCGCATACGCGGTATAGCAGCCGGCGCAGCCGCACGCGGCCTCCTTGGCGCCGCGCGCGTGCGGCGCCGAGTCGGTGCCGAGGAAAAACTTGCCACTGCCCGAAGTCGCTGCGGCGACCAGCGCCTGACGATGGATCTCGCGCTTGAGCACTGGCAGACAGTAGTAATGCGGACGCAGACCACCGAGAAAGATGGCGTTGCGGTTATACAAGAGATGATGCGCGGTGATCGTCGCCGCCAGGTTGTCGCCGGCAGCGGCGACGAACTGCGCCGCATCTTTCGTGGTGATGTGCTCGAACACCACGCGCAATCCGGGGCGCCGCGCCAGCAAGGGCTGCAGCACGGTGTCGATGAACACCTGCTCGCGGTCGAAGAGATCGATCGAAGGATCGGTGACCTCGCCGTGCACCAAGAGCGGCACGCCGAGTTTTTCCATCTGCCCGAGCGCCGCGTCGCACTTGAGAAGGTCGCTGACGCCGGCATCGGAATTGGTCGTCGCACCAGCCGGATAGAGCTTGACCGCCTTGACGAAGCCGCTCGCGGCGGCGCGCTTGATCTCGTCGGCAGGCGTGTTGTCGGTGAGGTAGAGCGTCATCAGCGGTTCGAAGTCGACGCCGGCCGGCAGCGCCGCGAGAATTCGCTGGCGGTACGCAGCCGCAGCATCGACGGTGGTCACCGGCGGGCGCAGATTGGGCATGATGATGGCGCGCGCGAACTGCCGCGCGCTGTGCGGCAAGACGGCGGTCAGCGCGGCGCCGTCGCGCAGGTGCAGATGCCAGTCGTCGGGACGGGTGATGGTGAGGTGCATGACAGAGCCTGGAAATTGAATAGAGCGATTCTAGATGATTTCCGCCCTGCGGGCGGCGCGTCAGTCTTGATCAATCAGTGGGCGACACCGTATCGAGCGCAGGTAAAGCCGCCTGCTGCGGGCGCCGCACCGGCAGCCAGATGGTAAACGTCGTGCCTTGGCCCGGCAGGCTATCGACCTCGATGCGGCCACCGTGCTTGTCGACGATGCCGTAGGAAACGGAAAGGCCGAGGCCGGTCCCCTTGCCGACCGGCTTGGTCGTAAAGAAGGGATCGAAGATCCGGGTCAGCAGTTCCGGCGCGATGCCTTTGCCCGTGTCGGCGATCGAAATCCAGACCTGATCGTCGGCACAGCCGCTGGCCAAGGTGATGGTGCCGCGTTCGGCAATGGCCTGGGCGGCATTGACCAGCATGTTCATGAACACCTGGTTGAGTTGCGCCGGCATGCATTCGACCTTGGGCAGCGTGCCGAATTGCCGCACCACGTCGGCCTTGTATCTGATTTCACTCATCACCACGTTGAGCGTGCTTTCCAGCCCGGCGTGCAGGTCGGCCCACTGCCATTCGTGGCTGTCGACGCGAGAAAAATCGCGCAGATCCTGAACGATTCGGCGAACGCGAGCCGTTCCTTCGATCGACTCCGAGATCAGCGTTTCGACGTCGCTGCGCAGAAAATCGAGGTCGGCCTTGTCGCACGCCGCAGCGATGCGATCGTGCAGCGCCGGATCGACCGCCAGCAGGTGATCCGCGCTCTCGTAGAGGCCGATGATCTGCAGCAGATCGCCGACGTAGTTTTTCAGGGTCCCCAGGTTGGAGTTGACGAAGCCGATCGGATTGTTGATCTCGTGCGCAACGCCGGCAGCCAGCTGGCCGATCGACGCCAGCTTTTCCGATTGCAGCAACTGGCTGTGCGCCTCCTCGAGCTGCTTGATCAGCACCCGCTGCTCGTCTTTTTCCTTTTCCAGCGCGGCATGAGCGCTCTTGCGCTCGTCGATCTCGAACGCCATCTGCTCTTTGGCGGAGAGCAGCGCGCGGTTGATCTTTTCATTCTCGCGCACCGCGGCTTCAAGCTCGGCGGTGCGCTGGCGGACCTGATCCTCGAGCATGACCGCGGTCTGGAACATGCCGAAATCGGAACGCTGCGCGCTGGTGCTGCGCTCGGCGCGATCCATCAGCGCATTGACCATCTTCTTGAGGCGGACGATCTCGTTGCGCAGCGCCGGCTCGTCAGGCGGTGCCGCCAAAACGCTATCGGACATCGCGGTCCTGCGCCGTCCCGAAGGCAATGCCGGTGAGCGTCTGATTGACGTGCACGCCGCCGTATTGCTCGCCATAGGTGCTGAAGCCGACCGCATGGTGGTCGCGAAACACCTCGCCAACGGATGCCTTGAGACCATCGTGGGTGATTTCCAGATTGCGCAGGATGCAATCGCAGGCGAGCACCGCCTGCGGCACGCCGATTTCTTCGCGCAGCGTCGCCAACGATTGACTGAGGTTGCCCAGCAGATCCTCGCCGTGCGCGACGCGCAGCACCAAGCCTTCGTCGATCGCGCAAAAGAAAGTCAGGCTGCCGTCGTCATTGGCTTTCTGGATCGCCCGCACATAGTCCGTGCCATCGATGACGACGACGACCGGGGAATTGGCAAAGCGCAAGGAGCCGAGGTCGGCGACGGTCGAACCGATCACCCGCGCATATTCTTCGGCTGCCGGCAGCCCGTTGATTTCCCTGACGATTCGCCGCGCCGGATCGGCCTCGGTGACGACCAACCTTTCGTTGTCGCTGACAAAATGCTGCGTCTTGAACACCTTGAACGGATGTGGCGTGCTCGCCAGCAACAGCACGGCGCTGTCGGGGCGAAAAGCGCCGTCGAAAAAAACCCAGGTGCGAACGAAGCGCGAATCGTCGCCGGCCGAACCGCCGACCAGCTGGATATTGCCCAGCGCATTCTGAAACGTTCGCACCACCGGTTCCTCACGCACCGACAGCCCGTCGACCATCAAAAAGGCAAAACTGTTGCACGCCTCGCTGTGCGGCGCCTTGGCTTCGAGCTGTTGCAGCAGGCCATTGACGAAAACCTGGCCGCGGGCGAAATCGAACTGCTGCAGCCGGTCGAAAAGACCGGCGACCATGGTGAAGCCGTCGGCGGGAAAGCTCGCTCCCGAAATGCTGAAGTCGCAGTAGCCGCTCGGGCCGATTTCGCCGGCTGTCGTGCAGCCGATGACCTTGACGCCGTCGAACAGGCGACTCATCTCGCCGGCCAACGCGTCGAGGTCGTAGCGAGTCGAGCAGAAGAAGATGACCAGCGCCGTCGCTGGCTGCTGCACGGCAGCGTGAAACTCCTGAGCGGCCAGGCGTGCGTCGCTGGCGCAGGACTGTCCGATACGAATGTGTGCGAGTCCACTCATCGCCTTCTCCCAAAGGTTTTATTCCCCCGAGAAGCGATGCTCTCAGAGTTCAAGTCACTTGTACATCGGTAGTTTGCGCTTTCAAGGCCAGCGCGAGCTCGTACAGCGCGTTCTTGCCGACGCCGGTAATCGCGTGACCGAGCGCCGCCGCCTGCTTGACCGGCAGCCCGGCGTCGAGCAGCAGCCTGAGCACGCGCTCGCCTTCGCCGTCGTCGCCGGCGAGCTGCGCGCCGGAGACCAGCAGAACGAACTCGCCGCGCTGGCGGTTGGCATCGGCCAGCAGCCAGTCGTGCGCCTCACCGAGCGGGCCGCTGTGGATCGTCTCGAACAGCTTGGTCAGTTCGCGCGCGATCACCAGCGTTCGCTCGGGGCCGAAGACTGCGGCCAGCGAGGCGACGGTTTCGAGAATGCGATGCGGCGCCTCGTAAAAGACCAGCGCATAGGGCAAGGCCGTGAGTTCGCGCAGCGCGTCCTCGCGCTGCCGGGCGCGCGCCGGCAAAAACCCGTAAAAGAGGAAGTGCGGCTCGGCGAGCCCGGATGCCGACAGCGCGGCGACCGCAGCGCACGGCCCGGGCAGCGGAACGACGCGAAAGCCGGCCGCGCGCACGCGCGCCACCAGCCGCGCGCCAGGGTCGGAAATCGCCGGCGTCCCGGCGTCGGAAACCAGCGCCACCGACTCACCTTCGGCGAGCCGCGCGATCACCTGCTGCGCGGCGGCTTCTTCGTTGTGCTGGTGTGCCGCCAGCAGCCGCGCATTGCAGCCGAAATGTTTCAAGAGCGGCGCGCTGTGCCGCGTATCCTCGGCGGCGACCCAGGGCACGCTGCGCAGCACGTCGATGGCGCGCTGCGTCATGTCGCCCATGTTTCCAAGCGGCGTCGGCACTACATATAATGTGGACAATTCATCCGTCATGGCAGTCACTTATTCTATGGGCGACCACAATACCACGAGCGAGCGCTGCAGATTGCCCCGGGGCAACGCACAAGGCAATGGTCAGCTGGCCGAGGATCTGGCCGCACGTTTTCTCGAACGGCAGGGTCTTACGCTACTGGCGCGCAACGTGCGCTGCGCGGGCGGCGAACTCGACCTCGTCTGCCGCGACGGCAAAACGCTGGTCTTCGTCGAGGTTCGCCTGCGCCGCAACGCGGCCTTCGGCGGCGCAGCAGCCAGCATCACGGCGCGCAAGCAGCAGCGCGTCGTTCTCGCCGCCCGGAATTACCTCGCGGCGCACGGCGCATCGTCAGCTGCCGAGCGCGCCTGCCGCTTCGACTGCGTTTTGCTCGACGGCGAAAGAGTCGACTGGCTGCGCGATGCGTTTGCCGCTGACTAACGCGCTGGGCGTGTTGCTTGGACTGGCGCTGGTGCCGTGGGCCAGCGCCGAGTCGATCAAAATCGTGGTGCAGAGGTCGCCGCTGGCCGGCAGCCAGTACTATGCGGTCTCGCGCGTATGGAACGAAATCCGCCCCGGCGACCGACTGACGCTGACGCGCGAACCAGACAACCGCCACGACCGCAACGCAGTTCGCGTCGACTGGAATGGCCAGCCGCTGGGTTACGTTCCGCGCGCCGAAAACCGTGCCCTGGCGCGCGCGCTCGACGCGGGCGAGGCGCTCGAAGCGCGCGTCGCCAAATTGCGCGACGATGCCAATCCATGGCGTCGTGTCGAGTTTGAGGTCTACTTGAGGCTCTGATGTTAGACTACGTGGCTGATCAACCTTGGCGACAACATCACCCATGGATCTCATTTCACGCATCGGCCAGCATTTCCAGGACAGCGCCCAGACCAAACTCGACGCCGTCGAATTGCTCGCCGCCCCGATCGCCCAGGCCGCCGAACTGATGGTCGGCGCCCTGCTCGGCAACGGTAAAATTCTGGCCTGCGGCAACGGCGGCTCGGCCGCCGACGCGCAACACTTCGCCGCCGAACTGATCGGCCGCTTCGAGATGGAGCGCCAGGGGCTGGCGGCGATCGCGCTGACCACCGACAGCTCGATCCTGACCTCGGTCGCCAACGACTACGGTTACCCGGCCGTTTTCGACCGCCAGGTGCGCGCGCTCGGACAATCCGGCGACGTGCTGCTGGCGATCTCGACCTCGGGCAACTCGCAGAGCATCGTCGAAGCGATCAACGCCGCGCACGACAACGAGCTTTCGGTCGTCGCGCTGACCGGCAAGGGCGGCGGTGAAATCGCCGGCCTGCTACGCGACACCGATGTCCATATCTGCGTCCCGTCGGACCGTACCGCACGCATTCAGGAAGTCCATCTACTGACCATCCACTGCCTGTGCGACGGCATCGACTGCCTGTTATTAGGAGTTGAAGAATGAAAACAAAACTACTTGCCACGCTGCTCTTCGGCGCCATCGTCCTGCCCGCGCTGCAAGGCTGCTTCCCGGTGGTCGCCGCGGGGTTCACTGGCGGCGTTCTGGCGAGCATGGACCGGCGTTCGGTCGGCACCCAGACCGAAGACGAATCGATCGAGTGGAAGGCCAGCGCCCGCGTTTCCGAGAAGCTCGGCGACAAGGGCCACGTCAACTTCACCAGCTTCAACCGCAAGGTGCTGATCACTGGCGAAGTGCCGACCGTTGAGAACAAGGCCGAAGCCGAACGCATCGTCACCGGCGTCACCAACGTCCAGGGCGTCTACAATGAACTGATCGTCGGTGCGGTCAGCAACTATACGGATCGCAGCAACGACTCGTTCATCACCTCCAAGGTCAAGAGCCGCTCGGTCGATTCGGGGAAATTCAACCCGGTCCATGTCAAGGTCGTCACCGAAGCGGGCACCGTCTTCCTGCTCGGCATGGTCACCCAGGCCGAGGCCGATTCGGCGATCAACGTCGCGCGCACCACCGCCGGCGTCAAGCGCGTCGTCAACCTGCTCGAAATCATCACGCCAGCCAAGGCCATGGAGCTCGACCGGACCCAATCGAGCAACGGCCAGCCGCCGGCCGAGGTCAAGAACTAAGCCTTAGCGCGCCTCGCCTGGACCCTAGTCGAATTCTCTGAACGGATCGCCGATGCGCCACCAAGCACTGCTGATCGCTGCGCTGAGCGCATCGATCCTGACCGCGTGCGGCGGCGAACCCGCCGACACCCGGCCAGGCCAACCGGTCAGCGCGCGGCGCACAGCGTTCAAGAAAATCCTGTTGGCCTTCGAGCCGATGGGTGTTGCACTGCGCGAGAAGCAGTACGACGCCGACCGCTTCATCGCCCAGGCCGGTGAACTCGCCAAGGTCAAGGACGGCCCGTGGCGCCATTTCGGTCCAGACACCAACTACCCGCCGACGCACGCCAAGGCGAGCGTCTGGAGCGAAGCGCAGCGCTTTGCCGCCAAGCGCGACGACTTCCTGCTGGCCGTCGACCGCCTGACCCAGGCCGCTGCCAGCCGCGACGAGAAGAAGGTTGCCACCGCCTACGACGCAGTGCACGACAGCTGCCGCAGTTGCCACAAATCGTTCAAGGATTGAGCCGCTCGGCGTTCGCAACGCCTACGCGCTGGCCATTCTTTTCTGCAACCAGCGCATCAGCGCGCCGATGACCGGCAGCTTGGCGTAGAGCTCTTCGGCGGCGTCCCAGTAGTCGCGGTGCCAGACGACCCGCCCGTCAGCGTCGAACTTGAGCTGCGTCACCCCATGCACCACCTGCGTCGCCCCGCGCCCCCAGCCGCGCGGCCGGAACGAAAACTCCCAGACCAGCAGCGCGCCGTGCTCATCGACGAGTTGTTCGCCGATGAAAAAGCGCGGCGCGTCGACCTGCGCGTACATGTGCGTGAAAATGCGCGCGATCGCCGCGACGCCGCGCACCTCGTTGAACGGGTCCTTGAAATACGCGTCTTCGGCGTAAAGCTCGGCAATCTGCGCGACGCTTTCGCGGCTCAGCGTTTCATAAAAGGCGACCAGCGCCGCCAGGGCTGACGAGTTCATGGCCGCGCCTTCAGCCGCCGGTCAGCCGGCGCACGAGCGGAAAATAGACGCGGTAGGGCAGCAGCGCGAGCAGCTTGATAAGGTGCGTGAAGCGCTTCGGATAGTCGATCTCGAAAGCGCTGCCGGCGAAGCCCTCGATCGTCGCCAGCGCCGCGTCTTCGGCGCTGATCAGCGCCGGCATCGAAAAATCGTTGCGCGCGGTCAGCGCGGTGGCGACGAAACCCGGATTGATCAGGCGAACGCCGACCCCCTTCACTTCGAGGTCGAGGTAGAGCGCTTCGGCGAAATTGATCAGCGCCGCCTTGGTCGGTCCGTAAATCAGCGCCTTGGGCAGGCCACGATAGCCGGCGACGCTGGCGACGAAGGCGACCTGCCCCTCGCCCTGGCGCAGCAACTGGGCGACGACGCAAGCGGCGAACGAGACCGCGCCGGTGAAATTGACGGCGATCATTCGCTGCGCCTCAGCACTGTCGAGCGTCCAGGCACGCATCGGCAGATAGTCGCCGGCCAGATAGATCGCCACGTCGACGCCGCCCCAGGTGTCGAGCAGGCGCTTCCAGGCGCTTTCAAGACTGGCTTCGTCGGTCACGTCGCAGGCCAGCAGCAAGGCGTTGGCGGCGCCGCCGGCGACGCTTGCCAGACGGCCTGGATCACGCGCCGAGAGCGCGACGCGCGCGCCGCGCGCCAGCAGCAACTGCGCCAGCGCCGCACCGATGCCGCTCGACGCGCCGACCAGCCAGACGCGCTGGCCGCGCCAGTCGGTGATTTTCGGATTCATTTGTCGCGCCGCGCAAAGCTCAGCGTCACTTCGCCGAGACGCAAACCGAACTTGCTCATCAGCGCGCGGTTGAGCATGATCTTGTCGTCGACCAGAAACATCCAGTCGTCGAAAGCGACGTTCCAGACGCGGCCGTCGACCGGCAGCGCCAGCACGTAACGCCAGCGCAGCGCATTGCCGGCCGCTTCGCCGCGCGCCTGTCCGACCACGTCGTCGGCGCGGCCGACGTAATTGCCTGAATCGACGCGCGTGATGGTCCATACCCGGCGCGAGCGCGTCCCGTCCGACCAGGCGAAGTTCTCGTCGAGCGTGCCGACCTCGTGCCCGTCGCGGCTCTCCCACTTGGCGTCGATCACCACGTGAAAGCGCTTGATCACCTCGCCCGAGCGGTCCTGGAACATTCCCCAGCCGTCGATCGTGCCGTTGAAATACTGCGCCAGATCGAGCACCGGCTGCTGCGTGCGGTAGCGTTCGAGCGGAGTCGCCGCGCAACCGCACAGGCCGAGCAGGCCAACAGTCCAGGCGGCAAACCACGGCCGGCTCATCGCCGATGCTCCAGCTCGAACTGCATGACATCGGTGCAGCCGCTGTTGAAACCGGCCTGGCAATACGCGAGATAGAACTGCCACAGGCGGTGAAAGCGCGCGTCGAACCCCTGCGCCTCGATCGCCGGCCACTGCGCTTCGAAGCGCGCCGACCACTCGGCGAGCGTTCGCGAGTAGTCGGCGCCGAAGGCGAAGCGATCGCGTAGCGCAAGACCCGCGTCGTTCGCCTGATTCGCGAAGGCCGCCGGGCTGGGCAGCATGCCGCCGGGGAAGACGTGCTGCTGGATGAAATCGGTGCCGCACCGATAACGCGCGAACAGTGCGTCGGCGATGGTGATGCTCTGCACAACGGCGCGGCCGCCCGGTGCCAGCAGACGCGAAATCGTCGCAAAATAGCTCGGCCACCAGCGCTCGCCGACGGCTTCGATCATCTCGACCGAAACGATGTGGTCGTATTTTTCACCGCAAAGGTCGCGGTAGTCGCAAAGCTCGACGCGCACCTGCCGCTCGAGCCCGGCGCGCGCCATGCGCTGCGTCGCGTAGTCGAGTTGCGCCGGCGACAGCGTGATGCCGTGCACTTGGGCGCCGGCTTCGCGCGCGGCAAGTTCGGCAAAACCGCCCCAGCCGCAGCCGATCTCGAGGATGCGTTGGCCCGGGCGAGCCCCCAGGCGGCGCAGGATGCGCCGGTATTTGGCGAGCTGCGCGCACTGCAGCGAGCACGCCGGATCGCCGGCGTAGAGCGCGCTCGAATAGCTCATCGTCGGATCGAGCCAGAGCCGATAGAAGTCGTTGCCCAGGTCGTAGTGGGCGACGATGTTGCGCCGCGATCCGCGCCGCGAATTGTCGTTGAAGAGATGGCGCAGCCTGGCCGTCAGCAGGCGCCACCACTGGCCGTAGACGGCGGCGCCGAGCGCTTCGCGGTTGTTGGCGAGCAGCGTCAGCAAGGCCGGCAGGTCAGGCGTTTGCCATTGCCCTTCGATCCACGACTCGGCAAAGCCCAGGTCGCCGCGCTCTAGCAGGCGGTCGAAGACCGCCCAGTCGTCGATCGCCAGCGTTGCCGACGCGCCGCAGCAAGCGCCCTCGCCGCAGCGCAAATAACTGCCGTCGGGCAAGCGCAGTTCGAGCGAGCCGTGCGCGATCTTCTCGAGCAGGCCGAGCACCGCGCGCGCGTTGCGCGGCAGGCCGGCGGCGCGCGCCAGCGGGTTGAGCGTGTTTTCGAAGGTGTTTTGCAGTGCGCTCATCGCGTCGTCTCCTCAAGCGGGGGTTCGGGTTTGCGGTGAAACGGCACGCGCTTGTGCCACAGCCTGAGCGCCTGCCAATGGATTCGCGCGACGGCGAGCAAGGTCAGCAAGGGGTAGGCGAAAAAAGCGCGCAGCAGGGGCGCGCTGGCGAGCGGGCCGGCGCGGCCGCTGATCGCCGTATGCAAAAGATCGCCGGCGGCGTCGCCATGATCGATTCGCGCCAGTCGCCACGACGCCAAACCGTCGAGCCCGACGCGCGCCGAAAAACGGAAACGGTAGTGTCCGGCGAGCGCCATGAACGGCGAGACGTGGAACACCTTGGCGCTCTCGAGCACGTCGCCGTCGGCGATCGGCCGCCCGTCAGCGTGCGCCAGCAGGTAATTGTGATGCTCGCCGAAGGTGTTGCTGACCTCGGCGAGCACCGCGACGAGTTCGCCCGAGCGCCGCTCGCAGAACCAGAAACTGACCGGATTGAAGACGAAGCCGAGCACGCGCGGAAAGCACTGCAGGCTGATTTCGCCGTCGGCGACGATGCCGTTTTGGTGCAGCAGATCGCGAATCCAGGGCAGCGGGTGCGAACCGTCGCGCGCGCCATGGTCGACGAAATGAAAGCTGAAGAGATTGAAGCGATTGAGCGAAAACAGCGCGCTGCCGACCGCTTCGATCGCCGACAGCGACAGCAGGCAGAAATAGACCGGGTAGACGAACTGATGTGCCACCGGCCGCAGACGACGATGCAGCACGTGACCGAAGAACAGGCGCGCCGCCGAACTCATGCGGCGAGCTCATCAGGGGCGCTCGGCGCCAGCGACGTTTCGCCGCCAGCATCCTGCCAAGGCGCCCAACAACCCATCGCGTTGGCCACGCGCAGCGCCGATTTGAGGCCGTCCTCGTGGAAGCCGTAGCCGGTCCACGCGCCGCACAACCACACGCCGCGCTCGCCTGAAATCGCCGCCAGGCGACGCTGCGCAGCGAGCGCCGGGCCATCGAACAGCGGATGCGCGTAGTCGAACTGCGCGATCACCTTGTCCGCCGCGGGTTCGCGCTGCGGATTGAGCGAGACGATCACCGGCGTCTTGAACGGCAACGGCTGCAGGCGGTTGATCAGATACGAAACGGCGACCGGATGGTGCCGCTCATCGTTGCCCTTGCCCGCCGAATAGTTCCACGCCGACCACAGCGCTGCATCGCGCGGCAGCAGCGACGCATCGCTATGCAGCACGGCGCGATTGGGCTGGTAACGGATGGCGCCGAGCAACTCGCGCGTCGCGCTCTGGCCGAGCAGCGCCATCGCCTGGTCGCTGTGACAGGCGAGCACCACCTGATCGAAACGCTCGCTGCCATGATCGGTCGCCAGCCGCACGCCGCCGCCGTCGCGGCGCAGCGCGCGCACCGGCGTCGCCAGACGGACGTCGGCCAGGCCGGCCGCCAGCTTTTTGACGTACTCGCGCGCACCGCCCTCGACCGTGCGCCACAACGGTCGGTCGCGAATCTGCAGCAGACCATGATTGCGGCAGAAGCGAACGAAGCTGGCGAGCGGATAGTCGAGCATCTGCGCCGCCGGACACGACCAGATCGCCGCGCCCATCGGCAACAGATACCATTCGGAAAAATGTCGCGAATAGCCGCCGATCGCCAGAAAATCGCGCAGACTCAGGCCTTCGTCGGGATGGCTGTCGAGCCAGGCGACGCTGTCGCGGTTGAAGCGAACGATGTCGGCGAGCATTCGCCAGAAGCCGGGGCGCAGCAGGTTGCGCTTCTGCGCGAAGAGCGTCGCCAGGCTGCTGCCCGACCACTCCAGATCGGGTTCGGCGAGGCTCACCGAAAACGACATCTCGGTCGTCACGCTGGCCACCTGCAAATGGGCGAAGAGCGCGCACAGATTGGGATACGTCGCGCTGTTATAGACCAGAAAGCCGGTGTCGACCGGATGACTGACGCCATCTACCGTCACATCGACGGTGTTGGTGTGCCCGCCGAGGTAAGTTCCGGCCTCGAACAGCGTCACCCGGTGCTTTTGCGCCAGCAGCCAGGCGCAACTGAGCCCCGAGATCCCCGAGCCGACGACGGCGATGCGTTGGGCGGCGACCATCAGCGCGCCCCGACCGACGGCGATTCAAGTCCCGGATCAGCGTTTTTTTGTCCAGGACAGAAAGATCGGGCAGATCGCCCGACAAGGCTTTGCGCGAGACGCTCTCGGGAGCAGGCCGAAGCGGCCCGGCTCAGGGCCATGCAGGCAAAGAAGAAAAGCGTTGAGTTCATTTGTTGTCCTAGACAAAAATACGAGACAAGCCTAAGATAACGATCAGAAAGACACTTGTCAACTATTTGTCCAGGACAAAATGAATAGCATGATGAACATCGGCGCAGTCGAGCGCGATACCGGACTGGGCAAGGACACGCTGCGCGTCTGGGAGAGGCGCTACGGATTTCCGCAACCGGTCCGCGACGCCAACGGCGAACGCCTCTACCCGGACGACCAGGTCGATCGCTTGCGCCTGATCAAGCGGCTGATGGATCAGGGGCATCGCCCGGGGCGCCTGTTCGCTGCCGGCGAGGACGAGTTGCTGCAACTGGCCAGTGCGCAGCCGCCAGCACGCTCAGCTTGCGGGCCAGAAGATCGCGCCGGCGCGACCGCCGACATCCTGGCGCGGCTCAAGGCGCACGACGCACAGGGACTGAGCCAGGCGCTCAAGCAGGCGATGCTGCGCCAGGGGCTCGAGTTGTTCGTACTCAACACCGTGGCAGCGCTCAACCGCGCCGTCGGCGACGCCTGGATGCGCGGCGAATTGGCGGTCTTCGAAGAGCACCTCTACGCCGAGCAGATCAAGTCACTGCTGCGCCAGGCCATCGGCAACCTGCCGGCGGGCGCCGACGGACGGCCGCGAATCCTGCTCACCACCGTCCCCGAAGAACGCCACGTACTCGGCTTGCTGATGGCTGAATGCCTGCTCAGCCTGGACGGCGCGACGTGTATCTCGCTCGGCGCGCAAACGCCGCTCGCCGATATTGCCCAGGCCGCCGCCGCGCACCGCGCCGACATCGTCGCGCTGTCGTTCTCGTCGGCTTTTCCGGCACGCCTGACGGGCCCGCTGCTGGCGCAGTTGCGCGCCATGCTGCCGCCCGCGGTACGCCTGTGGGCCGGCGGCGCCGGCAGCCAAAGGCTGGCCGCGATTGACGGCGTCGAGGCCTTGCCGACGCTGGAGGAGGCGCTCGCCGCGCTGCGCGCGGCGAATTAATCCGCCGTGACGGCCAAGACGACGGCCCGGCCGCCGCTTAAATGACGACCTGCGAACCGAGTTCGACGACGCGGTTCGACGGGATCTTGAAGAACGCCGTCAGGCTGCTCGCGTTGCGGAACATCAGCGCGAACAGCAGCACGCGCCAGTAGGCCATTTCGCCGCCGAAGCGCGGCACCAGCGTTTCGCGGCCAAGGAAGAACGAGGTGTCCATCATCTCGAACTCCAACCCGAAATGCGCGCACAGCGCAAGCGCCGCGGGCAGGTCGGGTTCGTCCTTGAAGCCATACTGGACGGTGACCTGCCAGAAACTCTCGCCCAGATCGGTCACTTCGACGCGATCGATCTCGGGAACGTAGGGAACGTCGAAGATGCGGATGGTGACGATCACCATGCGTTCGTGCAGCACCTTGTAATGCTTGAGGCTGTGCAGCATCGCGCGCGGCACGCCTTGCGGCCGGCCGGTCAGGAACACCGCGGTGCCGGGAACGCGCGTCGCGCCGCCGAGCGAGAGGCTCTGAATGAACGGCGCCAGATCGATCGCGTCCTGCCCGAGCTTGTCGTGCAGCACCTCGCGGCCGCGCTTCCAGGTCGTCAGCACGGCGAAGACGGCGAGGCCGAAAGCCAGCGGGAACCAGCCGCCGGCGAAGATCTTGAGCGAATTGGCCGAGAAGAACGCCAGGTCGATGACCACGAAAGGCAGGACGCAACTGAACGCCTGCCAGGGTTTCCACCCCCACTGGTCGCGCGCGACGACAAAGACCAGCAGGTTGGTGATCAACATGGTTCCGGTCACCGCGATGCCGTACGCTGCAGCGAGGTTGCTCGACGAGCCGAAGCCGATCACCAGCGCGATCACCGCCACGAGCAGCAACCAGTTGATCGCCGCCAGGTAGATCTGGCCCATTTCGCTCTCCGACGTGTGCAGCACCTGGAAGCGCGGCAGATAACCGAGCTGCATCGCCTGCAGCGTCATCGAGAAAGCGCCCGAAATCACCGCCTGCGAAGCGATCACGGTGGCCACCGTCGACAGGATCACCAGCGGCAACAGTGCCCAGTCGGGCGCCAGCAGATAGAAAGGATTTTCGATCGCGGCCGGGTCGGCGAGCAGCAACGCGCCCTGGCCGAAATAGTTGATGAGCAGCGCCGGCAGCACCATGCCGAACCACGCCACTTGAATCGGCTTGCGCCCGAAGTGGCCCATGTCGGCGTAGAGCGCCTCGCCGCCGGTCAGCACCAGCACGACGGCGCCGAGCGAGAAGAAAGCCAGCCCCGGATTGGCGACGAAGAACGCGACGCCCCAGGCCGGGTTGAGCGCGCGCATGACGCCCGGCTCGGCGATGATATTGGAAAAGCCGAGAACCGCCAGCACGCCGAACCAGGCCATCATCACCGGCCCGAACAGCTTGCCGACGCTGGCCGTTCCGCGCCGCTGGATGAAAAACAGAAAGATCAGCACGACGAGCGCCAGCGGGATCACGAAGGGCTTGAACGCCGGCGTAATGACCTCGAGCCCCTCGACCGCCGAGAGCACCGATACCGCAGGGGTGATCGCGCCGTCGCCGTAGAACAGCGCGGCGCCAAAGAGTCCCAGGGTGACGATCGCGCGGCGCTGCCAGGAGCCCCGTTTTTCCTTGCGCAAGGCCAGTGCCATCAAGGCCATGATGCCGCCCTCGCCGCGGTTGTCGGCGCGCAGGATGAACAGCACGTACTTGCCGCTGACGACCATCATCAGCGCCCAGAAGACCACCGACAGGATGCCCAGCACGTTGTCCGGGGTGATCGGCACCGGATGGTGCGCGTTGCCGAAAATTTCTTTGATCGCGTAAAGCGGGCTGGTGCCGATGTCGCCATAGACGACGCCGAGCGCAGCGAGCGCCAGCGCCTTGAAGTGTTTGCTGTCGGAAGAAGCGGGATGATTCATTAGTTGTTCTCAAAAATCATGCAGAAATTCAAAAAATCGATAACCACAGCGAACACGGCGGACACAGTGAAAATCATGGTTTTTTGATTTGTCGATCGACAACTGTCGGTTGAGTTTAAAACCACAATATCCCTTGTCGTTATCGTCGTGTACGCCGTGTTCGCCGTGGTGAAAAATTACTTGCATCACGGCTGGAAGCGATAGCCTACGCCGGTTTCGGTCAACAGATACAGCGGCTGCGTCGGGTCGTCTTCGAGCTTCTGGCGCAGGTGGCCGACATAGACGCGCAGGTAGTGCGCGCTGTCGACGCTGGCCGGCCCCCACACGTCGCGCAGCAGGTGGCGCTGGGTCATCACCTTGCCGCTGTTGGCGAGCAGCACGCAGAGCAGACGATACTCGATCGGCGTCAGGTGCACCGCCTCGCCGCGACGCGTCACCAGGCGGCGCGAGAAGTCGACGCGCACCGCGCCAAAATCGACGATCGGGCTGGCCGCCTCGCCGCCGCGACTCTGCCGGCGCAGCAGCGCGCGCGTCCGGGCGCGCAGCTCGCCGACACCGAAGGGCTTGGTCAGGTAGTCGTCGGCGCCGACGTCGAGCGCGGCGATCTTGTCCTTCTCGTGCGACCGCGCCGAAAGCACCAGAATCGGCACCTCCGACCAGCCGCGCAGATCGCCGATGAAGTCGATGCCGTTGCCGTCGGGCAGACCGAGGTCGAGAATCACCAGATCCGGCTTGTGCGCCCCCGACTCGATCAAGCCCTGCGCCAAAGTCGCGGCCTCGAACACTTGGCACCCCTCGTCCTCGAGCGCTGAGCGAACGAAACGACGGATCAGTTTCTCGTCCTCGACGATCAGCACCACCGGCTGACGTTCGCGCGCGAGCTCGCTCACGAGGGGCGCCCGGCATTCGGCGAAACGACTTCGTCCTCGATCAGCGGCGGCTCACCGAGCGGCAGCGTGAACGAGACGCAGGCGCCGCCTTCCGGGCGATTGGCCGCACTGATCGTTCCGGCATGGGCGTCGACGATGGCGCGACAAATCGCCAAGCCGAGGCCGACCCCCGGCGTCGACGACTCGTGCTCGCCGCGCACGAACATTTCGAACGGCGCGCGCTCCTTGCCAGCGCCAAAACCGACCCCGCTGTCGCAGACCGCGACTTCGGCGAGATCGTCGCGCAGCTGCACGGCGATCTCGATCGGCGAGCCGGGCGGCGAATACTTGGCGGCGTTTTCGAGCAGATTGCAGAACACCCGCTCGATCAGCACGGCGTCAAACTCAAGCAAGGGGAAGTCTTTGGCCAGAGCGACCTTGATCGGGTGCTCGGCGAGCGCGCGACCGAGCAGCTTGATGCTCGAACCGATGACTTCCTCGATCGGCTGCCATTCCTTTTGCAGCGTTATCTCACCGGCGTGCAGGCGGGCCATGTCGAGCAGGTTGCCGACCAGCCCGGCCAGCCGCTCGGCCTGGTCGCGAATCGCCTCGGCGGTCTCGCGTGCCACTTCACCGAGCGGCGGCTTGCTGCCGGCCAACGAATCGGCGAGGCCGACGAGCGCGGTGAGCGGCGTGCGCAGGTCGTGCGACAGCGCCGACAGAATCGAACTGCGCAAGCGCTCCGATACGACCTGCACCTGGGTGTGCTGGGCGACATCGACGTAATGGATCCGTTCGACGGCGATCGCCGCCAGCGAAGCCATCGTTTCCAGCCGTTCGCGCTCGCCGAGCAAGGGCAGCGCCTGCGCCGCCAGAGGATTGGCCGGCGCCACCGCGATGACGCCGCGCACGCGCATCGGCGACTTGAGCGGCAGATAAAGCACCGCGTAGCCGCTGTCGGCAAGCTGCGGACAATCGACCGATGCGCCGCCTTCGAAGCACATGATCGCCAGCCGCGGCTCGAGCTGCAGGCGGGCGCCATCCTGTCCGGCACAGGCTTGCAGGCTGCCGCTAGCGTCGGGAAGAAGAATGATGGCGTCGGCGCCCATCACGTCGCGCAGGAACTTGCGCGTGATTTCGGCGACCTGCTCGACCATCAGCGCTCCCGACAGATCGCGCGCCATCTCGTAGAGCGCGCGCGAGCGTAGCGCCTCGACGTCGGAGTCGTCGGCGTGCTGGCGCAGACCGGCGGTAAGCTGACCAGTGATGATCGCCACCGCGAGCATCACGACGAAGGTCACCAGGTACTGTCCGTCGTGGACTTCGAAGGAAAAACGCGGCGGAACGAAGAAGAAGTCGAACATCCCGACGCTCAGAAAGGCCGACAGCAAAGCGGCTTCGAGGCCGAGCCGGACAGCCACCAGCAACACCGTGAGCAGGAACAGCATCACGATATTGGCCAGGTCCAGATAACCGAGCAAGGGCGTCGCGATCAACGTCGTCGCCGCGCAGGCGAGAACCGCCAGCGCGAAGCGCTGCCAGCTGGCGAGCGAAGCGGTCGTGGTCGGAAAAAGGAATGGCATGGTCAAATGGCCCGATTAATCCGCCAACAATGCGGCGTTCCGCAATTGTCCCGTGGCGAAAGTAAAAATGGTGTAAAGATTTGAACCACGGCGCCGAGCGGCAAGAAGCAAGCGAGCAGCGCATAAGCGCTACAGCTTTTGAGTCGATGTTAAGATGCAGGACCGGTTCGGCACCGCCAGGTGCCGGCAGACTCTGCGCAAAGGATGATAGCGTGATTCGACTCTGGAAAACTCTGGCCTGCCTGACCCTCGCCTTGCCACTGCTCGCCAACGCGCAGAGTAAGCTGATTCTGCCGCAAAACCAGGACGACATCCGCCGGCTGACCGAGCGCGCCGATGCCGGCCCTTGCGTCAAATGCGGCGTCATTACCGACGTGCGCAGCGCGACGCGAGAACGCAGCCCGGGCCGCGCGCCCGAGGCGCCGCCGGTCAGCGGCATCGGCAACAACGTCGCGACGACGCCGATCATCGGCAAAGCGGCGGTCAAGAACGCGCGCAACGCCAACAAGCCGATCAGCTACTACAAGATGACCGTGCGCTACGACGACGGCACCTACGCCTTCTTCGAGCAGGACGACGAACCGGCAGTGAAAAAGGGCGACCGCGTCGAAGTTATCGACGGCCGCGTCGAGCGTCGCACCGAGTAATCGTCAATCAGTCGAAGTAGCTGCGCGCGGCCTCGAAACGCTGCGCGTAGTAGCGCGCATCGAGCTGATCGATGCGCACCCGGCCATTGCCCGACGGCGCGTGCACGAAACGGTTTTCGCCGATATAGACGCCGACGTGCGAGAACGACGCGTTGCTCGTATTGAAGAACACCAGGTCGCCGGGGCGCAGGCTGGCGCGCTCGACCGGACGCCCCTGGCGCGCGATGTCGGCGGCGCTGCCACGGATCTTGAGCCCGGCGCCGTGGTCGTAGATATACGAGACCATGCCGCTGCAATCGAGCCCGGCCTGCGGATTCTTGCCGCCGAAGCGGTAACCGGTGTCGATCAGGCCGAGCGCGAACAGCGTCACCTCGTTGCCTTTGGCCGAAAAACCGGCGCGCTCGGCCGCCGGAGCAGGCGATCGCGGCGACGGCGCGCTGGCGCACGCCGCCAGAACGATGCACAGCGACGCCACGATCAAGGTACGGATTTTCATCCGGGCAGTATAGGCGAGTCTGGCCGGCGGAATCGAGTGGATTGTGCGGCTTCATCCCGCCCGGTGTGGCTATTTCGCCAATCGGATTTCGCTCGCCAACTGACCGGTTTGTGTATCATCGAGAGCCCTACCCAGACACGGAGATGCACCATGAATTCCCTCGGCGGCTACCACATCGAAGACCTGCACCCCGGAATGAGCGCGAGCGTCGCAAAAACGGTGAGCGAAGCCGACGTCGTGCTGTTTTCCGGTATCTCGACCGACGTCAATCCAGTCCATCTGGACGAGGAGTACGCGAAAACGACGCAATTCGGCGGACGCATCGCGCAGGGCATGCTGTCGGCCGGCTTCATCTCGGCGGTGCTGGCTAACAAACTGCCCGGCCCGGGCTGCATCTATCTGGCGCAGACGCTCAAGTTCAAGGCGCCGGTGCGCATCGGCGACACCGTCAAGGCGACCGTGACGGTGCGCGAAGTGTTTGCCGGCAAGCGCCGCTGCGTCCTCGACGCGGTGTGCACGGTCAACGGCAAGACGGTGATCGAGGGCGAGTCGACGATGTATTGCACCACCGCGGCGTAGCGCGCCGCTCAGCGGATGAAGTGGAAGTAGCCGATCAATTGCCGCAGGCTCGCAGCGCCCGCTTTCATATGCACCGTTCGTTCGGTGACGCCGTCAATCGCCGCGGTCGTCTGCTCGATGCCGGCGACGATGCCCTCGACCTGGCTGGCGATTTCATTGCCGGCGGCCGCCTGCTGGCGCGTTCCTTCGGAAATATGCTGCGAAATCGACGCCACTTCCTCGCCGTGCCGCGCCACCGAATCGAGCCCGCTGCGCGCGACAGCCATCGCCGCGTCGGTGCTGGCGACATGCGTCCCCGCCGATTCCATGGTCGACAACGCGATTTGCGTGACGCGTTGAATCTCCTGGACGCTGGCCGTGATTTCGACGGTCTGCGTACTCGACTGCTCGGCGAGCTTCCTGACCTCGTCGGCGACCACCGCAAAGCCGCGCCCCGCCTCGCCGGCGCGCGCCGCTTCGATCGCCGCGTTGAGCGCCAGCAGGTTGGTCTGATCGGCGATGCCGCGGATCACATGGCTGACGCGGTCGATCGCCAGGATCGACTGCGACAGATCGGCCATCGTCCGACCGGCGTCGCCGACCGTCGCCACCACGCTGGCCGTCGCCGTCAGGCTCTGCGCCATGCTCGAAGACGCTTCGCCGAGCAAGCCGTGCGAGGCCTCGACCGCCTGCGTCGAGCGCTGCGCGCTGTCGGCGATCTCGTTGACCGAAGCGACCAGCTGTTCGACTGCCGACGCAATGCCGCTCACCGCATCGGACTGGGCCTGCGTCACCCGCCGCGTGTTTTCCATCTCGCCGCTCAGCACCTGCGCGCTGTCGCCCATCAGGTCGGCCGACTCGGAGATCTCGGCCATCATTGCCTTGAGGTGAGTCTGCATGGTGACCAGCGCATCGTTGAGCTTGCCCAGTTCGTCCTCGCGGATGAGCGGTATCTCGTCGGTCAGCTCGCCCTGCGCAATATTGTCGAGACGGCCGACGATGCGACCGATGATGGTCAACACCTGGCGCTGCGTGAACAGCAGCGCGATGCTGGCGGCAATGCTGGCAGCGCCGAAAACCTGCAGCAGCACATCGGTCACTGCGGCGGGAACGCCGAGCGACGAATCGAACTGGTGGACGACCACGCCGCCGACCTGCATGGCGAGCAGCAAGAAGACCAGACCGTTGAGCTTGGCCTTGAGCGAGACGCGCTTCCAGAACGGCGTCCTGGGAAGCGACGCGCGCCCCGCCTTGAGCTTCTGATAGAAGGCCTCGGCGTCGGCCACCTGCTGCCGGGTCGGTTCGGTGCGCACCGACATGTAGCCGGTGATCTCGCCGCCCTTGAGGACCGGAACGATCAGCGCGTCGACCCAGTAAAAGTCGCCGTTCTTGCAGCGGTTCTTGACGATGCCGCGCCACGGCCGTCCCTGCTTGATGGTCTCCCAGAGCCACGCGAAAGCGCCGGGCAGCATGTCCGGATGGCGGATCACGTTATGGTTCTTGCCGATCAGCTCGTCACGCGAAAAGCCGCTGATCGCGACGAAGGTGTCATTGACGTAGGTGGTGATTCCCTTGAGGTCGGTACGTGAAACGATGTAGTGCCCTTTCGGGAAAGGCACTTCGGTGTTGGTGATCGGCAGATTGGTCTTCATGGCAATTAATCACTATCGTCAGCAGGGTTTTGTCAGCGCAGATTTTCCTTCAAAAACCGCGTTTGGAACGGCTTTCCAAAAAAAATACCCCTGGAATAGCAAGCGCTTAACCCCAAGCCCCGACTCACAGCAGCACGATGTCGTATAGGCCGGGCATCGAAAACCTGCCGTTATGAATCAATAACTTGCAACCGATACTTACTTCACGGCTCGCTCTGGCTACCCACCCAGCTACCCATAGAGGGCGGGCTTGTAGTGGATTTCATGGGACGAGATCGTGCACCTTTACTCTTGCGCCGCCTCAGATGGCGGATCCATTCAGCTGCCCGGATCGTTCAGCTTATAGCTGGTGCTGCGCCCGCCCGCGGCTGTTTTTTGCAGCACGCCGCGCGAAAGTAAATCGTTGATGTCGCGTAGCGCCGTATCCGGCGAGCACTTGGCCATGGCTGCCCACTTGCTGTTGGTCAGTTTGCCCTCGAAGCCGTCCAGCAGTCGGTTGAGCAACTTCACCTGCCTTTCGTTCAATGCGATCGCTGCCAGGCGCTGCCAGAAACGCGCCTTGACCAAAACCGCATCCAGCGTGTGCTGGGCTTGATCGACCGCCCGGAGCAGGCTATCGAGGAACCAGGCCAGCCACGCGGTGACATCCAGCGTCCCTTTCTGGGTCCGTTCCAGGATGTCGTAGTAGGCCTTGCGCTCCCGCTGAATCTGCGCCGACAGACTGTAGAACCGTTGCGAACTGCCGTCCGCCCGCGCCAGCAGAAGGTCGCCAACCGCCCGGGCAATCCGCCCGTTGCCATCGTCAAAGGGATGCAAGGTGACGAACCAGAGATGCCCCAGGCCGGCCTTGAGTAGCGGCGGCTCGCCACTATCGCCATTCAACCAGTTGAGAAACCGCGCTGTTTCGATTTCGAGACGCTGCGTCGGCGGCGCCTCGAAATGCACCTTTTGCCGCCCCATGGGACCGGACACAACCTGCATCGGTCCACTGGCATCATCACGCCAGCCAGCGACCTTGATTTTGGAAAGCCCCGAGTAACCCGTCGGGAACAGCGCGGCATGCCAAGCAAACAAACGCTCGCGTGAAATCGGTAGATGGCAATTGGCCGTCGCATCGACCACCATCTCGACCACGCCCTCCACGTTCCGATCGACCGGTGCCAGCGCACCGATGTCCACGCCCAGGCGACGGGCGATACTGGAGCGCACCGACGCGACATTCAGCTGCTCGCCCTCGATCTCGCTGGTTTTAACGACATCCTCGGTCAACGCAACAAGACTGGCCTGGTCGCGCAGTGCCGCGCTCACGTCGGTCAGCCGCCCGATCAAGACGCCCTGCGCCCGGCTGACGTCGGCCAATGGCCCGGCCAGAACCGCCAGGTCGTAGCGCCAGTCTGGCCAGTCCGGAGCCTGCCAGATGTACTTGTAATCACCGTATTTCATGCGGCGATTATGGGCCGTTTTCTCCGCTCAGACAAGCCAATCGCCGCGCCAAATGCGGTGTTTATGGCGAAAATTCGCCGCAAGGATATCCTGTAATCCAGGCGACTCTTCTACTCCACACCAAGAGCCTTGAACACAGCATCTACCGGATCTGAATAAAAGCTGGTCTGGAACTTGGCGAACAGTTCTCCGGGCACCGAGGGCAAATCCGTCACGCTCGACATTGGCAGCAAGATTCGCTTGGCCCCTGCATCAAATGCCACCTGAAGACTCTCGGCCAGATTTCGCGCTTGCGTGATCGTGCCGCCAAGACTCATGTCACCCATCACGACCATCTGGCTTTGCATCGGCTTACCTAAGGCTGCCGAACATAGGACAATCAGGCTGGCGAGCGTCAGAGCCCCTGGGTTGCCGGTATTTTGCAATTCGACCAGATGCAGGTGGAAGTCCTTCTCGGTCGGATGAATCGACGCGCTGACCCGCGAGGCATTGGCCTTGAAATAGTCGAAGGCCACACGAACAGGCTCACGCGAAAGCTGGCCCGATACCGACAGCTTCCCGCCGCCCGCAATCGTCTGGATCTCCATGCGATAGACACCGGGCATACCGTTGGCGCCAATGGTGATGGTGTGCAGAATTCCGGGGTTGGGGCGCCCCTCTGGAATCAATCCACCACCGCCCTGCTCCGGCACGTTGATGAACCGCTCCTGCTGATCCTCAAGGTCGATATAGGAAAAATGGACGTCGTAGAACTCCATGCCGCCGATTTTCTTCAACTGTTCCTTCACGCGTCGCCGGGTTTCAAGCGCGTACTCGAGGCATCTTCTGACCGCATCCTTGCTGTACTCGCCATCGGGGTAGATCAGCTTCAACAAGCCAGAAACGGTGCGACGCACCGCGATCGTGTCGCGCTGGTTGAGGTTGTTTCCCAGCTTGAACCACTTGTCTACGGCATCGGCGAAACTGCGCTTCCGCATTTCCCTCAGCCATTCGGCCAGATAATCGACGATCAAGCCGTACTGGTTGGTAAAAAACTCCGGCCGCATTTTCGGGATTTCCCAGCCGGGGATATACGCGTGGAAACGATCAAAGAATGCCGAATCGATCATCTCGTCCGGGAAGGGCGCAAAGAGGTGGCTCGTCTTTACCAGCGACTCGACGGACTGCCCCTGCGGCAGGTTGCCGACAAAAACCATGGCGGCGCTGGCATTGATCGACTCGCGACCGCGCGAGAAAGACCCGCTGGCCATGTAGTCCTTCATGATCTGGATGCCATCGTGGTCCTTGAAGTTGATGCCGGCCACTTCATCAAAAGCCACCGTATCCCACAATCCAACCAGCCCGACCTTGCGCGAAGCCATGTTGTAAAAGAGGTTGGCGACCGTCGTCTGCCCACCGGAAATCAGAATCGAGTTGGGACTGATTTCCTTGTAGATATGGCTCTTGCCCGTGCCTCGGGGGCCGAGTTCGCACAGGTTGTAGTTGTTTTCAACCAGCGGAATCATGCGCGCCAGCAGATGCCATTTGGCGCGCTCCTTGAAACAGGTCGGCTCCATTCCGGTTGAGCGCAGCAGCGCATCGATCCACTGCGCCTCCGTGAATCCCTTGCGCGCTTCGAACAGTTCGGCCATATCCATATTGGGCATCTGGATCGGCTTCAAGTCCGAAATCACAAAGGGAGATCCCTTCCTGTTCTCTTCAAAGCGGTACTGGATCGTGATGATGCACCAGATGCCACCGACCAGCAGCTTCTCGAATTGACGAACATAGCCGTCTGAAATCTCGGCATTCTTGATGCCAAGATTCGAAAGCAGTGCCTCATAAACGTTGCGGGTTTCGTTGAGCCTGACGGTGACCTTATCAATCACCTTGAACGAACCGCTCTCACGGATCTTGCTCTTGACCTTCTCCGCCTCATCCGGCCGAACGAAATTTTCGGTGAGGATTTGCTTGACGGTCTCCATGCCGGAACGAATCGTATCGTCGTCCGACGACGCGCAGTACATCCCCAGCAGGTACTCAAGGACATAGACGGGGACGTTCGCGCCTTCCTTGATCAACTTGGTCAGGTCCTTGCGCACCACACGACCGGCGAAGCGCTCCGTGAGCAACTTGTCGAGGTCCGTATCGAGCGCCGGACTGGCCTCTTCTTCCACTGTGTTGTCCATGCTGCCGAATCCTAAAAATCGTTGCTGAATGCCAGATCAACTTTGACCGCCGCCCGCCATGCCTCGGCCTTGGTCTTCACGTCGCGCACCACAAGGAAATAATCCCTGTTGCGGTCGTAGGTGCCCGAGGCGATGGTCAGGATCACCGATTTCTTGCGCTCGTCCAACAGTTGTGACGGGCTATCAAAAGTCACCATCTGCTCATCGCTGATCAATGACTCGCCGTCGCGCAGCGATACCGCCAGCGTCACCGGCAAGACCCGCTCGCTCACCGCCTCGGTCTGAATCAGCTCGAAACGCTGCTTGTTGGTCACTACCTTATTGCTGGACCCCAGAAGGCTGACTTCGACCGTCTTGATCCTCGTCTTCTCGGATTCGCTTTCCTTGACGGAAATCACCGGCACGACGATTTCCTGAGGCATCGCGCTACCATGAACGAAGCGGGCGCCTCCCGAAAAATGGAATCTCGCTGCCCCCTTTGGCACCCAGAAATCAACGCTTTCAGTACCCGTTCCGGTCCCCGCGGTGAGCGACGTATTTCCGGACCAGGCTTTCGGATTCGTGCCCAAGCCACGCCCCAACAGATAGCGCTTTTTCGCTTTGATGGCGCCTGCCGGCTCGGCTTCAAGTTTAGAGCGATCCGCCTCGGACATCGCCGATTCCTGATAGAGAAAGCCGTGGTCAGCCGTCAGGAATACAGTGGAGCCGTTCAGGCTTTTGACGATGAAATTGACCGTTTCCGCCAGTTCGCGGATGGCGTCCGTGACCGCTTGGAACGTTTTGGTTTCCGATGCCTGCTTGTCGCCAATCATGTCGATCAGATCGTGATAGACATAGATCAGCTTGTGCGGCTGGATGTACTCCCGGCCCTTGTTGCGCCCCAATTCCATCAAATCTTCACGCTTGATGGCGACACCACCAAAGCGCGCCAATACCGCCGATCGCTGTTCCAGTGTAGCGGTCGGCATGCCGTCGGCCGTCACGTCAAGATTGGCGTTTGTTTTATAGGCTAGCGCCGCTTTAGGCAACAGGCTGGCCATGCCGAGCGTCGTATAGCTGGGCAGAACGCCAAGCATGGTATCGAGCGAAGCCTTCACCCCCGATTTGCCGTTCAGTTCGCGAACCAGCTCCTCGGCGGCCTCGTAACGGAATGCATCCGAAATAACGACAAAGACACGCTTGCTGCCCGCCGTAAATGCTGGCGCGACCATCCGATCGAAGAAATTCTGCTGATTGACCGTTCCATCCAGCGCCCACGTCGCCAGAAGTCCGCCCTGACCTTCTACAATCGAGCCCCATGCAGAAGAAAGCTGAGACAGGAACCACCCAGAATAGGCGTCCTCGATCTTGTCTCTGAGTCCATGCAACAGCGACCAGCCCATGGGCTCGACGATCTCTACTGCCCGCATGAAGCCACGGTAGAGTTGATCGAAGCGATATAAACCGCCCTGGTAGGCAGAAAATGCCTCGGCCGGATTGGCAAAGCTGAATCCCTGCGCATGGCTTGCCTGCAACTCGAAGAAGTCTGCCGCCGCCACCAGCGCATCGCCACATGCTGAAAATGCCCGAGTCGATTCGTTCGCCCCGGCCAGCAACGGATTCGCCCAATGCCCATCCCGACGACGGGCAATGAGGCTTCGAACGGCATCCATGTTCGCACCGTGGCCCGCGAGGATACGGGCCTTGAGGTCAGCGGCCACGCGTTTTTCAACGACCTGGAAGGTCATGGTATCCACCAGATCGTCGGCAGAAAGTGACGCGATCAGTTGATCCAGATGCAGTTCATCGGCCACCACGGCGGACAGTAGATCGTAACTCGCATAGTTGGCCATGTCGGACCGCCAGCGATTGGCGAACACGGAGGCATTGGCGGCCTTGGATTTCTCCCCGATGACAAAATGGGCCAGTTGCGCCGGCGCGCCGCAGCGTAGCGAGCGCACGAAATCAGTCGCCAACAGCGCAAACAACAAACCGCGCAGAGTCGGCGACGGATCCTTGTAGCCAAACTCTCGCTCCATCAGTTCCCAGAACGGCAAGTCCAACTCGTTGGCCGCGATCTCCTGCAAAGGCTTGGGCGAAACATCCAGATTCACCGCCCCATCGGCGGCCAGAGCAGAAAGAACTTTGAGCAATATGACCGCAGGTTCCGGGGTATCGGCGCGGGCCAGTACCGCAATCATTTTTCGATCCAGATCATCCGGTCCGTCGGCAGCTTCGGTCCAACGCCGCAGCCGTTCGACCCGATCCTTGGCCTTGAGGAACCTAGTCCGTTCTTTCAAATACGAACGCAGGGAAAGGCTACCCAGCCCAAGGTCTTCGAGAAGGATGGACGCGGAGTCTGCCCTGAACACTTTCGATCGCAAACGCAAATCCAGTAGCCAATCGCTGACCGGCTCGGGTTCTTCGTTGGGCGCGTAGATCAGCCAGCGCTTACCTTTACCCGCCGACTCGACCAGTACCTTGGCCCTCAGTGCCGGCGTCTGGTCGAGTCGAATCACCTGAACGCCTGGCAAATCGAGGGATTCGAGCGTGCCGGAAAACTCGCCATCAGCGTCGTTCCAAAAAACGATGGGCTGGTCAGCAAACAGTGATTTGATCGCATCGGAAATTCGTTGGTTGCTCACTTCATGCCTTTCAGTTGTGCCGCAACTTCATACTATTTGTTCCGCGCTTCTCGTAACGAAAATCAACGGGCATTGTCAGGAAAATTTATCTGGATTATTTTGACAATGGTCTCTCACCTCTTTTACCCATTTATCGTACCAATACCACTTTCCGACGACCTCTGTTCCGAACCCATGCTTTGGGTTCTTGCCTTCCTTCGATTTCCAAAATTGGCTATGGTGGTGCATCGAAAACTTAGGGAAACCTTCAGCTTTCATCATCTCAACTATCTGAGAAGGCAATAGTTTCGGTTTTTCGGTATCTTTCATCAATGCGTATGTAGCATTTACCTGATGAGCGAGATTCGAGTCAGATTTAATAAATTCGATGACCCGATCAGCCTGCCCTTTGTTGTTGGCAGTTTTAGCGACAAATAAGACGCGATATGCGAACTTCGGACTGTTGAACTCTTCATCAGACAGAGATCCGTCGAATCCTTCAACAAAAGTCTGGATATGTTTTGGTAGTTCGCTATGTTCAGCTAGCACATCTACCTGCCCTTCAGTCAGCGAGGCAAACTGTAGGCTGAATGACAAGTGCTGATCAATTCCATGCTGTTCACCAAAGAATTTTTTTATGTAAAGGTTGTAGTTGAGGCAACAGGCTTGAAATCTGGCGCTCAACAGATTGTCGATTCGAGTCGTCATTTGATGCTCGATCTCATGACGCAATTCGATCAGGAATCGAAGATTGTTGGCAGCGTCTTTGTCAATGGGTGAGCCGTCACAACTCAAGCACCGATCCAACTCCCAGTGCTTTTGCGCTCCTCGCGAAGTAGTATCAAACTTCTTCCTACCCCCTGGCAGAATCTTGAAATAGCGGTAGTCAATTTTCTTTTCCCGATAGAAAGCATGGAGAAGATATGTCCAAGCGATCACCATCAAGACCACATAAATTTCAGACTTAAATGTGATCGCTGGATTGTTAAACACCTGAACAGCGGCCAAAGCAGCTTCTCTCGACTTTCGCAGCAGTTCCAATTTGACGGATTTAAGGCGTCGTACGCGATGATTCGCCATCCCGGCATGGCGTTGCTCAACCATCAACCGGCCCCTCTTCATCCGTTTCATCGTCCTGCAACTCGGCCTCGATCTGCTCGATGCTTGGCAGATAGCGCGCCAGATCGGCGGGCAGATCCAGCTTGTACTCCGCCACACCGATGGGCTGAGTCATTCCACGCAACGCATATTCGGCGACGACACGGTGTTTCTGCTTGCACAGCAGCAGGCCGATCGTCGGTTTGTCGTCCTCGCTTTTTAGATGCTCATCGACCAGGGTGACGTAGAAATTGAGTTGCCCGACGTGCTCCGGCTTGAAGGCGCCGCCCTTGAGCTCCACCACCATGAAGCGATGCAGGCGATAGTTATAGAACAGCAGGTCGATATAGAAATCTTCTCCCTCGACCTCCATCGGCACCTGGCGACCGACGAAGGCGAAGCCATCGCCCAGTTCCATCAACAGCTTGGTCACGTGGCGCGTCATTGCATCCTCGATTTCGCGCTCCAGCGCCTCGTTCGAAACGCCAAGGAAATCGAAGATGTACGGGTCCTTAAGGGTCTGTTGCGCCAATTCGGAATCCGGCGACGGCAGACGCTTGTCAAAGTTGGTCACGGCGTTGCCGGACCGTTGGTGCAGGCAGGTCGAAATGTGGTGCCACATTACGTTACGCGACCAGCCATGCTCGATGGCTTGGGCCACATACCATTCCCGTTCCTCTCGGGTCTTCAGCTTGGTCAGCAGCAGAAGGTTCTGGCCCCAGGGCAATTGTGCAACAGCCTGTTGCACAAATTCAAAGTCAGGCCATTCCTCGGCAAAACGCCGCATGTAGAGCAGATTCCGGCGCGAGAAGCCTTTCATGTCCGGGAACGCCGCGGTCAAATCCCTGGCCAGCCGATCAATGACCTTGGCGCCCCACCCCTGCGCTTTCTGGCGTTCCAAAATGTCGCATCCGACCTGCCAATAGAGCAGGACCAGCTCGCGGTTGACCACCAGTACCGCACGCTGTTGCGCAGTATGAATGCGCTCCTTCAGGCTGGAGAGCCAGTTCGGGTAATCCGCAGGCAGTGCAAGCTTGTCAGTCATCACCACGTACCCCTCCCGGGCCGACCGGACCCTTGAATGATCGAACCCATCTCACAACCGAGTTGCGAAGAAGGAAACTGAACCAATCAGCCCAATCGCTACCACCCCAAGCGCGCCTACCAGCTTCCGGATCTTTGCATTCATGAAGTCACGATAAGCAGAAAAATCGCTTGTCACGCTTTCAAGATTCGCTCCAAGATGGACGGAAAGGGTCTCCAGCTTTTCATTCTGCCGGGCAATATCCCCGCCAAACGAAACGACCTTCTGTTCGGTATCGGATGAACAGCCTTGAAGATGAGCAATTTGGCCAGACCATTTGCTGTCATTGGCCTGCAAGTCAGATGACATTTCCGTACATCGACCCATGACATTCGATACTTCTTTATCGACATGCTCTTCCAGCGCTGCTGCCTGGTGTGAAACGTGTTCAAGTGCCGTTTGCAGTTGTGTGGCTGCCCTGGCCAATGAAGATTCCACTGAGTACAAAAGATTATCTCGGGTAGCCTGCACCTCGTTGGCAATGCTGATCAGCTTTTTCGCACCATCCTGCGTCAAGCCTCTCAGCTCAAAATAGTCAGTTACCAGTTTTTCGAGCTCGGCATTCTGCTTTGCCAGTATTTCATGCTGGTCTTGAAGCTCCAGAGTGTGCCGTTCAATTCGTTGCGTCTGATCCTTGATGATGCCCTGCTGCGTGGATAGCAGTTCCTGCTGCTGCTGCAAGCGTTGTGACTGAACGATACTCAATACCATCAACTGGCCGATGGCCTTGGAGAAAGCCGCCTGAGTTTCAACCGCATCAAGCTGTGCATTCTCCATCGTGCTGTCAAAGGTAACGACGTCACCAACTTTTTCCCAAAAGCCTCGCTTTTCGTAGTTGTCGCGAGTCTTTCTAAAATTACCCAGTCGCTCGAAATTTTTCTTGAAATCCTTGATAAGGCCATCGAGGTCGATCTGCCGAAGCAAATCGTCGGGAACCTGAATTTGTGACATCTGGCGAATAAGCTCAGTCATTACTTCTCAACCTTTTTGTTTTCTTCGTGGTCCAGCATCATTGCTTCCAGTTCATCATCCATATGCTTTGATTCTACAAGCCCTTTTTTCATCGCCGACAAGGTGGCGTCACGGCTTCGCACCGCCTTCTCAGCGCTAAGCACTGCGTTGCCCACGTGTGACTTGCTCCGCGACAAATCGGCTTCCATCTCGCGATACTGCTCAATGCATAGCTGATACTGCGTCGAGTTGTCGAACTGAGCTTGAAGCATCTGCGCCATTCGCTCGAAGACCGCTCCGCTCGCTTCCATGTTCTCGATTTGCGCGGTCAGCATCTCGGTCCCGCTAGCGTTCAGCCAATCGAAAAACTTGTCGATTCCGAAAACCACCAACGCTGTCACTATCCCCGTAAGAATCGCTGTGATGGCAGGGGTGAGAAAGCCGGACAGCGGGACAAGAAGCGGGATGGAAAGAATGAATCCCTCCACTGATTTCTCAAAAAGCAAACCCAAACTCGTCGTCACTACCGCTGCAATGATTTTTGTTGCTTGCCGGGCGACCTCGACGGCGGACATTCCTGGGGGCGGATTAGTCACGATCTTGATTGCTTCCCACAACCCTTTCATTCCTTCCCTGATGACCGTGACCACTTTCGCCGCTGTCGTAACGACGCTATTGATGATGTAGGTCAGGAGGTTGCTGATCAGGCCCTGGATACCACCAGAAACAAGGCTTTTGAAGATGTGATCAAGCTTCCCCTTGATGCGTTCAGCGACGTTGCGGAGCGCTTCAATCACATGATTGACAAAGGTCTCCTGCAAGCTGGGATCCTTGGCAATGCGATTGACTTCAACATAAGAGCCATTGACCAATTCATATAGCAGCAACCCTGTTGCCTGCCTGAACGCGTTCCTGCCAGCCTCTTCCGCACCCGTGACAAGCAGTTCTTCACCTTGCTTCATAAACTGCGCGTTGAAGAGTGCATCGTCAAGGTGTTGCTCCGAGATGCTTATTGTCTGCTCGACTCTGTCGACATCAACGCCGTAGTGTTCGGCATTGGTTTTCTCAGGTTCTCGCTTGTTTCTGGCGGCAGACCAATCGCTCTTGTTCTTGTCACCCATCGACTGGTTGATATCCGATTCGGAAGGCACGAGATTTTCAGTCGCATTGGCCATCGAAACCCGCTCTTGCTTCGACATCATCAGGTTGCTTCTGGCATCCCTTTCGATCTTTTCGACGGCGGTTACGTGGTCCAGATGCATCCGACCGTCGCGTGGCAGTTCATTGCCCGTCCAGGCACTATTGATGTCTTCTCCGCTCTGAAACATTGCCTTTCGTTTTCCTGGCAACTCGGCATCATAGGGCGAACGGTCAATCGGCCCATCCATACTCCTGCGGTAAGCGTCGTATCGCGCGGCATCGCTTTCGTTGGCAACGATGCCATCCTTGAAGTTGTGCGTCGTCGTAACATTGCCACCAGCTTTGTCGTTGAACATGGCTGGTGTGAGGCCAAACGGACCAATGATCTGTTTCAGCACCTGGTCTCTGCAACTATCCAGCAACTCGTCAATCCGTTTAGCCTTCAATGCTGACCGGTTGAGCGCATGGAGCGGGGTACCTGATTCCAAGGACGAGTTTGGCGCTTTCGCAAGGATCTGCGCATCAGTCATCACCTGCGCCTCCCGTGATCGCCTTCACGCTGTCGAGCAGGTCGCCAAATTTCCCATAATTCACCTTCACGCCCTCATCAAGATCGAGCTGGATGCGCATATCGGCGTAATGACGAAGTTTTTCGTCGAAGGCGAGGAGTTCGGTCTGCTTCTTGCGCAACACTTCAATCTGCTTGTTGATTTTGGTACGCGCAGCGGCCGACGTCGCCGCATCGGCGTCGTTGTTCATCAGGTCGATGCGCGCTGCCATTTTGGCCGTGAGCGGCACCACATATTCGGCCCGCATGCGGGAAAGCGTTCCCTCGTGGTAGCGATGCAGATAGACCAGGCACTGGAAGGCGCCCTGCTTTCCGCTGGAAAATAGCCAGTAGATCGGGCGTTTCTTGTAGGTTTGGAGGTGGTCCTTGTAGAAGCTGCCTGAAACGTAACGACGGATGGTCTCCTCGGGCGTTTCGTTGCCCTTCTGCCCCAGACTCTCGGCCAACCAGGCCATGTTTTCGTCAAGCGTATCGGCGCCCCAGACGGCGAGCAGAAACTCACGAACGCGGTTGGCGGCATCGTCCTCGAACCAGAGTTCATCGGTGAGCGGAACGATTCCATCGGCGTCGGCCGGGAAGGTCTTGTAGCGTGTGGAATCGAAGCCGACGTTGCCAGCGTGGGCATAGATCAGGCCAGGCTCGTCGAGGCTGTAACGGCCCATCATGCAACCGACCGCATAGGAGAGCAACTCCTCCATGGTGTCCTGGAGGAAGCGTACCCACTGCTCCTTTTCGACAAACTTTCCACCGTAGCGGTAGGCGGGATTTACCGTCAGGGATATCTGCGCGATCGGAACGTCTGAGGTCAGTTCGTCGCTCAGATCGTAGGCGTCAATGATGAGACGGTTAATTTCCTCTTCTAGGCGCTTAATTTCGGCGATGGTAGCGCGATTCTGAGCGATCCATATGGAATAGCTGGACTCGATGGTGAGTGCGGGCTCGGTGGAGGCTGTCAGCAAGGGAAGACCTTGGAATTCCCAAGAGTGTTCGTATGCGTTCCAGTCATTTTGGGAACTGGCTATACAACTACGCGTCATCTGAGAAACTGGCGGTAATGGCCTGCTGAGCGGAACAGACTTGACGTCCACGAATTTAGTGTGAAACGTGGGGTTGAGAAGTTGCAGGATAATTGCTGCAAAATTTGAATTTAGAAGGCCAATAATCTGTGCAATGGTTTCCTCATTCTCAAAGAATATAGCCGGCCCGCTATCGGCGAATGTAGTATCTACAGGCAGATAGCGGAACCCGGATCCGCTCGAACTAATATCATTCCAAGTAACACCTTCCTTGTACCAAAGTGCCTCAGGGATTATTCGAGCGACGCTATTACTTCGATAGTAGTCTCGCGACTCATCAGACCAATCGACCACGTTTTCTATGTTTCCAGCCCACTTGCGATAATCACCGCCTTTGGCATACAGCAACCATTTTTTCCCTCTGCCCACGCACGCAGCACTCACTTCCCAGAAAAACCGCACGAACCTAGCGTTGTCTGAAGTGACGTTTTTTCCTTCACCAATTGTTACTGATTTGACTTTTTCGAACTCAAATGCGGCTACGAGTTTTGGACTAACCCAATATGCCAGAGGACTACCTGGGATCTTCTTAAATTCGTGTTGAAAAATAGTCGCATAACGGTTCCCGCCATTAGTAAGCGCGGTACGCTTAGTCTCTTCTCCCCCTGCAAGAAGCCGAAAGAATACTGGCCGAAATCCTTTAGGGGGGCAGTTCTGCAGCACAAATGCTGTCGTCTGAACGACCTCGCCAGAGATACTCCCAAAGGCTCGAGCCCCCAAGTGAGCCATTGTGCATATAGTCTCTTCTTGGATTATCCTTTCTCGCATTTTCTCAAATGATGACAAGAACATCCAACTCTGCATCGTAACCATTGCGTTGTAGCCAGCATCCTTCGCCAGCGTGAATCCACGCTCGATGAAGCACGCGAACAGGTCACTCTTGGCATCGGGAAAGTAGTCCTTTGCGAATTTCTTCAAGCGAGTGTTCATGCCGCCGCTGCCCATATACGGAGGATTCGCCACCACCGTATCAAACTTCTTTTTCAGTATCGTCGCCTGTGCAATGAACGGTAACAAGTCGTGCGCCGCAGCCAGAGCGAAAACATCACCTAGCTGCATCGCCTTCCCCACCCCTTCAGTCAAGGCCGGCAATCCTCTCGCTAATTCATCGGAAATCTGGATCAGCGATCCAAAGGTCTTAGCATGGACAAACGCCTCTATCAGTGACGCAAGCAGCGCCCTACTTATTCCGAACGGCTTGAGATGCCTGTCCAACTCGTCATGCTCCAACCCCTTGCTCTCCTGCAAGGACAACACATTGAGCCGTGGCGGGTTATCCAGCAGGCGCCGATCATCGGCGCGAGCCTTCATCAGCAACGCAAACCCCGCCAACTGCGCAGCGCGGTCGTCGATGTCGAGACCGAAAATGTTCTTTTCCAGAATCAGCCGCGGAATGCCACGCAACTGATAGCCACGTTCGAGATAAATCGCTTTCAAGACATCGTAAGCCACGACCAGAATGTGACCGGAACCGCACGCGGGGTCGAGCACCGTAATCGTTTCCGGGTTCAAGCTTCCGCCATCGTCGGCCATGCGCGTCTGGATCAACGCGTCAAGCTGGATCTGAACCTCGGGCGTCTGCTCGGCGGGCTCGATGTAATACGGCCACTGACTCTTGAGCGCCGACGCTGGATTGGCCATCATCCACAGGCGGCCGATACTGTTCTGCACCAGATACTGGACAATCCAGTTCGGCGTGAAGAGCTGAGTCGCGGCCGGAATGTCCTCGCTCTTGACCACCTTGCCGATCACCTCGTCCTTCCGGTCGCTGATGTAGAACTGGTAGAGCCAGCCGATGATTTCCACCTGCTGCCAGTCCTCCTCGGGAATCGCTTCGACCAGCTTGGCGACGATGGAATCGGTGCGGATGAGGTTGTCGGGCAGCAGCAGTTCGCTTTCGTCGTCGATGCGCTCGAACAGGAAAGGCATCGCGCTGGATAGCGCGTTGCACTGGGCAACCAGAATCAGTTTGAAAAGCTCGCCGTCGCGATTTCCCGCCAACTGCATTTCCATCGCCGTGTCGGTATTGAGCCCGGGTAGGCCCAGTTCCGCGGCGTGGCGCAAGACCTCGGGCAATCCGCCGTCTCGGCTGGACAACACACGCTGCCCGTGCCCAAGGTAGTCATGAATTTCCATGTAACGCAGGGCGGCAAAGCGGTTGAACCAGGTGTAGGCGACGGCTTCCATGGTTTGCCCGAAGCCGTCCTTGCCGATCCGCTTGATCAGGCGATCGCGCTGCGGAGCGATGCTGGCCGGCCACTCGCGGCCTTCGACAATCAGGATATCGCCGCGCTTCTCGGCGGGAGCCGTGGTCTGGCTGCTGATGCCGAGCTGGTTGGCGCGCGCTGTGACGGCAGCGATGAAGTCCTTGCGCGCTTGCGGCGCGTAGGTTTTGAGCTTGGCCTTGTTCATTTTTTTCTTCTGTGGGCTATTGGATGCGGGCGCGATGGCCAGTGGCGATGACGCCGAGCAGCTCGGATTTCAGCCGGGCGATGTAGTCCTCAACCTCGGCTTCCGTTTCGAGATAGGTTTTTGTCCCTAGGTCGGAGAGTTTGATGACCTTCACCGGCTTGGGCTCGGCGGCAACGAGTCGGGTGGACGTGCCGCCGGTTGTGAGCGGCATGGTGGTCGTGTGGCCGGCCTCTACCTGGCTTTTCCCTTGTTGCTGCTTGGCTTTTCTGGCTTGCACAAACTTGGCGATCTTGGCCATCGCCGCGTCCTGCAGCTCGTTCGACTGTTCATGCGTGTAGTGAATCTTTGGAATGCTGGAAAAACCAGCGAGTTGGACCTTGAGATCCTGCAAGGGTTTGAGCGCCTGATTGCGCAGGTCGGCATCGACGTGCGCCGCATCGAGCGCCTGCTGGGTCTCGTTGATCTTGGCGTCGAGAGACAACAGTGCCTTGGCCCGCCGGTAACCCGACTCCGCACTATTTACCGCATCGACAATGACAATCAGCCCTTCGATGCGGTTGATTTGGCCGTAAGGCGTCTTGTTGCCGCGAATCGATTCGAGCTCTTTGAGCGCTGCCGACGCCGCCGGATCCTTGTCGAGCGCTTCACGGTTGTCGGCAAAGTTGTCAAGTGCTTCAAGCAGACGGGCCCAGACACCGACTTGGGTTTTGTAGAAACTGAGTACGTCATGCGCGTCGTCGGCCGCATCGAGCCAGTCCGCTCTGCCTGAGACCATGGCGTCGAGAAATTCGAAGGGGTCGCGGACCGCCAGTTGCTTGTCGATACTGGCCTGAATCCGTGTAATGACGTCCAGCCCCGGGTAATGCTTGGCGTTGGCCTGGAAGCGGGCCTTGTCGAGTTCCGCGCGCAGCTTTTGCAGGTTCTCGCGGTAGTGCGCAACCAGGCCATCCTCATCCTCCGGCGCGACCAGCGAGAACAGATCGCGGTGCAAGTCGCGGGCCTTGGCCCGTGTAGCGGCATCGGAGGTCTTGCGCTTGAGGATCGAGACCTGCTTGAAACGGGCCGCCTTGGTCAGCGGATCAATGGCGGATTTCGGGTCGAGGTCGGCGCCTTCGAGCATCAGCTTGATTTCGCCGGCCATGAACAGGCGCGCAATCAGCAGTACCGTCTCCCATTCCGGCTTCCAGCCCCAGGGGATGCCCGCGAACTTGTCGACGGTATCGGACAGCAATACGCGGCTCTGGCTGGCGGCGATGTTGAGATATTGCCGCATTTCGGCCATCGCCAGCGGGTTTCCGTCCTCACCGCCCAGAGCCATGCTCTGCTGCCCCAGCGTGTCCGCCATGAGGATGGCGCGAATCTCCGCGATGGGGTCAGGCTGCCGATGCTTGAGGTAGGTCAGCTTGCTGTAGGTGTTGGAGATCAGGTAATTGACGATCTCATCGAGCAGTCCCGACGGCGCCATGGGCTTGATCTTGAGCTTCTGACCGAGCACATAGAAATCTCCCGCCGACATCAGATCGGAAAGCTGATGCAGCAGACGCCCCTTGCGATCGCGATTTTCGTCCTTGCGGTCGTAGAGAATTCGCGTCAGCGACGGCGTGGGCGTACTCGCCTTGGGGCCGACGATGAACTTCTCGATTTGCAGATAGGTGCGCAGCTCGACATCGATTCGCGCATCGGTGGTCATGCGCAGAATGGCTCGGCCGACGCCTTCGACGCTGCGGCCGATGCAGCGCGCTTCGGTGAGCATCTCGTAGTCAATCCCGATCGGCGACACCACCTCGAAGCTCAGCCCCTGATTAGCCTGCCGCCAGGGCGCGCCATCGAGCAGGCGATTGAACTCGTAGTCAGTCTTTGTTTCCCGATGGCGAACCTTGGTCTGGCCGCTGAGCAGTTCGTCGAAAATCAGTTCGGACACCAGTCGCGATATGTCGCTCGACGAGACATCGACAGATTTTATTTCCTGCGAGACGTCGCGCTCCTCGTTGGTCAGGAAGAACCATAGGTCACCGTTTCGACTGACGAGGTTCTGGCGTTCAAGACGCATCAGGCTGTTGGTGATCTCCTGTTTGAGCACCAGCTTGTCGGCATCGATGCGGTCGACGCAGAGCGTGGCGAGATTGTCGATCGACGGCTTGATGGTGTCCGTGACGTAGCGGATCAGGAACAGTGCCCGCAGCAACTTGCGGTCGTAGTCTTCAAGCGCGGCATTCTCGCCGGCCTGATCGATGGCCAGCTTCACGGCCGAATCGAGGAAGCTCTCGATCGACGGATAGAAGTCGTAGAGCGGCACCAGCGCATCGGACTCGCGCCCCGCGTTGATGACGGTCGCCGTCTGGAAGGCATCGAGCATCGAACGTTCGCCGCGCGCCAGATGGCGTCCCGTGGCGCCGACCTTGCGGATCGACTCGAACACTTTCTGCATCAGGAAAAACTGGTACGGGGCGAACGGGTAATGAGTAGCAAAACTTTCGGCATCCTTGAAACCAGGAAGCGCCACGGCGTTGCTGGCAAACGAGAGCTGGTTGTTAAGGATGTCGCCCTTGGCGGCCCAAAGAGCCGCGAGCTCGGCCTTGGCCGCCGGCGTTTTCTCAAGCAGACGCTTGGCGATGACCTCATCGGTGTTGGAGCTGGACAACGACAGGCGCGTATAGAAGCGGCCGGTAATCTTGGAAAAATCGTTGGAGCGTGCGTGATTAGCTTCACCGATGGTGGCGTCGATGTCTTCCTGGCTGGTCACAATGACCCAGGCGCGGCCCTGACAAAGGGTGCCAAGCTCTTCGGTGATGGTTTGCAGGTTGAGCATGAGCTGGGTGTTCTTGCCAATGAACTGCCCCACTTCATCGACCAGGAAAACGATGCGCTGGCCCGGCCCTTTGCTGTCGAGATAGTCACGTACCAGCTTGGCAAAACCTTCGATGTTGATCTTGTAGCTGTCATGGGCATTGTCGAACCAGCGTGCGGCCGACTCGTCGCTCATCCCGAGTGCGCTACCGAGGGCATGAACCACCTCATCGCGCAGGAAACTGACGCCATCCCGGTCGTCTTCCCAGGAAACACCGCGCTTATCCTTGAACGCGGCCTTGAACTTCTCGAAAACGCCCTTGGTGATCAGGTAGCGTTCCATGTCGGCAATATGCGAAGCGTCACCCGACAACCCCTGCATTTCGTTGAAGACGCGCAGGAAGACTTGCAGGATGGCATCGCGGTCGGACTTGCTATCGGCCTTGGAATCGATGTTGAAGAGAATCACGTCGGTGTTGCCAGCGACCGCCCGCCGAATGTCGCCCAGCAACATCGCATCGGTGACCTTCGACGTGAAGAACTGAACCGCCTTGCGTTGCTCGCCCGTCGCTGCGTCGTGTGCCTCGATGTTGCCGAGCAGGTACGACAGGATTTTGATGAAGTGCGACTTACCCGACCCGAAGAATCCCGACACCCAGACGCCCATGCGGGCGGTGATGGTCGGATCGTTCGGGCGATCGACGGCATTGAGGTAGGCGTCGAAGAACTTTCGCAGGTATTCGGTGATCTGCTTGGTCACCACGTACTCGTCGAGTTCCTGCCAGACGCTTTCCGCGTCGCGCTGGTCCGCCTTGATGACGCCGTTGATCGGACGGTCGATGGGTTTTACGAACAGCTCTTGAATTTTCATTTTTCTCTTCGGTTCGATTCAATTGGATTCGACGCGCTCAGGACACCAGGCGGAATGCCCGATAGTAGTTGTCGTCAGCCAGCTTGTTGAACAGCTTCAAGGAAAGGCCGTCGTAACGACCGGGATAGAACATCAGCAGCGGGGTGTCTTTCATAAAGGGGTGCAGTGCCGACAGCAGCGTGTGCGTTCTGAGCATCGGATAAACAGCGCCAACACCGTGAATGATGAGCAGGTCCAGCGTATCGGTCTGCGTCTGCTCAACCAGTCGTTTGGCCAACTTGTCTTCCTGGAGCATGGGACGCAAAGCGCGCAACAACTCAGCGTCACCCTTGCGCTGCTGCAACTCGCAGGCTTTTTCCAGATGCCCGCGCTCGTCCAGAATACCAATCACCGTGTCGAACAGATTGACCGAAGCGAACTTGACTGGCGGCGATTGCCTGGCCAGTTGGGGCTCGACCGTCTCTTTGAGAAAGTCCCGCATTTCAATTTCGTACTCGGCGGGGTAGTCGAAAATCCAGAAGCCGATTTCGTTGCCCAAACCCTGGTTTCTCAGCAGCTCGGGCGAGGTCAAGCGCGGCAGAATCTGGTTCAGTCGCTCATTGAAACGGGCGCGGCTGTCTTGATGGTTGGCGGTGGTCATCGGCGGAAGTCCATGCAGGCGAGCGTTTCACTGTCACCCGCTCGTTTCAGGTAGGCAATCACGGTAGGGTGCAGCAAGGGCGGCGTCAGCCCCATCTTGCGGGTCGAATCCAGATACTTGGCCTCGGCCAGAATACGGACGATCACCTGAAAGAGCTTATCGCGTGTGCTGCTGGCCCAGCCTCCGATTGCTTCATCGATCCGGGCGCGCTCGTCGATGAAGCTTTCCCATTGGCGGTGGCTCAGCTTGAGTTCGAGTTTGCGCAGATCCTGGCCATACACGTCGCGCAGGAAATCGGCCAGCAGGCGACTATGCCGGATTGCCCCGATCAGTAGCGTCTGGCTGGCGACTTCGCCATCGCCGTCGGCAATCAGCAGCAAGCCCGCATCGTCGAGTTTATCCAGCCTGTTGCGAATCAGACGCGCCTGACGGCGAGCGGTGGCGGGGTTTTTTTGCAGCAGGTTTTCGTCTTTCAGCGCGGCATTCCACTGTGCAACCGTGGGGTGTTGCAGGAGCAGTCGTGCGATGCGCCGGCTCTCGGGCAACATCAACGAACCTGCCGAGATCTCGGCGTTGTAGAGGCCCATCAAGCCATCCCTTCATCAGGGACTGCCTTGGTATAGCCCGGGGCCAGGGCGGCGCTCTCAACGCCGTAGAGGGTTTGCGTGTTGCGCAACCAGAGATGATGGGACGCTTTATCCAGGGAATGATCCGGTGTGGAATCTATCGACCAGCGCCGCAGGACATAGCCGGCCAGCGCGGCACGCGCGCGTAACTTGAGCACACCGCTTTCCATGGAGTAGTCGGCCTCAACGGCTTGGGGCCACTCAATATCGGGATGCGGCACAACTTCCAGATCGACAATACGCACCCATTGCTCATCGGCGGGAAGAAGTTCGTGCTCCTCGGCGGACTCGTCCAACATGTCCACCTTGTCGATGCGGGTCAGTACAAAATCCGAGAAGCGCTGCCGTACCCGATCGTAAGCGCGCACATGCCAACGCAGGCCATTGTCGGCCAGCGCCACGGGGACAATTACCCGTGAGCTTGGACCCGACGTCAGCGAGAGGTAGCTGACCTTCAATGGTTTTCCACCGCACAGGGCGCGGGTAACGCTGGCCAATACGTCGAGATCGGGCCGAACCAGATTGCCAGGCCCCTCGCAGGGCGCTGCTTTCTTCAATCTGAGTTCTATTCCATCTCCAAACCCTTGCAACAACCAGGAGAGGACCCTATCAGCCGAAAATGAGAAGACGGCAGCAAATTGATCAGTCGGCCGATAGCATTTTCCGCCCGGATCATATTCGAGATTTTCGGATGCCAGTTCGCGATAAGCCGCCAAGTCACGGGAAACTGCAGCAGGCTTGACGCCGAATCGGGCTTCAATATCGGTTTTTCGCAACACACCCGTGAAAAAAGCCCGCATCTCGAGATAGGCAAGCCGCTCACGTTGCGATTGGCTAAGTTGGCTGACATCCAATTTCACGTGCGGCCTCGAGGATTCCAGATGGAATAATGAGGCTGTACTCTATCAGAAAGACACCCAATGCAATATCATTTTGATAGACATATTCAGGAAGAGCTCAACTCAATAGTGGCGCTACCAATGTTCAGCAAGCGGGATCCGCGGACACTACTTTCTCGCCTGCCAACCTGTAGCAAAAGGAAGTCCGCCTCGCAGTGCGAGGCGGCAAGCGTTATCTAAGGTGAAAATACCCCTACGGGTGCAGCCTGGAACTTACCCAACCTTTCTGGCCCGGCTCCGCCGCGGCTCCTGCTTGCGTTCTAGCTTCTGTTCTTTTACGAGCTTCAGCGCCCGGTCCGGCTTTGGCTCTCGGACCTGCAGCGCCTGACTCACAGCGGCCTTGGCCTGGCGCTCAACACCAGGCCGGCCCACTCGCTGCGGATGCAGACGGCTCCTTATGTTGAGTTCCAACATCGCGCGCGACCAGCCCTGCTGATGGCTTTCGCGCCCCAGCACTGCGCATCCTGCCACAACAGGATGTCGCGCCCGATACGCGCGTAGAGCGGCACCAGTCCGGAAACACCCGACAGGCGCGCCAACGCGAGTTCGGCCGCATGGTTCGGCGCGTCGAAATCCGCCGACGACAGCGCCGGAGCGACCGGTGGCAGGGGATGCGGCACAAAAGCGCGGACCGACTCGCCCAGGGTGGTCGACGTGATGTAGGTTCCCGTTTCGCGCATCGTTCGAAAGCCTTCTTTCATTGGACGGGTTTATATCAAAGCATTCTTTAATACGATGTCACGCAATGAAAGTAGATTCACACCGGAGTCCTCCCGCGAAAACGGACATGATGCCGGCGCACAATCAGTGGGGCCGATGCGACTTTTCGGGTCGCCAGAGGGGACGACATCTGCTGGCACGGACACCAAGAGTGGCGGCAGCGAGACGCCTTTCTGCCTGGCCAGTTCCCGCGCCATCGCTTCGACCACCTCGAACCGCAGGACGCTCACTGCCTCGATCCAGTCAACGAGCTGCACCGAAAGTTCTGTCGAAGTATGCACGCCGGAAAGATCCAGCCCGAAGCTGATCCCCTCTTCGATCTCGGCGGCCGTAAAACGGATCTGATCGCCGGACTGGATCATTGATACTTCCCTCGCCGTTCGTGTGTCACGGGATGGCACGTCACGTTACTTCACCCGGCGCAGTTGCGGTTGCGTCGCCGCTTGGCCTTTGACGATTTCCAGCGCCCGGTCGACCTGTGCCCGCGTGCGGCAGCGCCAGGTAAAGCGCGCCGACATCAGCAGCGGCGGATACAACAATGCCAACGGCAGGCCAATCATCAGGGCGGACCATGCCACGAATGCGAAAGCGGCGGCACTGGCAATCAACAGCGTCGCTACGACGACTGCGTCGCATCGTCGCCAGAGTCGTGGCGGATCGGCTCGAATGAAATTTGCCTGCTTCCCGGTCGAGGCGTTGTGCAGCCCGACCAGCGTTTCGCCGAGCAGCAGTGCCGTCACCCGGTGACCGCGGCGGGCCGGCATTTCGCGACTATGGACGACGAGCTTGATATCGTGGCCGCCGGTCGTCGATAGCCAGAGTTCGCGCCTTTCACGCGCTGGATATTGTTCGCACCAGCGCATTGGCACGTTGATGTAGCGCTGAACCTCGACCAGTTGGCCGCTGACGAACCAGAACTTTTTCATGCGGGACTCCTTGCGTGTCCGGTCAACGTCGCATGCAGTCCCGTCTTGTCAACCCGCGAATTCTCATCTGGCGTAGGTCCGGCCAGCGTGAAGAATGGACAACCTGATTCAAGCCAGTAACAACCCGGTGACAACCAAGTGCATTCGTATCGGCAGTTCAGAATCAGTATTGCCCGGCCGCACGATCGAGGCCGCCACGGCCTATCACTGGTTCAACACCCCATTCGATATTCACGTGGGCGCGAAAACACGAGTGCGGCGCGGCCCACGGCGTCGGAACATTCGCACTCAGAACCAGAGGCCATGTTTGTTCGCGTCAACCCCTGATGCATTCTGCCTGTCATCGTCGAGCAGAAAATGGAGCCGCATCAAGGGCTGATACAACACCACCCGGAAGCCCTGGAAAAACGCGGCGATTGCAGAGGTGGCGTCTTGACGAAGCGTGATGATCGGTGTCAACTGAAGACTCCCCGACGGCCCTCCTGATGGCCGGCTCCCTCTGGAGCGAAAGGCGTTGCAGTCGTTACCTGCCTCCGAAGTCCCGATCCTGAATCGGACTGGCGGCCACCCCTGAGGTGGCGGCCCTGTAGAAGTCGTTCGTAGAGCCAATGTCTGCGACCTGCCGGCGATCATCGCCGGGCGCTCCCGAAGCGCGTCGTAGCCAGAGCTGATGTCGTGCCCGGTACCTGATGCCGCGGCACCTGTTCCCGCCATTCCTTTGAGCACCAGCCATTCCTTCGTGAATGGCAACGCCCGCGGTCGTGCTTGCCCCTGATGGGCTCCGCCGCGTGCAGTTCCGCTCGATGACCTGACACCACCCTGGACTCTCGGTGAGGGGTGGGCCCATGCAGGCGAATGGCGCTACGAAGTAGAGAACTGATCCATCGCAGGCAGCAGGCTCGACCTGACTGCCGATGCCGCTGTGCCCCTGGAGGCCCGCGACATCCCACCCGTGTAGCGCGGAAACCCGTGCACGGGCCGGATCACCCCGTTTCATTTTTAAGGACGACCGAGCCAGCCCGCAGCGAGCACTGCGCAAGGGCCGACACAACCATGGGCACGAGCAGCGTCGCTGTGGTCGCGCGCTGCGCTGAACTTTCAGACCACAGCTTGGGGGGGGCGATGGAATCCACCCTGCCAAGCGCCGCCACCGATTCCATATGCATTCCGTGCGCGCTGCTCGGGCGGCGCGCGCCTTCTCTTGGAGAAAGCCATGTCTCGCACCGCTACCGAATCATCTTTTCCCTACCGCCCGCGTTCTGCCAGCCGGGCAACCCACCAACCCCGGAATCCACGCGACTGGTCGGGACTGAATGCGCAGGATATCCTGGCGCGCTACCGGCCGGGTCACGCCGATCCCATGCACGTGCTGGAAGTACTGCTCAAGCTGTTCAACGAGCGGCACACTGCCCTGACGAAAACCGTGTCGCACAAGACCCGCCAGGAGCGCGCCGATTTCCTGCGGCGGTTCTTCCGCGACCTGCACCAACGAGCCGGCTTCAAGACGCTGCCGGACCCGCGCAACCTCGGCCAGAAGCACGTTCACGCGATGGTGCAGGTTTGGCGGGAGGACCACCTGAAGCCCGCCACCATCCAGACCTATCTCAGTTTCCTGCGCGGTCTGGCGAAGTGGCTGGGCAAGAATGGCTTCGTGCGCCGCCCTGCCCACTACGGCCTGGAACTCGATGAGTACCAGCGCCACGAAGCGGCCGAGCGCGACAAGAGTTGGTCGGCGCAAGGCGTGGACATCGCGGCATTGATCAACAAGGTCTGCACCTTTGACCCGCATGTCGGCGCCTCACTGCGACTGATCCAGGCGTTCGGTTTGCGGCGCAAGGAATCGGTGATGCTACGGCCGAATGGGTGCATCGTGCCCTTCGCATCAACCGGACTGCCGGAGAGTGAGATGCAGGCGGATCGGTATGTCTGGATCAGGCAGGGTGCCAAGAACGGCCGCCAGCGCTTTGTACCGTTGAACACGCCGCAACGCGTGGCGGCGATCGAGTACGCGCAATCGGTCGTAATCGGATCGGACGCGCACATGGGCGATCCAGACAACGATCTGAGGAGAAACCTGCGCCGCTTCGACTACGTGCTGGCGAAGTTCGGCATCACTGCACGCCTGCTCGGCGTCACTGCACACGGTCTGCGGCACGAAGCGCTGATTGAAGAGTTCGTGGCGTGTTCAGGGCAACAGCCGCCCGTGCGCGGCGGTGGCCCCCTTACGCCGGAAGCCGAGACGGCGGCTCGGCGAGCCGTTGCCAGGCTAGCGGGTCATGAGCGCCTGCGCGCCTCGAGCGCTTATTGCGGAAAGCCCGCCACACGCGCCGTATCAGCATCTGCCGTAGGCGGTGGTGACATCGCCGGCCGGCCATGAACTGACTGAGCACAACGCGTTTAACCCCCCCAGCCCCCCTTGTCAGGGGGGAGCAGCGGTGTTCTCACGATTTTCTCCTCCCCTGAAAAGGGGAGGTCGGGAGGGGTTTTATGCAATTGCAGTGGGGCCGCGCCTACACGCGACCTACACTTGGCTAATTAACTGGCGGCCTGATTCACCTTGGCTGCGGCGATCGGAATGACATTGCCACCGGCCTTGCAGGCGACAAGAAACTGCGCCCATTTCCCCAGCGCCGCCTTGCGCTCATCGAAGTAAGTATGCCGGTCGTAAATGCCCTCCACGCCCGACAGCTTGTGATTCAGGCACATCTCGGAGATGTCCCTCGGTACCCCCAGCGCGCGCATGTGCGACTTCATCGTGCTGCGCAGATCGTGCGGCGTGAAGCGGCGCACCGCAGGCTTTTCGGTATCGAGCCAGTAGCCGATTGCTTCGCGGATGCTGTCCTTGTTGACATAGGTATCGCCTCCGTTTCGCGCCGCACGGCCCCGCGTCCTCGCCGGCAAGACGTAGGCCGACTCGCCAGCAAGCTCGTGCAACTCCCTGAACCACCCGACGACGACCGGCGCGAGCGGAATGTCCATCGCCGGGCCGGTCTTGCTTTGAGGAATGTGCCAGCGCGCCTCCTCCAGGTGCACGTCCTGCCACATCGATTTATAGAGTTCGGCGCTGCGCACGGCGGTAGCGAGCAGGATGCTGATGGACAACGCGTTGTGTCGGCGCATCTGCGCATTAAGCAGGAGGTGGAGTTCTTCCCGGGTCAGCATCAGCCGCCGCCGTTTCGGCGGGCGCTCTCCGAGCAGCGCCGACAGCATGATGCCATGGCACGGATTGGTGTTGACCAGACGCTTGCCGCAGGCGTGGGTGAACAGACACTTGGCGGTGATCAGCAACATGTTGGACTCGCCCCAGGTCAACGAACTGGCCTCGATCAGCGCAATCACGTCCGACGCCTCGATCTCGCGTACGGTCAGCGCGCCGAGCCGGTTCTCGATGCGCTTGAGGTGGCGCCCGTAGCTGACCTGCGTGCTATCAGCCAGACTCACGAGCTTCTTGGCACGGTAGTCCTTGACCAGCTCCCGCACCGTCCAGTCCTTCGCGGCGCAGGCCTTGGCTTTCTGCTTGTCGGCAGCGGGGTTGCCGCCTTGCATGATCTCGGCGCGCTTGATGGTGGCGATTCCGCGGGCATTCGCCAGGCTGATGTCCGGGTAGCGGCCGATCGACAGCTCGCGCCGCCGGCCACCATGGCTGTAGCGAAGAATCCAGCCCGCCGCCCCGGAAGCCGAAAGCGTGAAGGTCAGACCGTTGCCGTCGGCCTTGGCCAGCGGCTCCCCCACCCTGATCCAGTGCCTGATCTGCAGGTCCGTCAGCAGCCCTTTGTCTCGTGCCATTTTCACCCCCGTTGTTCCGATGTAGCAGCTACCACTCTAGCTACCACTCCAGCTACCATATTCTGGCAAAACGGGATGAGACGTCAAGAGACCAAAAGATCAGAACAACACCACAACACCTTGTTTTATAGTCGTTTTAGTGTGGCGATTGAGACGTCACGGGACGCCATGAAACCTCACATCAGAACAATGTCGTACTGCTCCTGCGAATAGCTCGGCTCGGCCTGCACCGAGATCGGCTTGCCGATGAAATCGGAGAGCATCGCCAGCCCCTGCGACTCCTCGTCGAGGAAGATGTCGATCACCGACACGCTGCCGAGCACGCGAAACTCGCGTGCGTTGAACTGCCTGGCTTCCCGCAACAACTCGCGCAGGATTTCGTAGCACACCGTGCGCGCCGTCTTGACTTCGCCGCGACCGCCGCAGGTCGGGCATTCCTCGCACAAGACGTGGGCCAGCGATTCGCGCGTTCGCTTGCGCGTCATCTCAACCAGGCCGAGCGCGGTAAAGCCATTAACCGTCAGCCGCGTGTGGTCGCGCGCCAGCGCCTTGTTGAATTCGGCGAGCACCGCTTCGCGATGTTCGTCGCTGTCCATGTCGATGAAGTCGGTGATGATGATTCCGCCGAGGTTGCGCAAGCGCAGCTGGCGAGCGATCGTCTGCGCCGCTTCGAGGTTGGTCTTGAAAATGGTGTCGTCGAAGTTGCGAACGCCGACGAAGCCGCCGGTATTGACGTCGACGGTGGTCATCGCCTCGGTCTGGTCGATGATCAGGTAGCCGCCGGATTTCAACTCGACGCGGCGCGCCAGCGCGCGCTGAATCTCGTCCTCGACGCCGTGCAGGTCGAAGAGGGGCCGCTCGCCGACGTAATGGTTGAGCAGCGGCGCGACGGTCGGCGTGTATTCGGCGGCAAAGGCAGTGAGCTTCTGGAAGTTCTCGCGCGAGTCGATGACGATGCTCGCGGTGTCGGGATTGACGAAATCGCGCAGCACGCGCAGGCCGAGCGACAACTCCTGATAGAGCAGCGCCGGCGGCGCCGCGGTCTTCGACTGCACCTGGATGTCGTGCCAGATCTTGCGCAGGTATTCGATGTCGTTGGCCAGTTCTTCCTCGGTGGCACCCTCGGCCATGGTGCGAACGATGAAGCCGCCCTGCTCGTCGGCCGGAACCAGCCGCGTGATTTTGTCGCGCAGCGCCTCGCGTTCGACCTCGCTCTCGATGCGCTGCGAGATGCCGATATGCTTCTCCTGCGGCAGGTAGACGAGCATCCGCCCGGCCACCGACATCTGCGTCGACAAGCGCGCGCCCTTGGTGCCGATCGGATCCTTGATCACCTGCACGACGATGCTCTGCCCCTCGAACAGCATGCGCTCGATCGGCCGCACCGGATCTTCGCCGCGGCGCGGCTCCCAGATGTCGGCGACGTGCAGAAAGGCGGTGCGCTCAAGCCCGACGTCGATGAACGCCGACTGCATGCCGGGCAAGATGCGAACGATGCGCCCGACATAGACGTTGCCGACCAGCCCGCGGCTGGCGGTGCGCTCGATGTGCAGCTCCTGCGCGACGCCTTGGTACATCACGGCGACGCGGGTTTCCTGCGGGGTAAAGTTAATCAGGATATCTTCGGACATGGCAGGGCGATTCTACGAATGCGGTTAAAATTGCGGGGTTGCCGCATTCTACCCTTTCCCTCACTTAAGCTCCCATGCCCACCGCACCTGCCCTGCTTGGCCCCGAGCTGCTGGCGCCCGCCGGTTCGCCGGCGATGATGCGCACCGCCTTCGCCTTCGGTGCCGACGCCGTCTATGCCGGGCAGCCGCGCTACAGCCTGCGCGTTCGCAACAACGAATTCGGCAAACTCGAAACGCTGGGCAACGCGATCGACGAGGCGCATGCGCATGGCCGTCGACTCTACGTGGTCAGCAACGTGCTGCCGCACAACGCCAAGGTGCGCAGCTACCTTGCCGACATGGCGCCGGTCGTCGCGCTTAATCCCGACGCGCTGATCATGGCCGACCCGGGACTCATCGACCTGGTTCGCGAAACCTGGCCGGAGATGCCGGTGCATCTGTCGGTGCAGGCCAATACCGTCAACTTCGCTGCGGTGCGCTTCTGGCAGAAGCTCGGCGTCTCGCGGATCATCCTGTCGCGCGAACTCTCGCTCGACGAGGTCGCCGAGATCCGCCAGCAATGCCCCGACATCGAACTCGAAGTCTTCGTCCATGGCGCGCTGTGCGTCGCCTACTCGGGCCGCTGCCTGCTCTCGGGCTACTTCAACCGGCGCGACTCGAACCAGGGCAGCTGCACCAACTCGTGCCGCTGGGACTACCAGGTCCACGCCGGCGAGCAGGACGCTGCCGGCGACATCCACGCTTGCCGGGACAAGACTGATGCCAGAAGCTGGCTGCTCGAGGAAAAGGAGCGTCCCGGCGAACTGATGCCGATCGAGGAAGACGAGCACGGCAGCTACATCATGAACTCGAAGGACCTGCGCGCCGTCGAGCACGTCGCGCGCCTCGCCGAGATCGGCGTCGATTCGCTCAAGATCGAGGGCCGCACCAAGTCGCCGTATTACGTCGCGCGCACCGCGCAGGTTTACCGCCGTGCGATCGACGACGCGCTCGCGCACCGCGCGTTCGACCCGAGCCTGCTCGGCGAGCTCGAGGGGCTGGCCAATCGCGGCTATACGGACGGCTTCTACCAGCGCCACCACGAACACGAACGGCAGAACTACCTGCGCGGCCACTCAGAATCGGGGCGCAGTCTCTACGTCGGCGACGTCATCAGTTGGGACGCGGCGCGAAATCTGGCGCAGGTCGAGGTCAAGAACCGCTTCGCGGTCGGCGACCGCATCGAGGTAATCCACCCCTCGGGCAATTTCGCGGTGACCCTCACGTGCATCGTCAATGCCGATGGTTCTCTGATCGAAGTCGCTCCGGGCAACGGCCACATCGTCTGGATTCCGCTGCCGAATGAACTCCCCGGCGCGCTGCTGGCGCGCTTTGTTTAGCAGAAACAAGCAATTGACCACGGCGACACGGCGAAAACCTTGTTACGGACAAATCACCTTTGGATGAAACAGGAAAATCTCGCGCTTCTCGCCGTGACCGCCGTACCCCAAGGGTATTTCCTTCAGGGCATGTTCGCCGTGGTTAAACGAACTCTCATAACCCAATGACTCCCCACCTTTTCGTAGACATCTCATCGCACGGCCTCGGGCATCTGGCGCAGACGGCGCCGATTCTCAACGAACTTTTCAGCCGGCTGCCCGAGCTGCGGCTGACCGTACGCAGCGGCCTGCCGCAGGCCAAGCTGCGCGAGCGAATCAGCGGCGAATTGACGCACCTCGAGGGGCGCAGCGATTTCGGCTACGTCATGCACGACGCCATTCGCATCGACCATGCAGCGACCGCGCTCGCCTACCGCGCGCAGCACGCCGACTGGGCGCACGCGGTTGCCGCCGAGGCCGCACTGCTCGCTACGCTCGCTCCCGACCTGGTGCTCAGCGACGTTGCCTACCTGCCGCTGGCCGGCGCTGCGCAGGCCGGAATCCCTGCCTTATCGATGTGCTCGCTCAACTGGGCCGACCTCTTCGCGCACTTTTTCGGCAACGAGGCTTGGGCTGCGCCGATCCACCGGCAGATGCTGGCCGCCTACCGCAGCGCCGAGTGTTTCCTGCGCCTGACGCCGGCGATGGCCATGGAAGCGTTGCCGCGCCGACGCGCGATCGCCCCGGTCGCCGCGCTCGGCCGGCGTATCGCGCTACGCGAACGTCTGGGCTACGCGGCCGACGACAAGATCGTGCTGGTCGCTTTTGGCGGCTTCGATACCGACCTCGCAGCCGAGCACTGGCCACGCAGCGCGGGCCTGCGCTGGCTGATTCCGCAGAGCTGGCCGCTGGCGCGCGACGACATGAGCGCTTTTGAAGCGCTCGATCTGCCGTTCACCGACCTCTTGCACAGCGTCGACGCGGTACTCACCAAGCCGGGTTACGGTACCTTCACCGAAGCCGCGTGCAACGGCACGCCGGTGCTTTACCTGCGCCGCGACGACTGGCCCGAGCAGGATTGCCTGATCGACTGGTTGAAACTCAACGCGCGCTGCGTAGAGATCGGCAAAGACGAACTGACCAGCGGCCAGCTGCAAAGCGCGCTCGCCGCGCTGTGGCAACAATCTTCGCCGCCGGCCCCGCTGGCCGACGGCGCCGCCGAGGCCGCGGCGCTGCTGGTGACCTACCTTGAACGAGCGGACCGGCGCCGCCTCAGCGCCTAGACCGGGAAGTCGAAACTGCGCAACAATTCGGCGGTTTCGAACAGCGGCAAACCCATCACCCCCGAATAGCTGCCGGAGAGGTGCTCGATGAACTGCGCGGCGCGCCCCTGAATGCCGTAGGCGCCGGCCTTGTCCATCGGTTCGCCGCTGGCGACGTAGCTGGCGATCTGCGCCTCGTCGAGAACGCAAAAGCGCACCTCGCTGACCGACAGCCGCGCCTCGAGGCGACCGTCAAGCGCCACCGCCACGGCGGTAAGCACGCGGTGCGAGCGTCCCGACAGCCGGCGCAAAATCGCTTTGGCGTCTTCGCCGTCGACCGGCTTGCCGACGATTTCGCCGTCGACTTCGAGCGTCGTGTCGGCGGCCAGCACCGGCTGCGGTTGCATCCTGCGCCAGCCGACGATGCGCGAACCATGCACCGCCTTGGCGCGCGCGACGCGCTCGACGTAAATTAGCGGCGCTTCGCCTGCGTGCGGCGTCTCGTCGACTTCTTTGTCCTCGCGCGGGTGGTTGCGAAAGAGCACGGTGTCGAACTGGATGCCGATCTGCGTCAACAATTCGCGCCGGCGCGGGCTGCGCGACGCCAAATAAAGACGCGGGGGAAAATAGGGGGCAGTGATGATCAGCCCTCGCGATGATAAGGATGCTTGCTGACCACGCTATGCGCGCGATAGAGCTGCTCGCAAAGGATCAGCCGCGCCATCGCGTGCGGCAGCGTCAGGCTAGACAGGCGGATAGCCTCGTCGGCCTGTTGCTTCAAGGCCGCGTCGATGCCGTCGGCGCCGCCGATCACGAAGGCGGTATCGCCGCCCTCGCGCATCCAGTCCTCAAGGCGCTGCGCCAGTTGCACGGTGGTGAGGTCGGCGCCGCGCTCGTCGAGCACGACGATGCGACGAAAGCCCTGCAGTGCCGCCTGCAGGCGAACTTTCTCGGCGGCCAGCAGCTGCTCGCGGGTTTTCGACCCGCGCATCTCGGGCTTGATCTCGACGACGCTCATCGGCAATTCGCGCGGCATGCGCTTGAGGTACTCGGCGCAGCCCTTGGCGACCCACTCGGGGAGCTTGTGACCGACCGCCAGAATGCACAGTTTCATGCCGAGCGCTCTAAACCTCTTGTGCTGCTGCCGGCGTCTTGCGCGCGCGCGCCGGAACCTTGCCGCTCCACAGTTCTTCGAGGTTGTAATAGCTGCGGATCGCCGGCTGCATGACATGGACGACGATGTCACCGAGATCGACCAGCACCCATTCGCCGCTCTCTTCGCCTTCGGTCGAGATCACCTGCCCGCCGGCTTCGCGTACCTTGTCCTGGACATTTTGCGCGAGCGACCGCACATGACGGTTCGAATCGCCGCAGGCAATCACGATCCGTTCAAAAAGCGGGGTGAGCTTGGCGGTGTTGATGACTTCGATTTCATGACCCTTGATGTCTTCGAGCGCGGTCACGACGATTTTTTCGAGCTGGGATAGTTTCATTGGCGTTTCAGTTCTCCGAGTAAAGGTGGTGCTCTTGAATATGGGCAAGCAGCGCGTCCGGAATCAAATAACGCACGCTGCGGCGTTTCGACAGCAGTGCGCGGATCTTGGTTGCCGAGATGTCGAACTGGGTCATCGCAAAACTGACGATGGCGCCGGCCGGCGCCGCCGCAAGCAGCTTGGGATCCGGGCTGAAGCGTTGCCGAAAGACGGCGGCCAAGGCCTCGGGAAGGCTCGTCGCATCGACCGGAAAGCCCGGCCGGTGCGCCACCGCGATGTGCGCCAGGTCGAACAGCTCGGACCAGCGATGCCAGCGCGTCAGCCCGGCAAAGGCGTCGGCACCGACCAGCAGCACCAGCGGCCGCTGCGCGCCGCAGACCTGAGTCTCGCGCAGCCGTGCTAGCGTCGGCACGGTATAGCTGGGGCGGGCGTCGTCGGCGAGCGCTTGCTCGACTTCGGCGCTGTCTACTTCGAAACGCGGGTTGCCGGCTATCGCCAGCCGCACCATTTCAAGCCGTTGCGCGGCGCCGACCTGCGGCGTCTCGCGACACGCCGGCAGGCCGGCGGGAATCCAGCGCACCCGCGCGAGATCAAGGCTGTCGGCGGCCTCTTCGGCGAGCCGCAGGTGAGCGAAGTGGACCGGATCGAAAGTGCCGCCAAAAACGCCCAGCGGCCTGTCACCCGCCACCGCTGCAAACTCAGACATTCTCGTCGATGCTCACGAAAACGTCGCGATAGCTCACGTAGAAACTGGCGTAAAGCGTCGGCAGCAGAACCAACACGATCAGCGAGGTCAATACCACCGAGACCAGCTCGACGCCACCGACCGACATGGCGCTCAGCAAACCGACCAGCATGCCGGGAATCAGCGCGCCAACGACGGCGATCGACGCCGAATAAACGACGAAGGCGCGCCAGTTGCGCAGACACGCGACGAAGCTGAAAAAAAGCGATTTACCGACCGGCAGGCCGTGCCAGGCGACCAACACCGGCGCGTACCAGTAGGCCATCATCAGCGGCGCGAAGAGCACCAGCGCGAGTTGTCCGGCGAACATCACCGTCTCGCTGGTCAGCGTATTCTCGCTCGGGCTCTGCCCCAGAACGACGAGCCGGAACAACACGCCGCCGTCGACCGCGGCAACGATGGCGAGGATCGCGATGCTCACGGCAATATAAACGGCGCCGAGCACCAACAACGAACGCAGGTTCTGCTGGAAGCCCGAGAACAGAAGCTGTGGCGGCAGCGGGCTGCCGTGCTCGAGCAGACGGCAGGCGTTCATCAGGCTCACCGAAAAAACCGGAATCAGCAGCGTCGCCGCCAACTGGCCGAGCAGCGGCACCGAGTTGATCAGCGCCATCAGAATCCAGTAGCTGAGTACGGCGAGCGAGAGCCTGAGCTGATTTCTGCGGAAGATCGCGAAACCTTCGGTCAGCCAGCGCCAGCCACGAGCGGCGGGAAGCGTCAGCGCTTGCATGGTCGGCGACAGTTAGTTGGCAACGAAGATATCCCGATACGAAGCATAAATTGACCCGGAAAGCACGGGGATGAGGACCAGAAAGCCGAGCCCGACGGGCAGCGCCGCGAAGAACATCAGCACCAGCACGATCAGGCCGTAGACCACGAACGCCAAGGTGTTCTTGAGGCAGGCGTTGAAGCTCGCCTTGAGCGCCGCCAGCGGCGCCATGTTGTTGAAGAAGACCAGCGCCGGCGCGAACCACAGCGCCATGAAGAGCGGCACCGACAGCACCAGCGACAGCAGCATGGCCAGCAGCAGCCCGCCGAAGGCCAGCCCGATTCCCGCCGCCCGCCCCATCATCAGCCCACCGGCGACGCTGCCGCCGCCGAGCATCAGCACGACCAGGAAGACGATCAGCATCGCCGCCATGTAGAACACGCCGACCATCACCAGATTGCCGGTGTTGTGCTTGAAGCCGGCGAACAGATCGCCGACCTCCGGCGCTTGCCCGTCCGCCGCTTTCTGGCAGGCCAGCAGCAGGCCGGCGCCGAGCAGCGGCGTGAGCAGATTGGCGGCCAGCGTGCCGACCAGCGGAACGATGTTGAGCCCGAGCATAAGCACCAGCAGCACGATGGTGATCGCGATCCACACCCCGGGATTGACGACGAACAGCGCCCAGCCCTGCTTGAGCCAGTCGAAGGCGTTGCCCGCGCCGATGGCGCGGCTGTTGCCGTGGTAGGGCGGCGCCGCGAGCGGGAAGTGTTCCATCGGAGGGTTGGTGGGCATCGTTTGAAGGGAAATTAGGCGGTCGCGCGACGCACCGCGAACTCATCGGCTCGCGGCATCAGCCGACGTCAGAAGGTGCCAATCACCCACATCGGAATACTCAACGCCGGGGTTCCCGGCGCTTCGACGGGAGCAAACGAACCGTCGCCACGCTGATCGACCAGCGTGTAAGGAATACCGTTTTCAGGCGTCACCGTGATCTTGTAGAGCTTGCCGTTGATTCGCGTCTCCTCGACCGTGGCGCCTTCGCGCTGGCTAATCGTCACCTGCGGCTCGAGCGAATCGTCGAGCGGAACCATGGCTGGCGGCTTGACGTCGGGAACGGGCGGCGGAGCGTCGGTCTGGGCCAGAACCGGGGTGGCCAGCAAGGCCAGCAGGGCAACGATGAAGGAAAAACGCGGCATGAAAAGAATTCCGGGTAGCGGTCAATAGGCCTTGATTGTATTACAGATTGAGCAACATCTCGTGTTCGGCAGGAAGCGGCGCAAAACCGCGGCTCTCGTAATGCTTGAAAATGGCCTCGACAACGTCTTCCGGCTTGTCGATCAGCTGGATCAAATCGACATCCTCGGGCGAAATCACCCCTTCGCTGACCAGCGTGCTGCGGAACCAGTCGATCAGGCCACGCCAGAACGGCGCGTGCACCAGAATGATCGGAATCCGGCGGCTCTTGCCGGTCTGGATCAGCGTCAGCGCTTCGAGCAATTCGTCGAGCGTGCCGAAGCCGCCAGGCATCACGACGTAGGCGTTGGCGAAACGAACGAACATGTACTTGCGCGCAAAAAAGTGACGGAAGCTCTGTGAAATGTCCTGGTACTCGTTGGTCGTCTGCTCGTGCGGCAGCTGGATATTGAGGCCGATGCTCGGCGACTTGCCGTAGAACGCGCCGCGATTGGCGGCCTCCATGATCCCCGGCCCGCCACCGGAGATCACCGAGAAGCCGGCGTCCGAGAGTCGCCGCGCGATGGTCTCGGTGAGCTGGTAGTAAGGGGAATCGGGCGCCGTTCGCGCGCTGCCGAAGATCGAAACCGCCGGCCTGATCGCCGACAGGCGCTCGGTCGCCTCGACGAACTCTGACATAATGCCGAAAACCCGCCAAGCCTCGCGTGACGAGTCGGACTTCGCTTCGTCGGCTTCGGCGCAACGCGGCACCTTTTCTTTTTCGCTCATTGCATTGACCCAAATATGCCTACACTGCTGCTGGTCGACGGATCGTCGTATCTCTACCGCGCGTTTCACGCCATGCCGGACCTGCGCAACACGCTGGGCGAACCGACCGGCGCCATCTACGGTGTGCTCAACATGCTACGCCGGCTCGATAGCGACCACAAGGCGACCAACGTCGTCCTCAAGGCCTGCGTCTTCGACGCCAAGGGCAAGACTTTCCGCGACGACTGGTACGCCGACTACAAGGCCAACCGGCCGCCGATGCCCGACGATCTGCGGCTGCAGATCGAGCCGATCCACCAGGGCGTCGCCGCCTGCGGCTGGCCAATCCTGATGGTCGATGGCGTCGAGGCCGACGACGTGATCGGCACGCTGGCGCGCCAGGCCGCCGCACAGGGAATCAAGGTGGTGATCTCGACCGGCGACAAAGACCTCGCGCAGCTCGTCGATGCGCACATCACGCTGGTCAACACGATGAGCAACGAGACGCTCGACGAAGCCGGCGTTCTCGCCAAGTTCGGCGTTGCCCCCGAGCGCATCGTCGACTACCTGACGCTGGTCGGCGACAAGGTCGACAACGTTCCGGGCGTCGACAAGGTCGGCCCCAAGACGGCGGTCAAGTGGCTCACGCAGTACGGCTCGCTCGACGGCGTGATCGCCGCAGCGGGGCAGATCGGCGGAGCGGTCGGCGAGAACCTGCGCGCCGCGCTCGACTTCCTGCCGCTCGCGCGCAAGCTGGTGACCGTTCGCTGCGACGTCGACCTGCCGCTCGCGCTCACCGAGCTTGCGCCGCGCGAGATCGACCGCGCGGCGCTCGCCGAACTCTTCACGCGCTACGAGATGCGCTCGTGGCTCAAGGAAGTGAGCCAAGCGGTGACGCCCGCCGCGCCCGCCGCCGCAGCGTTCGCGCTGCAAGCTTCGCCGGCTGCCGCACCGCCCCCCGACCTCCTCGGCAACGACGGCGCGCATCGCGCCAGTTACGCGACGATACTCGACGAAGCGAGCTTCGCCGCATGGCTCGAAAAAATCGAGCGCGCAGAGCTCACCGCGATCGACACCGAGACGACCAGCCTCGACCCCTTCGCCGCGCGCCTGGTCGGCATCTCGTTCGCCGTCGCGCCAGGGGAGGCCGCCTACCTGCCGCTCGCCCACGACTACCCCGGCGCTCCCGCGCAACTGGACTTCAACGACACGCTGGCGCGCTTAAAACCCTGGCTCGAATCGGCGCAGCACGCCAAGATCGGCCAGAACCTCAAGTACGACCAGCACGTCTTCGCCAACCACGGCATCGCGATCAAAGGCGTCGCGCACGACACGCTGCTCCAGTCCTACGTGCTCGAAGCGGGCAAGGAAGGCGTTCGCGGTCACGACTTGGGATCGCTCGCGCTGCGCCACCTGGGACTCGCGACGATTCCCTACGAGCAACTGTGCGGCAAGGGCGCCAAGCAGATCGGCTTCAACCAGGTCGCCGTCGCAGAGGCCGCCGAATACGGCGCCGAGGATTCGGACCTGTGCCTGCGCCTGCACCAAAGACTCTATCCGCAGATCGCCGCCGACCCGGGCCTCGCCTACATCTACGGCGAAATCGAGATCCCCGCGCGCGACATCCTTTTTCGTATCGAGCGCACCGGCGTCGCCATCGACAGCGCGCTGCTCGCGCAGCAGAGCGGCGAACTCGGCAAGCGGCTGCTCGAGCTTGAAAACGACGCGTACGAGGCCGCCGGCCAGCCGTTCAACGTCAATTCGCCCAAGCAGCTCGCCGAAATCCTGTTCGTCAAGCTCGGCCTGCCGGTCAAGAAGAAGACGCCGTCGGGAACGCCGTCGACCGACGAGGAGGTGCTCTCCGAACTCGCGCTCGACTACCCGCTGCCCAAGATCCTGCTCGAATCGCGATCGCTCGCCAAGCTCAAGAGCACCTACACCGACAAGCTGCCGAAGATGGTCAATTCGGCGACCGGCCGCGTGCATACCAGCTACATGCAGGCGGTAGCGGTCACCGGCCGGCTGTCGTCGAGCGACCCCAACCTGCAGAACATCCCGGTGCGCAGCGCCGAGGGCCGGCGCATCCGCGCCGCGTTCATCGCGCCGCCGGGCGGCCACATCGTTTCGGCCGACTACTCGCAGATCGAGCTGCGCATCATGGCGCACCTGTCGCAGGACGAGCGGCTGATGGATGCCTTCGCGCAAGGCGAGGACGTGCACCGCGCGACGGCGGCAGAGATCTTCGGCGTCACGCCGATCGAGGTCGGCGCCGACCAGCGGCGCGTCGCCAAGACGATCAACTTCGGGCTGATCTACGGCATGAGCGCCTTTGGCCTCTCGCGCGCGCTCGACATCGAGCGCGGCGCCGCGCAATCGTATATCGAGCGCTACTTCGCGCGCTATCCGGGCGTCGCGCGCTACATGGAAGAGACGCGCAAGCAGGCAAAAATCAACGGCTGCGTCGAAACGGTCTTCGGCCGCCGCCTGTGGCTGCCCGAAATCCACGCCGCCCAGGCCGGCCGCCGCCAGGGCGCCGAACGCGCGGCGATCAACGCGCCGATGCAGGGCACCGCCGCCGACCTCATCAAGCTGGCGATGATCGCCGTGCAGCGCTGGATCGACGGCGCGGGACTCAAGACCCGCCAGGTGATGCAGGTGCACGACGAACTGGTGCTCGAAGTTCCCGACGACGAGCTGCAAAGGGTACGCATCGAGCTGCCGCCGCACATGACGCAGGTCGCCAAGTTGCGCGTGCCACTCGCCGTCGAAGTCGGCGTCGGCGCCAACTGGGACGAAGCGCACTGAGCCCTGATCAGGCCTGGGCTTCGCTTGGGGCAGCCACCGCCTTGGCCGCTGACGGCGAAGCGCCCAACTCATCCTTGAGACGCTGGCGGTCGAGTTCATTTTCCCAACCGGCGACGACGATGGTCGCGACGCCGTTGCCGACGAAATTGGTCAGCGAGCGCGCTTCCGACATGAAGCGGTCGATTCCCAGGATCAGCGCGAGTCCGGCGACCGGAATCGACGGAACGACCGCCAGCGTCGCCGCCAGCGTGATGAAACCCGAGCCGGTGACTCCCGCCGCGCCCTTGGACGTCAGCATCGCGACGCCGAGCAGCGTCAGCTCCTGGCCCCACGACAGGTCGATGTTGAGCGCCTGGGCGACGAACAGCGCGGCCATCGTCAGGTAGATGTTGGTGCCGTCGAGGTTGAACGAGTAACCTGAGGGAACGACCAGACCGACCACCGATTTCGCACAACCGAGCCGTTCGAGCTTGTCCATCAGCGGAATCAGCCCCGATTCCGACGACGAGGTGCCGAGCACGGTGAGCAGTTCCTCCTTGATGTAGAGCAGGAAACGAACGATGTTGAATCCCGAAAACGCGGCGATCAGGCCGAGAACGACGAAGACGAACAGCAGGCAAGTGAGGTAGAAACTCATCATCAGGTCAGCGAGCGGGGTAAGCGCGGCGATGCCGTACTTGCCGACGGTAAAGGCCATGGCGCCGCCGGCGCCGATCGGCGCGAGCTTCATGATGGTATTCATCATCGCGAAAAAAATCCGCGAACTCTCTTCGATGAAGCGATGGACGGTCTGTCCGGCAGCCCCGAGCGCCATCAGCGCGTAGCCGAAGAGGATGGCGACGAGCAGCACCTGCAACAGGTCGCCCGAGCCGGTAAAGGCGTCGGTGAAGGTCTTCGGGATGATGTTCATGACGAAGTCGAGCGCGCTCTGGCTTGACGCCGATTGCGCATAGCTGGCAACGGCCTTGGCGTCGAGCGTCGCCGGGTCGACGTTGAAGCCCTTGCCCGGCTTGAGCAGATGCATCACCAGCATGGCGATGACCAGCGCCAGCGTCGACACCAGCTCGAAGTAAATCAGCGCCTTGCCGCCGACGCGACCGACCTTCTTCATGTCGCCGGCGCCCGAAATGCCGAGCACGACGGTACAGAAGATCACCGGGCTGATCAGCATCTTGACCAGCGCGATGAAGCCGTCGCCGAGCGGCTTGAGCAGCACCGCGGTCTTCGGTTCGAAGTAGCCCAGGGTGCCGCCGGCGATGATCGCCAGCAGCACCCAGAAATAGAGATAACTTGCCAGCCGTTTCATGGGTTCCCTTCCTTTTGGCCCGACATGTAGAGACCGACCAGCCGCGCGACCATCACCGCCAGATAGAGCTGCCCGGCGATCGCCTGAACCATCGCCAGGCCGCGCGCCAGATCGCTCTTGGGCACGACGTCGCCGTAGCCGACCGTCGTTTGCGTGATGAAGCTGAAATAGATTCCCGCGGGCAGCAACAGACGACCGCCCTCGGGCAGGAAATAGGCGTCGTGCCAGAGCGCAGCGACCGAACAGTGCAGCATGGCGAACAGGATGCCGACCAGCAGATAGACGCTCAGTGCGGCGAACAACAGCTCAGCGCTGACCCGCGTCGAACTCATCGCCACGCGCACCGCATCGATTCCGGCGACAAAGCCCAGGACGACCAGCGCGACCGTACTGATCGCAATCACGCTGTGCCAATTGACCGACCCGGCAAGGACGCGAACCGTCAGCATGGCGAGCAACACGATCAGCAACAGGTGCGACAGATGACGGCTGCGCATGCCGACCAGCGCAGCGCCCAGGCTCACGGCCAGCAGCACGGTCATCGGCGTCTGATCGAAGCCGAGCGTCGCGAGCAGCGGAAAACCGATCAGCGTCAGCAACAGCGTACAGAAAAGAACACGGTAGCGATGCTCGAGCCAGCGCGCAAAAGCCGTGCGCAATAGATGATGCAGCTGCCCTGTCAACGACCTGTCTTGCATTGTCACCTTTCACCGCGGCGGCCGGCGGTTCAGTTCGAAATACCCTGACTGCTGTCAGGGTCAGAGCGAATTAGAACAGAGAATCGCCGCCGGCGGCAGCAGAATTCGACCTGGCGGCTACAACCAGCCGAAGTGCTTGAAGCGCCGGTAGAGCACGAAGCAGGTCAGCGCAATGACGCCGATCGCCGCCGGGTAGCCGTACTCCCACTGCAACTCGGGCATCGCCTTGAAGTTCATTCCCCAGATTCCGGCGAAGGCGGTCGCCACCGCGAAGATCCCGGCCCACGCCGCGAGCTTCTTGTTCACTTCGCTTTCCTCGATGGTCACCATCGACAGATTGACCTGGATCGCCGTGCCTATCGTTTCGCGCGCGGCGTCGAGCGAGGCGTTGATTCGCGTCAGGTGGTCATAGACGTCGCGGAAATACTCCTGCGAATTGACGCAGGTCTTGGGCACGCGGCCGCCGTGCAGCTTGGCCGAGGCCTCCAGCAACGGCACGACCGCGTGGCGAACGACCATCACCTTGCGCTTCAGGGCGTAGAGGCGCTCGATGTTGGCGCGCGCGGTGCCTTTCGCGAAGATCTGCTCCTCGATCGTTTCGAGCTCGGTTTCGAGCAGATCGACGATCGGAAAATAGCGGTCGACGACGGCGTCCATCAGCGCGTAGAAAACGAAACTGGCGCCGTGCGACAGCAGTTCGGGCTCGCGCTCGCAGCGTTCGCGAACGCTGTGGAAGGTCTGTTCGCTATGGTTGCGCACCGACAGCACGTAGTTGGCGCCGACGAAGATCGCCACCTCGCCGACCGCCAGTTCGTCGCCGGAGAGTTCAAGCAGGTGCAGCACGCAGAACAGCGAGTCGCCGTACTCCTCGATCTTGGGCCGCTGGTGACCCTTGCGCGCATCCTCGACGGCGAGCTCGTGCAAGCCGAACTCGCGCTTCATTTCGTCGAGTTCGGCGGGGTCCGGATCGCGCAGCGCGACCCAGACGAAGGCGTCGCTGTGCTCGACGTAGTCGCTGATGTCGGCGACGGGAAGATCGGCAAGTTTCCTGCCGTTGGCGTAGGCCGCGCAATTGATCAGCATCGGCGTCTTTCCGGGTCATTGGCGGTGGCAAAGTATACGTCGGCGCGCCGTCCGCGGCCAGCGATCGTTTTGCCGATGTTAGAATCCCGGCTCGCCGCCCCGGAGCTACTGCGCATGAATTTTCCGCCCCCCGCCTTTGAAGCAAAAATCGTCGCCCCCTCTGATCTTGCCGCGCGAATCGCGCAGTTGCCGCGCCCGCTGGTATTTACCAACGGCTGCTTCGACATCCTGCACCGCGGCCACGTCACGCTGCTCGGGCAGGCGCGCGCGCTCGGACAATCGATGCTGGTCGCGCTCAATTCGGACGCTTCGGTCAAACGACTGGGCAAGGGTGACGACCGACCGGTCAATACCCTGGCCGACCGCTTGGCGGTGATCGCCGCGCTCGAGTGCGTGACGCTGGTCACCTGGTTCGACGAGGACACGCCGCTAGAACGGATTCTCGAGAGCCGCCCGCAGGTACTCGTCAAGGGCGGCGACTGGCCGGTCGACAAGATCGTCGGCCATCGCGAGGTGGCCGACTGGGGCGGCGCCACGGTGTCGATCCCCTTCATCCACCAGAAATCGACGACCGCGCTGCTCGACAAGATCAGGCGTCTGTAACGGTCGCCTTGGCGGCGAATTGATGACCAATTGACGGCCGCTGCTCAGCCGATCTCGACCCGGTTGCGTCCGCTGCGCTTGCCGCGATAGAGCGCTTCGTCGGCACGCGCGACGATGGTGTGCCAGTTTTCGTCGGCGGCGAACTGGGCGATTCCGAGCGTCATGGTAACCGGAATCTGCGCGCCTTCGAACAACCAAGGACTGCCCGCAACCGTCTCGCGCAGCCGTTCGACGACGACGCTCGCCGTCGCGACATCGGTATCGGGCAACAGCACGATGAACTCTTCGCCGCCCCAGCGGGCGACGCAATCGTAGTCGCGCAGCGCGCCCTGCAGCAGATTGGCAACGCTTTGCAGCACGTGGTCGCCGGCCGCATGACCGTGGCCGTCGTTGATCCGCTTGAAGAAGTCGATGTCGCCCAAAGCCAGCGTCAAGGGATGACCGCTACGCCGACTGCGCGCGAACTCGCGCTCGGCGATCTCGGAAAAACGGCGCCGGTTGAGCAGGCCGGTCAGCGCGTCGGTACTGGCAACGCGGCGCAGCACGTCTCCCGATTCCTTGATCACCAACGCCTGAGCGTAAGCGCCGCCGGCGAGCATGGCGCAACAGCCGACGGTATTGACGTGGCGCAGCGTGGCGAGGAAATATTCCGGATACGGGTAGAGCGGGATCGCGTAGCGTACGAACCAGCTGTCGCACGCCAGAAAGAAGGCGATGATCAGCGCCGCCTGCAGCAATCTGAACGGCAAGGGCCGGTCGAGCTGCGCAAAACTGGGAGGAATCGTCGCCAGCAGGTAATACTGGAAACCGGCGTCGGCGCCGAGCACATAGACCGCGAGCAGCGACTGCGCGAAGACCACGACCCAGAGCCAGGGCAAAAGCGGGTTGCGGCGCTCAGGATGGCGCCGCGTCTCGCGGTAGATCAACAGATCGAAGAGCAGACAGGCGAAGTAAGCCGCCGCCAGCGGCCACACCTCCAGGTAGGTGAAAAGCAGCGCAAAGCCGGCATACATCACGGCGACGAAAGGCCCGATGCGCGCACTTAAACGGTGACTGTTCTCAATATGCGCCTGCGCAGCGTCGCCGCTGTCGACTGTCCGGGCTGAAACGGCGGTGGTCTGACGTGGCATGGCGGCGCTCCTCCCCGGATTCAGCCCTGATTTTCACGGATTGTAGCAGCGCTCCCGAAGCGCGCGCCAAGGAGTTTTCGCCGCACCCCAGGGCGCATCGCGAAAGGCCTTGGCGACACCGCCAGGGCCAACGCACCAATTTCGCTTATTTTTCCGCGAGACGCACCAATTCGGTTCGAAATACCGACGCATCAACGTTCAGTCGAAAAACTAACTAATCGATTCAGTTCCTTGCCCGATCTTCTCGTCCGGGTATAAAGATTGCGTAAAACACCTCGCAACCATGCGAGGAGAATAACAATGGGCAACAGCCGAAGCGAACATAGCGCCGCCAACATCAACTATTTGTCGGACTTCATGCACGGCCTGCGTGAAGACGAAGCCAGGCTGCGTGAAATCCAGACCATCTATGACAATCTCACGCTGCTTGGCCAGCTTCTTTGCGCCGGCACCGACATCACGCCGATGCGCACCGACTTCAAGGATCTGGCCGATGTGCTGCTCACCCAACTGGCACAGGAACTCAGAAAGAAGGCGGTCCTCGGCCTGCGCTCGAATGCGCGCGTGGCGATCGACATCCTGATCCGCAACCTCTTCGAACGGACTGCCGACATCGGCTTTTTGGCGACCGACAGCAACATCCGCAGCTATGCCGAGCGGGCGCAGGCGAGCAACGCCGTCGCCCGCAACGCGCTGCACGCGCGCTTCGGCGAATACATTCGAAAATACTCCGTCTACCACAACATCATCCTGCTCGCACCGGATGGCAAAGTGCTGCTCCAGTTCGACGAAAGCAACCCGGTCAGCGCGTCAAGCGACCCGCTGATCGCCGAGTCGCTGAGCACCGAGCAGGCCTACGTCGAGACCTTCCGCAGCACCGACCTGCTGCCCGGCGAGGACTCGCCGCTGATCTATTCGTATCGCGTGATGAGCGAGGACCTCAGCCACCCGGTTGGCGTGCTTTGCCTGTGTTTCCGTTTTCAGGACGAGTGCCAGCGGATTTTCCGCAGTCTGCAGGGCGACGAAGACTGGACGGTCATCACCCTGCTCGCCCCCGACGGCAAGATTATTGCCAGCAGCGACCCCTACCAGTTTCCGCTTGGCGCACGGCTCGAAAGAGCCGCCAGCGACGAATGCCGGGTCGCGCGCTTCGCTGGCCGCGAATACCTGACGACCAGCTGCGAGACCCACGGCTACCAGGGTTATCGCGGGCCGGGCTGGGTCGGACAGGCACTGGCGCCGCTCAACCACGCCTTTGAAATCTCGCTGGCCGATGAACTTGAGGACGTGCCGAAAGCGGTCCTCGCCGGCGTCCTGGCGACGACGACGCTGTTCTCGCCCGAATTGCGCGACATCCCGTTGCGCGCCGCCAGCATCCAGCGCGAACTCAACCGTACCGTGTGGAACGGCAACGTCTGGTTGTCACGCGACCAGCAGGCGCAGAACAGCTCGTTCGCCAAGGTCCTGCTCTGGGAAATCGGCAGCGCCGGCGTGCGCACGCGCAGCGTCTTCGGCGCATCGACGACCAACCTCTACGAGACCGTCGTCTCGTCGGTGCTCACCGACTGCTTGGCGCAGGCGGCGCTGGCCATGGACATCATGGACCGCAACCTCTACGAGCGTGCCAACGACTGTCGCTGGTGGGCGCTGACCGGCGCTTTCCAGGAAGCGCTGGCGCGGGGCGGCGAAACGCAGAGGGACGCGCTGACCGCCGTGCTCAGGGCCATCAACGGGCTCTACACCGTCTATTCGAATCTGCTCGTTTTCGACGCGACCGGCCGCGTCGTTGCGGTGGCCAACCCGGCGTACAACGACATGATCGGGCAACCGCTGGCCGCCGAGTGGACGCGGCAAACGCTGGGCCTGCGCGATTCACAGAGTTATTGCGTATCGCCATTCACGACGACGCCCATTTACGCCAATCTGCCGACCTATGTCTATTCGGCGGTCATTCGCGACAGCGGCGACGATCCGCTCGGCGGCATCGCCATCGTCTTCGATTCGGCGCCACAGTTCATCGCCATGCTCGAGGACGCGCTGCCGCGCAAAGAGGACGGCGGCATCGTCGACGGCGCTTTCGCGCTGTTCACCGAAAGCGACGGCAGGGTGATTGCCAGCACCAATCCCGATCTCACTCCGGGGTGCAAAGTCGAGCTCGGACGCGAGTTCTTTACGCTCGAACGTGGCGGCAGCTACGCCAATGTCGTCGAGTTCGACGGTCGCTATTACGCCATCGGTTCGCGCTTGTCGGCGGGCTACCGCGAGTACAAGAGCGAAACCGAGAGCTATCGCAACGATGTCGTGGCGCTGGTTTTCGTTCCGCTCTCCGAACGCCTGGCGCTGCCCCACGAATTGGGCGCCGCGCGCGGCAGCGAGCACGCGGCTTACGCCAAACGCGAGGCCGGCGGTGACGACGCCGTCGAGGTCGCCACCTTCTACATCGGCGACAACTGGTACGGTGTTCGTTCCAATTGCGTGATCGAGGCGATCGACGCCGACAATGTCACGCAAATCCCCGGAATGCCGGCCTGGGCTCGCGGCTGCATCATGCACGACGAGCAGCCGATTACCGTTTTCGACCTTGGCGGCGCGCTCAACGATCGGCCGACGGACAGCGCAGCGCGGCAGATCGTCGTGATCGAGCGGCCCGATCAGCGCTGGCGTTTCGGCATCCTGGTCGACGAACTGGGGGAGATTCCCGAGATTCCCGCGCAGCGCATCGAGCCGATCCCCGGGATGCTGGCGAGCGGCAATTCATTGACCGAAAGTCTGGTCAAGCCGCCGCCCGGTGATGGCGAGAAGCGCATCCTGATCATCCTGTCGATCGAGCGCATCATGGCACGCCTCAACGACATCGGTCGGGTGCGCCCTGAGCACTGCGCGGCGTAAGCGAGAGCGGCAATGAGTCGCCGGCAAAGCGGCTCATTGCGGCGCGAGCCCGAGGTATAGTAGCAATTTCCGGCAAGATCACCAGCCACTCCGAGGCGTTCAATTGGATAGTCACCCGACCCATGTCGTCAAGCCAGAAGAGCTTTGCATCGGCTTGCACATCCATCTCGACCTGCCCTGGATCAGCCACCCCTTCCCGTTTCCGAGCTTCAAGATCAATTCGCCCGAGCAAATCGCCACCATCAGGGGCCTGGGGCTCAAGGCCATCCGCTACTCGCCGGCCAAGAGCGACTGCCAGCCGCTGATCGTCCTGCCGCGCGACGATACCGCGACGCGCGCCGTCGCCGAGGCGGCGCCGCGCGTCGCCGACGACCCAGCGGATCAGGCCAAGCAGGCGCGCATCAAACGGCTCGCCGCGCAACGCGAGAAAATCGCCGCCTGCGAGCGAGAATTTCTCAACACCACGCGGCAGATGAAGGCGGTCCGCCAGAACCTCTTTTCGCGCCCGGACCAGGTCTGCGAACAGGCCACCGATGCCGTCGCCAAGCTCGCCGACTCGATGCTGGTCAACGCCGAGCTCTCGATCCATCTGATGTCAGACAAGGTCGCCGGCGACGACGTCTTCAACCACGCGCTCAACGTCTGCCTGCTGTCGATGATGGTCGGCAAGGAAATGCAGCTGCCCGCCGCACAAGTCAAGCTGCTCGGCCTCGGCGCGCTGCTGCACGACCTGGGCCAGGCCGAGATTCCCGGCCACATCAAGAACAAGACCACGGCGCTGACCCGGCCCGAAGCAGCGCTGATGCGGCAGCACTGCGCGATGGGGGTGACCCTCGGCAAGCAGCTCGGCTTGCCTGGCGAAGCGCTGCTGATCATCGCCCAGCATCACGAACACCTCGACGGAACGGGTTACCCGCGGATGCTGCACGAGCCCCAGTTGTCGCGGCTCGCAAGGATAGTCGCCGTCGTCGAGACCTACGAGGAGCTGTGCAGCCCGCGCAACCCGGCGCGCGCCTGCACGCCGCACGAGGCGCTGTCGCAGCTCTACGGCCAGCAGAAGAAACAGCTCGACGAGACGGTGGTGACCTCGTTCATCCGCTGTTTGAGCGTCTACCCGCCGGGAACGATCGTGCTGCTGTCCAATGGCGCGCTCGGCGTGGTGACCTCGGTGTCCAGCGCGCACCTGCTCAAGCCCACCGTAATGGTTTATGACGCGGCGGTGGCCAGCGGCGAAACCATCCTCGTCGATCTTGAGCAGGAGAGCGACGTCACGATCGCCAAAACGATCAGGCCGCAGCAATTGCCACCGGAAGTCGGCCAGTTCTTCAGCGCGAGAAAGCGCATTTCGTACTACTTCAGCAGCGAAGCGGCGGTCGATTAGGCGGCAGCGCTGTCGACAAAGCGCAGCGTCAGCCTCGCGACCGACACCGCCAGAAACCTAGAGCCGCGCGCCGACCCAGGCCGCGACCGAAGCGAGCGCCGCCGGCAGCTTGGCCGGCTCGCTGCCGCCCGCCTGCGCCATGTCGGGACGGCCGCCGCCCTTGCCGCCGACCTGCTGGGCGACCATATTGACGAGCTCTCCGGCGCGGACCTTGGCGGTGAGGTCGGCAGTCACGCCGGCGATCAGCGTGACCTTGCCGTCGGCAACGCTGGAAAGAACGATCGCCGCTGATTTGAGCTTGTCGCGCAGCTTGTCCATCGTTTCGCGCAGCGAATTGAGATCGGCGCCTTCGAGCGTCACCGCCAGCACTTTGGCGCCTTTGACTTCGACCGCCGAGCTCGCCAGATCGTCGCCCTGAGCCGCCGCCAGTTTGCTCTTGATCGCCGCCAGTTCGCGTTCGAGATGGCGAACCTGGTCGAGGATCGAATTGACCCGCGCCTGCGCTTCGGCGGGCAGCACCTTGAGCGTTCCGGCGATGCCGCCGAGCGCGGTTTCCATGCCTTGCATATAGGACAGCGCGTTGTCGCCGGTCACCGCTTCGACGCGGCGAATTCCGGCGGCGACGCCGCCTTCGGCGACGATCGAAAAGAGCCCGATGTCGCCGGTGCGACGCACGTGCGTTCCGCCGCACAGTTCGCGCGACGAGCCGATGTCGATGACGCGAACTTCGTCGCCGTACTTCTCGCCGAACAGCATCATCGCGCCAAGCTTCTGCGCTTCACTGATCGGCATCACCCGGTGTTGGCAATCGACGTTGGCCAGAATCTCGGCATTGACCAGATTCTCGACGCGACGGATCTCTTCGTTGCTCATCGGCTGGTTATGCACGAAGTCGAAACGCGTCTTGTCCGGGTCGACCTGCGAGCCTTTTTGCTGCACGTGGTCGCCGAGCACTTCGCGCAGCGCCTTGTGCATCAGGTGCGTCGCCGAGTGGTTGCGCATGATTCTGGCGCGCGCCAGCGTGTCGACCTTGGCGCTGACCGTATCGCCGACCTTGAGGCGGCCGGTCCTCTGCACGCCCTGATGGCCGAAGACGGTGGCCTGGATTTTCTGCGTATCCTCGACGGCGAAAATCCCCTGCGCCGACTGCAACACGCCGCGGTCACCGACCTGGCCGCCCGATTCGGCGTAGAAGGGGGTTTCGTCGAGAACGACGACGCCCAGTTCGCCTTCGTTAAGCTCATTGACCGGACTGCCGTCGCGGTAGAGCGCCAGCACGCAGCCCTTGGACTCGAGGCGCTGATAGCCGTGAAAGGTCGTCGTCTTGCCGCTGTATTCGAGCGCCGCGGCCATCTTGAACTTGCCGGCGGCACGCGCCAGGTCCTTCTGCCGCTGCATCGCCGCTTCGAAGCCGTCGGCATCGACGGTGACGCCGCGTTCGCGGCAGATGTCGGCGGTCAGGTCGAGCGGAAAACCGAAGGTATCGTGCAATTTGAACGCCGTCTCGCCGTTGAAAATACCTTTACCACCCATTGCTGCGAGCTCGCCTTCGAGGATCGCCATGCCGTGTTCGATGGTCGCGAAGAAGCGGTCCTCTTCCTGGCGCAGTACGTCGATGATTCGCGCTTCGCCCGAGACCAGTTCCGGATAGGCACTGCCCATCTCGGCGACCAGGTCGGGAACCATGCGGTTGAAGAAAGCGGCGCGCGCGCCGAGCTTGTAGCCGTGGCGGATGGCGCGCCGGATGATGCGGCGCAGCACGTAACCGCGCCCCTCGTTGCCGGGAATCACGCCGTCGGCCAGGAGGAAAGAACAGGCGCGAATGTGGTCGGCGAGCACCTTGAGCGACGGGCTGTTCATGTCATCGCCAGAGGTTTCGCGCGCCGCCGCGGCGATCAGACTCTGGAAGAGATCGATCTCGTAATTGCTGTTGACGTGCTGCAGCACCGCGGCGATGCGCTCGAGCCCCATGCCGGTATCGACCGACGGCTTGGGCAGCGGATGCATGACGCCCGCCTCGTCGCGGTTGAACTGCATGAAGACGTTGTTCCAGATCTCGATATAGCGGTCGCCGTCCTCGTCGGGCGATCCGGGCGGGCCGCCGGCGATGTGCTCGCCGTGGTCGAAGAAGATCTCGGTGCACGGGCCGCAGGGGCCGGTATCGCCCATCATCCAGAAATTGTCTGAAGCGTAGCGCGCGCCCTTGTTGTCGCCGATGCGAACGATGCGCTCGGCGGGAATGCCGATCACTTCATGCCAGATCGCGTAGGCCTCGTCGTCCTCGGCATAGACGGTGACCCACAGGCGATCGCTGGGTAATTTGTAGACATCGACCAGCAGTTCCCAGGCGTACTTGATCGCGTCGAGCTTGAAGTAGTCGCCGAACGAAAAATTGCCGAGCATCTCGAAGAAGGTGTGATGGCGAGCCGTGTAACCGACGTTCTCGAGGTCGTTGTGCTTGCCGCCGGCGCGAACGCATTTCTGCGAAGTCGTCGCGCGCACGTAGGGGCGCTTGTCGAAGCCCAGGAAGACGTCCTTGAACTGGTTCATCCCGGCGTTGGTAAACAGCAGCGTCGGGTCCTCGTGCGGAACGAGCGAACTCGAGGCCACGATCTGGTGGCCCTTGGATTCAAAGAACTTGAGGAACTTGTCGCGGATTTCGGCGCTTTTCATCGGTTTTAATCCCTGCCCGGGCGTATTTCAAAGGGGTTCGATTCTAGCACCGAAGGGCGCGCGAAGCTAAGCGCGATAGCGCCCGGTTCAGGGCGATTGCGCGCTCAGCAAATCGATACGATCGGAAAATACCGACGTCACGCCGCGCGCCCACAGTGACTGGGCAACTTCCGGCGCATTGACCGTCCAGCACAGCACCGGAACGCCGGCAGCCCGGGCAGCGCCGAGCAGCGCGTCATCGACTTCGTCGGCCGAACAATGCAGGCTGTAACCGTCGAGCGCGGCGAGGCGCTGCTGCCAGTCATCAGGCGGGCGAACCCACAGCTGACCGATCGGCAATTGCGCCGAGACGCGCCGCGCCGCTTCGAGCGCGGCCTCCGAGAACGACGAGACCAGCGGCAACGCGGCGCCCTGCCAGAGTTCGACGAGCTGGCGCGCGACGACCTCGCCGGTGATCGCCTCGAAACCGGCGGCCGGCTTGATCTCAACGTTGGCCATCAGGCCGAGCTCGCGACACAGAGCGGCGGCCGCGGCGAAGGTCGGCAACGGTTCGCCGGCGAAGGCGCGATGCTGGTAAGCACCGGCGTCGAGACGCCGCAGCACCGCGTCGGTCGCCTCGCAGACGCGGCCGGTACCGCTCGTCGTGCGCTCGAGCGCTTCGTCGTGAATCAGCCAGGGCGAGCCGTCGGCCGACAGCATGACGTCGAACTCGACGGCGCCCAAGCCCAGCGCTTGCGCGATGCGCAATCCGGCCAGCGTATTCTCCGGCGCCAGCGCACCGCCGCAGCGGTGCGCGAAGACGCGCGGCAAAGGCCAAGCCGGCGCCGGGCGACTCATTTGTGACGCTTACCTGGTTTGCCGGCTTTGGCCTCGGCCGCCGGTACCTGCGCTTGCGCCAGCAGCACGGCGTTGCCGCGGGCGACGGCGTTGTCGAGCGCCTCCTTGGCCGGCTTCTTGTTGTCCCATACCGTTTCGAGCTCTTCCTCGACGATCACGCGCACCGGCGTGATCTGCGCGACGCGGACGGGTGCCGGCAGCGGCTTGCCCTTGAGCTCGTCGTACGCCACCTGCAGCCCGGCCAGATCGGCTTTCATCAGTTTGCTGCTGGCCGCCAGGCGCGCCACCGGCGTCATCGGCAGGTAACCGCCGGCCAGCGTCATGCTGATCTGAACTTCAGGCCCGAGGACGTAATTGATGAAGCTGGCGACGCCTTTCGTTTCAGCGGGCTTCAAACCACTGGCAATCCACAGCGAGGCACCGTCAGCCAGCGTGCTTTGCGGCGCGCCATGCACGTCGTCGTGGTAAGGCAGTGCCGAAACGCCGACATCCAGCGCCTTGTTTTCGGACAAGGTCCCGTAGATCGCCGAAGAGCTGGTCAGCATCCCGCATTCGCCGCTGGCAAAACGGCGGTCGGCCTCGTCGCGACGGCCAAAATAGATGAAGTACTTGCTCTTGTACCAGGTCGCCAGCATCGCCACGTGCTTGATCTGCGCGAGACCGTTGAAGTCCAGCTTGCCCTTGGCGTCGGCCACCTCGGTGCCGTTGCGCGCGGACAGATTGTCGATGTGCACCGACGCCGGCCAGGAGGTGGTAAACGGACACTTGCTGCCCGAATCGATCAGCTTGCCGGCAGCTTCCTGCGTCTCGAACCAGGTTTTCGGCGGCGTATCGGGATTGAGCCCGGCTTTGCGGAAGGCGGCCTTGTTGATGTAGAGCACCGGCGTCGAGAAAGCCACCGGCAGCGCGAAGAGCTGACCCTTGCGGTCGACCAGGCCGGTGACCAGTTCGGGCGACAACTTGCTGGCGTCGAGTGGCTGCTTGGCCTCGCGCATCACTTCATAGAGCGGCTTGAATTTGGCCTTACTGGCGACAAAGCGCGAGTACTCCTCGGGCGTCACCAGGTTGATCTGCTTGGGCGCGTCGCCTTCGGCGCGGCGCACCAGCGTCAGATGGACGTCCTTCTGCTGGTCATTGAAAGCCTTGAGCAGCGGCTCGAGGCGCTCGACGCGCACTTCGTCGAGCTGATGCGACAATTCGATTTGAACCGGCGACGGCGCGGGAGCGGCAAGCGCCGCCAGAGGGGCAAGCAGCAACGCGCTCACCGCCAAAGAAATTCGGGAAAAAGACATCTGAGTTCCTTGAAAATATCGACAGAACCGCAGATTATAGTCTCTCACAGTCGAGAGGGTCATCAACGGTTCGCCTGCGGCCTCGTCCGGCGCACTAAAGACCGAACACGAAGCCGCCCGATCAACTTACCAACGACACACCAGACCGGGTTAAAATGGCCGTCATACCAACCAATAACCAGGGATCATCGTGCCGAATACGCCAGTAGGTTCGCTGCGCGCGTCCTTGATCGCTGTCGCGCTATTGTTCAGCCTTTCGGCTTGCGACATGATCCAGCAGCAGATGGGGATCGAAAACCCGGCCGCCAAGGAAGCGCGCGCCGATGCCGACGGCAAGGCGGTCGGCGGCGCCTGTCGCCAGTCGGGACGCGCCATCGAGGACTGCTATTCGATCTACTCATGGCTGCCCAAGGCCTCGATTTACGAGGGCTGGCGCGACATGGACGCCTATATGCGCGACAACAAACTGGAAACTGTCGAACCGCAGCTGCCCCCCGTCGCTGCGCCGCTGACGCCCGGCGCCAAGAAGAAGGCCGCCGCCGCACCCGCCGCCGAAAGCCAGGCGGCGGACGCAAGCAAGAAAGCCGTAGAAAAACACTGAGCCTGAAGCACGCCCTCAATGATGTCCTAGCTAAAGGAGTCGCCATGAGTCAGGAAAAAAAATACCGCTTGGTTACGCGCAGCGATTTTGACGGACTGGTCAGTGCCGTGCTGCTCAATGAACTCGAACTGATCGACGAGATCGTGTTCGTCCATCCCAAGGACATGCAGGACGGCAAGATCGAGATTAGCGATCGCGACATCACGACCAACCTGCCCTATGTGGCGAGCGCACACCTCGCCTTCGACCACCATAGTTCGGAAACACTGCGCGTCGGGGGCGAGGCGGCCAACCGCATCATCAACCCGGACGCCCCCTCGGCGGCGCGAGTGGTTTATGACTACTACGGCGGCAAGAAGGCCTTCCCGCACATTACCGACGACATGATGGACGCCGTCGACAAGGCCGACTCGGCGCAATTCACGCGCGACGAAATCCTCGACCCGGAAGGCTGGGTGCTGCTCAACTACCTGATGGATTCGCGCACTGGCCTGGGCCGCTTCCGCGAGTTCCGCGTCAGCAACTACACGCTGATGATGGATCTGATCGCCTACTGCCGCAATCACGGCATCGACGACATCCTCAAGCTGCCCGACGTGCGCGAACGCGTCGATCTCTACTTCGAGCACGCCATCCCGGCCAAGGCGCAGATCCTGCGCTGCACCACGGTGCACAAGAACCTCGCCGTGCTCGATCTGCGCGGCGAAGAAACGATCTACGCGACCAACCGCTTCATGATCTACGCGCTCTTTCCGCAGACCAACATTTCGATCCATGTGCTGTGGGGAGTACAGAAGCAGAACACCGTTTTCGCCACCGGCAAATCGATTCTCGACCGCAGCAGCCGAACCAATGTCGGCGAACTGATGCTCAGCTACGGCGGCGGCGGCCACCATGCCGCCGGCACCTGCCAGGTGGCCAACGATCAGGCCGACGCGACGCTCAATGCAATCATCGCCAAGATCAACGCTGACAGCGGTTCCCGACGCGCTATCGACTAACACCGCAGCGCCGCGACACCGATTGAATGCAAAACGATGTCAGATCAGATTGAGGCCACGGAGACGACCCGCCCCGTTCGGGCCAACGCTTTTTTTCTGCTGAGCGACTGTCATGAGCTTTTCCAGCGTCGCTTGGCAGACATCGTCAGACAGTCGGGAATTTCGGCACCAGCGGTCATCGACGCTTTTCGCCGCGCCGTCGGCGAAGCCCACGACGAACTGACATCGGCGGAGCAACCGCGCGGTTTCGAGCAGGCGGCAGGACTGACCGCATCGCGCATCACGCTGGTCGATTACGATCACCTCGAACTCGAAATCCGCATCGGAAAAATTGCCCAACGCTTGCGCGAAAACGAACTGATCGACCGCTGGCGAGTCCAGTTGCGTTACATGACTTTGCTGAGCCGGCCAAAGATGGCCGCGACCGCCAACCCGGTCGGTCTCGAACCGATCTGCCGCGGCCTGTGGGCGATCTGCATGACGAGCAAGCACACGCTGGCGCAGAACCTCGATCAACTTGAGCGGCTTGAGCAACAATTGCAGCAGCATCTCCCCGCCGTCTATAGCGAACTCGACGAGCTGCTCGAACGGCACGACGTTGAGCCCGCGCAGGCGCAAATCGTTCGGCGCGCGTCCACCGGCAAACCAGGCGCGGCGCAGGGGCTGGGCGGCGCCGGTGGCGGCGGTTCGGGTGGTAGCGGCGCCGGTGGTGGCCCGGCTGGCTGCGCCGGATTCGCTGACCGGGCGAGCGGAGCGAACGCCACGAACGCGCTGTCGATCCTGCAGCAGGCCGTGCTGCAGCAGCGGTTTGCGCGAGCAGAAGAAACTGACCGCCGACCCGAAGGAACAGTGACCGTCGACGACTCGACGCGGCAGCTGCTCGACCAGTTGATCGAGCAGCTGAGCGCACGCGAGCGTCAGCAAGCCAGCACCACGGCGAATGAGCCGGCCACCGGCGCCATGCCGCGTGCCTTCAGCGCGAAGGACGTCGACCTGCCGCCGGACCAACCCGCGGCGATCGCGCTCGACACCCTGTCGCTCATTTTCGAGGCGCTCTTCGCAACTCCCGAACTGCCCGCTGCGATCAAGGCGGCGATCGGCCAGCTGCAAGTCCCGTTGTTCAAAGTCGCGGTCGCCGACGCGTCTTTCTTTGATGATTGCGAACACCCGGCGCGACGACTGGTCAACCGCATTGCGCGCGCCGCCATTGGCCTTTTGCCGGACAGCGGAAGCGAACATCCGCTGTGTGCCAGCCTCGCCAAAATAGCGCAGGAAGCACGCACGACGCTCGCAGCGGACGACGGCGACCTCTCGCCCGCACTCGCCGCGATCGACGAGTTGATCGAACGACGCGAGCAGTCGCTAATCGCCGGCGCCCCACCGCTGCGCCAACTGCTGGTTGAACACGAGACCAGGCAAGGCTTGGCGCACAGCACGCAGGACTGGCTGTTCAACGCGCTGGGCAAAGCCAGCCACGCCCAGATTGCGCGATTTCTCTGCGAACACTGGCTGCAGGTCATGCAACTTGCCTTCATCAAAGGCGGCGTCGCTGGAGGCGACTGGAAAGAATGCGCAGACACCGCCGACCAACTGCTGGCCAGCGTCCGCCCGCAACAGTCGGTCGAGGAACGCAGGCGATTGCTCGCGTTGATCCCCTCGCTGCTCAAGCGCATCAACGCCGGACTCGACCACCTCATCATGCCGTCGACGGAAAGAACGCTGTTTCTCAACACCTGCTTCCACCTGCAAACCGCCGCGCAGCGCAACCGCCCCGACGCACAGGGCGCCCAGCCCTATACGCGCCCTGCGGCGCCCCCGCCGGCGGCGCCCACCGCCAGTGAGGTCGCCGCCGCGCCGGCCTTGATCCTCGAGCACGGTGGCCAGCGGGTGCGCTACCTGGGCCTGCCGACGGCAGTCCAGTCCGCGTGGCGCAGCGGCGACTCGACCGGAAAGGAAGGCGACTGGATCAGTTTTCTGCTACCCGACGGCGAACGTCGGTGCGGCCTTCACTGCGGTCAAGTGGCGCCGACCGGCACCGTGCTGCTGTGCAACGAACAATGGGCGCACGCCTTGGCCATCGCCCCCGCGCTGCTCGAGCCACACGCGCGTATCGTATCGGCGTCATCGCTGTTCGACGACGCGGCAAACCGGGCGCTCGCCCTGATCAAAACCCGCTGATTTTCCAGCACGCGAAGACGCGCGCTGCAGCGTTCCGTAAAGGGTGTATAATCGCCGCCCTATGCCATTGATTCCACATTTGATTACAGGCGCTGCCGATGCGTTTTGACGAACTCGGCCTCGCGCCCGAGCTGTTACGAGCCATTTCCGAACAGGGTTACACGGATCCGACGCCGATTCAGGCGCAGGCTATTCCCATCGTTCTCTCAGGCAAGGACCTGATGGGCGGCGCCCAGACCGGTACCGGCAAGACCGCAGCGTTCACGCTGCCGCTGCTGCAGCGAATCCTGCCCTTTGCCAGCCCGAGCCCGTCGCCGGCGCGCCACCCGGTGCGCATCCTGATGCTGGCGCCGACCCGCGAACTGGCGATCCAGGTCTACGAGTCGGTCAAGACCTACAGCAAATACACGCCGATGCGCTGCCTGTGCACCTACGGCGGCGTCGATATCAAACCGCAGATCGCCGAAATCCGCCTCGGCGTCGAAATCCTGGTCGCCACGCCGGGCCGCCTGCTCGACCTCGTTGAACAGAAGTGTCTCAACTTCGGCAGCGTGCAGGCGCTGGTGCTCGACGAAGCCGACCGCATGCTCGACATGGGCTTCGTTCCCGACGTCACGCGAATCATCAACCTGCTGCCCAAACAACGGCAGAGTCTGCTCTTTTCCGCGACCTTCTCGGAAGAAATCAAGAAGCTCGCCGACCGCATGCTGCAAGCGCCGGTGCTGATCGAAGTCGCCAAGCGCAATACGGTGTCGGAAACGATCACCCACCGCGTGCACCCGGTCGCCGCCGACGCCAAGCGCGCGCTGCTGGTCAAGCTGCTCAAGTCGTCCGAATTCAATCAGGTGCTGGTGTTCACTCGCACCAAGCTGGAAACCAACAAGCTCGCGCGCGAACTACAGCGCGCCGGAATCGCCGCCGACTCGATCCACGGCGATAAAAGCCAGCTCGACCGAATGAAAGCGCTCGAAGCGTTCAAGGACGGCACGGCGCTGGTACTGGTCGCCACCGACGTCGCGGCGCGCGGCCTCGATATCGACGATCTGCCGCACGTCATCAATTTCGAACTGCCGCACACGCCCGAAGACTACATCCACCGCATCGGCCGCACCGGCCGCGCCGGCAAGCACGGCACCGCGATCTCGCTGGTTTCGGCGCACGAAGTCCAGTATTTGGTCGATATCGAAAAGCTGATCAAGATCCAGGTCGAGCAGGTCATCGTCCCCGGTTTCGACCCCGAATACGATTACGAATACCCGCCCACCGGGCGCCGCGTCCACCACCGCCGGCCGCCCGAGCCATCGGCTTCGGTCGCGCCCGCGGCGCGGCCGCGCCGCGAGCACAGCGACCGCCCCGAGCGCCCGGAACGATCGGAACGTTCACCGAGCAGCCCGCAGCATGCCCGGCGCAAGAGCCACATCGCTGCCGACGGATTCGATTTCGACAAGCCTTACGAGAGCGCGGCGCCGCAACCGCTGGCGGCACCGGCCGACACCGAGTCAGCCGAGGCCGTGGCGCGCATGGAACACCCACACAAGCCGCGGCGCCTGGTCGCGGCACTGCTCGGCGGACTCGGTCGCAAATAGCCGACCTACGGTTTGTGCGGCACGGCGACCAGCTTGAGGATCGCCAGCGAAATATTGTCGCCGTCGCCGACCGCGCGCGCGCGCGCCCGACCGATCAGCTGTTCGGACGCCTGGCGCGCTGAAGTGGCGGCGATCACGCCGGCCAGTTCGACATCATCGAAGTAAGTCCAGAGACCGTCCGAGCACAACAGGAATGAATCTCCGGCTTGCAGATCGTGCGCCTCGCCAAAATCGATTCGCGGCGCTTCGTTGCCACCCAACGAGGTCATCAGAATATTGCGGTTGGGATGAACCAGCGCCTGCTCCGGCGTGATTTTTCCTTTGGCCACCAGTTGCTCGACGTACGAATGGTCGGTGGTGCGAAACAAGGGTTCGCCACCGCGAAAGCGATAGAGCCGGCTGTCGCCGCAGTGCGCCCAGCTCGCCTGTCCCGGCTGCAAGACCAACATCACCGCGGTACTGTGCGGATCCTTTTCGTTCATGAAGCGCGACGCCTTGATCAGCAAGTGCGCCTCGTCGAGGCTCGCCTCGAGCAATGATTGCGGCGACTCGCTGCGCGCCGAAAACTGTTCGAGATTGTTGCGCGCGGTGTAAATCACCTGCTGCGCGGCGAGCGCACCGCCGGCGTGACCGCCCATGCCATCGGCGACGACCGCCAGAGCGACGCCGCCGCCGCGCGGGTGCGGAAAAAGGGCGACACGATCCTGCTGTTCCTGGCGATCGCCCTGATTATGGGCAACGCAGGCATCGATCCTGATTGGCATGCGCTTCAACCTATCCGGCGGGGCGACCAGAATATCATGTTTGACTCGACTCTTTGGCGGGACGCCGGGAGGCGTCGGCGTCTTCCGATATAATCATCGATTCACTTGAGGAAACCAGCCATGGGCAACCGTCTGTCAAAAATTGTCACGCGTACCGGCGACGCCGGAACGACCGGCCTGGGCGACGGCTCGCGAGTTGCCAAGGACTGCCTGCGCATCGACGCCATCGGCGAAATCGACGAGCTCAACTCGAGTATCGGCGTGCTGCTCGCCAGCGAGCTGCCGCCGGCGATCCGCGACGCGCTGCTCGGCGTTCAGCACGATCTTTTCGATCTCGGCGGCGAAGTGTGCATCCCCGGACACCACATCATCAGCGAGGCGCACATCGTTCGCCTTGAAGAACTCGTCACCCGCTTCAACGGCGAACTCACCCCGCTCAAGGAATTTATCCTGCCCGGCGGAACGATGGCGGCAGCGCTCGCCCACCTCGCGCGAACGGTCTGCCGACGCGCCGAGCGGCGCGTGGTGCACCTGTCGAACCACGAACCGGTCGCCGAATTCGTTCTCAAATACCTCAATCGCCTGTCCGACCTGCTCTTTGTCCTCGGTCGCACGCTCAACGTCGCCGGCGGTCGCGGCGACGTACTCTGGGCGCACCAGCGCAGCGCGCCGTAGCGTCAGCGTTCCCGCCCGCTCAGGCAAACCGGGGGGCCTGATCGCCATCGTCGCAAAATGAAACGAGTCACCACGAGTGCCAACACATGCCAACGGAACGCCACAAGCAGATCCGAGCGCTATTCGACGACTACATCGCGCTTTACGCCGCGCGCGATGATCGACTGACGTCACGCTTCAGCGAGAATTTCAGCGGCTACACCGGCGGCGGCGACTTCCTCGTCAAGGACCGCGACGAGTGGATAAAGATCACGCGCCAGGACTTTGCGCAGGTGAACGGCCAGCTGCGCATCGAGATGCTCGATCTTTCACTGCAGGATCTATGCGCTGAAGTGGTCGTCGTCACGGCCTTTTTCCACATCCACCTGCCGATCCCGGAGAGCATCCTGTCGCGCGAAAGTGCGCGGCTGGTGCTGGTCTTCCGGCAAGAAGGCACGGACTGGAAGATCGTACACAGCGGCATCTCAATACCCTACTACCTGGTTCGTGCCGGCGAAGTCTACCCGATCGATGGTCTGCACGAACGCCATCGCGAACTCGAAGCATTGGTCGACCAGCGAACCAAAGCGCTCCAGGCCGCCAACGACAAACTCGAAGCGCTGAGCAACACCGACGGGTTGACCGGCATCGCCAACCGGCGCAGCTTCGACACCGGGCTGGCGCAGGAATGGAAGCGCGCGCAGCGTACCGGCACGTCGCTGGCGCTGTTGGTGATCGACGTCGACCGCTTCAAGCATTTCAACGACCATTACGGCCACCTGGCCGGCGACGACTGCCTGCGCGCGCTCGGCAAGGTACTGGGGGAGACGGGACGACGGGCTGAGGATCTGGTGGCGCGCTATGGCGGCGAGGAATTCGTCGTGATGTTGCCGGGAGCGAAGCTGCCCGATGTGCTCGAACGCGCGCGGCACATCCAGCAGGCGATCCGCTCGCTGGCCATCGCGCACGCCGGAACACCGGCGGCCATCGTCACCGTCAGCATTGGTGTCGCCGTGCAGATTCCGTCGCCACAACAACCCGCCGACGACCTCGTGCAACGCGCCGACCAGGCGCTGTACCAGGCCAAGCGCAACGGACGCAACCGCGTCTGCGCCGCGCCTGGCTGCGCCTGAGCGAAGACCCGCCGCGCCCTTAACGTCCGAAACTGTACGTCCAGAAGAAATCGAGCGCACTCTCCGATCCGGCGCGGCCGACCACCGAAAACTGGCGGTTGAGGTCGACCGTCAGCTTGACGATGCTCTCGGTGGTGCCCAGCGACTGCTCGTAGCTCAAGAGCGCGTTCGACGACAGTCGCTTGCCGACGCTGACGATCTGCCCGTTGACGCTCTGGCTGCTGCCAAAGCCGGTCGAACTTGCGACGCGGCTGGTCGGCACGTTGGCGCTGCCGCCGAGCTGACCGCTGCTGACGGAAAATTCGACCCCCAGAGCGCGCTTCAACTGGCCCAGCACGCCACCGTCCTGACCGCCGAACAGCGTCTGCGCGGCGGCCAGCAGCACGCCGCTATCAGCGCTAGCGCCACCGCTGCCCTGCTCGGGCGGACGGCCGAGCACCAGCCACGACAGCTTTTCGGCGTCCGGAACGGTCGGCGTCGATACCAGCCGGATCTGCGGACGCAGCGCCGTTCCGCTGACCTCGACGCCGGCTTCGACCGGCAGATTCTTGCGCACGGCGAGCACATTGAGCCCCGGGTTGTCGATCGGCCCCTGGAAATTGACGATGCCGCGCTCGATCTCGAGCTGCTGGCCGTAGGCGTCAAAACGCCCGTCGAGCGTGCTGATCGAACCGCTGGCGCGCGGCAGGCCGGCGTCGTCAGAACGGATGCGCAGCTCGCCGGCGAGCCGAGCGTCGACACCGGCACCGCGAAAATGAAAGCGGCGCCCGAGCGCCAGCGCGAGGTCGAGCTTGAGCGCGCGCTGCGCGCGGCTGCCGGCCGGCGTCGCATTGGCGCGGTGCAGCACGACGTCATCGGACAGGCTCGGCCGGCCGGCCGGCGCCAGCGACCAGAAACCGGCGTCGACGGCGAGCTTGCCGCCGACCTCGAGCGTCTGGTCGCGCAGCAGCAACTCGCCGTCGCCCGAAACCGCAACCCACTGGTCGGGCCGCTGCACGACGCCGAGCCGGTCAAGCTGCACGCCGAGCCGCGCCGCACCGTTCGCCCCGGCGAGCGCCAGTTCGCCGCTGGCGGTGATCCGTCCCGGCGTTGCCGTCAGCGCCGCAGCGTCGATGCGCGAATCGAGGCGCAGCGCGCGCGGCAAGGGCGCAAGCTCACTGGCAAAGGAAAGACGGCGCAGCAGCAATCGATTGTTGCTGATCTCGAGCAGCGCCTCGCCGCGCTCGAGGCGCATTCCCTGATCGAGCGCACGCAACGCCAGGTCGTCGCCGCGCCACTGCCCGGACAACAGGGGTCGCGCCGCGCTTCCGCCCAGAGCCATCTCGCCGTGCAGCCGGCCGCCGACCTGCCAGCCCTCGCCGAGCCAGGCGCCGAGCCAGGAAAGATCCGGCACTTCGGCCTGCAAGCGCCCCTGCCACGGCGCTTGCGCGTCGAAGAGCGGTGCCGCGCCCGACGCGCCTTTGGCCGCCCGGCCGCCAGCGGCGGTGAGTTCGGCGCTGATTGCACCGAGCCGAGCGCCGCGCAGCTGCGCGCTGGCGCTAAAACGCCCGGCCGCGAGGTTCGCCTGCAGGCGCGCTTCGGTGAGGCCCAGCGGCAGCGCGGCGAGCTGCAAATCGCCGCTCTCGCGCCACAGCGCAAGCTGCCCGAGCGGCTGCTCAGCAAGCGCCAGATCCCACTGCCCAGCGAGCACCAGCGGCTGCGGATTGACGGTGCCGAGCGCTGCGCGCCAGGCGACGAGCTCGGGAAATTCGATCAATAGCTGCTGCGCGCGCAAGTGCTGCAAGCGTCCGGCACTCTGCCAGCGCCCGCGCTCGAGCGAGAGCCGATCGATGGAGAGGCTGCCGAGCGGCCCGCCGATCGTCGCCGGACCGAAGGAGAGCGATGTCGCGCCGACTTGCAGAGGGGCCGGCGCCGTGAGTTCGACGATCGGCGTCGGCGCATTGTCCGCAGCGCCCCGCGTCAGGCGCAGCGCGCTGAGCATGCCGCGCCACTGCGGGCCGCTCTGGTGTGCGCTCGTGCGTGCGCTCTCGGTCGACAGCCCGCCGGCCAACGATAGTTGCAGTTCGCGGCGCGCTTTGCCCTCGGCCGGCAGGCCGACGCGAAGCTCGACTTGATGCGCGCGGCGTTGCCCGCTGGCCGAGGCCGCAAGCGTCAGCGCGGAAATTCCGGCGGCCGGCAGCGCACACGCGGCGCAGCGCAGCTGACCGCTGAGCGCGCCCGACGCGCCGGCGGCGAGCTGTGCGTCCGCCGCCAGCTCGCGCACGTCGAGCCAGGCGCCCAACTGCAGCCGCGCCGCCTGCAATTGGCCGGAGAACTCGGGCGCGGCGACGCTGCCGCCGACCACCAGCGTCGCGTTCGCGTCTCCCGACAGCGCCGGCCAGCCGAGCGTCTCGAGCTTGGGCGCGGCCAGCGTCAGCTGCAGCACGTCGCCCGCGCGGCCGAAAGCGCCCTGCGCGCGCAGGCGATTGCCGGCGGCGTCCAGATCGATGTCGACCTGGCGCAAACGGCTACCGGCAAGATCGACGCGGCCCCTGCCGGAGAGCGGCCGAGTCCCCAGGCGGCTGTCTTGCAAGTCGAAGCGCAGGCCGAGTTCGAGCGCCGGGTGCAGCGCGCCGCTCGCCTCGAAACTCGCGTTGAGCACGCTGCGCGGCAGCTTGGCCGACGGCATGAAGCGCGCCGCGTCGAATTTTATCAACCGCCCATGCGCCGCGAAACGCACCTCATCAGTGAGCGCCAGCTCTCCATGCACGTCAAGACTGGCCTCGCCCGAACTCAATTGCAGGCGCTCAACTTCGACTGCCTGCGCAGTCAAGCTGGCGCTCGCGCGCAGCGCGTAGCGCGCGTCTCGCCAATCGACTTCAAGCTGCTTCCGATCGCCGCCCAGACGCGCGTGCAACGGCCCAGCAAGCCGCGTCGGCAGCAGACGGCCGTGCAGCGCGCGCGCGTCGACGCGGCTCGCAGTCAGGTTGAGCTCGAGTTGCGCGCCCGCCAGGCGACCCTGCCCCTTGAGTTCGCCGCCGCCGGCCAGCGCGACGTCGATCGCGGCAAGATCGAGCCCGTCGTCGCGCCAGGCGAGCTGCGCCTGCAGCGCGTCGACCGGCAGCCGTTGGCGGTCGAGCGCGCCGCTTTGCCGGTTGACGATGCGCAGGCTGCCGCCGAGCGCCGTGTTGCCGCCTTTTTCACCCATCGGCGCGAGTCGCGCGTCGACATCGAGCTTTGCCTGCGGCGCGCCGGCGACGAGCTGCGCCGGATCGATTCCGTTCAAGCGCGCGCGCAGCGAGGCGATCGGCTGCGCGGCAAAAGGCGTGAGCAGCGCCTGCAGCTCGCCGCTCGCCTTGCCGGCGCCTTTGGCGCTGACGACGCCAGCGACCGGCAGACGATCGAGCGGACCGCTGCCCGAGAGTTCAAGCGCGAACGGCTGGCCGGCGGCGCTGCCTGCGAGCTGCGCCTTGGCCGAGAGCGCGAACGGCCGCTGCGCGGCGAGCGTCGCTTCGGCCGACAGCGTCAGCAGCCCGAGGCGCGCCTGCAGATGCTCGACGCGGTGCGTTCGCCCGTCGCTCGAAAGCGAAGCGTCGATGTCTTCGGCGACCAGCAGCGCGGCGCCGCTGGCGCCGACCGTCAGCTGGCCGATCCGCAGTTGCGCGACGGAAAGCGCCAGCGGCAATTGCAGACTGTCCGGCAGCGGCACGCTGCCCGGCGACAAGCCGATGCGCAGGCTGGCGGCGTCGACGCGCGCCAGCGCCAGGCGACCGTGCAGCAGTTCGCCGGGCGTCCAGGCGAGCGCCAGTTGAGTGAACTCGAAGTCCTGCTGCGCATCGCGCCAGCGCACCGACTTGGCGTGCCAGTCGCCGAGCAGGCGGCCGCCGGCGTCGTCGATCTGCAGTCGCTCGCCGCTCGAGCGCACCAGCGCCGCACAAAGCCAGCGCAAGCCGCTCTCGCTGCCCGCCAGCCAGGCGCCGCCGCCCAGCAGAGCGCTGCCGAACAGCGCGAGCAGAATCAACGAACGAGCCGCCCAGCGGCGGCCAGCGTGTTTCGGCGCAGAGGTCGGCACCTTGCTCATCAGAAAGGCACGGCGAGCGAAAAATGAACGCGCAGCTGCTGGTCGCGCTGCCCCCACGCCAGGTCGATCGCCAGCGGACCGGCCGGGCTCTTCCAGCGCGCGCCCAGGCCATAACCGATCGCCAGATTGAGCACCTCGCGATCGTCGGCGGCGTTGCCCGCATCGACGAAGGTGGCGACGCCCCACTGGGCGTCGATCCAGTGCGTGTATTCGGCGCTCAGCGTCAGCAGGTAACGCCCGCCGAGCGTCGCCGAACCTTGCTGGACGCCGAGGCTCTGGTAGGCGTAGCCGCGCACCGAGTTGCTGCCGCCGGCGCGGAACAGGCTGTCCTGCGGGATCCCGTCGCGCGACGGCGCGAGCGTCGCACCGACTTCACCGCGCAACAGCAGGCCGTCGTCCTTGCCGAGCGCGATGCCCTGGCTGTAACGAAAATACGAGCGCAGGAAATTCTGGTCGGAGAGCAAGGCCTTCGCCGCGGCGCCCAGTTGCAGCTGCGCGACGATGCCTTCGGCCGGATCGAGCGGATCGTCGGCGTGCCGCCAGAGCCAGCCGACCGTCGCCGTCAGCGCCTGGTTGGTCGTCGACTGAGCGCCTTCGGGAGTCTGCTTCTCGTTCTGCCAGCTCAATCCCAGGCGACGCTCGAAAGCGCCGACGGTCTCCAGCCGCGACGCGGCAAAAGCGACCTGTTCGATGGCCAGGCCCTGGATGTCGGATTGATCGACCAGCACGCCGAAACTGTCGCGCCGCTGCGCGCGATCGGGCGGCAGAAAGACGTCGGCGTAGGCGCTCTGGCGCAACTGCTCGATGCGCACGCCAGTATTGAGCTCCCACGCCCGATTGAGAAAATCGCTGTTGCGGAAATTGGCTTCGACGCGCGCGCCGGTATTGGAGCTCGCGCCAGCGCCGAGCGCGACGCGAAACGGCGCGCGTTCGCGCACGCTGATCAGCACCGGCGCCGTCGCCTCGCTGACGGCCGGATCATCGACAGCAGTCGCGCTTGGCGCCAATTCGACGCTCACCGACGAAAAATAAGGCGTGTTCTGCAGCGCACTCTGCACGGCCAGCAGGTCGTCCTGCCGGTAGGGCGCGCCGGGACGCAGTTTCTCGCTGTAGCGCTCGACCAGCGACCGGGAATAGCGCGCCAGGCCGGTGATGGTCTGCTCGCCGTAGCGGTAGCGCGGCCCGGCGTCATAGACCAATTTGAGGTTCACGCGCGCGGCGTCGACCTCGACGTCGGCCTGGCTCGAGAGCAGTCGCGCGCCGGCATGATCGACGCCGAGCAGTTCGCGCAGCAGGCCCTGCTTGGCGTCGTCCCACGCGGCCTGGCGAAACCCGGCGCCGCTGGGCAGCGTCCAGCCGTCGATCAGTTGCTGGCGGCGAGCCGCGTCGAGCGCACCGCGCAGTTCGATGTGCACGCTGCCGATTTTCGCCTGCGGCCCGGGATCGACCTGCAGCAGCAGACCGCCGTCCTGCGCTGCGCCGTCGCGCAACGTGAGCTGCGGCGAAAAATAGCCTTCGGTCGCCAGCAGTTCGCCAGCCACCTTGCGCAACTGGCGTTCGAGCGCCGCCATAGCAAACGTTGGCGTCGGCGCATCGACCAGCGGCAAGTGCTTGAGCAGCAGCTCGCGCACCGATTCCGGCGCCGACAGCTGCGTCGCCGCGCCGCCAGGCAGCGGCAACAGCAAGCCCGCGGCGCTGCTCAGCGCAAGAATCAGACGAAGGCGCCGACCGGACAGGGAGAAAATTTTCACGGATCGCCACACCAAGGCACGCGCAGGTTAAGCGCTGGCGCCTATTCTAACCGGCGATCCGCGTTCGCCAAACTCGCGCTGGGTAGACCCTAGCCGCGATCGGCGCGGGTCAGGCGCCAGTGACCGCGCGGCGCACGACGGCGAGCACCGCGCGCAAATCCTCGATGGCGATCTGCCCCGGCGCCGAACTGCTCTTGCCGACCGCGAAGGTCGCTGCCGAGCCATAGACCCAACCCATGATTCGCGACAGCGAACCGACGCCGCCCATCGACATGCTGATCAGCGGAATGCCTATCGCCTGACGCGCGCGATCGGTCGCCGCCAGCAAGGCCAGCACGTCCTGCTCGTTCTGCGGCATCACGGCGACCTTGGCGACGTCGGCGCCGAGCTTTTCGGCAGCGGCGAACTTGCTGTCGAGCGTCGCCGCATCGGGCGTCATTTTGAAATTATGGTACGACATGATCATCGTCACGCCGTTGGCCGCCGAAACGTCGCGCAGTTTTTTGAGGTCGGCGGGCGCATTCGACAGCTCGTAGTCGATCAGTTCGACGCAGCGCGCCTCGCACGCCGCGACGTACATCGCAACGACCTCTTGCTCAACGATAGCAATCGGGACGCCGCCCTCGCTCACGTTGCGCCGCGTCAGCAGCACCGGAATACCGCCGGCCGCCTGACGGATCGCCTGCGCGGTAGCGATCACCGCCTGGGCATCGCCGATCGCGGCGAAGAAATCGACGCGCCATTCGAGCAGGTCGGGCGCCTTGGGAACGATCGCCGCGACTTCGTCGAGAATCGCCTCGCGGGTGGCGCCGACCAGCGGCGTAATGATCACCGGCAGCGCACCGCCGCCGAGCGGCTGGCCCTGGACCAGAATGGGTTTGACTTGGTTCATTGCTTGTTCTCCTCTGATTGACGGTGGCTGATCAGCGCGCGCAAGCTTGCGCCCCACCACCTGACGAGACGCAATCATCGCGCATGACGTGGCTCGAGACAAACGTTTTTGCGCCGCGAATGCGCGCTTATCGGCCGTTTTGGCGCCGCAGATGCGCGCTGATCGCCCGCTTTATTTGACCTTGGGTGCGCCGCTCAGTGATACTTCGCCGTCCCCACCGCTCTCGGCCCCATTCAAAATGACCCACCGCCGCGCTGTCGCGCTGATGATTCTCACCACGCTGCTGTGGAGCATTGCCGGCGTCGTCACGCGCCAGCTCGACGCGGCGCGAAGTTTCGAGGTGACCTTCTGGCGCAGCCTGTTCAACGCGCTGGCGCTGACCGTCGCGCTGTCGGTGATGCGCGGTCCGGCGCTGTGGCGCGGCATCGCGCGCGCGCGCTGGCCGCTGTGGGCTTCGGGCGCCTGCTGGGCGCTGATGTTCACCGGTTTCATGGTCGCCATGACGCTGACCACGGTGGCCAACGTGCTGCTGGTGATGGCCATCTGTCCGCTGGTCACCGCGCTGTTCGCGCGCGTCTTTCTGAAGCAGAGCCTGCCGGCGCGAACCTGGCTGGCGATTCTCGCCGGCGGCGCCGGAATCGCCTGGATGTTCGGCGGCGAATCGATCAACGGGGCATCGCCGGCAGGAACGCTGGTCGCACTCGGCGTGCCGCTGGCGGCGGCGACCAACTGGACCGTGCTGCAGTTCGTCGCGCACGGCAAGCACGGCGCCAGCCAACCGGAGCACATCGACATGCTGCCGGCGGTCTTGATCGGCGCGCTGCTCTCGGCGTTGGCGACGCTGCCGCTGGCGCTGCCCTTCGCCGCCTCGGCGCACGACTTTGGGCTGCTGGCGCTGCTCGGCGTCGTGCAACTGGCGATTCCCTGCCTGCTGGCGGTGCGCCTGACACGCGAGTTGCCGGCCGCCGAGATCGCGCTGCTCGGCCTGCTCGAGGTGCTCTTCGGCGTCACCTGGGCCTGGCTCGGCGCCGGCGAGCAGCCGGCAGCGACGACGCTGACCGGCGGCGCGCTGGTGATCGGCGCGCTGCTCGCCAACGAGCTCATCAACCTGCGACGCGCTGCGGCGCTGCCGGCCTAGCGGATATAGCCGGGCGCGTTGGGTCCGAGGTCGTCGCCGTATTCGTAGGCCTTGAGGTAGCGGTCGTCGGGGACATAGCCGTCCTCGCGCACGCCGACCACCCGCCCCCCGCCGTCGACGGCGACCTGCTCGTCGCCGACCACCATGCCGTCCTCGAAGTCCACACGCTCCATCACGAGAGGGCCAGCACAGCCGCTGATCGACAGGCTGAGCAGAAGACACGCCAGAGTACGTCTAGGCAAAATTGTTGACTCCCCGGCAGGTAAAACTCAAGACCTCGAACGCGCCATTATCGCCGCGCTGGCGACGCGCAGCGATCTATTTTGCTACGCGTCAGCACGTCGTTTTTTCCGCCCTGCCGCACGCCTCTGCAAACTCGCTTGACAAAAGGACCAAGCGAAGGGAAAAGCTTGCGCGGAGCATATTCTTTACGCATAATACCTGATCATACGGGGCGAGAATACCGGGAATCAGGTATATCCCTGTCGTCGGCACATCGCCGGGCGATCGCTCACGCACCACTGGAGGCCTCTTGTCCGTCGATCGCGTGCCGGAACGGCAACAGAACAGCGCCGATCAATCGCCCGCTGCTGCACTTCCCGGCCGGCCGCTGCGCGTCCTGTGCTGCGGCGGAATCTACCTCGGTGCCTGGTTGGCCAGCTGGTACGCCGCCGGACAGATCGAAAGCGTCGACATCGTCAGCCTGTGGTTCCTGCCCGCCGGCTTGCGTTTTTCCTGCCTGCTGGTTCTCGGCTGGCCTGGTGTGCTGCTGGAATTGGGAATTCAGTCGGCTTTGGCTCTGCTGCAGATCGCACCGCCGCCCGGCGGACCGATCAGCGAGTTGCTGTCGACCACAACGCTCTGGCGTCTCTTTTACCTGCTGGGTTTGCTGGCAGCCAACGCGCTCGTCGCGCTGCCGCTGCGGCGCAGGATGCGTGACGGCTGGGACTTTTCGCGCCCGGCGCACGGTATCGTGTTCACTGCGGCAGCGCTGGCGGCCAGCACGCTCGCCGCGCTGGTCGGGACCTGGGGCCTGGTCCAGTTGGCGTTCATCGATCAGACCCAGTTCTTGGCCGTCTTTTCGTCGTGGATGATCGGCGACTTCATGGGCATCATCACGCTGACGCCGCTGCTGCTGGTGCGGGTATGGCCCCGATTCGAGCATTATCTGCAGCAAGGCCGCTGGGATCGGCGGCGCCAGCAGAGAACGGGCAGGGACCCGGTCAATCGCCAGACGCTGCTGATCGTCGGGCTCGCGTTGCTGCTGTTCGCCATCCCGTGGCAGCTGGAGTTGACGCTCAATTTCCCGCTGATGACGCTATTGCTGCTGCTGCCGCTGGCCGCCGTGGCGCTACGCTGCGGCCTGCGCGGCACGCTGCTGGCGGTGCCGCTGCTCGGCGGCGGGCTGGTGCTGCTGATTGCGCTGTTCGACCGCCAGCACCAGGCAGTGCACTATCAGGTCGTGATGATCTCGATCGCGCTGGTCGGCTTGTGGTTCGGCGGCGCCGTCGAAAGGCTCAGCCGCAGCGAAGCGGCGCGGCGCGCCAGCGAACGCTCTTTCCGCGCCACTTTCGACCAGGCGGCCATGGGCATCGGCACGGTTGATCCCGAAGGGCGCATCCTGCGCGCCAACCCGGCGCTGTGCGAGATCGTCGGCTACGCGCAGGAGGAGCTGCAGCGCAAGGGTTTCCAGGACATCACCCACCCCGACGACCTCGCCATCGAGCTCGTCCAGGTGCAGCGGCTGCTGTCCGGCCAGCAGCCGAGCTATGCGCTGGAAAAGCGCTATCTGCACAAGGACGGTAGCTTCGTCTGGGTCAAGCTCACCGCCTCGCTGGTGTGGCGCGCAGACGGCAGTGCCGACTATCTCATCGCGGTGGTCGAGGACATCCAGGCGCGCAAGCAGGCCGAACTCGCGCTGCAGGTCAGCGAGCGCATCCTCAAGGAAGCGCAGCGCCTGGCCGGGGTCGGCCACTGGCGTTGGCAGCCGCGCACCGCAGAGCAGAGCTGGTCGCCGGAGATCAACCGAATCTTCGGGCGCGACCCGGCTCTACCCGCGCTCGACTACGCGGACCTCAGAGCCTGCTTCACCCCGACCAGCTGGGCCAGCCTGTCCGTCGCCATGGAAACTTGCCTGGCGCGCGGTACGGCCTACGCCTGCGACGCCGAGATCGTCCGTAGCGACGGCTCGCGGCGCTGGATCACCGTGCGCGGCCAGGCGGTGCGCGCGGCCGACGGAACGATCGTCGAACTCAACGGCACGGTGCAGGACATCACCTTGCTCAAGCAGTCCGAGGAAGCGCTGCGCGAACTTAACGCCGGTCTCGAACAGCGCGTCGCGCAGCGCACCGCCGAACTCAACGCGGCGCTCGACGAAAGCCAGGCCTCGCGCCAGCGCCTGCGCGTCGAGGTCGAGCAACACCGGCTCACCGAGAAACAGCTGCGAAGCGTGCAGACGACCTTGAACCGCGCCACGCGAATTGCCGCGCTCGGCGCCTGGTCGGTCGAACTGCTCGACCTCGAGGTCGCCGAAAACAATCCGATCACCTGGTCAACACAGATGTACCAGTTGCTCGATTTCTCGCCCGACGAGCTGCCGACCCCCTGCCTCGAACGATTCTTCGCGCGCGTCCACCCCGATGATCGTCAGGCGCTGATCGACTTTAGCATCGCGCAACGCGTCGCCAAACGCGCCTGGCAACTGGAATACCGCCTGCTGCTTGACGATGGCCGCGAGCGCTTGCTGGCCGAGTCGGCCGAGGTCGTCTTCGATGCAGCGGGAAAGCCCGTCTCGATTCATGGCGCCATCAAGGACATTACGCAGCAAAGGCTGATCGAAGCGCGGCTCGATCAGTACCGCGACCATCTCGAAGAAATGGTCGCCGAGCGAACCGACAAACTGGCGCTCGCCGCCGCCGAGCAGCGACGGCTCAATCGCGCGTTGCGCCTGCTCAGCGACTGCAACATCGCGCTGGTGCGCGCCGCCGACGAGCAGCAACTGCTCGACGAACTGTGCCGTCTGGTCGTCGACCCCGGCGGCTACCTGATGGGCTGGATCGGCTTCGCGCAGCACGACATTGGAAAGACGGTGCTGCCGGTCGCGCACAGCAGCGACCCGTACGGCGTCCTCGACAAGCTCAGGATTTCGTGGGACGACGAACAGGATATCGGACGCGGACCGACCGGGTCGGCGATCCGCACGGCGACCACCCAGATCAGCCAAAGCTGCCAAACCAGCCCCAATATCGAGCCCTGGCGCGACGCGGCAATCGAGTATGGCGTGCATTCGGTGATCGCGCTGCCGATCGTCGTCGACAGCCAGGTCCTGGGGGCTTTCATGCTCTACTCGGGAGCGCCGCAAGCGTTCAATAAAGAGGAAGTCAGCGTCCTCGAGGAATTGTCGGGCAATCTGTCGTACGGCCTGCAAGCGCTGCGCGCGCGCCGGCAAATCGAAGCGCATCAGCAACACCTCGAAGAACGCGTCGCACAACGCACGCAGGAGATCGCCGCGCTCAATGTCGATCTTGCCGAAAAAGCCCGCGACGCGCAGGCGGCCAACCGTGCCAAAAGCACCTTCCTGTCGACCATGAGCCATGAAATTCGCACCCCGCTCAACGCCGTCGTCGGTCTCTCCGAACTACTCGCCGACTCGATGCTGACGCGCAACCAGCGCGACTACTCGGACAAGATTCGGCTGGCGGCGCAAACGCTGGCGGTGCTCGTCGACGACATCCTCGATTTTTCGAGGATCGAGGCGGACGCCTTGCACCTGGAGCCGGCGCCTTTCTCGCTCGACGCCATTTTGCGTACCACCGCCGCGGTACTCTCGGTCGGCGCCCGCGACAGACCGATCGAAGCGCTGTTCGACGTCGCCTCTCCAATCCCCGACCGACTGGTCGGCGACGCGCTGCGCATCCAGCAAATCCTGATCAACCTGGTCGGCAACGCCGTGAAATTTACCGAAGCAGGCGAGATCGCCGTCTCGGTACGCTGCCTGGCGCAGAGCGCGACGCAGGTGACGCTGCAATTTAGCGTACGCGATACCGGAATCGGCATCGCGAGAGAACAACTCGAACCGATCTTTGAGGCCTTCGCGCAGGCCCCGTCGCCGGCCAATCGCCTCTATGGCGGCACCGGGCTGGGGCTCACCATCAGCGCGCGGCTGGCGGCGCTGATGGGCAGCCACATCGAGATCAGCAGCGTCGAGGGCCGCGGCAGCGAATTCGGCTTTGCCGTCACGCTCGGACGCGCCGACGACGTTGGCGCCGTGCCAGACACGCTGCCCGGCCTGCGCGTGCTGATCATCGACGACCATCCGCAGGCGCGCGCGATCCTGGCTCGCGCCTGCGCCGGCTTCGGCTGGCAGGCGAACGTCGTCGACAGCGCTGCCGCAGGCCTCGACGAATTGCGCCGGACGGCCCTTGCCGGTCGCGAATACGACCTGCTGCTGGTCGACTGGCGGATGCCCGAAATGGACGGCATCGAATTGCTCAGGCGGGCCAAAGAGGCGGCCGACATCAGCCTGCCACTGGTGGTACTGATGGTCTCGACTTTCGAACAGGAACAGGCCGTCGCCGCCAGCGACGATCTCTATATCGACAGCCTGCTGAGCAAGCCGACGACCCCGCTCGGCCTGCTCGAAGCGGTAACGCGCGCGCATTCGGGCGACTTCACCGGCAGCCTGCCGCCACCGGGCCGACCCAGCCAGCGGCTCGCCGGAATGCGCCTGCTGGTCGCCGAGGACAACGACCTCAACCAGCTGGTGGTCGAACAAATGCTGACCCGAGCCGGCGCCGAGGTCGTCGTCGCGACCAACGGACTCGAGGCCGTCGAGGCGCTACGCTCGCCGACGGCGCATTTCGATGCCGTGCTGATGGACATCCGGATGCCGGTGATGGACGGCTATAGCGCGACGCGGATCATCCGCGACGAGCTCGGCCGTCGCGAACTGCCGATCATCGCCGTCAGCGCCTACGCGCTGCCCGAGGATCGCGAGGCGTCGCGGCGCGCCGGCATGTCGGGGCATCTCGCCAAGCCGGTCGCCCTGGAAGAGCTGCTCGAGATCGTGAGCGGAAAATCGCGCACCGATCCGGCGCAAAATCTGCCCTCGCCCAGCGCCGCGCCGACGACGACAGGACCCGCCATCGACTTGCCTGGGGTCGATGTCGCCGAAGCGCTCAAGGCCTTTGGCGACGACCAACGAAAATACGCGGCAATCCTGCGCCAGTTCGTCGTCGGCCATGCCGAGGACATCGAGCGTGCCCGCCGCCTGTTCGGCGATGGCGATCGCAAAGGCGCTGCCAGTCTGGTGCACGACTTCTGCGGCATGGCCAGCATGGTGCGGGCGATGGAGATGGCCCACCTGGCGGCCGCCACCGAGCGATCGATCGGCAATGAAGACGCCGTACCGCCGCTGTTTGATGAGCTTGAGGTCGCGATGGCCGCGCTGGCCGATTCGATCGACCAGATCGACGCGATGGTGGCCGGCGACGCCAATGATTCGCTCGTCGATCGGGCCGCTAGGTCCGCCGCCGTCGCTCGATAGAATTACGGATCTGCGCAATCATCACGGCGATTCCGCTGAACCGGTCGGCTGAAACCTGCTCGCTGACGAGCTCGTCGAACAATACCCCCGAGACATCGTCAAGCTCGTCTTCGAGCGCATCGAGTTCTTCGCGCGGTGCCGCTCTGACCTCGCGCCACAGCGCCGAGAGCCGCACCAGAATGCGCTGCGCAGCGCTCGGCCGACGCCGACGCCACGACGCTCTGACCCACAGCGCGAGTGTTCCCGTCACACCGCCGATGATCGAAATATTGAAGAGAAAATTCATCGCCTCTTCAAAGTAGCTCACCTGGCTGCCGTCAAGATAGGCCGCTGCACCCGGATGGACAGGAAGAACGCCCTTCTTGTCGGTATCCGGCGCTTCGACCTGACCGATGCGCGGCAGGCTCGCGGCGAGCTTGGCGCGCGTCACCAACAACAATCGCGTAATTTCGCCGGCGACGTCCTTGAGCATCGTCTTGGTGGCGACCAGCCGCACCGTCACCGCGACCGTCGTCACCTCGCCCGACGGGCTGGCCGGCGCAGCGACGAAAGCGCCCGGGGGAATTTCGAGCGGCTCATAGACGGGACTCTGCTCGGTGATCGCGCGGCTTTCCAGGCCGACGAACTTCGGCGGCTTTTTGCTCGTCCTGACGATCGCCTTGACCGCATCGGCGATCGCCCCCGGCCCGACCGGGCCCATCGCGACGACCGCGGCGACGCGCTTGCTGGCCAGCGCAGCGCCGACCTGCGGCGCGCTGAGGCTGACCATCTGGCGCGAATCGAGGCCATAAAAATCGATCACCGTGCGCAGCAGCGGGTCATCCGGCGCCGTCCCGTCGAGCAGCGCGATCTTCTTGCCGAGCAGATCCTTCATCGTCGCTGCCGGTGAATTCGCCGGCGCCATGATCACCAGCGCTATTCGGCTCAGCACGACGATCGTCCCGCCGCTCGCGACCACCGGGTGATCGCTGCGCGCCACCGCCAGATCGGCCCTGCCGTCGGCAAGCGCCGCGGCGCTGCGCTCGAGACTCGCCTCATCCTCCAGCAGCAGGCGGACGCGCGGATGCTCTTCGCTCACCTCGCGCCGGAACGCCGAAAGGAATTTCTGCCCGTCGCTGCCCAGCGGACCGCTCGCGATGCGGATCGTATAACTGGGCGAGAAAGCCCAGGGAAACCAGATCCACGCGACTGCGGCGGTCGCCGCCGCGACCGCAAAAAATCCGGCAATGGCGAATCGTCTGAGCATGGCAATTATGATACCCGAGTCGGCTGCAGATGATGACTGACTTGACGCCAAGCGCGATCCTGGCTGACACTGCGAACTCATGCCAGGGGGCTGGCGAGCTGCCGACGCCCTTACCCGGAGACCCTGATGCGCGTTGTCCAGCAAAGACTGACCCGCTCCTTCCAGAAATTCTTCAATTCGGAAAAATCGAGCGGGATTGTGCTGATCGTGTGCACCGCAATCTCGCTGCTCGTCGCCAACTCGACGGGCAGTGCCGACTACCAGCGCTTCTGGCAAATCGACGTGTTCGGAATGAGTCTCGCGCACTGGATCAACGACGGCCTGATGGCGATCTTCTTTCTGCTGATCGGACTCGAACTCGAGCGCGAGCTCTACGTCGGCGAGCTGTCGAACTTCAAAAACGCGCTGCTGCCGATCTTCGCTGCAGTCGGCGGCATCATCACGCCTGCGCTGATCCATTTCGCGTTCAACGCGGGAACGGCGACGCAGGCCGGAATCGGCATCCCGATGGCGACCGACATCGCTTTCGCGCTCGGCGCGCTGGCGCTGCTCGGCAGCCGCATCCCGGCTTCGCTCAAGGTCTTCGTCGTCGCCTTCGCGGTAATCGACGACCTCTGCGCGATCATCGTGATCGCCACCTTCTATACCGCGCAACTGTCGCTCGCGCATCTCATCGGCGCGCTGCTGGTCTGGGGCGTCTTGCTGGCGCTCAACCGGCGCTGGCGCGTGATGGCGCTGGCGCCTTATCTGCTGGGCGGCACGCTGATGTGGTTCTTGATGCTCAAATCGGGAATCCACGCGACGGTCGCCGGCGTCATGCTCGCCTTTGCGATCCCTTTCTCAGCGCGCAGCGAGGACAGCCAGTCGCCGTCGCACCGGCTCGAGAACTTGCTGCACCGGCCCGCCGCCTTCGTCATCCTGCCGATCTTCGCTCTCGCCAACACGGCGATCGAGATCGGTCCGCACTGGCTCGCCGAGCTGTCCTCGGCCAACGGCCTGGGAATCCGCCTGGGCCTCGTCGTCGGCAAACCGCTGGGCGTCACGCTCTTTTGTTTTGTGGCGGTCATCGGCGGACTCTGCCGCCTGCCGTCCGAGCTCGGCTGGCGTCACATTTTCGGCGCCGGGCTGCTCGGCGGAATCGGTTTCACGATGTCGATCTTCATCGCCAACCTGGCGTTCCCGGGCAACGCGCAAGAGATCAACGCCGCCAAGATGGCGATCCTGGCCGCCTCGCTGTCGGCCGGAATTCTCGGCCTGCTGTGGCTCAGATTAAGCGTGCGCGACACTACGCCAGCGCGCTGACGCGAACCGCCACGGTGAGCGTCGGAAGTTGTCCGGCCGGGCCGACGAAACTGCCCGAAACCGGCGGCACCGCTTCGGGATGGCGCGCCACCGCGACCGGAATATGCTGGTTGCCGGTAACCAGGCCGCTGGTCGGATCGAAGCCTTTCCACCCCGGCCCCGGCAGATAGACCTCGGCCCAGGCGTGCGTCGAGGCATTTCCCGCTTCGTTGTCGGGCATGTGCAGATAGCCGCTGACGAAGCGGCTGGCGAGCCCCATGCTGCGGCAGGCCTCGATGAACAGCGCGGCAAAATCACGGCACGAACCGCTGTTAAGGCGCAAAGTCTCTCCCGGCGACTGAACGCCCTCTTCCTCGCGAATCCGGTAGCTGAAGGTATTGGCGATCGCGCAGTTGAGTTGGGAAAGCAGCGCGAAGGTGTCGACCGGCCGCGCCAGCAGCCCGAGTCCGGCCAGCCAGTCGTGCACCGCCGGCGCGTCATCGACATAGACGCTCTGCTCGAACGGTGCCAGATCGATCTGCTCGCCGGCCGCGTAGGCGAACGGGCAGTTGACCGCGTAGTCCTCCATCAGGAAATCGAGCGGCGCGTCGTCATAGACCTCGATCACCACCTCGCTGGTCACGCGCAGCGTGTCAGCGAGTTCGCTGAAGCTGGCGATCGCCACCGAATTGCCGAGCGCGTCGCGATACCAGCGCAGCGTATGTGCCGGCGCGATCGCCAGCGTCGACGACTCGATGCGCAGACCGTGGCTCTCGAGCGGACGCAGGCGCAAGCGATGCGGCAGCAGTGACACCGGTGTCGAATAACGGTATTCGGTAACGTGGGAAATATTGAGGCGTCGCATTGCTGATCCTTCTAGGTCGAGCCGAACGTGGCTGCAAGACGATTCGAGTATAAAGACTTGTGGCGCGGCCGATCTGTCGGCCAGCGCACATTTTCGTCGTTTGCCGCAACAGTCGCCATGCCTTGGTGCGTCGCCAGAGACGCGCGCACGCATTCGGTGCGCCAAAACCCGCAATCAAGCCAATCGGCAGCTCAGCAGATGGCGCAGCTCTTGCTAAAGGACTGTCTGATCGCCTGTTGTCCCGCTGGTCAGCCCTTTTGCATCGGAGAGCCCCGTGTCAATTCAAGTCGCGCTCAACCACGTCAGCCATTATCGCTACGACCGCCTGGTCGCGCTGTCGCCGCAGGTCGTCCGGCTGCGCCCGGCGGCGCACTCGCGAACGCCAATCCTGAGCTATTCGCTCAAGGTCACTCCCGCCGAACACTTCATCAACTGGCAGCAGGACCCGCAGGGCAATTATCTCGCGCGGCTCAACTTTCCCGAGAAGACTCGCGAGCTGCGCGTCGAGGTCGATCTCATCGCCGAGCTGTCGGTGATCAACCCTTTCGACTTCTTCCCCGAGCCCTATGCGGAAAAATTCCCGTTCGCCTACGAAGCCGCGCAACGCGACGAGTTGCTTCCCTTTCTGCAAACGCTGGCGCCGAGTCCCAAGCTTGGCGAATTCATCAAGACGATCCCGAGAGAACCGATCGGCAGCGTCGATTTCCTGGTCGACATCAACCGCCGCGTGCAGCGCGTCGTCAGCTACGTGATCCGCCTCGAGCCCGGCGTGCAGAGCCCAGAAGAGACGCTGACGCTGGGCAGCGGCTCGTGCCGCGACTCGGCCTGGCTGCTGGTCCAGGTGCTGCGCCAGCTCGGACTTGCCGCGCGCTTCATCTCGGGCTACCTGATCCAGCTGGTGCCCGACGTCAAGTCGCTCGACGGTCCGTCGGGAACCGACGTCGACTTCACCGACCTGCACGCCTGGTGCGAAGTGTATTTGCCGGGCGCCGGCTGGGTCGGCCTCGACCCGACCTCGGGACTGTTCGCCGGCGAAGGCCACATCCCGGTCGCCTGTTCGCCGCAGCCCTCATCCGCGTCGCCGATCAGCGGCTTTTCCGACCCCTGCGAATGCGAGTTCGAGCACCACATGAGCATCGAGCGCGTTCGCGAAGTGCCGCGCGTCACCAAGCCGTATAGCGATGAACAATGGTCGGCGATCACAGCGCTCGGCCAGCAGATCGACGACGAGCTCGAAGCTGGCGACGTCCGCCTGACGATGGGCGGCGAACCGACCTTCGTTTCGCTCGACGACCGCGACGGCGCCGAATGGAGCACCGCAGCGCTCGGGCCGACCAAGCGGCGTCTCGCCGCCGAAGTCTTCCACCGGCTGCGCGACAAATACGCGCCGCAGGGCCTCACCCACTTCGGCCAGGGCAAGTGGTATCCGGGCGAGCAATTGCCGCGCTGGTCGCTCAACTGCTTCTGGCGGCGCGACGGCGAGCCGGTGTGGAGCGATCCTGCGCTGATCGCCGACGAAACCAAGGATTACGGCGCCGACGCAGCGCTGGCCGGGACCTTTCTGCGCGCGCTCAGCGAACGCCTGGGGCTTTCGGAAAAGTACGTCTTCGCGGCGTATGAGGACGCCTTTTACTACCTGTGGCGCGAGCGGCGCCTGCCGATCAACGTCGATCCGCACGACGCGAAACTTGACGACGCGCTCGAACGCGAACGGCTGGCGGCGATCTTCGACCAAGGCCTGACTCAGGTGATCGGCCACGTGCTGCCGCTGATGCGCCATCCGCGCGACGCCAAGCGCTGGCAGAGCAGCCCCTGGTATCTGCGCGGCGGACGCTGCCTGCTGGTTCCCGGCGACTCGCCGATTGGCTTGCGCCTGCCGCTCGACTCGCAGCCGTGGGTGGCCAGGGACGATTACCCTTACACCCACGCGCCCGACCCGACGCAGGACTTCGAGCCGCTGCCGGGGCATCAAGAGCTCAAGGACAGATCGGACGCCAATGCACCCGCCGAAACGGAAGACGAACTCGCCCCGCAGAAAGACGAGTCGGCAACCGGGATCACGCGCACAGCGATTTCGCTGCAGGCGCGCGATGGCCGGCTCTACGTCTTCATGCCGCCGACCGATTCGCTCGACGACTACCTCGAGCTCGTCGCCGCCGTCGAAGCGACCGCCAAGGCGCTCAACACGCCGGTGCTGCTCGAAGGCTACGAGCCGCCGTCCGACCCGCGATTGACCAACTTTCGCGTTACCCCCGACCCCGGCGTCATCGAGGTCAACATCGAGCCTTGCGCGAACTGGGACGAGCTCGTCGAACGCACCACTCACCTCTACGAGACGGCGCACCTCGCGCGCCTGACCACCGAGAAATTCATGCTCGACGGCCGCCATACCGGAACCGGCGGCGGCAACCACTTCGTCTTCGGCGCGCGCACGGCGCTCGACTCGCCTTTCCTGCGCCGCCCCGACCTGCTGCGCAGCCTACTGAGCTACTGGCACAACCACCCTTCGCTCTCCTACCTCTTCTCGGGACTGTTCATCGGCCCGACCAGCCAGGCGCCGCGCATCGACGAGGCGCGCAACGACTCGGTCTATGAGCTTGAACTGGCGTTTTCCCAGTTCCCTGAACCGGGAAAAACCGTCGCGCCGTGGCTGATCGACCGCTTGCTGCGCAATCTGCTGATCGATTCGTCCGGCAACACGCACCGCGCCGAGTTCTGCATCGACAAGCTCTACTCGCCCGACGGACCGAGCGGCCGCCTGGGCCTGCTCGAAATGCGCGGTTTCGAGATGCCGCCGCACGCGCGCATGTCGCTCGCGCAGCAGCTCTTGCTGCGCGCGCTGATCGCGCGCTTCTGGAACGAGCCCTACGCGCCAAAGCGGCTGCTGCGCTGGAGAACCGAACTGCACGACCGCTTCATGCTGCCGCATTTCGTCCGCCAGGATTTTGACGACGTCATCGACGAACTGCGCGCCGCAGGCTATGGCTTCGAGCGCGCCTGGTTCGCGCCGCATTTCGAGTTCCGCTTCCCGCGCCACGGCGGATTCGCCGCGCAGGGGATTTCCTTCGAACTGCGCCACGCGCTCGAACCCTGGCACGTGATGGGCGAGGAAGGCGGCGCCGGCAGCGCCGTGCGTTACGTCGACGCCTCGTGCGAACGCGTACAGGTCAAGCTCACGGGAATGGCCGGCGACCGCTACGTGGTCACCTGCAACGGTCAGCCGGTGCCGCTGCAGCCGACCGGCAGCGTCGGCGAATATGTCGCGGGAGTTCGCTACCGCGCCTGGCTGCCGCCGTCATCCTTGCACCCGACCATCGGCATCGACGCGCCGCTGACCTTCGACCTCGTCGACACCTGGATGGCCCGCTCGCTCGGCGGTTGCCAGTACCACGTCGAACACCCCGGCGGGCGCAACCCCGAGCGCTACCCGGTCAACGCCAACGAGGCCGAGGGCCGCCGCCTGGCGCGCTTTTCCACGCTCGGCCATACCCCGGGAAAGATCGAGTTAGCGCCCTTGTCAGCTAACGCCGACTTCCCGTTTACGCTAGACTTGCGGCAATTTTGAACTTGCGGCGCGGCGCTGTGTGACGCGCATGAAACGATCCGTCATTCCGGCGCAAGCGCCCCGAAGGAAGTACCCTTGGGGTGCCGGAATCCAGAGGTGCGCTACTGGATTCCGGGTCAAGCCCGGAATGACGCGCTTTTTTCAGGTTCAATGTGACTGACCTCTTGCACTGCCCTCTACCCCATGCCGCGTACCCTGCTTTCGATTTACCCGAGAACGACCGACCGTTTCGACGAGATGCTCGCCGCGGACGGCGAAGTACGCGCGCCGTGGCGGTCATTTTTCGACCAGCTCAACGCCGCGACGCCCGAGCAGATGCGTCACCGGCAGAACTACGTTCGCCGACGAATCCTCGAAAACGGCGTCACCTACAACGTCTATGCCGATCCTGAGGGCACCGACCGGCCGTGGGAGCTCGATCCGCTGCCGCTGATCCTGTCGGCCGACGAGTGGCAGCAGATTTCGGGCGCCATCACGCAACGCGCGCGCCTGCTCAACGCGGTGCTCGGCGACCTCTACGGCGAGCAGACCTTGATCAAGAGCGGCACGCTGCCGCCGGCGCTGGTCTATGGCCACAACGGCTTTCTCTGGCCCTGCCAGGGGATCAAGCCGCCGGGCGAGACCTGGCTGCACCTTTACGCGGCGGATCTCGCGCGCTCTCCCGACGGGCGCTGGTGGGTGATTGCCGATCGCACGCAGGCGCCTTCGGGTGCCGGCTACGCGCTCGAAAACCGGCTGATCGTCTCGCGCGTCTTCCCCGATGAGTTCCGCGACTTGGGCGTCAAGCACCTCGCCGATTTTTTCGCCGCGCTGCAGGGCACGCTCGCGCAACTCGCGCCGCATGACGGCGAAACGCCGCTGATCGTTCTGCTGACGCCCGGGCCGTACAACGAAACCTACTTCGAACACGCCTACCTCGCGCGCTACCTCGGTTATCCGCTGGTCGAGGGCCAGGACCTGACGGTGCGCGACGAGCGCGTCTATCTCAAGACGCTGACCGGATTGCGGCGCGTGCACGCGATCCTGCGCCGACTCGACGACGATTACTGCGACCCGCTCGAACTGCGCGGCGATTCGGCGCTCGGCGTCCCCGGCCTGCTGCAGGCGGTTCGCGCCGGCAACGTGCTGGTCGCCAACGCGCTCGGCAGCGGCCTGCTCGAATCGGCGGCGCTGCCCGGATTTTTGCCCGGCGCCTGCGCAAAGCTGCTCGGCGAACCGCTGGCCATGCCGTCGGTCGGCACCTGGTGGTGCGGCGAACCGGCGGCGCTCGAATTTGCCATCGCCAACCTCGACCAACTGGTAATCAAGGGTTCTTTCCCGTCGCAGCGAATGGACCCGGTTTTCGGCAGCGAACTCAAAGGCGCAGCGCGCGACGAGCTGATCGCGCGTCTGCGCGCACGGCCACAGGCCTACGTCGCGCAGGAACTGGTGGCTTTCTCGCAGGCGCCGGCCTGGAGCACCAAGCACGACCGCCGCCTGCTGCCGCGCGGCGTCGCGCTGCGCGTCTATGTCGCAGCGACGGCGAGCGGCTACACGGTGATGCCGGGGGGCCTGACACGCGTCTCGGCGGCGACCAACGCGCGCTACATTTCGATGCAGCGCGGCGGCTCGAGCAAGGACACCTGGGTTTTGAGCGAGCCGTCGGCAAATACCTTCAGCCTGCTCAAGACGCGCGTCGGCAAGGCCGACCTGATTCGCAGCGGCAGCAATCTGTCGTCGCGCGTCGTCGAGAATCTCTACTGGTTCGGCCGTTACGCCGAGCGCTGCGACGACGCCGCACGGCTGCTGCGCGTCGGCCTCTCGCGCCTCGTCGACGCTGGCGCCGATGCGGCGCCAGCGCTCGCTTCGGCGCTCGACCTGTGCCGCTCGCTCAAGCTGCTGCCGGAAGCTGACGGCAAAGCGATCGGCGTCGATGCGGATCAGCACAGCGAACTCGAGACGCTGCTGCTCGACGCGATCTGCGACGATCAGCAGCGCGACGGAATCGCCGGCAACATCCGCCGCCTGCTGTGGGTCGGCAGCCAGGTTCGCGAGCGTTTTTCGCTCGACAACTGGTACGCGCTCAACCGCCTGCAGCGCCAGTTGCAGCGCTACAGCAAGGCGCGCCCCGAGATCAGCGACGCGCTCGCCTTCCTCGACCAGATGCTGCTCGCGACGTCTTCGCTCGCCGGTTTTGCGATGGACAACATGACGCGCGACGACGGCTGGCGCTTCCTGATCGTCGGCCGGCGAATCGAGCGCCTGATTTTCCTGTGCGACGCGATCAGTCAGTTCCTGCTTCTCGAATCGACGCGAGCCTCGGGCAGCATCGAGTGGCTGCTCGAGCTGACCGACAGCATCATCACCTACCGCTCGCGTTACATGGCGCAACCCGAGCTGTTGCCGGCGCTCGACCTGATCATTTTCGACGACGCCAACCCGCATGCGGTCATCTTCCAGCTCAAGAACCTGATCCGCTACCTCGGCCGCCTCGGCCGCGAGCTCGGCGACGCCGACGACGAGACGCTAGCGCTGGCCTTGGCGCGCCTGCAATCCTTCGACCTGGCCCGCTTCGAAGGTCTCGACTTCGGCGCCTGCGGCGAGCCCTGCCTTGCGCTCGCCGCTTCGCTCGACGCCATTGCGCAGGCGTCGGCGGCACTTTCCGATCGCCTGGCGATGCGCTACTTCACCCATATCGGCGACGTCGGCCGGCAAACGTTGGCGGCCTGAGATGGCAACCAGCGCGCGCTACCACATCGATCACCGGACGACCTACCGCTACGAAAGCGCGGTCTCGCTGTCGCGCCAGCACCTGCACCTGACGCCGCGCGATGGCGCGTGGCAACGCTGCCTTGAGCAGTGCATCGTCATCGATCCCGAGCCGACGCACTGCCATTCGCGCGTCGACCACTTCGGCAATCCGGTCACCCAGTTCGACATCGAAGCGCCGCACAGCCGCCTCGTCGTTCGCGCGCAAAGCACCGTCGAAGTGCGCTCGCACGCCATGGCGCAGTGCGATCTGCGCTCGAGCGCGAGCTGGGAAGACGGCGCCCGCGCGCTCGCCTACGGCGCTGCCCCGGTGCTGCTCGAAGCCAACCGCTTCCTGTTCGAATCGCCTTATGTTCGCGTCAAGCGCGAGTTTGCCGCCTACGCCATGCCCAGCTTCACGCCCGGGCGAGCGCTGCTCGACGCAGCCTTCGACCTGATGCGCCGCATCCACGGCGAATTCGAATTCGACCCCGAGGCGACGACGGTGGCGACGCCGGTGCTCAAGATCCTCGAGGACAAGCGCGGCGTCTGCCAGGACTTCGCGCATCTGATGCTCGCCTGCCTGCGTTCGCTGGGGCTGCCGGCGCGTTACGTCAGCGGCTATCTGCTGACGCAGCCGCCGCCCGGACAGCCGCGTCTGATCGGCGCCGATGCCTCGCACGCCTGGATTTCGCTTTACTGCCCGAACGCCGACGGCGGCACCTGGATCGACTTCGACCCGACCAACAACCTGCTGCCCGACACCCAGCACATCACGCTCGCCTGGGGCCGCGATTTCGGCGACGTCTCGCCGCTGCGCGGCGTGATCCTCGGCGGCGACGCGCACGAGCTTGACGTCGCGGTGACCGTCACGCCGCTCGAGCCGGCACCATCGACTGACGAAGGGAGTGCGCTCTGATGACTTTTGGCGATCGCGAACTGGCGCAAGTCAGATCGTCGGCGATTCTGCAGGACATTGCGCCCGACGTGCTCTTGGCAACGCTCAAGAGCCGCCCCGACGACCAGCTGATGCTGCCGCCGGCGACGACCTTCACCGCCGCCGGGCAGCTCAAGCCGGGGCTTTATCTGGTCGCGAACGGCATCGTCGAGCTGTTCGTTGCCGACACCGACGACGGCGAGAAGATCGTCGACTTTGCCCGCGCCGGAGCAACGCTCGCCGAAGAAACGCTGTTTGGCGACCGGCCGCTGCAGTACTCGGCGCGCAGCCTGGGCCAGGCTGCGGTGCTGCACCTGCCGGACGAGCTGGTGTCCGAGTGGATCGAGAGCTATCCGGCGTTTGCCCGGCGGCTGATGTCGCTGATCGCCGAACGGATCAATTATCTCAACAAGGATATGTTCACCTACCGCGCCAAGCGCGCAACCTCGCGCCTGATCTGCTACGTGCTTTGCCATTTCAACAAGGCACCGATGGCCGCTGACGGCTCGTACAGCCTGCAGATCGAGATCCCGCACAACAAGCTCGCCTCACGGCTCGGCCTGTCCGCCTCGCAGGTCTCGCGCTCGTTTCGCGAACTCCAGGACAAAGGCCTGATCGTGCAGCAGGCACAGGGTTATTTCATCCCCGACGTCCCGGCGCTGTCGAAATACGTCTGTCCGGGCGGCTGCGACTTTTAGCCGGCTCGCGTCAGGAACAGACCAGGCCGTGCCGGGTAGCGTAGCGCACCAGGTCGGCGTTGTTGTCGATGCCGAGCTTCTGCATCAAGCGCGTCTTGTGCGTGCTCACGGTTTTCGGGCTCAGGTGCAGACGCTCGGCGATTTCGCCGAGCGGACCACCGGCAGCGAACAGTTTGAGCACCTGCAGTTCGCGTTCGCTCAAGCTGTCGTGCGGCAGGTCGCTGCTGCCGCCGGCATTGAAAATCATGCTCTCGACCAGCGCCGGGTCGATATACTTGCCGCCGGCGGCGACCTTGCGCACCGCCGCGAGCAGGATTTCCGGCTCGCTGTCCTTGGTCACGTAGCCCGCAGCGCCGGCCTTCAGTGCCCGTGCGACGATCTGCCCCTCGTTGTGCATCGAGAGGATGAGAATCGGCAGATCAGGTTTTTCGTCGTGCAATCGACAGATCAGATCGACGCCGGTCACGCCGGGCATCGTCAGATCGAGCAGCAACAGTTCGCAGGGAATCTGCCGCCATTGCTCAAGCACTTCGCTGCTCTGCGCCGCCTCGCTGACGACGACGATGTCGCTGGTCATCGCAAAAATCTGCTTGAGACCGCCGCGGACAATCGCGTGGTCGTCGGCAATGATGATTCTAATCATGAAGGATCTCCATTCACCAGAGGGAGTTTGATGGTAACCGTCGTGCCCTGGCCTGGCGCACTGACGATGCGCAGCCTGCCGCCCAGCGCCAGCAACCTTTCGCGCATGCCGAACAGGCCGAAGCCCTGGCCTTTGCCGACCGCGACGGTATCGAAACCGATGCCGTCGTCGCGAACGACGATCTGCCGCTGTTGCCCGCTGCACTGCATCGAGATCACCACTTCGCGCGCCAGCGAGTGGCGAGTGACATTGGTCAGCGACTCCTGGACGACGCGGAAGACGGCAGTTGACTGCAGTTCGGGGAGCGCGAAATTGCCGCCGCCGTCAAGCCGGCAGCGGATCGTCCCGCGTTTTGAAAAATCGGCGGCCAGCCATTCGATCGCCGGCGCCAAGCCGTGGTCGAGAACGGCCGGGCGCAGGTTGCTGGCGACCTGACGCACCACGTTGATCGTCCGATCGACCAGCGAGCGCATTTCGTCGATCATTGCCAACAACTGGAGATTTTCGCCGAAGCGCAGGCGCATCAGCGAGAGATCCATTTTGAGCGCCGTCATCAACTGCCCCATTTCGTCATGCACCTCGCCGGCAATATGTTTGCGTTCCTGCTCGAGCAAGCCTTCCTGGTAGGCCGCCAGCGCACGCAATTTCCGTTTGGACTCGCCGAGCGCCAACGCCGACTTCTTGCGCTCGGTAATATCGCCGACCACCGCGATGAAATTGACGACGGCCCCCGACTCGTCGCGAATCGTCGAAATGTATAGATCGACCCAGACGGATCGCCCGTCGCAGGCGGTCCAGCGCCTTTCAATCCGGTATTTGTCGCCAGGTGTTTTCAGGATTTCATCGGACAGCGGGTTCTCGGCAGATCGCTCGGCAGGGACAAAAAACTCGGCGAAGTGCATCTGCTTCAGGACTTCGGCATCATGGCCGAGCATCACGCTGAAGGCTTCGTTGAAATGGACGACGCGCCCGCTCGGATCGGCAACGACCATGCCGGTATTGGCATTTTCGAACACCCCGCGAAAACGTTGCTCGCTGAGACGCAAGGCCAGCTCGGCGCGCTTGAGGCGGTCGATGTCGAGCACCTGTCCGGCCCAATAAAGCACCCCTCCTGCGCCATCGGAGGCCCGCAACATGGTCAGTTGCGCCCATACTTCGTCGCCGTTCTGGTGCAGGTAGCGCTTCTCGGTGTGAAACGATTGATAGCGAGAACCAGTCGCCCCATTCAACGCCCACGTTTTCTGTAGGCCAACATCTTCGGGGTGGGTGATGTCGCTGTACGACATGGCGAGCAGTTCGCTTTCCGAATAGCCGGTGAACTCGCACATCGCGCGATTGACCCGCAGGTAGCGACCATCGTCATCGGCGACGAACATGCCGACCGGCGTCGCGTCGAAGGTCTTCTCGAAGAACTCCTTGGCGATCTGCGCCGCTCTGCGCGCATCGCCCATTTCGTTGACCTCCTGCAGGTCGACGAAGCGATAGACGACTTCGCCGCCAACCATTGCCATATCGACCGCGACGCGGAAGAAATGCCCGTCGCGATGCCGGTGCAGGGACTCGAAACGGTGGCGACCGACCTGGCGGGTCAAGGCCAGCGCATCGACAAACGCCTTCCTGGAATCGAGCGCGAAGACGATTTCGATCGACTGCCCGGTCAGCTCGTCGACGCTGTATCCGTGCATCCGCGCAAACGCCGGATTCGTCTGCACCAACGCCAGCCCGTCGTCCGTCGCCCCGGCCACGCCCCAGCCGGCATGCGCGAGGATCAGCGGCCAGCGGCCCAGCGACGCGCTCAGGCGCAACTCGCGCCGGTGGGCAGAAAGGATAGTGAGCGCAGCGTAGCTGAGCGCGACGCCGAGAACCACCACCAGCAAGCTGCTGCGCTGCTGCCAGAGGCCGAGGCCGACGACCAGCGCCAGCGCGCCGCCCAGCGCCGCCAGGCGCGCCTCGAAACGATCGCGCAACAGCGACCGGAGCCGGCCAGACCAAGCGGCGCGGAGTTTGCAAAAACCATGCATTGTGTTCATTGCGTTGCCGTTGAATAGGTTCGTTCCAGTCACTGCTGGCCACGTCGCATTGGATCACAAGCGGCAGCTTTCGCCAGTCGGTATTGCCTGCAATTCCAGCAGGATAACCCTACAGCAGAATCCGCTTATCCCGACAGCGAATTCAGCGGCGACTGACTGACGGCTCGGCGCAATCCCATCACCATGGTGCTATCGATGCAAAACGTGTGCACCTTTCATATTCTGCACCTCAAGGACAAGCCCAATGACGCTGAGCCCCCTCGACAGCACTGAACCGACGCAGCGGCGTCGCACCGCACCGATCGCGGCCAGGCATGCACGCTGACTTTGCTCACGCCGTCACGCGCCAGGTGGCCGACGCAGAGCGGCGGCCGGCGTTCGATATGGCCGCCTCGGCAGAGGCCGCCGGGCATTTGCTGACGGTCGCCCGCACCATCATGCAGAGCGATGTATCGGTGATGGTCACATCGACGCAGGGCACCATCGAGTTCGTCAACCCGGCCTTTGAACGGCATTCCGGCTATCCCGCCAACGAAGCGCTCGGGCGCACGCCCGGCCTGCTCAACGCTGGCGAGCATTCGGCGGAATTTTTCAGCAGCCTCAAGAAAACGCTGGGCGCCGGCAAGGTATTCCGCGCCATCTTTACCAACCGGCGCAGAGACGGCGATCTATACCACGAAGACAAGATGATCACGCCGATTCGCGATGCTGATGCGAAGATTTCGCACTACGTGGCGACCGGTCGCCTGCTGACGCCACCAGCCGGGCGACTTGCCGACGGTGCTGACGACTACGATGCGCTGACCGGGATCCCCAACCGCCGCCGCTTCATGGACCAGCTGGGGAAGACCATCGTGCGCTGCCAGCGCAATTCAGGACGATTCTCTCTGTTGCACGTCGATCTCGACCGCTTCAGGCTGATCAACGACACGCTCGGTCACACCACCGGTGACCGGGTGCTGGCAGCCGTCGCGCAACGCCTCGCCGCGCTGCTCGACGAACAGGCCGTCATCGCCCGTCTTGGCGGCGACGGGTTCACGATCATTGTCGAGCACCGGGCAAAGCACGACGCCGTAAGCCGACTCGCCGAAGATCTGATCGCCGCCTGCTCGCGCCCTGTTGAGATCGACAGCCGCGCGCTCTACGCCGAAGTCAGCATCGGCATCGCGTCGTTTCCGCAGGATGGGCAGGACATCGATTCGCTGGTCAGGCATGCCGAGATCGCGATGTATCAGGCCAAGTCGGCTGGCCGCGGCCGCTTCGTGAATTTTTCGGCGCCGATGGAAAGAAAGATGCTCGACGATCTGTCGATCGAAGCGTCTCTGCGCAGCGCATTGCACCATGGCGAATTCGAAATCTGCTACCAGCCGATCGTCAGCCCAGGCGATCGCCGCGCGGTAGCGCTTGAAGCATTGCTGCGCTGGCACTCGCCGCAGCACGGCGAAGTCTCTCCGGGGCGCTTTATCCCGCTGCTCGAAGAAATCGGGCTGATCGTCGAGATCGGGCGCTGGGTGCTCGAAACGGCGTGCGCGCAGTTCAAGTCGCTGCAAAAGAACGAGTTCGCGCCGGCGATTCTCGCGGTCAACCTTTCGGCGGCGCAGTTCCGCGACGCGCAGCTGATTGGCGACATCAAGGCGGTGCTGCAAGCGTCCGGACTGGCGCCCGAGCAACTGGAACTGGAAATCACCGAGAGCATCCTGATCGAAGACGCGTCGGCCGCCACCAAGACCTTGAACTCGCTCGCCGCGCTCGGCGTGCGCCTGGCCATCGACGATTTCGGGACCGGCTATTCGTCACTGAGCTATCTGCGCCGTTTTCCGATCAATACGCTGAAGATCGACCGCTCTTTCGTCACCGAGATGGAAAGCAGCGTCGATGCCGAAGTCATCGTCAAGGCGATCGTCAATCTGGCGCACAACCTCGGCATGACAGTGGTCGCCGAGGGCGTCGAAAGCGCCGGGCAACTGGCGCGGCTGTCGGCCTTGGGATGCGCCAAGGTCCAGGGCTTCCTGTTCAGCCGCGCGCTGCCGATCGACGATCTGCCAAGGCTGTTGGCCAACCCCTTTGCGCACGCCGACGACGCGGCACACCGTGCGATGTCGCTGCCCCTCCCTCCATCACTCATTTCAATTCATGCGCCGGAGCCCACTATGAAAACCATCTTTCTCGTCGACGATTCGGCGACCATCCTGCTCAGCATCTCGAGCATTCTGGGCAAAGCCGGCTACACGGTCGAGAAGGCCGCCAACGCCGAAGAAGCACTCAAGAGGTTCAAGGCCGGAGCCAAGATCGATCTGCTGCTCACCGACCTCAACATGCCCGGAATGAACGGCATCGAACTGATCCGCGAGGTACGCAAGCTGGCGGCCTACCGGTTTGTTCCGATCCTCTTTCTGACCACTGAATCGCAACAAGCGAAGAAAGTCGAAGCCAAGGCCGCCGGCGCTTCCGGCTGGATCGTCAAGCCCGCCACCGCCGACGAGTTGCTGAGCACGATCAAGCTGGTCATCCGGTAGGAGGGGCCAATGAACCTACAGCCCAACACGCAGCGTCGGCGACTTGCCGCCCGGCGGATGGTAGTCAATGCCAGCGCCGCAGCGCTGATCACACTGCTCGTCTTTGGGCTGCACGATAGCTTTCACGAGAAATTTCTCAGCTTCCTTGGCCTCAGCAATCGCCAGGGCGACACGCTGGGAACGCTCGTCATCCTGCTGTTCTTTGTCTCTCTCGAGCAGCTGATTTCGTCGCTCTATTTCAAGGACACCTATTTGGGCATGCGCCAGGAACTTGAAGACACTCGCCCGCGCTGCCCGGCAAACAAGATCTGTAAACGCATTGCGGTTCCCGAACTCAGACAGATCAAGCCGTTCAGCGAAATGTTGGCGAGCCAGCTGCGCAGCGTCACCGAGCAGACCGAGAAGGCCGCCTACGACGTCAGTTCGCGCCTGCACACCATCGACGAGGAGGTCAGCGAACTGACCCAGTTCGTTGGCGCCGCAGCGAGCGCGTCGGCGAGCAGCGCGATCGAAGCGGAAAGCAGGATCGCCGGCAACCGGGCGCTGATCGACCAGCTCGAGGATTTTGTCCAGCAACGCATCAGGGAAACCGAGGAAGACGCCACGACCAACGCGGCCGTCGTCGACAAGACCCGTTCGCTGCAGACGCTGGTCGAGCTGATTCGCCACGTCGCCGAACAGACCAACCTGCTGGCGCTCAATGCGGCGATCGAAGCGGCGCGCGCCGGCGATTCAGGACGCGGCTTTGCGGTGGTCGCCAACGAGGTGCGCAAACTGTCGCTGGAAACCGAGGTGGCAGTCAAGAAAATCGACGAAGGGATCCTCGCGGTGACCAAGATCGTCGACACCCAGCTCAAGGACCGCATCGCCAACTCGACGATCGCCGAGCAGCGCGCCACGCTTGAGCACGTCGCCGAACAGGTGGCGACGCTGGGCCACAGCTACGCGCAGTTGACGCAGCGCGAACAAGACATCCTCGAACGCATCGGCAAGAGCAGCCACAGGCTCGGCGAGATGTTCATGGAAACCATGGCCAGCGTGCAATTCCAGGACATCACGCGACAACAGATCGAGCAGGTGGTCAAGACCATGAGCTACCTCGACGAGCACGCGCTGGCCATCGCCGGCATGCTCGAACGCGCCGAGGAATACGCCACCACGCCGCCGCCGATCAAGCCGCTCAAGGACGAAATCGGCGCGGTGTACGCCGACTACGTCATGCAAGAGCAACGCACCGTTCATCAGCGTGTGCTGGGCGACACGATCGCGACCGGCGAGCCCCCGACGCGGCCTGCCGCCAAGACCAGCAACGTCGAGTTGTTCTAATTCAGGAGAGTTGACCGTGCCCGCCGAAAAGATCCTTTCAATCAGCGAAGACCTGACGATCTATCACGCACTCGAACACAAGGATGCGCTGCTCGACGCGCTGTCGACGACCGACGAGCTGCTGCTCGATCTGGCGCAGGTCGGCCAGATCGATAGCGCCGGCCTGCAACTGCTGATCCTGCTCAGCAAGGAGGCGCAACGCGCCGGCAAGTCGCTTCGCTTCGTCGCGCCGAGCCCGGCGGTGAGCGACGTGATCGAGCTGTGCAATCTGGCCGCCGAATTCGGCACCGCGCCGCCCGTCCTCACCGGCGCCGCATCCTGATCATTACGGAGAACTCGAGCATGGATGAAATCACCACAGTCTTCATCGACGAGGCTCGCCAGCAACTCGCCGAAATGGAGGCCGGCTTGCTGCGCCTTGAGCAAGATCCGGAAGAGAACGACGAGCGCGACTACATCAATGGCATATTCCGCGCCGCGCATACCGTCAAGGGCGGCGCTGGGGCCATCGAATGCCGCTTCATCGAACACTTCACGCACGACGTCGAAAACCTGCTCGATTCGCTGCGCAACGGCGACCTCGCCGTCAGCCCGGCGCTCGCCACCCTGCTGCTCGAATGCTGCGACCAGATGGCTAGCCTGGTCGAAGTGCTCGCCGCCGGGCAAGCCGAGCCGGCCGCCGAGGTGTTGCGGCGCGGCCAGGCGCTGACCGAGCGGCTGCAGCAGATCAGCGCCGCGGGAAAGCCCGCTCTGGCACCCGACGACGCGGCGCTGGCCAAGGTCGAGGTCGACAGCGATGGCGCGCTCAATACCGACAGCTGGCACATCTCGGTGCGCTTCGGTCGCGATGTCCTGCGTGGCGGAACTGACCCGCTGTCGTGCATCCGCTATCTCGCCGACCTGGGCGAGATCATCGGCATCGAAACCATCGCCGACGCCATTCCGCCGGCCGCCGAGATGGACCCCGAAGCGTGCTACCTCGGTTTCGAGATCCGCCTGCAGACCAAGTCGTCAAAAGCCGAAATCGACGATGTCTTCAAATTCGTTCGTGACGAATGCGAGCTGACCATCCTGCCGCCGCAAAGCAAGGCTGCCGACTACATCCGTTTGCTCAGGGAACTGCCCGAAGACCCGATGCGCCTGGGCGAGATGCTGCTGCGCTGCGGCGCCTTGACGCAGGCGGAAATCGACCGCGGACTCTCCAGTCAGTACGATTCGGCGACCGCCATGCCGGCCGACGGCGAGGCCAGAACACCGCCGCTCGGCGAGATCCTGATCGAAAACAAGGTCGTGCACCGGACCATCGTCGACGCGGCGATCGCCAAGCAGAGCCAGGTGGTCGAGAAGAGGGCGCACGACGCGCAGTTGATCAGGGTCCATGCCGACAAGCTCGACCAGCTCATCGATCTGGTCGGCGAACTGGTGATCGCCGGCGCCTCGGCCAACCTGCTGGCGCAAAAGAGCCGTCAGAGCGAGCTCGCCGAAGCCACGTCGGTGCTCTCGCGGCTGGTCGAGAACATCCGCGATTCGGCACTGCAACTGCGCATGGTGCAAATCGGCGACAGCTTCACGCGCTTTAACCGCGTGGTCAGGGACGTCGCCAAGGACCTCGGCAAGGAGATCGAGCTCGTCATCAGCGGCGCCGAAACCGAACTCGACAAGACCGTCGTCGAGAAGATCGGCGACCCGCTGATGCACCTCGTTCGCAACAGTCTCGACCACGGCATCGAGCCGACTGCGCTGCGTATCGAACGCGGCAAGAGCGCGTGCGGTCGCGTCAGCCTCAACGCCTACCACGACTCGGGCAGCGTCGTCATCGAGGTCGCCGACGACGGCGGCGGCCTCGACCGCGACAAAATCCGCGCCAAAGCCATCGAACACGGACTGATCGCCGCGACCGACACGCTCTCCGACAAGGAGTTCTACAACCTCATCTTCGAACCCGGCTTCTCGACCGCCGATAAAGTATCCAAGCTCTCGGGACGCGGCGTCGGCATGGACGTCGTGCGGCGCAACATCGTCGCTTTGCGCGGCAGCATCGCGGTGGCCTCGAGCGCAGGCCGGGGAACGACCTTCACCATCCGCCTGCCGCTGACGCTGGCGATCATCGACGGCTTCCTGGTCGGCGTCGACCAGGCGTCATACGTGATTCCGCTCGATTCAGTGGTCGAGTGCATCGAAAAAAAGAGACTCTCGGGCGACCGCAATTTCCTCAATTTGAGAGGTGAAGCGCTGCCCTTCGTTCGCCTGCGCGAACTCTTCGCCGTGCCGGGCGAGCCGCCGCCACGCGAGAGCATCGTCGTCGTGCAGTTTGCCGGAAGCCGCGCCGGAATCGTCGTCGACGAGCTGATCGGCGAGTTCCAGACCGTGATCAAGCCGCTCGGCGCGATGTTTCCCAATCTGCGCGGCATCGGCGGGTCGACCATCCTGGGCAGCGGCGAGGTCGCGCTGATTCTCGACGTCGCCGCGCTGGTCAGGATCGTCTCCGGCAGCGAAGCCGACGGCTTGCTCGCCCATCGGCACGGCAGCACGTTTTCCGGATCGTCCCCTCAATCTTCAGTGGCCCAATTGGCGAGGTAAATCATGTTCAAGAATCTAAAAATCGGCGTTCGTCTGGGAATCGGCTTCGGCCTGGTCATGCTGCTGCTCGCCATCACGGCGATCGTTTCGATCGAACGTCTTGGCCAACTCAACAGCGCCACCAAGGAGATCACCGAGGAGCGCATGCCGAAGATCGAAATGGCGATGGAAATCGAGAAGAACGCGCTGACCATGGGGCTGGCGCTGCGCAACCTGCTGTTGTCGAACGACAAAGCGGTCGAAAAGGCCCAACTCGAGGCGATCGCCAAAGCCCGCCAGCGCAACGACCAAATCTTCGAAAAACTAAAGCCACTGATCAATACCGAGGCCGGCAAGGCCTTGTTCGAGAAATTGGCTCTGGCGCGCACCCGCTACGGTGCCGCCCTCGATGCGATGGTTCCACTCGCCAACAGCGCTTCGCCACAGCACGATGCAGCCAAGGCCAGCGCCTACCTGTTCAACGAATTCCCGCCGATCGCCGGCAGCTATGTCGAGAGCACCCGGGAGTTTTCCGATTTTCAGAAGAAGAGCACCGCGCAGACGGGCGCCCGCTCGGTCGATGCGGCGAATTCGGCGCGCCTGCTGGTCGTCGCCTTGTCGACCGGCGCGCTGCTGATCGCGCTGCTGTTCGCCTGGCTCATCACGCGTGGCATCACCCGGCCGATCAACGAAGCGCTCGGAGCAGCGATGCGCCTGGCCGACGGCGACCTCACGGTCAAGCTCGAAGCAGCCAGTACCGACGAGGTCGGGATGCTGATGAGCGCGATGCAGAACATGATCGCCAGGCTCACCCAGATCATCGGCGAGGTGCGCAGCGCCGCCGACAACCTCACCAACGCCGCCGGCCAGGTTTCGGCGACCGCGCAATCGCTCTCGCAGTCGTCTTCCGAACAGGCCGCATCGGTCGAGGAAACGACCGCCTCGATGGAGCAGATGTCGGCGTCGATCACCCAGAACACCGACAACGCCAAGGTCACCGACTCGATGGCGTCGAAAGCCGCCGGCGAGGCCGCCGAGGGCGGCGACGCGGTGACCCGCACCGTCGACGACATGAAGAGCATCGCCGGCAAGATCGGCATCATCGACGACATCGCTTACCAGACCAATCTGCTGGCCTTGAATGCCGCCATCGAGGCCGCTCGCGCCGGCGACCACGGCAAGGGCTTCGCGGTCGTCGCCGCCGAAGTCAGGAAGCTCGCCGAGCGTTCGCAGGTCGCCGCCAGGGAAATCGGCGACCTCGCCGACTCGTCGGTCAAGCAGGCCGAGTATGCCGGGACGCTGCTCACCGCAATGGTCCCGACCATCCGCAAAACCTCCGACCTGGTTCAGGAGATCGCCAGCGCGTCGTCCGAACAATCGACCGGCGTCGGCCAGATCAACGGCGCCATGGCCCAGCTCAACCAGGCCACCCAGCAGAACGCCTCGGCCTCCGAGGAGCTCGCCGCCACCGCCGAGGAACTCGGCTCGCAGGCCGAGCAACTGCAGCAGACGATGACCTTCTTCCGCCTCGACGACAGCCTGCGTGGCGGCGCCCGGGTCCTTGCGCCAGCAGCTTCCGCCAGCGGCCAGCCGACCTTCGCCGCCCCGCGCCACGCCGCCGTCCAGATTAACGCCGGCGATTTCGAACGTTACTGAGGAGCGACCATGGAACAACTCAGCGCAGCGCAGCCCGCAACGCCCGCCTTGGGCAAGCAGCGGCCCCCTTCGCAATACCTGACCTTCGCACTCGGCGGCGAGATGTTCGCCGTCGGCATCCTCAACGTCAAGGAGATCATCGAGTACGGCAAACTCACCGGGATTCCGATGATGCCGACCTTCATCCGCGGCGTCATCAATCTGCGCGGCAGCGTCGTTCCGGTCATCGACCTCGCTGCACGCTTCGGCGGCGTACCGAGCGCGCTCGGCAAACGCAGCTGCATCGTCATCGTCGAAGTCGCCGACGACGACGGTGCGCACCACGACATCGGAATTCTGGTCGACGCCGTCTCCGAGGTGCTCGACATCCCGGGCAGCGAAATCGAACCGCCGCCGTCGTTCGGCGCCAAAATCCGCGCCGACTTCATCTTCGGCATGGGCAAGGTCGGCGGCGAGTTCGTGATCATCCTCAACATCGACAAGGTGCTATCGGTCGATGAAATCGCCCAGCTCACCAGCGCCGAAGCCGATCCAGAAATCGCCGCTCCCTCTTCTGCTCGCTGACTTTTTCCTACGAGGCAATAAATCATGTTCAAGAATCTAAAAATCGGCGTTCGCCTGGGAATCGGCTTCGCCGTCACGCTGCTCTTGCTGATCGTCGTCTCGGCGGTCGGCGTTACCCGCGTCGGCGAACTGCAGACCAGAATCGACGGCCTGGTCAACGACAACGGCGTCAAGACGCGGCTGGCCAACGAAGCGATCCAGGCGGTACTCTCAGCCGACGGCATGCGGCGGCTGATCCTGATCGACAAGAGCGACGAGACGACGCGGCGCGAAATCGAAAAACGCGTCGAAGTCAGCAAAACCATGAACGGACTGCTCGATGCGCTCGACAAGTTCAGCTACACCGCCAAGGGCCAGGCGACGCTCGATGCGCTCAACGCAGCACGCAAGCCCTACACCGCCGCTGCCGGCAGGCTCGAGGAACTCTTCAAGGCACGATCGTGGGACGAAGCGACCAAGGTCTTCAACGCGGAATACACGCCGACCCAGGATGACTATCTCAAGGCGGCAAGCGCTTTCGTCATCTTCCAGGTCGAGCGCAGCCGCGAAGTCGGCAAGGAAGCCGCCGAACTCGCCGCAAGCGCGAGCACACTGATTTTCAGCCTGACCGCCGGCGCCGTGCTGATCGCGCTGCTGTTCGCCTGGCTCATCACGCGTGGCATCACCCGGCCGATCAACGAAGCGCTCGGTGCAGCGATGCGCCTGGCCGACGGCGACCTCACGGTCAAGCTCGAAGTAGCCAGTACCGACGAGGTCGGGACGCTGATGAGCGCGATGCAGAACATGATCGCCAGGCTCACCCAGATCATCGGCGAGGTGCGCAGCGCCGCCGACAACCTCACCAACGCCGCCGGCCAGGTTTCGGCGACCGCGCAATCGCTCTCGCAGTCGTCTTCCGAACAGGCCGCATCGGTCGAGGAAACGACCGCCTCGATGGAGCAGATGTCGGCGTCGATCACCCAGAACACCGACAACGCCAAGGTCACCGACTCGATGGCGTCGAAAGCCGCCGGCGAGGCCGCCGAGGGCGGCGACGCGGTGACCCGCACCGTCGACGACATGAAGAGCATCGCCGGCAAGATCGGCATCATCGACGACATCGCTTACCAGACCAATCTGCTGGCCTTGAATGCCGCCATCGAGGCCGCTCGCGCCGGCGACCACGGCAAGGGCTTCGCGGTCGTCGCCGCCGAAGTCAGGAAGCTCGCCGAGCGTTCGCAGGTCGCCGCCAGGGAAATCGGCGACCTCGCCGACTCGTCGGTCAAGCAGGCCGAGTATGCCGGGACGCTGCTCACCGCAATGGTCCCGACCATCCGCAAAACCTCCGACCTGGTTCAGGAGATCGCCAGCGCGTCGTCCGAACAATCGACCGGCGTCGGCCAGATCAACGGCGCCATGGCCCAGCTCAACCAGGCCACCCAGCAGAACGCCTCGGCCTCCGAGGAGCTCGCCGCCACCGCCGAGGAACTCGGCTCGCAGGCCGAGCAACTGCAGCAGACGATGACCTTCTTCCGCCTCGACGACAGCCTGCGTGGCGGCGCCCGGGTCCTTGCGCCAGCAGCTTCCGCCAGCGGCCAGCCGACCTTCGCCGCCCCGCGCCACGCCGCCGTCCAGATCAACACCGGCGATTTCGAACGCTATTAGGTCATTCGCAACGGGCGCTTTGGATCCTCACCCGGGCGTCATTGCGCCGCCAGAACCTCACCCGGGAATCACCGAGGCCACATACCTTTACCGTCTGATTCAGGAAAGCATCATGGGACAAGCCGTACTCAGCAGGCCAATGGTCGTCGCCGTCAAGGCCGCCACAACGGCGTCGCCGTATCTGATCTTTGCCCTCGACACCGAGATGTTCGCCATCGGCACACTCAGAGTCAAAACAGTCGTCGAGTACGCTACGTTGATCGAGATTCCGATGGAACCGACATACATCCGTGGCGTCATCAGGCAACGCGGCGACGAGATCCCGGTCATCGACCTCTCGGCGCGCTTCGGCGGCCGGCCGACCGCTGCCGGAAAGCTCACCCGCATCGTCATCGTCGAAGTTCAGCAGCAGGACGAGCAAACCAGTCGCCACGACATCGGCATCCTGGTCGATGCCGTCGCCGAGGCACCTGGCAGCCCAGGCAGCCAGATCGAACTCGCGCCGAACGATGGCGCCGCCATCGGCGGCGACTTCATCTTCGGGACCGGCAAGGTGGACGGCAAGTCAATGCTCATTATCGACAGCAAAGAGCTGCTTTCGCCCGCGCTAATCCGTCGGCTCAAGCGTAGCGAGAGAACTCTCGAATTGACCGCACCGCCGTTGCTGCACTGACTTCGCGGCACGCGGCAATCGACATGCGGTCCCTGAGCTTTTGGAGAAACAGATCATGGAAGACACGGTCACCCTTTTTGTTCAACAAAGCCGCCAGCTGCTTGCCGATCTTGCGACACAATCGCGACCGAGCGACAACAAGGGCGCGGCGCAACACCAGTTCATTGCCGACTTCACGCGCATGATCGAGGACTTTCTCGATTCGCTGCGCGCTCAGGGAATTGCGGTCGGCGCCCAGCTCACCGTCCAGCTGCTCGAGTGCTGCGCGCAGATGGCTTGCCTGGCCAACTCGCTTGGCGCACAGTGGCAAGACCACGAAGAGATGTCGCACGTCGAGGCCTTGCAACGACGGCTCGGAAGATTCATCGAAGCGCCGGCGGCGCAGGGCCAGCGAGCGTAGCAAAAGATGCCGCGCCGAAACCAGGGCATGACGTACTGACGAAAGCTATTCCATGAGGCAGAGCCAAATGCAAGAATCTGACGTTTTCCCGACGATCCGGACCGCATGCCATGGTTTTCGTCGGAGCGGCTCGCAAGAGCTCAACTAAATGGCGATCAAGGTCAACTATTCGCGAATCTATCTGGCTTCGCGCAACCCCCGACGCCGCGAGCTGCTGGCGCAGATTGGCGCCCAGTTCGACACCATCGTCTTGCGCAACTTTCCGCACGACGCGAGCGAGATCGACGACACGCGGCGCGCCGGCGAGTCGCCGGGCGTCTATGTCGAGCGCGTTGCACGCGCCAAGGCCGAGTACGCCTGGCGTATCGTCGTCGAGCGCAAGCTGTTTCGGCAACCGGTACTGGCGGCAAAAACCGCGATCGAGATCGATGGTCGGATCATCGGCAAGCCGGTCGACGAGGACGACGCAAAAAAAATCCTGCGCCGCCTGTCGGGAAAAAACCACCGCGTTCTCACGGCGGTTTCCGTCGCCTACGGCAAACGCGTCGAAACGCGGCTATCGGTCAACGAAGTGTTCTTCGGCACCATCGGCGAAACGCAGATCGGCGACTATGTCGCCAGCGGCGAGCCGCTCGACAAGGCCGGCGCCTATGGCATTCAGGGCCGCGCCGCGCAGTTCATCGAACACCTGGCCGGAAGCTATTCCGGCGTTCTCGGACTGCCGCTGTTCGAAACCGCCGAACTGCTCAGAGACTTCGGCTACCCGATCTAGCCGGACTAGCACGCCTCACAGCCGATAGCTGCTGACGATGCGCTGCATGTCGGCAGCCAGGCCGTCGAGCTCGTGCGCCGTCTGCGCGCTGTTTCCGGCGGCGGCGCTGCTTTCTTCCGACATCTGGGCGATGCGTTCGACCTGCGTCGCGATGTTGTTGGTCGCTGAACCCTGTTCGCGGATGGCGCTGGCGATTTCTTCGGCCATCGCCACCGCGTTGCGGCTGCCGGCGCCGATCTGCTTGATCGAATCGTTGGCGGCTTGCGCGCGCTCGACGCCGAGCGCGACCTTGCTGACCACGCCCTGCATACTGGCGACCGCATTGCCGGCGTTGCTGCGCATGGCATCGACGGTAGCGGCGATCTCGCTGGTCGACGCCGAGGTGCGTTCGGCGAGCTTGCGCACCTCGTCGGCGACCACCGCGAAACCGCGCCCCTGCTCGCCGGCGCGCGCCGCTTCGATCGCCGCATTGAGCGCCAGCAGGTTGGTCTGATCGGCCACTTCCCTGATCACCGCGACGACGCTTGAAATCTGCTGGCTGTGTTGCTCGACGCCGTGGATCAGCTGCGCCGCCTCATGCACGATCGCCGCGATGTCTTGAATACCGCTCGCCGTCTGCCCGATCACCTCCTCGCCCGAGCTCGCCAAGCGGCCCGATTCGCTGGAAATACGGTTGGCTTCCTGCGCCCGGTCGGCGACATGATTGATGCTGACGGTCATTTCCTCAACCGTCGCGGCCATATTGGACGCCGCCTCGCTTTGCTGGTGAGCTGCCGTGGCCACTTCGTTCGAGGTAGTCGACATCTGCTTGGCCGACGAGGCCACCGATTGCGCGCCGGCGGCGATCGATTTGAGGTTGGCCTGCAATTTGTCGAGCAGCCGGTTGAACGCCAACGTCGTTTTGCCGAGTTCGTCGTGCCGATCTACGACAACGCGGACGGTAAAGTCGAGCTCGCTCTCGACGCGATCGACCATCGACTGGATCTGGCTCACCGACGACCTGATGTGGCGTTGCAGGAAGAGCCCCAGCGCACCGACGGCGAGCACGCCGGCCACAATCACCGCCAGCGAAATGAGCTTGCCCTGCGCCGCGCTGGCCAGCGCGGCTTTGGTCACCGCCTCGGCATCGCGCTTGTTGAAGGCGATGTGCTCCTCAATCGCCTGAAAGGCCTTGGCGTTTATTTGCGCGCCGTTCTTGCGGTTCTCATCGGTATCGCTTTCGTTGTTGCGCGACAGCGGCATGACCTTGTTGTGGACCAGATCGAGATAGGCATTGACGTTGACGACATCGGCCTCGAGCAACTTCTTCTCTTCATCGCCGGAAACCAGCTTTTCGTAGTCCTTTAACGATTTTATCAACGTTTTTTCGGAAGCGTCGATCTTCTCTTCGAGCGCTTTTTTGGCCGCCGGATCAGGCGTGCTGACGTGACCAAGAACGGCCAGACGAAGCATCATGTAAGCCTGCCGAGCCTCGCTCAGCACACCAACACCGGCCATGCTGTCTTCGTCGATGAGCCGGATGTCTTGCGTTTGCGTATTGGAAACCACCAGCCCGACCGCTCCGACCGACAGCAGGGAGACGATCGAAACGGCAATCATCAGTGCGATGCGCTGAGCGATAGTGACATTTTTCATGGCGGAGTTTACTCATAACAGAAGGGCGATAGTCTGGCCTCGCCGCACGCCGCGGTGTGCCTTTAGGTCTATTGAGTGCGGCGATAACGTTAGTCCCCGACGATCGGCGATGTCAACACGTGACACGGCGCTCTTGTCGGGATTTTTGATTTGGCGCAAGGCTTGCGGCGGCAAGACGTCCGGGGTGCTCGACGGGAAGAGATCCGGGCTGAGGTTTTCTCGCGACGCGCGCAATGAAGGTGAGCCGGCGAGCCCGCGGCGGGGCTTTGCCGCGCAACGGCACAAGCTCGCCCAGGCAGGCCAGCGAAAAAGCGGGGAGCAACAAAAATGATCAGCAAACGCCCCGGCGTTGAGGCAGCCGGTACGATCGTGCTGATTACGCCCGATCGGCGCGCGGCCCCTGCAAGGCCAGCTGACCGCTGCGCCCGGGAATCTCGCCGTAGACCACGCGATGCTGCGGCAGGCTCGACACGTCGAGCGAGTCGTACAGTTCGCGGCAGCTGACCAGGCGGTAGCCCTGCGCCTGCCAGCCCGCGAGCAGCCGCTCGAAAGTCTCGGCAAGACGCATGCCTTCAAGCTCGGCGTGCAGCGTATAGACCTGCGACTCTTGGCCGTCGGCGGTCAGCGCCAAGAGGTGCTGATCGACGTTGTCGGCGGTCAGGCCGTCGATCCCGATCAGTTCGTCGAGCGTCGGCAGCGTCGTCGGCAACTGCGGCACGCCGCAGATCTGGCCGTCGTCGCCGACCGGCAGGAAGGGGTGGCTGCCGCGCCCGTCTGAGGCGTAGAGAAGGCCCAACTCGCGCTCGCAGTCGTACGCCGCCGCGTTCATCTGCCAGCCGGCGGCACCGTGCGTTCGCGCGGCAAAGCCGAAGACCTCTTCGAAGCGCTTGGCGGCCCTTTGCATCTCGCGCCGCGTCCACTCGGCGCTCTGCGCGGCGACGTGATCCTGCCAGCGGATGTGATCCCAGCAGTGAATCCCGACCTCGTAGCCGGCATCACGCACCTGCCGCAGCAGCGCGGCTTCGCGCCGGCCGATGTCGGGTCCCGGCAACAGCGTGCCGTAGAGCAGCGTGCGCAAGCCGTAATGTTCGACCACCGAAGTGCGCGAGACCTTCTGCAGAAAGCCCTTGCGAAAGACGCGAGTGATCGCGCGGCCGGTATGGTCGGGGCCGACGCTGAACAGGAAGGTCGCGCCGCCCTGATGACGCTTGAGGATTTCGAGTAGCCGCGGGACGCCCTCGCGGGTACCGCGCCAGGTATCGACGTCGATCTTGAGGGCAAGCAACTTAGAGGTCATTTGATTCCAAATTCTTTAACCACGGCGAACACAACGAACACGGCGAAAAGACAAGGTGCTAGATCGTTTTTATCTTCCGTCTTGCCGATGAATAATCGAAACCCAAAAAGGTATTCGCCGTGGCCGCCGTGTCGCCGTGGTTAATCGACTTTTAGTTAACCAGGTCCTTGGCGTTCGCCACCTGGCTGCGGTAGTAGTCGAAGATCCCCTTGAGCGCGTCGGCCATGGTAATGGTCGGCGCCCAGCCGAGGTCGCGCTGGGTGTTCTCGATCTTCGGAACGCGGTTCTGCACGTCCTGATAGCCCTTGCCGTAATACTCGCCCGACGTCGTCTCGACGATTTTGACCTTGGCCAGACCAGCGGCGTACTCGGGGTAGCCCTTGGCCAGTTCGAGCATCATGGTCGCCAGCTCGCGCACCGAATAATTGTTCTTCGGGTTGCCGATGTTGTAGATCTGGCCGCTGGCGACGTCATCCTTGTTCTCGATGATCTTGATCAGCGCGCTGATGCCATCGTCGATATAGGTGAAGGCGCGCTTCTGGCTTCCACCGTCGACCAGCTTGATCGGCTCGCCGCGAACGATGTGGCCGAAGAATTGCGTGATCACGCGGCTCGACCCTTCCTTCTTGGTGTGGATCGAATCGAGGCCGCTGCCGATCCAGTTGAACGGGCGGAACAGCGTGTATTTGAGGCCTTCCTGCTGGCCGTAGGCGGCGATCACGCGGTCGAGCAGCTGCTTCGAACAGGCGTAGATCCAGCGCGGCTTGTTGATCGGGCCGTAGATCAGCTCGGAGTTCTCCGGGTCAAATTGCTCGTCCTTGCACATGCCATAGACTTCGGACGTCGACGGGAAGACGACGTGCTTCTTGTACTTGACGCACCACTTGATGATCGGCAGGTTGGCTTCGAAATCGAGCTGGAAGACCGACAGCGGCGACTGCACGTAGGTCGCCGGCGTGGCGATGGCGACCAGCGGCAGCACCACGTCGCATTTCTTGACGTGGTACTCGATCCACTCCTGGTTGATCATGATGTCGCCTTCGAAGAAGTGAAAGCGCGGGTTGCCGGAGAACTCGCCGAGCTTGTCGGCGAACATATCCATGCCGAAAACGTCCCAGTCGGTCGTCTCCAGGATGCGCTTGGTCAGGTGGTGGCCGATGAAGCCGTTGACACCGAGAATCAGGACTTTTTTCATGAGGATATCCAGTAATAGTAAAAAAAACAGCTAAACCACAAAGGGCACGAAGAGAGGCGTCAAATCATCCGCTAATTCAATTTATTGCCGTTCTTCGTATCCTTCGTGAACTTCGTGGTTAATTCAGATTTGCAGTCTACAACGGCAACTCCAGACCGTCAGCGACGTTCAACGGCGAACCCGCGAGTTCGGCGTCGAGCACCTGCAGGACGCCGCCGCCCGCAGGGTGGACTTCAAGGCGGCCGGCGCGCGCGCGCAGCATGCCGCGCTCGGCGCTGACACCGGCATCAGCGAGCACGCGCGTTCGCCACAGCAGCAGGCGACCGGCCGGCAGATCGGCAAAAGCGCCCGGATACGGGCGAGTCACCGCGCGCACCAGATTGTGGATCTGGCGCGCGTTCTGTTGCCAGTCGATGCGTCCGTCCTCGGCGCAGCGACCGCCGAAATAGGCGCCTTGCGACAGGTCCTGCTGACGATGCGGCGCGGTCCCGGCGAGCAGTTGCGGCAGCGTGCGATAGAGGCACAGTTCGGCGGCGACGACGACCTTGACGAAGACGTCGTGCGCAGAATCGTCGGGCAGGATGGGGACGGCAAACTGGTCGACGATGGCGCCGTTGTCGGGCTTGACGTTCATCTGGTGCAAGGTGGCGCCGGTTTCGCTCTCACCGTTGATGATCGCCCAATTGACCGGCACCCGCCCGCGGTAGGCGGGCAGCAGCGAGCCGTGCATATTGTAGGCGCCGCGCCGCACCGATTGGAGCAGCGGCGCCTTGAGCATGTTGCGGTAATAGAAGCTGAACAGGAAATCGGCGTTGGCGGCGGCGACCAGCGCTTCGACCTCGGGGGTGTTCGGGTTGGCCGGGGTGATCACCGGAATGCCGTGGTCGATGCACAGCTGGCGCACCGAAGCGAACCAGATCTCTTCGGCCGGATTGTCCTCGTGCGTCACCACCAGCTTGACGTCGACGCCGCCGGCGAGCAGCACCGAGAGGCAGCGGACGCCAACGTTGTGATAGGCGAAGACAACAGCACTAGCGACGGCGCAGCTCATGACGCGCGCTCCTCAGCCGGCTGCTCGAGGATCGCGGCGATCAGGTAGCGCGGACGATGGCGCACCTCCTGGTAGATCCGCCCGATGTATTCGCCGAGCATGCCGATGCCGAACAGCGCGATGCCGAGCAGGAAGAAGACGATCGCGAACAGCGTGAACACGCCCTCGACCTCGGGACCGTGAATCAGCCGGCGCAGCACCAGAAAGACGACGAGCAGGCCCGAACCGAGCGAAATGAACATGCCGAGCATCGAGAAGAACTGCAGCGGCACCAGCGAGAAACCGGTCATCAGGTCGAAATTTAGCCTGATCAGGCTGTAGAGCGAGTATTTCGATTCGCCGGCGTGACGCTCTTCGTGGCCGATGATCACCTCGGTCGGATTCTGCGCGAACGAATAGGCGAGCGCCGGGATGAAAGTGTTCATCTCGTTGCACTGGTTGATGGTGTCGATGATTCGCCGGCTGTAGGCGCGCATCATGCAGCCCTGGTCGGTCATCTGGATGCGCGTGATGCGCTCGCGCAGGCGGTTCATCGCGCGGCTCGCTGCGCCGCGCCACCAGCTGTCGTGACGCAGGCGACGGATCGAGCCGACGTAGTCGAAACCCAGATCCATCTGCTCGAGCAGCAGATGCAGGTCCTCGGGTGGATTCTGCAGGTCGGCGTCGAGCGTCATGACGCACTGCCCGCGCGCATGCGCAAAACCGGCGAGGATCGCGCGGTGCTGGCCGAAGTTGCCGTTGAACAGGATCACTCGCGTCACTTCAGGGCGCGCTTGGTACTGCGCCGAGAGGATCGCCGCCGACTTGTCGCGGCTGCCGTCGTTGATGAAGATCACTTCGTAGCTTCGTCCGAGCGCGTCGAGCGCCGCGTAAAGCCGCGCGAACAGCGTGGGCAGCGTCGCCTCCTCGTTGTAGACCGGGATCACCACCGAGACTTCTGGAGCGCTCATGCGACCTCCGCGCCGAGATCGCGCAGCACCTGGCGCAGCGCGCTGGCGACGCGACCGACGTCAGCATCGGCCATCGCCGGAAACAGCGGCAGCGTCAGGATGCGCGAGGCGACCGACTCGGTATGCGGCAGCGCAGCCACCAGCGCCTGCTGGCGGTAGAGCGTCGTCAGGTGGATCGCCGGGTAGTGGATTCCCAGCGCGAAACCCGCCTCGCGCATCAGGCGAATCACTTCGGCGCGCTGGCCGGCGAGGCTCGGCGGCAGCAACACCTGGAACATGTGCCAGTTGCTGTTCACAAAGTCGGCCGGCGGCAGGTCGAGCGGCAAGCCGGCGAGCAGCGGAAAATAGAGGCGAGCGAGTTCGCGCCGACGCGCGTTGAAAGCGTCGAGACGTTTGATCTGGCCGAGGCCGATGGCGGCGGCGATGTCGGTGAGGTTGGCCTTGCCGCCCAGCACGTCGCAGTCGTAGGTGCCGTCCGGCAGGCGCGAGACGCCCTGCAGCCGCAGCTTTTCAAAGCGGCTCGCTTCTTCTTCACTGTTCATCACCAGGCAACCGCCTTCGCCGGTGGTCATGTTCTTGTTGGGGTGGAAAGACAAAGCGGTGAGATCGCCGAAACTGCCGAGCTCGCGGCCGTTCCACAGGCTGCCCTGCGACTGCGCGGCGTCTTCGATGACGCGCAGCTTGTGCTTGGCGGCGAGCGCATAGAGTGCATCGCGATCGACCGGAAAACCGGCGAGGTCGACCGGGATGATCGCTCGCGTTCGCGCGCTCACTGCCGCATCGACCAGCGTGAGGTCGATCAGTCGCGTCGCCGGATCGATGTCGATGAACACCGGCGTCGCGCCGACCGCAAGAATCACGTTGGACGTCGCGACCCACGACAGCGAGGTGGTGATCACTTCGTCGCCGGGGCCGATGTCGGCGATGCGCAGCGCGAACTCGAGCGCGGCGGTCGCCGAACTGACCAGTCTGACTGGCCGCCCGCCGGCGCGCTGCGACAGCGCCGCTTCGAGCTCGCGGCATTTGGGTCCGGTGGTGAGCCAGCCGGAGCGCAATACATCGGCGACCGCGGCGATGGTTTCCTCATCGATCGCAGGCCGGGTAAAAGGAAGAATGTCCATCAGTTCAGCTTCTCGCAACAATAACGACGCCGATGATAATCACGGCAATTCCCGCCAGACGCTGCGGACCCACGGCTTCATCGAACAGATACCAGGCCAGCCCGGCATTGACCACGTAGCCGATCGACAGCATCGGATAGGCGATGCTGACCTCGACGCGCGACAGCGCCAGGATCCAGACGACGACGCTAACGACGTAGCAACTCAAACCGCCGATGATCGGCCAGTTGGTCGCCAGCGTGCTGGCGACCGGCCAGGCATTGGCCAGCGAAAAATCGAAATGCCCAAGCTGGCGAACGCCGGCCTTGAGCAACAACTGGGCAAAGGCGTTGAGCAACACACCGAACAGCACCAGCGAAAATTCGATGAGCTTCATGGCTTGACCACCACCATGCGCAGATCATCGCGAAAGACCGGTTTCATCGTTACCCCTTGCTGCTGCAATTCATTGAAGGTCTGCTCGTCGAGCATCGCCATGGCGTGCGGCGCCGCCTGCCAGCGCAAGACGAATTCGGGAAGCGTCGCGATCGCGCGATCCGGTTCGGCCTGCTGACCGAATGCGAACTCGTCCTGATAATCGACCTGGATCACCGGTCGCCGCAAATAAAACGGGAAGGTCTGTTCATACATGCGCACTGAAAAAATTTCGCTATCCGGCCACAGTTCGCCGCTGAGCTTTTCGACCAGCGCCTTGCTGCTCTTGGACTGACCGAAGGGATCGTGGCCGATGCAGGCCAGCGAGACGCTCCACAGGCCGCCTGCAGCGAGCAGCATGATAGCAGACAGGGCCTTGCCGCGCGAGAGGAAATGCCAGGCGAGCAGCGCGCAGAGCACGAAACCGCCGCCGCCGACCGCCAGATAAACGGCCATGTGCTGCAACGCCGAGAGCGGCAAGTCCTCGGAAGCGAACTGACCGACAAACGGGTAGGCGCAGGCGAGCAGCCCCCAGACCACCATCGGCAAGCACAAATGCTTTTTGAGTTCGCGCGGGCTGATGCGCGACAGCGTCTGGCCGAGCATCAAGGCCAGCGCCGGAAACATCGGCAGGATGTACGACGGCAGCTTGGAATTCGATTTGCTGAAGAAGGCAAAGACGAAGAACGCCCAGATCAGCGCAAAGCGCTCGGCCTGAAATTGTGCGCCCGCTCGGCGCGGCCAGGCGTCGCTCGCCAGGCGCGGCAACAGCGAGGTCCACGGCAGGAAGCCGATCAACAGGATCGGAACGAAATACCAGAACGGCCCTTCGCGGCGCGCCTCGTTGGTCAGGAAGCGCTGAAAATGCTCGTGGATGAAGAAAAAGTGCGCAAAACCCGGATTGCGCTCGGCAACCAGCCAGAACCACGGCACCGCCAGAACCAGGAAAATGCCGATCCCCGCCAGCCATTGCATGCGCCGCCAGACGACCCATTGCCAGCAGACCAGACTGTAGAGCACCAGCGTGCAGCCGGGAATCAGCAGCCCGATCAGTCCCTTGGACAGCGTCGCGCCGGCCATCGCCGCCCACGCCAGCCACATCGCGTAACGCCGCTCGAGACGCGAAGCGCCATCGTGCTGCGCCCACAGGAAGGCGCACAGCGTGAGCGTCAGGAAAAAAGTCACGCCCATGTCGAGCGTCAGGAAATGACTGTTGGCGACTACCCACGTCGAACCGGCCATCACCAGCGCGGCGTACTGACCGCAGCCCCACAGGCGGCGCGCAGTCACCCCGACCGCCAGCACGGCGAGGATGCCGGTCAGCGCGGGCCAGAAGCGCGCGGCGAATTCGTTGATGCCGAAGGCCATGAAACTGATCGCGCCCATCCAGTACTGCAGCGCCGGTTTCTCAAAATAGAGGATGCCGTTGAGGCGCGGCGTGATCCAGTCGCCGGACTGCAGCATGGCCAGAGACAACATCGCGTAGCGGCCTTCGTCGGGCGAAATCAGCGCGCGCTGGCTCAGCGTCGCGAACCAGAAAACGACGAAAGCAAACCAGAAAAGCAAGGAGCCGCGTCCGCTCAACGCGCCCGAATTACTCAACGCCACGCCCCGCTTGCATCAACGAGGCGCGTCACGCGCGTTCGACAAAACGGTCGCCCGGCCGAGCCGAGCCGAACCAGTCGAGCAACGCCGGCGACTGAGCGGCGACCCAGGGCGCGAAATCGGCACCGTCGATCGGCTGGTAGGGCCCGCGCTTGACTTCAAAAATCACGCCGCCGACGTCGAGCGACAGCACCGCGTGCCACTGACCGGCAGGCATTTCGAGCAGCGCCGTCTCGCCGCCGAGAACGGTGCGACCGGTGACGACGCCTTGATCGTCAAAGAGCAACACGACAAAGCGTCCGCGCAGCGGCAACAGCAGTTCCCAGGTTTGCCGATGGCGGTGCGGACGGACGAAGGTATCGGGCTCCATGGCGATCGCCAGCCGCTGAACCGGGTCGCTCAGTTCTTCGTGCATATTGAGATTGGCGCGGCGCCGTGGCGACGATTGTGCGCTGCACGCCAGTTGATCGAGATCGGAGGCTAGAACTTGTTTCATGGGTCAGGAAAATCATTTGCAGTGGGCCGAGGCGTGATTTTAACCTGTTGTTCGCCCGCGCGCCCCGTTTTGGGGTGCGCGCTGATCAGCAGCGGTCGCCTCGCGCACCGTTGAAGGCAGCGCCTGATAGCGCGCGATCGCCGCGCGGGCGTTGAACAGCATACGCTCGCGGCCCAGGCGATCGGCCAGACCGGAACGTTGCACCACCTCGAGCACGCCAGGGTTCAAGCCGACCAGCCACAGCGTGGCGCCCAGTTCGCTGGCGCGTTGATCGCCTTGCGCAAGCATCTGCAGGGCGGAATACTCGAGATCGGGAACCCGGCTCAGATCCAGTGCAATCACCCGCGGCTGGTGCTTGGTGACCAGCGCCCGGATATCGGCGGCCACCTGCTCGGCATTGGCGAAAAACAGGCGCCCCTCGGGACGCAGGATCAACAGGCCGGGAAAAGTCTCGTCGTCCGGGTGTTCAGGCGACAGCGGGCGCAGCACGTCGGCGCCGCGCTTGCGGCCGATGATCGAGACACGCGGGTGCGCAGTCTGACTGGAAAGTCCGATCAGCGAAATGATGATCGCGGCGACGATGCCATTGAGTGTTCCAAAGAACAGCACGCCGATTGCGGCGGCAATCGCCCAGCGCAACTCCATCAGGCGAACCCGGCGAATCGCCAGAAATTCCGCGGGCTGGATCAAGCCGACCGAATAGACGATGACAATCGCCGCCAGCGTCGCGTACGGCAGCAGGCCAAGCAAGGGCGCCAGCAGCAACAGCGTGGCGAGCGCGACGGCGGCGCTCACCAGCGACGCCTTCTGCGATCGCCCACCGGTGGCGTACACCACCGCCGTCTGCGACGTACCGCCGCCGGCCGGCATCGCGCCGAACAAGGCGCCCGCCAGATTCGCTGCGCCGGTCGCGACCAGCTCGCGATTGGCGTCGACCGGCGGATCTTCGGGGCGCGCGAAAGCCCGCCCCGCCGCGATCGTTTCGGTGAAGCTCATCAGCGCGATGCCGAGCGCCCCCGGCAGCAACTGTTCGACCAGCGCGAAATCCGGCAGCGTGAGCGAAGGCAATCCTTGCGGGATATGTCCGACAGTCGCCACGCCGAGCGCCGGCAGAGCCAAGAACCAGGCCGCCGCAACGCCGCCGCCGACGGCGACCAACGGCGCCGGCGAATGCGGCCACAAGCGCTCAATGCCGATCAGCACGAACAGCGTTGCCGCAGCCACCGCCAGCGTGACCATCGAAGTCTCGGGCAGATGCTGCGCGAGACTCAACAGATCGAGAAAGAAACCCTGCTTCTGGATATGGACGCCGATCAGCTTGGGCAACTGATCGAGCACGATCACCAGGCCAATTCCGGCCTTGAAACCGGTCAGCACCGGCGCCGAAATGAAGTTGGCGACAAAACCAAAGCGCAGCAATCGCGCCAGCAAAAGCAGCGCGCCGATCAGCGCGGTGAGCGTCGCGGTCGCCGTGACGAGCTGTGCCGGATCGCCATCCGGCACAGCCAAGCCAAGCTCAGTGCCAGCCAGAATCGCCAGCGTCGTGGTCGAACTGACGCTGAGCACTTGCGACGAACCGAGCAAGGCGTAAATCGCCATTGGAATAAACGCGGTATAGAGGCCGACGGCCACCGGCAAACCGGCTACGGTCGCGTAGGCCATGGCTTTGGGCAGAACGACCGCCGCCGCAGTCAAGCCGGCAAGCACATCAAAACGTAGATCGCTGTGATTCTCGACTGCCAGAGGATTTCGCATTGCGTTCTCCTGGGTTCGCGGGCTGATCGTAACGCCGAGCTTCAAGCGTAGCATTTTCTCGCGGCAACTCCATCACCGCTTTCCTGGCTGAGAATCGCCTGATCTGGAGGGCATTTCAGGTCAGCACTGCGCAGGACACCCTCATGCAGCGAGCCTCGTTTGGTGCGACAGCGCACAGCCTTGGTGCATCACGCTTGAAGAGCGGCCGGGAAACATGCCTTTTGAGCGCTTTGCCGTTTGGCACGCTTTCTGCTGATAGCTGGGCAGATCAACTGCCGCGGCGAAAATGATGAGCACAGATTTCTACAATGAAATGTACGATGCGGCAAGCGCTCTGCGGCCGCATTACAAATCCTACGCCGACTGGCTGGCGGCGACGCCGCCCGAACGCATCGCGCGCAAGCGCGCCGAGGCCGACATCGCCTTTCACCGCGTCGGCATCACCTTCGCCGTTTATGGCGACGAGTCGGCGCAGGATGGCGGCAAGGAAAGGCTGATCCCCTTCGACATCATCCCGCGCATCATCCCGGCCGCCGACTGGCTGGCGCTGCAGGCCGGCCTGCGCCAGCGTGTGCGCGCGCTCAATGCCTTCCTCAACGACATTTACCACGACCAGGAGATCCTGCGCGCCGGGATCATTCCGCGCGAACAGGTGGAGGGCAACGCGCAGTTCCGCCCCGAGATGATGGGGATCGACGTTCCGGCCGGAATCTACGCGCACATCGCCGGCGTCGACCTGGTGCGCGCCGACAGCGGTGAAAAGAAAGGCGAATTCTTCGTTCTCGAAGACAATCTGCGCGTTCCCTCGGGCGTCTCGTACATGATCGAGGACCGCAAGATGATGATGCGCCTCTTTCCCGAGCTTTTCTCGCACCACCAGGTCGCCCCCGTCCAGCATTACCCGGACATGCTGCTCGAAAATCTGCGCACCGTCGCGCCAACCGGCGTCGACAACCCTTGCGTCGTGCTGCTGACGCCCGGCGCCTACAACAGCGCCTATTTCGAGCACACCTTTCTGGCGCAGCAGATGGGAATCGAACTCGTCGAAGGCCGCGACCTCTTCGTCAAGGGCGAGACCGTCTATATGCGCACCACGCAGGGGCCGCAGCGCGTCGACGTGATCTACCGCCGGCTCGACGACGACTTTCTCGACCCGCTCGCCTTCCGCAAGGATTCGATGCTCGGCGTTCCCGGCCTGCTCTCGGCTTATCGCGCCGGCAACGTGACGCTGGCCAACGCGATCGGCACCGGAGTCGCCGACGACAAGTCGATCTACCCCTACGTCCCGCAGATGATCCGCTTTTATCTCGGCGAAGAATCGCTGCTCAACAACGTGCCGACGTACATGCTGCGCCAGCCCGACGACCTCAAATACGCGCTCGCGCACCTGCCCGAACTGGTCGTCAAGGAAGTCCATGGCGCCGGCGGCTACGGCATGCTGGTCGGCCCGGCGTCGACCAGGCAGGAGATCGAGAGCTTCCGCGCGCGAATCGTCGCCGCGCCCGAAAAATACATCGCGCAGCCGACGCTCGCGCTGTCGACCTGCCCGACCTTCGTCGACGGCGACAATTTCGGCGGAATCGCACCGCGCCACCTCGACCTGCGCCCCTTCGTGCTGTCCGGCGAGAAGATCGACATGGTTCCGGGGGGCCTCACGCGCGTCGCGCTGCGCCAAGGCTCGCTGGTCGTCAACTCGTCGCAGGGCGGCGGCACCAAGGACACCTGGGTACTGGAGAATTAACCTTAAAACAATAGTTCAAACCACGGCGACACGGCGAGCACAGCGAAATGCCTTTTCAAATTTTCGACTCCATCCCAAAGGGTGAATCTAGAAAACGTCGCGAGTAATCGCTTTTCCGCCGTCCCTCCGGGATTGGCTTCGCGGCATGTTCGCTGTGTTCGCCGTGGTCAACTGCTTTTCTGGGATTAGAAACAGGGAGAAAACAAATGCTCAGCCGCACTGCCGATCACCTCTACTGGATGGCGCGCTTTACCGAGCGCGCCGAGAACCTCGCGCGTCTGCTCGACGTCACCCACCAGATGTCGCTGGTGCCGCAATCGGTCACCGCAGCAAACCAGAACTGGGGCGCGATCCTGGCGCTCAACAGCCTGCAGGACGCTTTCGCCAAGTCCTACGACCAGGTCACTGCCGAAAACGTGCTGCGCTTCATGGTGGCCGACCCCGACAACCCAAGCTCGATCACCAGTTGCCTGCGCGCCGCTCGCGAAAACGCCCACGCCGTGCGCGGCACACTCACCGCCGAAACCTGGGAGAGCTGCAATTTCACCTGGATCGAACTGCGCGATCAGAAATTCGAACAGATTCTGTCGGGTGGTATCGGCGAATTCTTCGAGTGGGTCAAGCTGCGTTCGGCGCTGACGCGCGGCGTGACCTTCGGCACCATGCTGCAGGACGAGGCGCTGCACTTCATCAGGCTCGGCGGGCTGATCGAGCGCGCCGACAATACGGCGCGAATCCTCGACGTCAAATACCACGTGCTGCGCACCGACGAAGGCACCACCGACTTCTACCAGTGGGGCGCGCTGTTGCGCTCGCTGTCGGCGTTCGAGGTCTACCGCAAGGTCTATCGCGACGCGATCACCCCGGCGCGCGTCGCCGAGCTGCTGATGCTGCGCCCCGACATGCCGCGCTCGCTGCACGCCTGCGCGACCGGAATCATCCGCGTGCTCAAATCGATCACCAACGGCCAGTCGGCGGAAACCGAACGGCGCGCCGGAATGCTGCACGCCCACGTCCATTTCACTCGCATCGACGACGTACTGGCGCAGGGACTGCACGAATATCTAGCCGACTTCATGGACCGCATCTACGACCTGGGCGACGGCATCAGCCGCGACTTCCTGGTTGCGGCGATCTGAACCTACGGCGCCGCCTTGACCAGGCGGCGCGCGCGAACGCCTTGCGCCAGCAGCTCGAGCGCAGCGACCGAATCGTCCCAGCCGAGACAGGCGTCGGTAACGCTCTTGCCGTATTCGAGCGGCTGGCCCGCAATCAGGTTCTGCCGGCCTTCGACCAGGTGCGACTCGATCATCGCCCCCATGATGCGCTCCTCGCCCGCCGCCAGCTGCGCCGCAACGTCGCTCGCCACCTCGAGTTGGCGCTTGAAATCGCGGCGACAGTTGGCGTGCGAGAAATCGATCATCAGCCGCGCCGCAAGACCCGCGGCGGCGACTTCGCCGGCTGCCGCGTCGACATCGGCCGCACTGTAGTTGGGCGCCTTGCCGCCGCGCAGGATCACGTGGCAATCCTCGTTGCCCGACGTCGACACGATCGCCGAATGCCCGCCCTTGGTCACCGACAGGAAATGATGCGGCGACTGCGCGGCGCGAATCGCATCGATGGCGATGCGCACGTTGCCGTCGGTGCCGTTCTTGAAGCCGACCGGGCACGACAGGCCGGAAGCGAGTTCGCGGTGCACCTGCGATTCGGTGGTGCGCGCGCCGATGGCGCCCCAGGCGATCAGATCCGCCGTGTATTGCGGCGTGATCGTATCGAGAAACTCGGTCGCGCAGGGCAGCCCCAGCTCGTTGATTTCGAGCAACAGGTTACGCGCCAGGCGCAGCCCCTCGTTGATGCGGTAGCTGTGATCGAGCCGTGGATCGTTGATCAGCCCCTTCCAGCCGACCGTCGTTCGCGGCTTTTCGAAATAGACGCGCATCACGATCAGCAGGTCCTTGTCGAAACGCGCCACCTGCTGTTGCAAGCGCTTCGCGTAATCGATCGCCAACTCGACGGCGTGAATCGAACACGGGCCGATCACCACCAGCAGGCGGTCGTCGGCGCCGTGCAGGATGCGGTGAATCGCGGCGCGCGCCTGATAGGTCGTCTGCGCCGCCTGCTCGCCGACCGGAAACTCGCGGAAGAGGTGCGCTGGCGGCACCAACTCCTTGATCTCCTTGATGCGCAGATCGTCGGTATCGGGCTTGCTGGTCAGCGTCATGGAAAGTCCTTTGCAGTGCGGTTGGCTCTAAAGAAGGCCCAGATTCTACGCGAAGAATAGCCTATCGCTTCGGCTCGGCCGGCGGCGCGTACCACTTGGCGGGCGGGACGATCACATCCTTGCCGGGCTGTTCCATGTAATGCGGCGACATGATCTGCACGCCGTAGGTGTTGAACTGATCCTGGATCGCGCCGTGCAGCGCCGAGAGTACCGGCACGCGGTTGAGCGGCTGATCCATGTAGGCGAAGAGCTCGTACTCGACGTAAAAATCGGCGAGTCCACGCTGATAGACGAAAGGCTTGGGCTCGCCGCGCAGGCCCGGCGTCTGCTCGGCGGCGGCGATCAGCATGGCATGCACCTGGCGCCACGGTGTGTCGTAGCCGATCGTCACCTTGGTCGACACCAGCGTGCCGCGCTCGCCGGCGAGCCGCGAGTAATTGCGGATCGAGTTGCCGACCAGCACGGCGTTGGGGATCGTCACTTCCTCGTTGCGCATGTCGATGATTTTGGTCGACAACACGCCGAGTTCGCTGACCACGCCGACGGTGCCGCCGATATCGACGAAATCGCCGACCGACAGCGCGCGCGAATAGACCAGCACCAACCCGCTCATCAGCTGGTTGACGATTCCTGCCGAACCGATCGTCAGCATGAAGCCGAACATCACCGACAGCCCCTTGAAGGCGTCGCTGTTGGACATCGGGATGAAGGGATAGGCCACCGCGATGCCGAAACCCCAGACCAGCACGCTGACGATGCGATGGGTGGCGCTGACCGTTTCCTGGTGCAGGCCGGGAACCTGGGTGCGGCCCTGCTTGACCGCCAGGAAGAAGCTGGTGATCGCATCGTTCAGGGCACGGGTCAGCAGCAGGATGACCAGCACCGTGGTCACCCCGGGCAGCGCGTCGATCAAACCGGAAGCGAGTCCGCCCAGCAGGCGATAGAGAAAACCGCCCAGCTTGTCGGCCAGCGGCTCGGTCAGCGGAAACTGCGAAAGCACGAAAGTGAGCCACAGATAAGCGATCGACAGCCACAGAAAGCCGAGCACCAGTTGCGTCAGACGCAGCACCAGCGACCAGCCGTGGCGCGCCCAGCGCAGTTTCGGCGAGGCGTCCTCGCGTTCGATGACGCGCTGCAAGCGGCCGACCATCAAACTCGCCGCGCGCCGCACCAGCCACAGCAAGGCGAAAGCCAGCGCAGTGGCGACCAGCGCCAGGCCGATCGCCTTGAATAATTGCGCCGGACGGCGTTGCTCGGCTTCGGCCTGCAGCGCGTCGGTGAGCGCCAACTGGGCGCGCCTGGCCGCCTGCTCAAGCGTCAGCTTGGCGTCGTGTTCGAGATCGCCGGGAAGCAAGGTGAAGACGACGACGTCGCCGACGGTCAAGCCGATCCCGCTGACCCCATCGACGACGAAAGGCGCCTGCTCGACCGGCTGCGCCATCTGCTGCGGCGAGAGCTGGTTGAGGCGGGCCAGCGCGCGCTGCACGCGCACTTCCGGCGTCGCGCCGACAAACAGCGTGCGAAAAGTGACGATAGTCCGGAAGTCGAACTCGAGCGTCGCTTCCTTGACCGGCGCGTCGGCGGCCTGCACGCCGCCGATCAGCAGCAGGGCCAGACAAAAAAGGACCCGCAGGATTCCCAAGCCACCTACTCGTGCCATATTGCCCCCCGCTGCGTATTGTTAAGCCTTCCCGGATTATGCAGAAAGGCTAAGACTAAACCACGGCGACACGGCGGACACAGCGCAACAGAGAACCCCGGTTTTCTCGCCGCTCCCGCCGTGTCGCCGTGGTTGACTGCTTGCTTTCGATCGGTATCGCTGCTTGAACATGTCCGGCTAATCCGTCCCGCCGACGGTCAGCCCGTCGATGCGCAGCGTCGGCTGGCCGACGCCGACCGGGACGCTCTGGCCGTCCTTGCCGCAGGTGCCGACACCCGGATCGAGGCGCATGTCGTTGCCGATCATCGACACCTGATTCATCGCCTCGGGGCCGCTGCCGATCAGCGTCGCGCCCTTGACCGGGTGGGTCACCTTGCCGTCCTCGATGAGATACGCCTCGGACATCGAGAAGACGAATTTTCCGTTGGTGATGTCGACCTGACCGCCGCCGAAGTTGACGGCGTAGATCCCCTTCTTGACCGACTTGATGATTTCATCGACGCTCTTGTCGCCGGCGAGCATCGTGGTATTGGTCATGCGCGGCAGCGGCAGATGCGCGAACGACTCGCGCCGACCGTTACCGGTCGGTGCAACGCCCATCAGCCGCGCGTTGAGGCTGTCCTGCATATAACACTTGAGGATGCCGTCCTCGATCAGCACCGTGCGCTGCGTCGGGTTGCCTTCGTCGTCGATGTTGAGCGAACCGCGGCGACCGTCGAGCGTCCCGTCGTCGACGACGGTGACGCCCTTGGCGGCGACGCGCGAGCCGATGCGTCCGGCGAAAGTCGAGCTGCCCTTGCGGTTGAAATCGCCTTCGAGGCCGTGGCCGACCGCCTCGTGCAGCAGGATTCCGGGCCAGCCCGAACCGAGCACGACGCTCATCGTCCCGGCCGGCGCCGGCCGCGCGTCGAGATTGGTGACCGCCTGATGCACCGCCTCGTGGGCATAAGCGCGCAGCACCTCGTCGGAAAAATAGCCGTAATCGGTACGTCCGCCGCCGCCCGCCGACCCCTGCTCGCGCTTGCCGCCGGTGCCTTCGACGATGACCGTGATCGAGACGCGCACCAGCGGCCTGACGTCCGCCGCCAGCCGGCCGTCGCTGCCGGCGATCAGCACCACCTCGTATTCGCCGGCGATGTGCGCCATCACCTGGCTGACGCGAGAATCCTCGGCGCGCGCATACGACTCGAGCCGCTCGAGCAATTTGACCTTGGCCGTCGCGTCGAGCGAATTGAGCGGATCGACCGGAACGTAGAGCGCGTGACCGCTGCGCTTCTTGATCGCCGGCAGCGCCTTCCTGCGCTGCCCGGCGGCGGCGATCGCGCGCACGGCGGTCGCCGCATCGCCGAGCGCCAGCGCGCTGATGTCGTCGGAGTAGGCGAACGCCGTTTTCTCGCCCGAGATCGCGCGCACGCCGACGCCTTCGTCGATGTTGAAGCTGCCCGACTTGACGATGCCTTCCTCGAGGCTCCAGGCCTCCGAGCGGCTGTACTGGAAGTAGAGGTCGGCGTAATCGACGTCGTGCGCCATGATCGTGCCGAAAACCTTGGACAGATCGGCGACGTCGAGGCCGTAGGGAGTGAGCAGGGTTTTCTGCGCCTGCACCAGCAGGGATTGCGCTTTTGCGGTCATTGCATTTCCGATTCAGACAAATTCAAACTGAGGTTTTCATAACTACATTACCCGATGCTGCAAAGCCGGCAGGCTCATGCGGACTTCAGCGATTCGCGCGTGATCGACCTCGCCGATCACGATACCCGGTCCTTTGGGCAGGCGGTCGATAATCTCGCCCCAGGGATCGATCAGCATGCTGTTGCCGTGCGTTTCGCGGCCGTTTTCGTGGCGGCCGCCCTGGGCGATCGCCAGCACGTAACACTGGTTCTCGATGGCGCGCGCGCGCAGCAGGATTTCCCAGTGCGCCCGCCCGGTCGTCTCGGTGAATGCCGCGGGGATCACCAGCAGGTCGGCAACGCCCAGCGCACGATAGAGCTCGGGAAAGCGCAGGTCATAACAGATCGACACGCCGACGCGCGCAAACGGGGCGTCGAAAGCGACCAGCTCGCTGCCGGCGGCGATCGTCGCGCTCTCGTCATAGCGCTCGGCGCCCTGCTCGAAACCGAACAGGTGAATCTTGTCGTAGCGCGCCACGCGATTGCCCGAAGGATCGTAGACCAGGCACGAGTTGAGCACCTTGCCGGCAACGGGCGAGATGAGCGGCAGCGAGCCGCCGACCAGCCAGATGCCGTGGCTTCGCGCGCTGGTGGCAAGAAAGTCCTGAATCGGTCCGCCGCCGTCGGCTTCGCAAACCGCAAACTTGTCCCGGTCGCTCAGCCCGAAGATCGGGAAATACTCGGGCAGCGCGACGAGCTTGGCGCCCTGCGCGGCAGCCTCTCCGATCAGCTCGCCGGCGCACTGCAGGTTGTCGGCGACGCGCGGCGTCGAGACCATCTGCACGGCAGCGACGCGAACGTTGGCGCGGACCGGCAACTCACTGGGCTGATGATTCACTGCTCGCTCCAGGGCTAATCGTCGGCAAACGCGGAACGGCGACTGCCGCGCCCGCACTCGAAATTTTCTCGACCTTGGGATCGTCCCAATGGCCGGTCACCAGGTAATCGAAGCCGAACATCTGATTGAGCGGATTCTGCAGCACCTTGTGCGCCAGCAGCGTCGCGACGCCGGCAATCGGATTGATCAGCGCGATGCCGATCGCCGCGGTGCCGCCCAGTTCAGGCTGAACATTGACGATCAGCCGCTGCGTTTCGTTCTTGAGGTCGACCTCGCCGCGCATCACGACGCGCGCCGACGGTCCGTCGATCTGCAGCCGCTCGGTGCGCATCACGCCGCTCTTGACCGCGAGCTTGCTGCTGATGCTGTCAAACGCCAGGCCATCGCTGAAAACGTCCTTGAAGTCGAGCGAAATTCGGCGCGGCAGCCCTTGCAGGCTGATCAGGCCGAGCAGCTTGCCGGCCGCTCCGGGATCGAGCTTGACGAACTGGCCCTTGTTCGCCTCGAGGCTCATTTCGCCGCTCAAGGACTCGAAATCGAGGTCGGCCGGTGAGCCGTTCCAGCCAATCTTTCCTGCGAGTTGCGCCGTTCCGGCGCGCACCGCGCCGGGGTAGCCCAGCCGCTCGAGCAGCCTGCCGACATCGCTGCTGTCGATCGAAAAATCGAGCTGGGTGCGATTACGACCGCCGGCGATTTGCCACTGGCCGCTACCCGACAGGTTGCCGAATTGATTGCTCATCTGGACTTTGGACAGATGCCAGAGCCCGCCCTCGTTGCGCGCCTGCAGCTCGAGTCGTCCGAAACGGCGTACGCCGAGCGCAAACTCGTCGGCGACGACGTCGAGCGCCGGCAGTTTCTCGACCGCCTCCCGGGCCACCACGGCACTCGCCTCGGTCGCCGGATCGATCGTCATCTGCTTGAGGCGCGCGGTCAGCTTGCCGCTTCCGGCGTTGTCCCAGACCAGATCGCCGCTGGCCTGCCGCGACGCCAGACGAATCGTCCATTGCGCCGGCGTCAATGAAGCGGCCAGGTCGACCGCGTTGAAATGCCGGCCGAGCAGCAACAAATCGTCGGCCTTGATGTTCACCGAGTCCACCGCCGGCGCCGACGACGCGCTCGCTGGCGCGGTGCCGGCGGCAGCGAGCACGCGCCGCCACAGGTCGAGATCGAGACGCTTGGCGCTGACCCCCAGCGCGATGCCGCTGGCTGGCATCTGCGCTGGCCGGCCGACGCCGATCGCGCCGCGTTCGCTGACAAAACCATCGCGCTGCTTGCGGCGGATCAACTGCAGCGAGAGCACGCTACCGAGCGTCGCCGAGAGCTGATCGCGCACCTCGGCGTTGACCGTCGGCAGCAGTCTCTTTTCGAAATGCAGCGCCAGACTGTCGCCCGCCGCCTTGGCAAAGGGTTCGGGCAGGGTCGAGGCCAGTCCGACCAGCGTCGAATCGATCACCAGATCGGCGTTGCGCTTGTTGATCTGCACTTCACCGCGATAACTGGTCGCCCCCGAGACATTTTCGAGCAGCGGTGAATCGGAGAGCTTGCGTAACTGCGCGACGGCGAGCGATCCGTTGGCGGTGATCAACACCTTGCCGTCCTTCTGCAAGCCGCCCTTGATCTTGAGCGGCCCGCCGAACAGCGTGCCGCTGATTTCCGGCACCTTGAGGTCGCTGCCCGAAAACTGCACACTGCCGTTGACCTGCTTGATCGGCGGCAGCGCGGTATCGACCGTCACTTCGTTGTTGGTCAAGCGGTAGGTCCCGTCGATCTTCGAATTGCCGAGCTTCGTTTCGTCGAGCGGAATCGAGAGCGCGATGTCGAGATGGCCCATGCCGCTGGCGCGCAGGTCGTCGGTAAAGTGATCGATGCGCTCGGCGACCGGACTTTGCTCGACGAACTTGAGAAATTCCGAGGTCGGCCCCTGCGCCTGCCCCTTGACGATCAGCGTCGAAATCGGCGCGTCGAAATCGGGAATCTCGGCGCGCGTATTGGCAAGCTGGGCACCGAGAATCGAGCCGCGATGCGCGTCGACGACCATCCCGTTGCCTTCGAAACGAAGATCGCCGGCGACGCCGTCGATCTTCGGCCAGCCTTTGGCGTAATCGATCACTGCGTCGCGCGCCTTGACGGTGACCAGGAACTGGCCTTTGCGCTTGTCGAGAAAAGGGAAGTCCGCAAGGTTGCCCTTGAGGATCAGCTTCGCCTCGCTGGCGCGCCCGGCGATCAGCGAATCGCGCAGCCACAGGCGCGCGCCCTTGCCGACCGCATGCGGCATGTAGCGCCATACGGCGCGCGCATCGGCGCGCGTCAGCGCCGCGGAGAGGTCGATGACGCCCGGTCCGTCTGCCGCGCTGCGATAGACGCCCTGCGCCGAACCGGCGGCGTCGGGGCCGGCAAATTCGACGCGCGACAGATCGACTTCAAGCCCGCTCTTGGCGAGCTTCCATTTGGCCTGCGCGGCGAGTGTATCGAGCGTCGTTCGCGGCTCGGGAAAAACGCTCGGCAGATCGATCGTCGAATTTTGCGACGTCAGCGTCACGGCGCCGCCTGCCTCGCTGGCGTCAAGCACGCCGGAGAGGCCCGAAAACCCGGGAACGGCACCCTGCGCCTTGAGCGCCAGCCGGTCGAAAGAGGCTTTGAGCGTATAGCTTTCGAGGTGGTCGGCGTCGCCTTTCCATTTGGCGGCAAGCGTACTGACCATGCCCTGCGGTGCGTAGTCAGTCAGCAACTGACGCGATCGCGCGTCGAACGGCAGGTAGCCGGCAAGGCGCGCCAAGGCGCCGACGTCGAGGCGACTGGCGCTGGCGCTGCCGGTTGCCGACTGGCCAGTTGCCGCGGCACGCCAATCGACATGAAAATCGGTCGGCTCGACGCGTATCGACTCGGCATCTTGCGCGTAGCGCGTCGCCAGCTCGATCTTCCGCCCGGTCAGCGCGAAACCTGACGCCGTAAACCTGGCGGCCAGGCGGCCCGACATCTGTTCCAGTTCAAGCGCCGGCAGCGCCTCGGCCAGGCGCAGACTGACGTCCTGCAGCGCGACGTCGGCGGTGACCTCACGCAAGCCGCCTTGCGCGAAGCCGAGCCAGGCGCGCAAACCACCGTGCCCACGCGGCAGCGCGACCGGATAGTCGATCCACTGCCGCCATACCGCCAGGTCGGCGGAAGCAATCTGCGCATAGGCCTGCCCCGACCACGATTCCATCGCACCGATATCCGAGCCGCGAAAATCGCCACGCACGTCGATCGGTGACGCCAGCGCTTCGGGCGGCCGCGCGGTCAGGCCAAAGCGGTGGCGATTGCCGTCATTGTCGAGCGCCAGGTCGACGTCTTCGAGCACCAGCTCTGGCGCATTGCGCAGTTCGTCCTGCCAGACCAGCGTCGCGCCGCGAATGCGGATTCGCCTTTGCGCCAGGATCCAGTCGGAAACATCGCTATCGCTTTGCTGCGGGTTGAGCGGAATACCGGCGATGAAGATGCGGCCATCGCCGGCGCGGCGCAGGTTGAGCGTCGGCTGGTCGATGCGCAGCAGGCGCAGCTTGAGCTGCGCGCTCGGCACCGTCCACCACGACAGCACCGCTTCGATGCGGCTGAAGGCCAGCGCCGGCCGCCCCTCGGCGTCGGCGACGCGAACGTCGAGCAGCGTCAGATCCGGGTTGATCCCGGCCCAGCTCGCTTCGATTCGTCCGATGCTGATGCTTTGCCCCAACGCCTGGCTGGCCAGTCGCTCGACGTCGGCGCGATAGTCTTCGATATGCGGCAAAACGCTGTAACGCAGCGCCAGCACCAGCACGACGAAGCCAAAATAGATCAGCCAGAAGCTCCATAGCAGAGCGCGCCACAGGCTGCGCAGCCGCCGGTTGGCGAGCAGCGGCCACAGGAAGTGCAGGCGATGATAGAGCGCCGCACGCAAGCCGTCGTCGCGGATCATGACGCGCTCAATTGCGGAAGATTTTGCCAATTATCGAAAAGCGTCACTAGAATGGCGAACTACCTGAAAATCGATGGAAGTTTCAATTGTAACGGCTTTGCCCGAGCATCCACGCCGACTCCGGAACCTTGCTTAAAAAACAAAGCGTTACATAACGTAAAAAGCGGTAAATTTGCCGCCATGTTGAAAACATTTGAGCCCTTCGAGCGATGACCGATCACCCCGACAATCCGCTGCCGGCCGAATGGCAATCGGCACTGACGCACAGCCGCTACCTGCGCCACCTGCTCGAATCGCGTCCTGAGATCACGCTCTGGCTCAAAGCGCATGCTGAGCATCCGCTTGACAGCAAACTGATGGCCGAGTTTCTGCGCAGCGAGGCGGCGACTGACAACGACGGTCTAAAGCGCGCGCTGCGCCGCCTGCGCCAACGCGTCATGGCGGCACTGATCGTTCGCGACCTCGCGCGGCAAACGTCGCTCGCCGAAGTCGTCGAGACCATGACCCAGCTCGCCGACGTGACGACCAACTTCGCGCTCGATTTCGTCCATCGCGAACTCGCCGCGCAGTTCGGCGAAGCGCTCGACCATCAGGGCCGGCCACAACGGATGCTGGTGGTCGGCATGGGCAAGCTCGGCGGCCGCGAGCTCAACGTCTCTTCCGACGTCGACTACATCTTCATCTACCCCGAGGACGGCGAAACCTCCGGGCTCGGAGGCGGTGGCCGCCAGATCGAGGCCTACGAATTCTTCACGCGGCTGGGCAAGCGCTTGATCGCCGCGCTCGGCGAGATCACCGGCGACGGCCAGGTGTTCCGCGTCGACATGCGGCTGCGCCCGAACGGTGACTCGGGGCCGCTGGTCTGTTCGCTGACCTCGCTCGAAAACTACCTGATCACCCAGGGCCGCGAATGGGAACGCTACGCCTGGATCAAGGCACGCGTGATGAACGAAGGCGACAACCTGCAGCCGCAATGGCGCGACGCGCTCGAAAAAATCTCGCGCCCGTTCATTTTCCGCAAGTATCTCGACTTCGGCGCGATCAACGCGATGCGCGACCTGCACGCGCAGATCCGCCGCGAGGTCGCGCGCAAGGACATGGCCGAGCATATCAAGCTCGGCCCCGGCGGCATTCGTGAAATCGAATTCATGGCGCAGGTCTTTCAACTGATTCGCGGCGGCCGCGACCCGGCACTGCAGATCCACCCGACGCTCAAGGTACTGCCGCTGCTCGTCGCGCGGCGGCTGCTGCCCGAGGACAGCGAACGCGAATTGGTCGATGCCTATGAATTCCTGCGCACCCTCGAGCACCGCTTGCAATACGTCAATGACGCGCAGACGCACACGCTGCCCGATGGCGACGACGAGCGCCGGCTGATCGCGCGATCGATGGGCTTTGCCGACTGGCCGTCGTTCTACGCCGTGCTCGACGGCCACCGCCAGCGCGTCGCCAGACACTTCGGCGAAATTTTCTCCGACCCGGAAGCGGGAACCCACGCGCTGGCCGGACTGTGGTTCGAGCAGATCGACCACGACGACGCGATCGAAACGCTCGGCGAGATCGGTTTCCGCCAGCCGCAGGCGATGCTCGAACGGCTGGCGAGCTTCCGTAAAAGCGCCAAATACCTGCAGTTGCCGGCGCCCAACCGCGAACGCCTCGATGCCTTGGGACCGCGCCTGATCGACGCCGCCGCGGCAACCAAAACGCCCGATGCGACCTGGCAGCGCGGACTCGACTTTTTCGAGACGATCAGCCGGCGCGGCGCCTATCTCGCGCTGCTGCAGCAATACCCGCAAACGCTCTCGAAGGTCGCCGAGATCATCGGCAGCTCGTCGTGGGCAGCCAATTACCTGACGCGTCACCCGATCCTGCTCGACGAGGTGCTCGACCCGCGCCTCTACGAGATCGCGACCGACTGGGCGAATTTTTCCGACGAACTTGCGCAGCGCCTCGCCGAACACGAAGGCGACACCGAGCGCGAAATGGACGTCCTGCGCGAAGCGCATCACGCCCAGGTCTTCCGCCTGCTGGCGCAGGACATCGCCGGACTGCAAACGGTCGAGCGCCTCGCCGACCACCTCACCGAACTGGCCGACATCGTCGTACGCACCACGCTAGCCCTGTGCTGGAGCAAGCTCCGCGACCGCCATCCGCACCCCGAGCGGCCGCCCAAGTTCGCGGTGATCGCCTACGGCAAGCTCGGCGGCAAGGAACTCGCCTACGGCTCCGACCTCGACCTCGTCTTCCTGCACGACGACCCCGAGCCCGACGTCGGCGCGCTCTACGCGCGCCTCGGCCAGCGCATGAGCACCTGGATGTCGAGCCGGACGTCGGCCGGAATGCTGTTCGACACCGATTTGCGCCTGCGCCCGAACGGCGACTCGGGGATGCTGGTCAGCACGCTCGAAGCCTTCCACGAGTATCAACTGACCAAGGCCTGGGCTTGGGAACACCAGGCGCTGACGCGCGCGCGCTTCTGCGCCGGCGATCCCGAACTGGGCCAGCGCTTCGAGGCGATCCGCGTCGAAATCCTGCGCCAGCCGCGCGACCTTGCCAAACTGCGCGAAGACGTGCTGGTCATGCGCCAGCGCATGCTCGACAACCACGCCTCGAACAGCGATGAGTTCTTCGACCTCAAGCAGGATCCGGGCGGGCTGGTCGACGTCGAGTTCATCGTCCAGTACCTGGTGCTTGGTCATGCTCACGCGCACGAACACCTGTGCGCCAACCTCGGCAACATCGCGTTGCTGCGCATCGCCGCCGAGCTCGGGCTGATCCCGCCGCAACTCGCCGACCCGGTGCGCGAGACCTACCGCGAATTCCGCCGCCTGCAGCACGCCATGCGCCTTGACGGAATCAGCAGTTCGCGCGTCGAGCGCGACGCCTATCGCCGCCGCATCGACGCCGTCAAAGCGCTGTGGCAATTCGTTTTCGATCAACCGGACAGAAAATAATCATGATCACCGCCCAACCGGGAATCCTGCTGCCGATACCTCAACACGCGCGTTACCTGAGCTTCGCGCTCGGCGACGTTGCGCAGATCGCCGCGGCGCTCGCCGCGCTGCGCGAACTCGCCGACGGAGAAAATACCGTGGTCGGCTTCGGCCAGAGCCTGGCCTCGGCGCTCGGCGCCAAGATCGCCGGACTCAAGAGCCTGCCGCAAATCACCGCGCCGGGACTTTCCATCGAGGCCGCCCCCGAAGTGTTGTGGCTCTGGCTGCGCGGCGACGACCGCGGCGAACTGCTGCACCGCTCGCGCAAAATCACCTGCGCACTGGCCCCCGCCTTCACCCTGCACGACATCGTCGACGCTTTCAAGTATGCAGAAGGACGCGACCTCTCGGGCTTTGAGGACGGCACCGAGAATCCGGTTGGCGAGGCGGCGATCGACGCCGCGATCGTCGGACCCGACTCGCCGCTGGCCGGATCGAGCTTTGTCGCAACGCAGCGCTGGCGGCACAATTTCGACTGTTTCGAAGCGCTCAGTCAGCACGCCAAGGACAATGCCATCGGCCGCCGCCAATGCGACAACGAGGAGTTGGACGACGCGCCGACCTGCGCCCACGTCAAGCGCACCGCGCAGGAGTCGTTCTCCCCCGAAGCCTTCGTGCTGCGCCGCTCGATGCCGTGGGCCGAAGGCAACGACGGCGGCCTGCTGTTCGTCGCTTTCGGCCACTCGTTCGACGCCTTCGAAGCGCAGCTAAAGCGCATGGTCGGTCGCGAAGACGGCGTTAGCGACGCGCTATTCACCTTCACCCAGCCGGTCAGCGGCGCCTACTACTGGTGCCCGGCGCTCAAGGACGGCAAGCTCGAACTCGCGCCGCTGGGGGTATTTCCGGACCGCTGAGGGCAGCGAGCGTTTTCGAGTACCGGCTTACAAGCCGACGTCGGCAGGCTTGATCGCGCCGACGTCATCAGGAATCCGTCGGCGCCAGGCGTGGAACAGCCAGAGCACGAGCAGCCAGACGGGAATCAGCGCGACCGAGATGCGCATCTCCGGCGTCATCCACATCACGATCAGGATGCCGGCCATGAAGGCGAGGCACAGGTAGTTGGTCAGCGGCGCGGCGTAGCAGCGATAGCGCGGCGTGATCCCGCGCCTGGCCATCGCCTGGCGAAATTTGAGATGGGTGATGCTGATCATTGCCCAGTTGATGATCAACGCCGCGACCACCAACGCCATCAACAAACCGAAAGCCTGGCCCGGCATCAGATAGTTGAGCAGCACGCAACCGGCGGTGGCCACGGCCGACACGCCCAGCGCCGCGACCGGAATGCCGCGTACGCTGACGCGCCCGAGCGCGGCCGGCGCATTGCCCTGGACGGCCAGCCCAAGCAGCATGCGGCTGTTGCAATAGACGCAGCTGTTATAGACCGACAACGCGGCAGTCAACACGACGATGTTGAGGATCGTCGCGACCAGTTCCGAATCGAGCGCATAGAAGATCATCACGAACGGGCTGCCGCCTTCCTGCACCAGATCCCAGGGGAACAGCGACAGCAACACCGCCAGCGCACCGACGTAGAAGATCAGGATGCGATAGATCACCTGATTGGTCGCTTTCGGAATGCTGGTGGCCGGATCGTCGGCCTCGGCCGCGGTAATGCCGACCAGCTCCAGACCGCCGAAGGAGAACATGATGATCGCCATGGCCATCACCAAACCGCTGGCGCCATGCGGGAAAAATCCGCCCAGCTGCCACAAATTCTTGACTGAAGCCTGCGCCCCGCCCGCGCCGCTGACCAGCAGATAGCCGCCGAAAGCGATCATTCCCAGGATCGCCAGCACCTTGATGATCGCGAACCAGAACTCCATCTCGCCGAACAGCTTGACGTGAAGCAGGTTGATCGCATTGATCAGGAGGTAGAAAAACAGCGCCGACGTCCACGTCGGCACCCCCGGCCACCAGTACTGTACATAGATGCCGACCGCCGAAAGCTCGGCCATGCTGACCAGCACATAGAGCACCCAGTAATTCCAGCCCGACATGAAACCGGCAAGGCCACCCCAGTAGCGATTGGCGAAATGGCTGAACGACCCGGCCACCGGCTCCTCAACCACCATCTCGGCGAGCTGGCGCATGATGAAGAAGGCAATCGCCCCGGCGATCACATAGCCCAGCAATACCGCCGGGCCAGCCAGCCGGATGGTCTGCGCGACCCCCAGAAAAAGACCGGTGCCGATCGCCCCACCCAGGGCAATCAGCTGGATGTGACGATTCTTCAAAGCGCGCTTCAAAACATGATTCTGGTGCTGTTCAGACATGAGCATTCATTTTATAAAGAGGACGATCGCGCGAACTCCGCCGGGCCCGTCTTTCTGGGCGAAGGCAACGACAACGCCGCACGGAGATCGAGCACTAACTGAAATGGCCTTCGCCGTGCCCGCCGTGTTCGCCGTGGTCGTATTTTTCAAGCAACTACTTCTTGAGGCTGTCGCGGATCTCGCGCAGCAGCAGCACGTCTTCCGGGGTCGGTGCGGGTTCTGGCGCGGGTGCCGCGGGTTCTTCCTTGCGTAGCCGGTTGACCTGCTTGACCATGATGAAAATGATGAACGCCAGGATCACGAAGTTGACCAGGATGGTGATGAAGTTGCCGTAGGCGAAGACCGGCACCTGCGCCTTCCTGAGCGCGTCGAGCGTCGTCGCCGTGCCTTCGGGAACCTTGCCGAGCACCAGGAACATTCCCGAGAAATCGAGCTTGCCGCCCATGATCCAGGCGACCAGCGGCATGATCAGGTCGCCGACGATCGAATCGACGATCTTGCCGAAAGCCGCGCCGATGATCACGCCGACCGCCAGATCCATGACGTTGCCCTTCATCGCGAAGGCCTTGAACTCCTGCAGCATGCTCATGATTTTCTCCTCGGTGACGGCGCAATGCCGAATGGCTTATTCTAGCGCAGCGCCAGATCAAAGCCGCCGCAGCTTCTCGCCCGCAGCGGACAACGTCGATTCTTTCTTGGCAAAACAAAAGCGAACGACGCGGTCATCGCGACCGTCGTGATAGAAAGCCGAGACCGGAATCACCGCGACACCGACCTCGCTCGTCAGCCACTTGGCGAACTCGTTCTCGGGCAGATCCGAGATCGCGTCGTAGCGCGCGACCTGGAAATAGGTGCCACGGCACGGCAGCAGTTCGAAGCGCGAGCCCTGCAACTGGGCGCGAAAATAGTCGCGTTTTTCCTGGTAGAAGGCGGCGAGACCCAGGTGGCGTGACGCATCGCGCATATAGTCGGCGATCCCGAGCTGGCACGGCGTATTGACCGTGAACACGTTGAACTGATGGACCTTGCGAAATTCGCGGGTCAGCGCCTGCGCGCCGTAGATGTAGCCGATCTTCCAGCCGGTGATGTGATAGGTCTTGCCGAAAGACGAGACGATCAGGCTGCGCGCCGCAAGTTCCGGGTGCGTGGCGACGCTCTGATGTCGCGCGCCGTCATAGACGATGTGCTCATAGACCTCGTCGGAGAGCACCACGATGTCGGTGTCGCGCGTCAGCTCGGCGAGCGCTGCGAGATCGTCGGCGTCGAGCAAGCTGCCGGTCGGATTGTGCGGCGAATTGATGATGATCATCCGCGTGCGCGGCGTGATCAGCGCGCGCACCTGGCTCCAGTCAGGCTTGTAGTCGGGGAATTCGAGCTGGGCGAAAACCGCCTTGCCGCCGACCGTTTCGATCGCCGGGACGTAGCTGTCATAGACCGGTTCGAAGACGATCACCTCGTCGCTGGCGCGAACGAAGGCGGCGATCGCCGTGAAGATCGCCTGCGTCGCGCCGGCGGTGACGGTGATTTCGTGCTCTCCGTCGTAGCGCGCGCCGTACAAGGACTCGATCTTGTCGGCGATCGCGCAGCGCAACTCGGGCATTCCGGTCATCGGCGGATACTGGTTTCGCCCCGCCTGCATCGCGGCGAACGTCGCCTCGAACAGCGCCGGCTCGGCCTGAAAATCGGGGAAGCCCTGCGACAGGTTGATTGCGCCGCAATCGGCGGCGAGTTTGGACATCACGGTAAAGATCGTGACGCCGACATTGGGAAACTTTGAATCTATCGCAAGACCATGATTTTCTATCATTCTTGTACTCGAAACGGGGAAAGCATGGTGATCGACCAAGGGTCGGAGATGTTCGGACAAGACATTGTCTCAGCTTGGCCGCCACAGCGGAAGCAGTTTACGCCAGCACCTAGGCGTACCGATCTTCCAGCTTCGCGACGAGATCGGCTATCGCGCTTTGCGTATGACTCGCGGTAATGATCTGGGCATGCGACTTGACCTCGGGCATTGCGCTTTGCGGGGCGGCAGCGGTGTCGGCTTCCTGCAGCATCTCGATGTCATTGAGGTAGTCGCCGATCGCCACGACATGACGTGGCGTCGGTTGCAACAGCGCCTTGAGGTGCGCCAGCGCCGAGCCCTTATTGACGCCGCGCGCGGTCAATTCAAAATAGCGCCGACCGGAATGGGTTTTATGCACTTCAGCGCTCAACGGATCGTCGCCCAGCATCGCTTCGATCGCCAGCAGCTCTTCGGCGACGTCGCTGCAAAAGAGGATCTTGAGCCAGTCCCGCGAAACCTGATCCATCGGCCTGTTTTCATAGTGTTGCCCTTCCCGCACCGCCACAGCGTCGGGCAGCGCGCCGCTGTTGATCTGGGCAAAGGGCCCGCCGGGAAAGACCTGGATATTGACCGTTGCGAACCGCGCCATGACCTTGGTGACGAAGGCCTCGGTCAACTGGCGATCGAGCGGCGCCTTGTAGATGAAAGCGCTTTCCTGCCAGTCGTAGATCGCCGCGCCGTTGTAGAGGATCCACGGCGTCGTCAAGGCAATGTCTCCCGTATACGGGCGCACATTGAGTTCCGTCCGCCCGGTGGCGCCGAGAAAGCGCCCGCCCTGCGCGACGAACGACTCGATGGCCAGCGTGTTGTCGCGAGAAATACTCCATTTGTCGTCGATCAGCGTTCCGTCAAAATCCGAGACCAGCAGGTATCCGTCAAACATTCCCATCGTGCAAGCCTTTGCTGGTTCTTACAGGGACAACTCTTTGCTGCCCGTGAGCTTGAAGAAAATCATCAACGAAATGACGGTCGTCAACGTGAGGATCGAAGAAAGCGCCGCCGCCGTGCCGTAGCTGGCACGAATCACTTCCGTGTAGATCGAGACCGACATCGTTCGCGTACTGCCCGTATAGAGGATCACCGAAGCGCTCAGTTCATTGATCACGGTGATCCACGAGAGGATCGCGCCGGCCATCACGCCGGGCAGCATCATCACCGCGGTCACCTTGAAGAAGGTTCTCATCGGCGGGCAGCCCAGGCTGATCGAAGCTTCCTCGATGCTCGGGCTGATCTGGTAGAGAATCGCCGCGCTCGAGCGCAGGGTGTAAGGCAGGCGCCTGACGACAAAAGCCAGAACGATGATCGCCGCGGTGCCGCTCAAGACCATCGGCGGCTTGTTGAACGCCAAGAGCAGCGTGATCCCGAGCACCGACCCGGGAATGATGTAGGGGAACATGGTGAAGGTGTCGATGATCGACGTGATCAGGTTGCGCCGGCGCGTCGACAGATAGGCAATGAACATTCCCAGAACGATGATGATCAGAATCGCCACCAGACCGAACACATAGGTATTGGTGATCGCCGCGCCGAGCTTGTCGAAGATCGTCGCGTAACTTTCAAGCGAAAACCCGGGAACGAACATCGAGCCACGCGTTTTCATGAACGACGTATAGACCACCGTGATCTGCGGAACGATCGACAGAAAGACCAGCCCGTAGATGAAGACGTGCGCCAAGGTGTTCTGCACCGCAGGCAGTTGGCTCGGCTTCATCGGTCGCAGCGCGCTCATGGTGAACGACTTCTTGTTCACCACGTATTTCTGCCCAAGGAAGATCAGACAGGTGATGACCACCATGATCGCCGCGAGCGCCGCGGCGAAATTGGCCTGCCCGCCCATTTCGCTGACGAATTCCGAATAGATCAGCACCGGCATCACGACGAAGCCCTCACCGATCAGCATCGGCGTGCCGAAATCGGCGAGCGCGTTCATGAACACCAGCAAGGCGCCGGCCAGCACGGTCGGCGTGATGAGCGGCAGGATGATGGTGAATACCTTGCGCAGCGGATCGCAGCCCAGGCTCTCGGCAGCTTCGCTGAGCGAGATGTCGATACTCTTGAGCGCACCCGAGACGTAGAGATAGACGAAGGGGTAGAGCTTGAGCGTGAGCACCAGCAGGATGCCGGAGAAGCCGTAGATCGTCGGCGTCCTGATGCCCAGCTGTTCGGCGAAGAAAGTGGTGATGAGACCGCTGCGGCCGGCCAGCAGGATCCACGAGTAGGCACCGATGAACGGCGGCGAGAGCATTGAAATGATGATCAGCGTATCGAGCAGTTTCTTGCCGCGGATGTGGAACGCCGACGTGAGATAAGCGATCGGCGCGCCGATCAGCACCGCCAGCACGGTGACGCAGGCGGTCACGCTCATGCTGTTGAGCAGCGCGCGGTAATAGTATTTTTTGCGGAAGAACGCCGCGTAATGCGACCACGTAAACGCGCCGCTTTCGGCATCGACAAAGCTGCTGGCGAACAGCGAAAACAGCGGGTAGACGAGAAAGACGATAAACAGCGCGGCGATGCACAGCGTGGTCCAGAACCAGAAATCGCGGGGCGATGCCGCGAGCTTCATGGCCGAACTCCCGACATCAGGCTTTCGCCCGCCTCGGTGAAAACATTGATCTTCTCGGGATTGACTTCGAGATGGATGACATCGCCCGGCTGATAGATCATCTTGGCGGTGCCGATATCCTGCGAAAACTCGATCGCCGCCTGATCGGGCAGCAGACTGGCGTCGCCAAAAGCCAGTTCGTAGTTGACGTAACGCCCGAGAAAGGTCGACTTGACGACGCGCGCCGCCAGCCCGAGCCCGGCGGACGACAACGCAAACTCCTCGGGGCGAACGCCGGTGACGGTTTTTCCCGACGGCGCATCGCTACGCACCAGGCCGCGAAGATCGACGGCGTAGTCCGGCGAAAAACGCAGCTGCTGGCCTGACAAGCTCGTCGCGAACAGGTTGGAGTGCCCGATAAAGCTCGCGACGAAGGTATTGACCGGGCGCGAATAGATGACCTGTGGCGCGTCGATCTGCTGAATCACGCCTTCGCGCATGACGGCGATGCGGTCCGAAATGCACAGCGCCTCTTCCTGGTCGTGCGTGACATAGACGGTGGTGATGCCGACTGTTTTCTGGATGTCGCGAATCGCCGCGCGCATTTCGACGCGCAGCTTGGCATCGAGATTGGACAGCGGCTCGTCCATCAGCAGCACGTTGGGGTGCACGACGATGGCGCGGGCCAGCGCGACGCGCTGTTGCTGCCCGCCGGAAAGCCGCTCGGGAAGCCGGTCGGCATAGTCCTCGATGCGCACTGTCTTGAGCATGGCGTCGACCCGGGCCGCCGCTTCACTGTTCGCAACGTCGCGAAACTGCAGACCGTATTCGACGTTGCGCCTGACCGTCAGATGCGGAAAAACGGCGTAATTCTGAAACACCATGCCGATGTTGCGCTTGTGCGCAGGGATCGCATTGATCACCTCTTCATCGAACTTGATGAGTCCGGCCTCGATGCTGTTGAAACCGGCGATCATCCGCAGCAGCGTCGTTTTTCCACATCCGGAAGGACCGAGCAGGGTAAAAAATTCGCCGTTTTCAATGTCCAGCGACAGATCGGGGATGATCGTGACCTGCCCATATTTCTTGACGACATTCTGCACATGAATCGAAACGCTCACGAAATCACTCCAGGTTCATTGGCTTGAGTAGCATTACTGGCCGTCAGTCGGCGAGCGAAACCGTCCGTTCGCAGGCTGGCAGGCCTTCGCTTGACGCGCCAGGTCGTCTGGCGCGGCAGCAAATGATCACTGGCTGGTGTAGATGTCCTTGAATTTTTCAAGCCAGGCGCGCTTGTTCTTGTTGACCACCGCCTCGTTGTCCTTGATCAGCTTGATGCTCGACATCGGCAGCAGCGAGTCGCTGGCCGGAACGTCGGCGCGCACCGAGCGGCGGTTGAGCTGGTGGGCGACCATCGTCTGTATTTCCTTGCCCGAAATGAAGTTGATGAACTTCTTGGCATTCTCGGCATTCTTGGCGCCCTTGATGATCGCCGCGCCGTCGTGCTTGGAAATCACGCCTTCCTTCATGTAGACGATCTTGACCGGCGCCTTGGCGGTCACATAATTGGCGGCGCCCTCTTCGAAGGTCAGGCCGACGGTGTATTCGCCATCGGCGACGCCCTTGTAGACCGCCGACGATCCGGAGAGCAGCTTGCCGTCAAGATTCTTCGCGAGGTTGGTGACGTAGCCCCAGCCCTTGTCCGGGTCGCCCTGGCCCATCGCATAAAGCATATTGATCAGGTGTTCAAACGACGAAGACGACTTGGACGGGTCGGCGAAGGCGATCTTGCCCTTGAGCGCCGGATTGAGGACGTCCTGATAGCCCTCCATCTTGATGGAGCCGATGAGCTTGGTATTGACCATGATCACGCTCGGGACCTGCGAAAACGCGGTGATCTTTCCGTCGGCGACTTTGAGGTCGGGAAAGAAAGCGGCTTCTTCGGGCGAGCGAAAGACTTCGAAGAATTTTTTCGAAGGATCGAGCGTCGAGATGGTGCCGCCCCAGATCACGTCGGCGAGCGGATTGGACGCTTCGGACTCGATGCGCTTGAGCAGTTCTCCCGTACCGGCGGCGATGACTTCGACCTTGACTCCGGTCGCGGCTTCGAACTTCTTGACGATCGGATCGATAAAGACCAGCGGGTGCGGGCAATAGACGACCAGCTTGTTCGACGGGGCTTGCGCATGGGCCGAGCCGAGCAGCCCACACAGCACGATCAATGAACACAACGCCCTAATTATTTTTCGCATGATTATTCCTCAAGGTTTTCGCAAACAAAGGTGAACATGACAAATTTCAAGAGCTCAAACGCCAATCGATACAATAGCGCGGATCGCCGATAGTTGAACGACATCGGTACGAAATTTCGAGCATCGTCGGGATTAACGGGTCAAAAAAGCGGCACGGTGGTTTGCAGTGCCTTGGCCTCGGCTTGGCAATCCCGCGTCGGCGCGAGCTTTTTGGCACGCACCGCAGCCAACTCTTCGCGCGCGGCGCGCATGTCGGCCTTGAACTCCGGACTGGCCTGCATTCGGCTGTAAGAATAGGCGCCGACAAAACGGCCCTGGACCGTATCGCTTTGCCAATGCATATTGCACACCACCCGGCTTTCGGCATAGGCCTGGCCGCGTTTGAGCAAGGCGACAGCGCGATCGGGCGCCAACTCGACGAGGATCAGTGCCCACACCGTTCCCGTCGCCGAATGCCCCGAGGGATACGAGCGGTCGGCTCCGAGGCTGTCCTTTTCTTCGGGGGTGCAAGGCAGTTGTTTGTTGATGACAAACGGGCGACCGCGCTTGTAGAAGGCCTTCGCTCCGTCGCCGGCATAACCCGCATCGCTGGCCGCTCGGCGCAGGAGCTGATAGGTGTAGGGCGTCGCCTCGGCGTCGATCGGCGCGCCCAGCGCGCAGGAATAAATACCGGCCGCATCAGGGAAATTGACATTCGCGTCGCGAATCGCCAAGGCCCAGCGATCGCTGTCACGCAAACGCAGCGCGGCACGGCTGATCGCCTCGTCGCTCGCCGCCTCGGCCGAACCCACCGCGGGTGGCGCCGGAAGGATGGCACGCGAATCGATGCGCTCACCGATCGGCAAATAGCCGACCAGTCGCCCGGGCTTGAGTTCAGGCACCGGCGCCGGCTGGCGCGTCAGTTCCGTGGCACATCCGCAAAGAAGCAGCACAGAAAATGCCAGAGGCCAGCGGCGAAAGGACCGAGTCATATTTTCCCCCAGGGCGAAAAAAGTGCCGACGCACAGCCAACCGTCGCCATGACGACCGGCCTGTTTGGCGCGAAGCGCCAGCGGTTAATGCACAAATATTGGTCGGTAATCTTATCCCCCTTGGACCAATCAAGCTACCGACTCGAAGCAACTAATCAGGATCGTACGGTACCTCCGAAAGCATCTTGAAAGCATCTTGAAAGCCTCTTGAAATCCGCTGACAGCTCCCCGATATCCCCGCTACGGGGCTGTCCCGGATCTATTGAGGAGGAAGAAATGGCAAATATCCTGCGTTACCACCCTGCTGACGACGCCTTCGACGATCTCGTTCGCGGCTATTTCATGCGTCCGCTGCGTTTCGACGCGGCGCAGCCGGCTCAGATCAAGATCGACGTCAGCGAGGACGACAAGGCCTATAGCGTTGCCGCCGAAATCCCCGGCGTGAAGAAGGAAGACATCAAGGTCTCGATCGAGAGCAACCAGGTCGCCATCAGCGCCGAGATCAAGAACGAGAAGACCGTTGGCGAAGGTCACAAGCAGCTGCGCAGCGAACGCTACTATGGCCAGGTTTCGCGTGCTTTCTCGCTGGCGCAGGACGTCGACGAAGCGGGCGCCGAAGCGAAGTATCAGGACGGCGTGCTGCAACTCAAGCTCCCCAAGCGCGCCGCAGCGCGCAGCAAGCACCTGGAAATCAAGTAAGCGTGCTGGCCGCAGCGGCAGGCAGAACGTTTGCCGCTGCGGCGATTTTCGGCGCGTTCGCGCGCGGCTGTTAAAATGCCGGCGATGAACGTCAACCAGATTCCCACCCGAACGCTGCGCCAGGTTCCCGGCCTGCGTGCCGTCGACATCATCGACCAGACCGCGCTGCCGCACGACTACCGGACGCTTCGCCTCGCGACGCTCGAGGACGCGGCGCACGCGATCCGCGTCATGCAGGTGCGCGGCGCACCGCTGATCGGCGTCACCGCAGCCTACGGCGTCGCGCTGGCGCTCGCTCCGCACGCTGACGACGCGACGCTCGCCGCCGCCGTCGCGACGCTCGCCGCGACGCGACCGACCGCGGTCAATCTGCACTGGGCGCTGGCACGAATGCACTCGCATTTGTTGCCATTACGCCCAGGCGAGCGCGCCGACGCCGCCTGGCGCGAAGCCGGGCTGATCGCCGAAGAGGATGCCGCGCAGTGCCGCAGGATCGGCGAGAACGGGCTCGCGCTGCTCGCGCCGATCGCCGAGCAACGCGGCCGGCTCGAACTGATGACGCACTGCAACGCCGGCTGGCTGGCGACCGTCGACCACGGCACGGCGCTAGCGCCGATCTATGCCGCGTTCGACGCCGGAATCGACGTTCATGTCTGGGTCTCCGAAACCCGGCCGCGCAACCAGGGCCTGCTGACCGCCTGGGAACTGCGCCAGCACGGCGTCCCGCACACGCTCTTCGCCGACAACGCCGCCGGCCCGCTGCTGGCGCGCGCCGGCCAGATCGACGCGGTGATCGTCGGCGCCGACCGCATCGCCGCCAACGGCGATGTCGCCAACAAGATCGGCACCTATCTCAAGGCGCTCGCGGCGCGCGCCGCCGACGTTCCCTTTTACGTCGCGGCGCCGCGCTCGACGATCGATTTTGCTTGCGCCAGCGGCCGGGAAATCCCGATCGAGGAACGCGACGGCGACGAGCTGCGCGTGCTGCACGGTCGCACCATCGGCCAGGGTAGCGGTCCGATCGAGCGGCTGCGCCAGTTGCCCGCCGACGAAGCGGTATTCAACCCGGCTTTCGACGTCACCCCCGCGCAACTGGTCACCAAGTTCATCACCGAGCTTGGCGTCTGCGCTGCCGACGGTCTGAGCAGCTTTTACCCGGAGATTCGCCATGTTTCCGACAGCCACTGATTTCCGTCCGACTCAACTCAGCCACAGGACTCCATGATCCGCATCACTGAACTTCGCCTGCCGCTCGACCATCCGTCGGAAGCGCTGCCGGCAGCGATCGCCAAGCGCCTGGGCATGCCAGTCGCCGAGCTGCGCTCTTTTGCCGTATACAAGCGCAGCCACGACGCGCGCAAGAAAGACGCGTTGACCTTCATCTATACGGTCGACGTCGAGGTCGATCGCGAGATCGCGCTGCTCGAGAAATTCGCTGCCGACCCGAAGATCGGACCGACGCCCGACACGAGCTACCACTTTGTCATCGACACGCCGCCAGCGCGAGCGACGCGGCCGGTGATCGTCGGCTTCGGCCCGGCCGGAATCTTCGCCGCGCTGGTGCTGGCGCAGATGGGTTTCAAACCGATCGTATTGGAGCGCGGCAAGGCGGTTCGCGAACGCACCAAGGACACCTGGGGCCTGTGGCGCAACAAGGTGCTCGACCCCGAATCGAACGTCCAGTTCGGCGAAGGCGGCGCCGGAACCTTCTCCGACGGCAAGCTCTACAGCCAGGTCAAGGACCCGCGCCACCTCGGACGCAAGGTGCTGACCGAATTCGTCAAGGCCGGCGCGCCGGCCGAGATCCTCTACGTCGCCAAGCCGCACATCGGCACCTTCCGCCTGGTCGGCATGGTCGAACACATGCGCCGCGAGATCGAGTCGCTGGGCGGCGAAGTGCGCTTCCAGAGCCGCGTTGTCGGACTCAATATCGAGCACGGACAAGTGCGCGGCGTTGTGCTCGCCAGCGGCGAGGAGATCGCAGCCGATCACGTCGTTCTGGCGCTCGGCCACAGCGCGCGCGACACCTTCGAGATGTTGCATGCCTGCGGCGTGTTCATGGAGGCCAAGCCGTTCTCGGTCGGTTTCCGCATCGAGCACCCGCAGTCGCTGATCGACCGCGCGCGCCTGGGCGCCAACGCCGGCAACCCGCTGCTCGGCGCCGCCGACTACAAGCTCGTCCATCACGCCAGCAACGGCCGCGCCGTCTACAGCTTCTGCATGTGCCCGGGCGGCCAGGTCGTCGCCGCGACGTCGGAAGCCAACTGCGTGGTGACCAACGGCATGAGCCAGTACTCGCGCGCCGAACGCAACGCCAACGCCGGAATCGTCGTCGGCATCACGCCTGAAGATTATCCCGGCGGGCCGCTGGCCGGAATCGCGCTGCAGCGCGAACTCGAGTCGCGCGCCTTCGAACTGGGCGGCGGCAACTACGAGGCGCCCGGGCAACTGGTCGGCGACTTCCTCGCCGGTCGCGCGTCGACGCAATTGGGGTCAGTCGTCCCGTCTTACCAGCCCGGCGTCCACCTCACCGATCTTTCGACCGCGCTGCCGCCTTACGCGATTGCCGCGATGCGCGAGGCGCTGCCCGCCTTCGGGCGCCAGATCAGAGGCTTCGACCTGCCCGACGCGGTGCTCACCGGCGTCGAGACGCGCACCTCGTCGCCACTACGCATCACGCGCGGCGACGATTTCCAGAGCGTCAACATCCGCGGACTCTACCCGGCGGGAGAGGGCGCCGGCTACGCCGGCGGCATCCTGTCGGCGGGAATCGACGGCATCAAGATCGCCGAAGCGATCGCGCGCAACGATGGAAAATAGTCCGCCGGCTCGCCCGCCGCGCGCGGCAATGAATCCGGAAAGCCTGCAGTTGCTGGTCAGCCGCGTGATGCCCTACGGCAAGTACAAGGGGCGGCTGATCGCCGACCTGCCCGGGAATTACCTCAACTGGTTCGCGCGCGAAGGATTCCCGCACGGCGAACTCGGCGCGTTGCTCGCGTTGATGCACGAGCTCGATCACAACGGTCTGTCGTCGCTGCTCGACCCGCTGCGCGGTCGCTAGCGCTATTCGTATTTCAAGCGGGTGAAGAAATTCATCAGCTTGTCGACTTCGCTGCGTTCCTTCTCCTGCTGATGACTTTGTAACAACTTGCGGTAAGCGTCGGGGTCGGTTCTGGCCAAGTCCGCGTATTCAGTCAGCGACAGGCCACCGCTCGCCTTGCTGCTCGCCGGAATCGTCAAGGACTGGAGCGAAGCGGATTGCGGCGAGGCGACGCTGCTTGCCATGCCGAGCAGCTGCATGATCGACTCGCTACGCTAGGCCAGCGCGCACATCGCAACCAAAAGCATCAAGAGCAATTTCTTCATTGTCTTCGCCCTCCGCTCAAGCCGCATGGAGTGGCTACACCAGGAATTAAAAGCTGGAAATGATACGCCGCCAGCATGCGCTTGGGAATGGCGCGGCAGTGACGTTTCAGCTGTGCGCCGGGCGGCCCGCTATTTCGGAACGAAGCGCTCGAGCGCGGCCAAAGGCACTTCGCCCGAACGGTCGAAGGCGACGCTGCGCGCGCCCTCAAGTTCGACTCGCCCATGGACGCGGTAGCCGAGCTTGCCGTTTTCCCTTGCCGCGCGCAGCTGCTTCAAGACATCGCCGAGCCGGCTCACCACCTTGACGTCAAGCTGCGCTTCGGCGTGGCGAGCGACCACCACCGGCTGCTCGGAAGCGCCCTTGGCAAAAGGCTGTCCATCAAGGTCGAGGTCAAAGCTCAGCGCCTTGATTGGCAGATCGACGTCGTTCGGATTGCTGATTCTCAGCTTGAGCAGCAGACGCTGCTCGACCAGCCCGATGCCGACCAACTCGACACCGGCCAGGCTGATCTCGGGCTTCTGCAAAGGCCCGGCGCAGCCGGCCAGCAGCGCGGCGGCAAAAGCCAGGCCAATGAGCCGCCCGCCCCACGTGACGGGCCGGCCCGGCCGACCGACGAATCCGATGCTCATGGCGCTCTTCTTTCGCACAAAGAGCGCGAGTTTAACAGCCGCGCGCGGCCACCACGCGCGGCTTCGACCGCTCGCTTACTTCGCCGACAGCGTGTTCTCGAGCAACTTGACCGTCAGATAGAGGCGCGGAACGATGCTGTCGAGGTCGGCCCATTCGTCGACCGAATGCAGTTTGTCGCCGACAATTCCCATGCCGTCGAGAACGATCTGCTTGGGATTGGCCGGATTGTAGGCAAACCCCGCGTCGGTGCCAAAACGCATGGCAACCGGTTCGAGCGTCTTGCCCAGATCCTTGTAGATCGCCTGCGCGCTGATCGCCAGCGCGTCGGTATTGGCGTTCTTGGAAAACGGCGGCCGGCGGTTTTCGACACGCACCGTCACTTCGGTGTCGGGGATCATCTTTTTCTGGCTCAGGCGGTTGGCGTCCTGCTGCACGCGCTCGATTTCGGACAATACCGACAGGCGCATATCGGCCTTGGCCGCGGCTTTTTCCGGGATGATATTGACGCGATCGCCCGACTGCAGCACGGTCCAGTTGACCGTCGTCCCCTTGACCGGGTCACCCAGATCCTTGAGCAGCAGCAACTGATTGGCCAATTCCATCACCGCGTTGCGTCCTTTTTCCGGCGCCGATCCGGCGTGCGACGAGACGCCCTTGACGTCGAGGTAGACGTAGGCGATGCCGTTGGTAGAAATGATCACCTGTTCCTTCTCCGGCGGCTCGAACGACAACACCAGGTCCTGATCGGCGGCCAGTTTCTTGATCGCCGCGGCTGAGCCCAGCGAGCTCTTCTCTTCGTCGGCGTTGAACGAAATCGTAATCGTCTTGTACTGATCGAAACCGCGTTCCTTGAGCAATTCGACGGCATTGAGGATGAACAGCAGGCCCGGCTTGGCGTCGGCGACGCCCGGCCCGCGGCCGCGGTTGCCTTCGATGCGGAACGGCCGTTTGGCGGCGTCGCCGGGCGCGAAGACGGTGTCGTAGTGAACCAGCAGCATGGCGTTCTTGCTGCCCTTGCCCTTGAGCGTGCCGACGATGATGTTGCCGACCACCGGCTTGTCCGACGGCAGCAGCGTCACTTCGGCGCCAAGCGCCTTGAGGCGCGCGACCAGGATCGCTTCGACCTTGGAGAGTCCTTCCGCATCGCCGGTGCCCGAGTCGATGTTGACCAGCGTTGCAAGATCGGTGATGAAACCCGCTTTTCTGCCATCGACCGCCTTGAGCAAGGCTTCGTCTTTTTGCGCATAGCTGCTGCCGCAAAAAGCCAGGGACAGCGCCAGGAACAGCGTACGTAAGGAACTAAGATGCATGGTGTTCTCCGAATGATTGCAGCTTTATTGATATTGATGAAGAGCGAGTCATCGTGCCGATTACCTTTGGCCCACGGTTTTTGGCGACCGACCGTCTGCCGTAACCAATGGTCCGAAAAGCATGATCCGGGCCATGCAAACGGGGTGCGGCGAGCGGACGGGACATTCTAGTCCCAAGCCAGCCAAGGGTTCGGAACAATTGCGTTTGGCCTGCTCTGCCGGCCACCGGAGCAACGACCGCTGCAACCCGATCCGCCCCAGGGCGGCGCACGCCGGGCACCGACGCGGTGCGCCTCGTTGGACAGCGCATCGGCTTTAAGCCGTCAAAGCCTTCGCGGTATCAAAGATCACCATCAGCGACCACGGCGTTTCGCTACTGCCGGTATGAATCGGGTGGAACACGCGGGCGACGCCGTGGTCGTCAACGCTGACGTAGGGCTGCCCGGCCTTGATCGCCTGCTTGGCTTCGCCGGACAGGTCGTTCGCCGCTTGCCCCACTTTTTGCGGATCGGCGTGAGTGACATACGCTGCCTGATTGGAAATCAGCGCAAAACGGCCGACGCCGAACGGCCGCTGGTTCGACAACTCGGCCTGCAGGCTGTCGAGCGCGAAGTCGGCGCCCAGGGTTCCGATGAACGCGCCCTTGGACTTGAGCACGACCATCAGCGAGGTCATGCGCACCGTTTTGCCACTGACACGATAGTCGTAGGGCTCCATCATCACGTCATTCATCGCGCGGCGCGGCAATTCGTACCAGTCGTTCATTCCCGCCTGGTCATAGTCGGCCAGCGGCTCAAGCGCGACATTGCCGGCGGCGCGGTTCCAGTAGGCGATGAATCGCCCGGAGCCATCGTGACCGGGCGTGTTGACATAGTCGGCGTCACGGCCGTCGAGCGCATTCGGTTCGATGCAGCACGAATACGCCAGCAGGTCGGAGTCGGCCTTGAGGTTGGTCGCCAGAACAACGTTGAGGAGCTCGCGCGTCGGCCCGAGGCCGGCATCTTTCAAGCCCTCGATCACGTACTTGATGCCGTGCATGGCGGCCGCCAGACGCGTGAAACGCGTATCCAGGCGCGACGCCTCGGCGGCGACGACCAGGTTGGCGGTCTGCAACAAGGACTCGCGCTCGGCCTGCTCGACGCCAGCCGCCGCCTGCGTGGTTTCCTGCTGGATCGAAAGCACCATGCGGCTGATATCGGCAGTCGCCTTGGTCGTTCGCTCAGCCAGCTTGCGCACCTCGTCGGCGACGACCGCAAACCCGCGCCCCGCCTCCCCTGCACGCGCGGCTTCGATGTTGGCATTCAAGGCCAGCAGATTGGTATGTTTGGCAACCTGGTTGATGACCTCAGCGACCGTGCTGATCTCTGCTGAACTCGCCTGCAGTCCGCTCACCAGTTTTTTGACCTGCTCCATCGTGTTATTGCGATTGGAGCCATTTTCGGCGGCGGGCGATTTGGATGCGCCGTTGCCAATCGGGCTTCTTGGAGTGCTGGCGATTGCATGCATTTAAGACAACCTTTCATTATCGAAGCAGAGAATTCCTCAATAGATTGCGACATTCCGTAATCCATTAGCATCGCGATGCTATTCCTTGCGCCAAGGGCTGTCCAGAAAATGCCACAAATAGCCAAACGGCATTTAGCGAAAAATATTCCAGGAGGATCAGCGCCTTCCTGCATCTGCTCACGGCGCGCCAGCGCTAGTCACTGCAGTTGGTCGGCACCAGCAAGGTCGGTCCGAACGCGTTTTCCTGCCCCAAAGGCAACTGCTGCGGAACATGCAGACAGACGTTGCCGGCGAAGCGAATCATTCGGCTGCCGTCGGCCAGACGCTGTTCGCTCGCCACCTGCAACGGCTTGCCGATACGGCGCGACAGCGCAGCGAGCAGCGGCCGGTCGAGTAGATCGGGGACGGCTTCCGGCGACACCGGCCGGCGATCGCCGCCGCGCCCCAACCGGTCAGCAGGAACGCGCGCCAGGTCGCGCGCCTGCTCGCGCAGCTCATCGATATCCAGACGTCGCTCTGCTGCGCCCTGCGGCGCTTCGGATTCCGGCTTTACGACGTCAGGAACGGCAGAGGGGCGGAGCGAAGAGCTGACGCGCGCCGGAACGCCACGCGGCGTCACCGTCGCAACCGCGACCGGCGATGACCTGGCGACCGGCACCGAGGCCCGCGGTGTCGGCCGCGTGAGCGTCAGCGTCAGCGCGGTCAAGGGCGCAGTGCTCGCGCTTCCATCGCGCAAGCCACGCACCGGCAGCCACAGTAGCGCGCCGTGCAGCAGCAGCGAGACGCCCAGAGCGAAACGCCAGAGCCGCCGTGGCCGCGCGGCCCGGCAGCGGCGCGAGACGCGCTCAGTGCAGGCCGTCGCCGCCATCGCCGCCCTCGGCGGGCGCCATCCCCTCGGCCGAAGGCTGGTACTCGAGCAGATCGCCCGGCTGACACTGCAAATGATGGCAGATGGCCTCGAGCGTCGAAAAGCGAACGCCCTTGACCTTGCCGCTTTTGAGCAGCGAAAGATTCTGCTCGCTGATTCCCACTTTCTCGGCCAGTTCCTTCGAGCGCATCTTGCGCCGCGCCAGCATCACATCCAGATTGACAGTAATCGGCATGGCGGGCTCAGACGATCTCGGCGTTTTCGGATTGCACGCGTTGCGCGACCTGCATCACCGAGCCAAGAACGAAGACGAGCGCCGTCACCAGCACCAGCAACAGGTCGTCGGAACTCACGCCGAGCGTGACGAAACGCTTGCCTGGCGGCAAGGTCAGCGCCAAGGCCAGGCCCAGCAGCGTCGGCTGCAGCCAGTGCAAGACGGTCGTCGCCACCAGCGTCATCGCGAGACGGCGATAAGCGCCGAGCACGGCGTCGGAAAACAGGCGCCCGGCCGCGTATTCACGGCAAATTCGGCCAACCGCGAAGAGCGCCAGCATCAGCGCCAGCGCCGGCAGCAAACCGACCGCCGCCGCCAGCAGGCGCTGGTCCAGGGTCCATTCGAGCCCGGCCAGCAGCGACGCCATGCCGTACGGCACCGGAAACGATTCGGTATTGAAGAACAGATACTGGGCGACGACCAGCGGCGGAATCAACCAGGCCAGCGTCGTCGCGAAGCGCGACAAATGCCGGGCCGAACGCGACAGCGAGTGTTCAACGGGAAGTGGCGAAGACAAGACCATAACGACCTCCATTCATTTATTAATGTTTTATTTTAATTTTTATTTGCACAACAGTAAACACCGCAATAGTCGCGACGATCGCCCGCGATTGCGCCGTGCCGGCAAACCTCAGCGCAGCGCTAACCGGCGACCGTCGGTTCTTGCCGGCCAATTCCCCGCGCCGAGTATATGCAAATGCAATTTTTATCGTTGGTAGAGGAGGCAGATCTTGCTAAATTGATTCCCGGCGACTGATCGGCCACGCGCCAGCGCAGATCGCAGCCGCGCCGGGTGCGCAAAGCCTCGCGGATTCGAGACTCAGATTTGCGTGACGACAACGAGGCCCGGGATTGCTGTCGCCGCATGCCACAAGAATGTCACACAAACCGTTTAGCGTGCACTGAGGCCAACCTTTCTGGAGAACGACATGAGCAAACCGGCATATAGCGTCAATGAAGCGGCGCATGCATTTCTCAAGGCGCTTTACGACTACCAGAGCGCCACCCGCGACATGAACGTCTCGCTGCAGCGGCTTTACGGGCAACTCTACGATTTTGGCAAACCGCTCAAGCACATCGTGCAGACCACCGGATCGGCGATTACACCCGCCTCGCGACCCGAAGCCTTGGCTTGGCGAAGGCGTTGATGATGCGCGCTGGCGCCCCCGGCAAATAAAGTCCGCAGGCGGATCGAGCACCCCGGTCGGCCACGCGCCGGGTGTGCGAAAATCTCACGTGAGGCGGGGCTGTTGCCACCGCCCCGAACCGCTCCGGCGCCTTGCCGAACAGAACCCGTGGACAGCCGATGACCATCAAACTACCCAATGCGGCGCAGCAAGCCGCCGTCGCGTCGCTTCAGCGCTATTTCAAGCAGAACATGGACGAGCCGATCGGCAACATCACCGCCGGCGCGCTGCTCGGTTTTTTCCTCGAAGAGATCGGCCCGCTGGTCTACAACAAGGCGGTCGCCGACGTTCAGCAACGGCTTCAGGCCAGAATCCAGGAGATCGACCTCGAGGTCTATGAGGACGAGTTCCAGTACTGGAGCAAGTTCGACAACAAGAAGAAGGCCAGGTAGCCGCGGCGGCGTTCAGACCGGCAAACCCAGCGCGCGCAAGGCGGGACGCACCAGCGCCGGATCGCCGAAATGAATTGTGTTGAAGCCGAGACGGCGCGCCGCCTCGACGTTCTCTAGCTTGTCGTCGATGAACACCGCGCGCGCCGGAACGATTGAATAGCGCTCGACGAGCCGCTGGTAGATCGCCGGATCCGGCTTGATGACGCCTTCATGACCGGAGACCACGGCGCCGTCGAAGTCGGCGAGAAAGGGAAAGCGCGCCTGCGCCAGCGGATACGTTTCGGCCGAGAAATTGGTCAACGCATAGGTGCGTATGCCGCCCTTTTGCAGAACCCGCAGGACCTCGACCGACTCGGCGATCGGCTCGCCGACGGTCTCGTGCCAACGCGCGAAGAAGGCCTCAAACAGCGCTCGGTAGTGCGGGAAGCGCCGGCTGTGCGCCGCGATGCCGTCGGCAAAGCGACGCCCGGCGTCCATCGCGGTGTTCCAGGCGTCAAAACCGGTCTCCTCGAAAAAGCGGTCGATGCTCGCCTCGTCCTGCAGCAGCTTGCGGAACAGCCAGCGCGGGTTGAACGGGATCAGCACGTTGCCCAGATCGAAAACGACCGCGTCGACACGCGCTGGGCTCGTACAACGCGACCCCGCATCATCCTCACCAATGACTTCCCGGCATTCCGACATCACTCGCCCCCAGCCCGTGCAAAGCGAGCGAGTATAGCGCAGCGCCGCAGGCGGCGGCCGATACGCCGCCCCGGCAAACCCGTGACATAATGCCTACGGCAATCTACTAGTCAGTCAAGATGAATCAGAAAGACCTATCAGATTCCGTCATTCCGGGCTTGACCCGGAATCCAGGGGGTGCTACTGGCCCTGCACTCCCGACGGTCGGATTCCGGCCTGCGCCGGAATGACGTGGCTATCCATTGTTTTCTTCATGACTGCCTACTACTCGCGTTGAACGAGAAGGAGGATCCAAGTGGCTTCGCTCATACCGGCGATCGGCAGTTGCCTGTCGCGCATGACCGGAGGCGAAAAGCGTCTGGCGCGACGGCTCGAGGACAAGCTCGAAGACGACTACCTGATCTGGTACGACGTTCCGGTCGGTCGCGCCAACGTCCATCCCGACTTCGTCGTCTTCAATCCGCGGCGCGGCCTGCTGGTGCTTGAGGTCAAGGACTGGCGGATCGACACCATCGCCGCGATCGACCGCCAGTCGGTCGATCTGATCACCAGCGACGGCCTCCAGCGCAAGATCAACCCGCTCGAACAGGCGCGCCAGTACGCCCACCAGGTCGTCGACGTGCTCAAGACCGACTCGCAGCTGACCATCTCCAGCGGCTGCCAGCAAGGTCAGCTGCTTTTCCCCTGGGGTTACGGCGTAGTGCTCGCCAGTATCAGCCGCAGGCAGTTCGATGACACCGACTTAGGCCAGGTGATCGAAGCGCACCGCGTGATCTGCAGCGACGAGATGACCGAGAACGCCGACGTCGAAGCTTTCCAGCAGCGCTTGTGGGCGATGTTCCCGTTCCACCGCAGCGTGCCGCTCTCGCTGCCGCAGATCGACCGCATGCGCTGGCATCTCTTCCCCGAAATCCGCATCGCCGCGTCGCCGCAAGGCGGCCTGTTCGACGTCCAGGAAGACGAGGCTGACATTCCCGACATCGTTCGCGTCATGGACATCCAGCAGGAGCAGCTGGCGCGCAGCTTGGGCGAAGGCCACCGCGTGATCCACGGCGTCGCCGGCAGCGGCAAAACGCTGATCCTCGCCTACCGTGCCGAACACCTGGCGCAGATCTGCAAACGACCGATCTTGGTGCTCTGCTACAACAAGACGCTGGCGAGAAGGCTCGAACGCACGATGGCCGCCAGGGGGCTCGCCGACAAAGTCAGCGTGCATAATTTTCACCAGTGGTGCCGCGCGCAACTGATCGCCTTCAACGTCGGACTACCGGCGAACGACAGCGACAATAGCGTTTTCAGCTCGGCAATGGTCGATAAGCTGATCCGCGCCGTCGACACTGGCCTCGTCCCCGCCGGCCAATACGACGGCGTATTGATCGACGAAGGCCACGACTTCGAGCCGCACTGGCTCAAGCTGGCGGCGCAGATGGTCAATCCCGAAACCAACGCGCTGCTGGTGCTCTACGACGACGCGCAAGCAATCTACGGCCGCGCGCGGCGCAGCAAATTGAGCTTCAAGCAGCTCGGCATCCAGGCGCAAGGCCGCACCAACATCCTCAAGATCAACTACCGCAACACCCAGGAGGTGCTCAAGCTCGCCGCCGGAATCGCCAAAGAGCTACTGCAACCCAGCGCCGCCGACGAGGACGGGGTGCCGCTGATCGCCCCGATCAGCGCCGGCCGCCACGGCCCCGAGCCGCTGCTCATCAAGCTGCCGACGCTGCGCGAAGAAGGCGAGTACATCGCCAAGCACCTCAAGGCGGCGCACCAGGACGGCACGCCGTGGAGCGACATGGCCGTCATCTATCACGACTACGCGAGCGTCGGCAAGGAGGTGCTGGCGACGCTGCGCCGCCTTAGCATCCCGGTAACCTTCTTCAAGGACATCAGCTTCGCCGCGAGCGAAGACACGGTCAAAGTACTGACCATGCACAGCTGCAAGGGACTCGAATTCCCGCTGGTCGCAATCCCCGGAATCGGCACGCTCGCCGCCGACGAAAAGCGAACGGAAGACGACGCGCGCCTGCTCTACGTGGCGATGACGCGGGCGACGCGCGAACTTGTAGTGCTTGGTGGTTAAGGCTCGCTTGGCCGAAAAGTTCGTCGATCACGCTGAGAGCCGCGCCCCTTGGAGCGAAGCAGCACCGACACGCACCGACGAACTCCTTGTCATGAGAAGTGTTATTCGTCATGATGAAGCCCACCAAAAATCAGCGATGCCTTTCCGGCCAGCCACTTGTCGGGGGGTATCGTTTTGATAAATAAACCAATAAATCGTCGATTTGACGAAGATTTAACGTTAGAGGTTCAAATTGAGCACAATCACCGGTGGCCAAACCCTCGCTCGAATACTGGCGGCAATCGAGGGTTTCTTCGTCACTTATGGCCAGTGGCCTTCTGCTATTCGCTTAACGCCTGGCTACATTGAGCACTTGAAGAATGAAGTCTTGTCGCCTGAGGCATTCTCAAAACTCACCGAGAAAGTTGCGCTCATTCCTGACGAATCGGCAACCGTTATTGCTGAAAATTCGGTTGGCCAACACTACAACTACGGCTTGTCTGGCTTTTCCAAGGTCAAGCCGCCTGTCCGTGCAAGGGAGTGGTTGAGCCTTGGCAACCTCTAACATGGCGCTCAACCTCGCTCCCTTTGGTCGCTGGACGCTGCGCGATAAAGCCGCGCAGCGCCGGTTAGCTCTACTACAAGGGCTTCCCCAAAACGCAAGCGCCATTCTGGTTTTTTAGTTCATCATTTTTTCCTGATTCAAATCGTCATCCACTGCGGTTGTCGAGCGAGAAGGTGAAGGACTGCGAAACTACAACCGGTCATGTTCGGCTCAATGCCGGGACCCTGATGAAAGACGCGCGCCGGGGCCTCATTCGTTAGTCGAGAATTGCTTCTTCTCCTTGAGCTAATCAGGCTCTCCCGGCGCGGGTCCAACCCGCTTCACATCAACGTGTGCAGCACACTGATGATTCCTGGCCGCCGTCCGGCGGCACGCGTATTCCTTTCCGTCGTTGCTCTTCTTCCCTATAGACGCTCTTTACAGTGGCTCAGACAGCGCTCACGTTCAACCGGAAATCCTCGCCGTACTTCAATACCGCCCACGCCAGCCGCGCGTTCTTGGCGGCAATGGCCACCACCGCGCGCCAGTAGCCGCGCCGCTCGACCAGGCTGCGCGCCCAACGACTGAAACCGTCCTGCTTATCACCCAGTCCGGCCAGAATGGCTCGCGCGCCCATGACCAGGAGACTTCGCAAGTAGGGATCGCCCGCTTTGGTGATTCGACCCAAGCGTGCTTTGCCGCCGCTGCTGTATTGCCCCGGTGTCAGGCCGATCCAAGCGGCGACCTGACGACCGTTCTTGAAGTCGTGACCACCGCCGATGCTGGCGAGCATGGCACTGGCCGTGTTCGGACCGATGCCGG